>Ga0187893_10002975_pt1 | contig 35624 bp, 20 predicted proteins | sample MA1701074metaG_FD_139574 | JGI IMG/M metagenome (GOLD analysis project Ga0187893, IMG submission 139574) | White microbial mat communities from a basaltic lava cave in the Kipuka Kanohina Cave System on the Island of Hawaii, USA - MA170107-4 metaG ...
ATTTTGGTGAGAGCGGTGCCGCTGCCGGCCCCGAAGAGCGCGTCCGTGGCGCCACCGCCGAAGGCCTGGCCCATGCCCGCTTCCTTTTTCGGAAGCTGGATGAGGACCAGCAGCATCAGGACGAGGCAGTCCAGGATCAACAGAAACGTAAACAACCAGATGAGAATGCTCATAACTTTTGTGCGATTTTTCTAAATGCAATTCTTGACGATATCGGCAAAAGCGCGGTCTTCGAGCGATGCGCCGCCCACCAGCGCGCCATCGACATCTGGCAAGCTCATCAATTCGCGGGCGTTGGAGGGCTTCACACTGCCACCGTACTGGATGCGGACACGGCGGGCGACGGTTTCATCGAACAGCTTCACCAGCAGCGCGCGAATGTAGGCGTGGGCTTCCTGCGCCTGCTGCGCGGTCGCGGTCTTGCCGGTGCCAATGGCCCAGACCGGCTCATAGGCAATGATGGTTTCCTCCATCTGCTGCTTGCTCAGCCCGGCCAGGCTCCCGCGCACCTGCGTGAGCAGCACGGTTTGCATCTGCTCCGACTCGCGCTCCGCGAGCGTTTCGCCGATGCAGACAATGGGCTTGAGCGAGGCGGCGTGGGCGGCGTGCGCCTTTTTGGAAATAAGTTCGTCGGACTCCTTTTGATACTGCCGACGCTCCGAGTGGCCGAGGATGACGTATCGGGTGGAAAACTCCTTCAACATGCCGGCAGCGATTTCGCCCGTGTAGGCGCCGAAATTGTGCTCGCTCATGTTTTGCGCGCCGAGCCGGACGTTCGAGTCGAGGATGGCCTTGGACACCTCGCCCAGCACCGTGAACGGCGGGCAGACCACGATATCAACCTCCTTCACGTCTTTGAGTTCGCGCTTGAGGCCCGCGACCAGGTCGAGCGCCTCAGCCACGGTTTTGTTCATCTTCCAGTTGCCGGCGATAATCAATTTGCGCTCTTTGTCCATCGAGTCAGTAGGTCCGTAAATCGGTGAATCAGTATTGGGTAGTCAGTGGGGGAATTACCTGTCGCTCAACGCCTCCACGCCAGGCAGTTTCTTGCCCTCGAGAAATTCCAGGCTCGCGCCGCCGCCCGTGCTCATGAACGTCACCTTGTCTCCGAGGCCGGCCATGTTCAGCGCCTTCACACTGTCGCCGCCGCCGATGATGCTCTTGGCGCCGTTCTTTTGCGTGGCCTCCACAACGGCACGGGTGATCGCGTTGGTGCCGGTGGCGAAACGCTTGTCCTCGAAGATCCCCATCGGGCCGTTCCACAACACGGTCCTGGCCCTGGCAATCTCAGCCGCGTAAGCCGCGGCGGTCGCCGGGCCGATGTCCACACCCTCTTCACTGTCCGGGATGTTCGGTTCGGCGTTCGTGCGCGGATTATTGAGTTCGATGATGGGCTTGCCGTTCTGGTTGAGCTTGCCGTTCTTGAACGGAGTCGCAACAGTGTTGTCCGTCGGCAGCAAGAACTTCACGCCGCGTTTCCCGGCTTTGCCCAGCGCGGCCAGCGCCACATCGGTTTTGTCAGATTCAACCAGTGATTTACCAACCTTGAGTCCTTGCGCCAGTTTGAAAGTGTAAGCCATCGCGCCGCCGATGAGAATCGCATCAGCCTTTTCCAGCAAACGATCGATGACGTTGATTTTGTCGGAAACCTTCGCGCCGCCAAGGATGACAACAAAGGGACGCGCGGGCTTTTCCAGCTCATCGCCAAGAAACTTGAGTTCGCGCTCCATCAGCAAGCCCGCGGCGCACTTGCCACCGCGTTTGGCGATGACGCGAGCCACGCCTTCCGTGGAAGCGTGCGCGCGATGCGCCGCTCCGAAGGCGTCGTTCACATAGACCTCCGCGACCCTGGCCAGCTTCTCTGCAAATGTTGGATCGTTCGCCTCCTCCTCGTTGTAGTAGCGGACATTCTCCAGCAGCAGCACATCACCCTCCTTCAGAGCACCGGCGGTCTTCTCGACCTTCTCCCCGATGCAATCGTCCACGAAGGCGACCGGGCGATGAATCATGTCCGCCAGTTTGGCCGCGACCGGCCGCAGCGACAGGGACGACTCGCGCTGGCCTTTCGGTCGCCCGAGGTGCGCGACCAGAATGATCTTCGCACCCTTGTTGATGAGCAAATCCAGCGTCGGGAGAGTTTCTTTAATGCGCGTGACGTCGTTGATGACCATCTGGCCATCCTTTTCCTCCATCGGGACGTTGTAATCCACGCGGACAAACACCCGTTTGCCGCGTACGTCCACGTCATTGACCGTCAGTTTCGCCATAATTCAGCAAGGGGGCGAAGGATAGCCAAGCGGTTCGATGAGTCAAAGGAATTAGCGCCAGCGAACGCTACGGTAAACGCGTGGCAGCCATCGTCACCTCAAGCCAGCGAGCGGATGACGACGTTCATCGTAAACAACAGCATCATCGCGACGCAGCAGGCCAGCTTGCCCAAGGCTCCGGCGAGCAGGCCTACGGTGGCACCCACCCCGGCCCTCGAGGCCGCCTTCCACTCGCGCCCGCGCGCCCACTCAAAAAGAAACGCTCCAACAAACGGCCCCAGCAAAACGCCTGGCAAGCTGAAGAAGAGACCGATCAAACCGCCCACAATCGCGCCCACCGCACCGCGCCACGTTGCGCCGAGCCTTTTGGCGCCATACACACTGGCCACGTAGTCCACCACCAGCGACAGCGCCGTGAACACGGACAGAATGACCAGCACCCACCACGCCGCGCCTGTCGGGCCGAAGTAGAGCTTGTGGGCGATGGCAGCAACGAGCACCACGGGCGTGCTTGGCAACCCGGGCAGGATGCTGCCCGCCACGCCGACGGACATGACGAGGAGGGCGAGGATCAAGCCAATGATTTGTTCAGTCGTCACGGTTGAAGAGTAATCCACCGGGATCAACTGACACTTATAATTTTCCGGCGGCTTTTGACGGAGCAGGCCTGGCAGCCCGTCAAATAAGTAGCATCCGGCGTGAGCCGGATCATTATTCCTTCTGGAATCGCGATAAGATCAGATCCGGCTCACGCCGGATGCTACGAGATGAAGTTTCTTACGGGCTGCTAGTCCTCCGCGGCAGACCGATTGGACAATCAGTTCAATTTTTCTTTGTTCACCTCGACGCCATACACGTCGAACAAGAGCTTTTCATCGAACTTGCCATCGCGGTTCCGGTCGAGCAGTTCCTCGCGCAGGAGTCCGTTGGTATAAAAGTCCTTTTTCCAGACCAGGCCGGAAGCGGAGAGGATGGGAAGGATGTAGTGGCTTTCTTTCACGAGTCCGAATTGGAAGAAGTGAGTCACGTCCGGTTTGCCGTCAAAGTCCAGATCAACCTTCGATTCACGAGTAACGCCTCGGCCGTCATAAGTGCCCCAGACATCTACGTTGCCGTCGAAGTTGCAGTCTGCTTCCCATCGGATCATCATGTCGTCTTGGTAATAGTACCAAACATCCGGTCGCTCATTGCCGTTGCTGTCGTTGGCCACCTTAACGAGGCGGCCTTTTTCGTAGGTGTCCCACTCATCCGTGCGGCCGTCATGATTGAGATCCCGCTGAATCGTCCCGCTGAATCCTTCCTGTGCCCGTTGGTAGCCGATCACCAGAAGCGCGCCGGCCACCATGCCAAGGGCTGCGATGCCGAGGGAGCGCATTGTCGATGGTGAGGTGGCCGGCGTCGTGGCATCCAATGGCCCGGTCGGATCCGTGTCCGCAAGGTATCCCGCCGCCGTTCCCTCATTCACTCCCCTTTCAGCCAAAACTTGCTCGGCGGCTTCCCGGTGGACTTCGCTGACCACCAGCCGAAAAGGACCGCCGGCGTTCAAAGGCGGCAATAAGCCGCCACAGTCGTCATTCGCGATGAACGCTTCAATGCGAGCGGCCCGTAGGGTGGCAACAGCTTGTTGAGCGGGAGCTTCCTGTGAAAAGGTTTGGAGGACGATGCTCGCCGCCTCGGGTCGCGGCGGCCGGCCGAATGGTCCGCCCGCCAACTCTTTTGGTGCTTCGGTGAATTCCGTGCCGCAGCCGGAGCAAAATGCCGAGCCGTCTGCACATTCATGGCCGCAGTAGGAGCAGGTTTTCATTGCAGGAGGGAGGCGGACATCCAGGACAGCGTATTCCCGAAACGCATGACGTCAATGGTTGACTGCCGCCATTACGCTCGGTGCTTTGCCCGATACTGGCTGGGCGGCACTCCGGCCTTCTTCTTGAAAACCACGCTGAGGTATTCGACGTGCGCGAAACCGCAGCGCTCGGCAATCTCGGCAAGCGAGAGATCGGTCTGCGCGAGCAAGGCTTTCACGCGGTCAAGTTGCACGCGAAGAATTTCCTCGTGCGGCGTGCGGCCAAGGAGTTTTTTGAAACGGCGTTCGAGGAGGCGGCGCGCCTGCGGCACCGCGCGAAGCACGTCGTCCACGGTGATGCCCTTGCACGCATGCCCGCGAATGTAGGCAACGGCGCGGGCGACATGGCGATCCTCGATGGCGAGCACGTCGGTGCTCTGGCGCGTGGCGATGCCCAGCGGCGCGATCAAGTGAGTCTGGCTGGGAGTGCGATGGCCGCTCATCATTTGGTCGAGCAGCGCGGCGGCATCGTAGCCAGTGCGGTGCGTGTTCGGGATGACACTGCTCATCGGCGGATGACTGAGTTCACAGAGCAACTCGTCATTGTCCACGCCCACGACCGCCACCTCGTCGGGCACAGCGATACCGAGCCGGCGGCAGGCGTCGAGCAATTGCTGGCCGCGGTAATCGTAGGCCGCCATCACGCCGATGGGTTTCGGCAGTTTGCGAACCCAGCGTGCAATGTCTTCGACTTGCTCAGTGTCATCGCGGGAGAAGCGGCGCGCGGGACGATAAGTGAAACACGGCTCACCCTCGGCTCGCGCGGCGTTCTCGAAATGTTCACCCCGCCAGTTCGACCAGTTGAAGCGCGGGTCGCCGCAGAAAGCGAACCGCTTGAAGCCGCGTTCGCGCAGATGTTCAAAGGCCAGTTGGGCAAAGGCTGGGTCGTCGGTTTCGAACCAGGGCACCTTGGGCAAAAGCCGCGCCGCGCTCATGTCCACGATGGGAATCTTCATCCGGCGCAGCGCCTGCGCGATGGCGGGCGTCTCAATTCGGGCGATGATGCCGTCACCACGCCAATCCGCCAGCCAGGCAGGCGGGCGATCTCCGCGGCCATGTTCCGCCAGATAAACCGACCAGGAGGATCGCTCGCGCAGATAGGAGACGACGCCGCGCAACAGTCCGCGTGCGTAGGCGTTTGATGTCTCGATCAACAGGGCGACTTTTTTCATGTCCGCGTTTCACCCGAGTCTGATTCGGGCTTGAACCACGCTGGGCCGATGGTCTGACCCGGTGTTGGGAAGGCAGGTTACTCGTCGTGGGCCAGAGCGTCTTGGTTTGAATTGGCATCCGATCAGGGAATCCCTGCACAGGAGGGACGATTGAACGTTTGCAGATAGCGGGGACCCCTCAACTCCACTTCATGCCAGGCTTGCGGATGGCCTCGAGGCATTGCTTCACGTCAAGGGCGCGGCGGGCTTCATGCGCCCAGGTCGCGCAACGATCGCGCCAGATTTTCGCTTCGCTCGGCGGCGGCGTGAACGGTTTGCCGTGGGGAACGCTCTGTCCGACGAGCAGCGCCAGGTAGCCATCCATCTCAAAGTAGTTCGACGGATGCAACAGTTGCGCGCCCGCGACCACACTGGGGCCGTTCTCCCTGTAAAACTCCACGAGGAATTCGGCGCCGTGAAGCCTGGTGTCGTTGCGGCAAGCGCGCCAGAACGGCGTGTCGAGCCGCGTGTTGAACTTGTAGTGGATGGCCAGGAAGTCGCGGATGTCATCCCAGGCCCGCGCATTGTAATCGTTGTAGAGCTTGATGAGCGTCGGCGTCGGCGCGCACAGGCTGTCGAGCAGCGCATCGGCCAGCGTGCTGGCTTCGACGCAGATGATTTGGAGCGCAGTGGCTTCGAGCGGCTCCACAAAACCAGCGGCGTTGCCGATGCCGACGACGTTGCCCACCCAGTTGCGCGCGTAACGGCCACTGCGGAATTTCACCACGCGCGGCTCGTTGGCGACTTTGGGGTTCTTGCGAAGGAATTCTCCGAGCGCATCGGTGTCGCTGATGAAGTTTGAGGCATAGACATAACCACGATTGATCCAGTTCTCGTGTTCGATCTGCCAGCACCAGCCTGCGTCCATTGTCTCGGCCACGGTGTAGGGCCTGATCGGCTCGTCGGTCCGCGGCCAGCCGCCGATGACGGCGCGGTCGCAGAACAACGCGTCACCGTAACTGAGGAAAGGTTCTCCCAGTGCGCGCCCGAGCAATTCGCTGCGGAAACCGGAAGCGTCGATGAACAGGTCCGCTGAGACACGTGCGCCGGTTTCCGTGAGCAGCGCGCCGATGCCTTGCGGCCCTGTTTCGGCGGTCACGGTGGCATCCTGAACTTCGACATCGAAGTCGCGCGCCACTTTTTCCAGCCAGCCGACGAGCTTCTTGTTCTCGATGTGAAAGGCGTGGTTGTTGTGGAACTGGGGCTGGCCATCCGGCTGCCGCGGGAACGCTTTGTCATGCGCCATGAACGCCGAGACGCGGCCCGCGTAGGGAAACTCGTTGGCGAAGAAAAATCCGTTGTTGCGCGAGAGTTCCGGATAGCGGTGCTGGAACTCGCGGGAAAAGGGGTAATAAAACTCCGGTCGTGGTCCCCAGAGCAACTTAAGACCCAGCTTCCAGGTAGGTTCGGCGTCGGCGTAGAACTGCTGGGGCTTCAGGCGCAGATACTCAAAGAAGTGCCTGGGAAAGGCGGGGGTGGTTCCTTCGCCCACGCCAATGATGCCGATGTCCGGGCTGCGCAGGATGCGGACCTTGAGGTGCGGCAGCTTGCGCTTGAGCGTGATGGCCGCCATGAACCCGGCGCTGCCCCCGCCCAAAACAACCACGGATTGAACTGTCATGCGGTTGCGCAGGTTAACTTTTCGGAAGCCAGAGACAAAAGCCAAATCCGCTCAGGCCCGGTTGCGCAAAACCTCAAGTGAATTGCGCGAATCCTCATGGACAGCGCTGGCTGCTTTGTCATACAAATGTAACATCACCTGAATGTTCCTGTGAACACGGCACCGAGAAGTGTTATAGCGTGCCTGCCAGTGTCACGCCACGCTGGCCTTTCGATGCAATCCATCGAGCGACGCACGCTACTCCATGGAGCCCTGTCGCAAGAAATGCCGAAGCTTGATTGACCAGACCAACCCTCCAACCCGAAGGCGTTATGAACTCCAGACACAAACTCTCCTACCTCATCGCCATTTCGAGCGTCGTCAGCGGCATGGGTTTCAATGCCCAGGCACAGCTCCAAACTGCCGGTGATCTTTTCGTGGACATCGATGCCACGGTTGCGCCTGCAGGCAGCCTTTCATCCATCACCAACAACGGCACGCTGGGCGGATTCTTTGAAGCAACGGCCGGCGTCACGAACGCCGGGACGATTCCGATCGTCGCCACTGAAGGCATCGCACGGGGCATTCGTTTCGATGGCGCAGGCGGCGGAAATGGCGACTTTATGCAACTCGTCGGCGCGCTGGGAGGGGCGCTGACCCCGCCGCCGGCGGGACTGGTGGGACTCGATCCAACGCGCACGATTGAAGTGTGGGCGTACAATCCCACTATCGCAGGCGAAGAGACGATGGTGTCCTGGGCCAGACGCGGCGGCGGAAACGGCTCGAACATTTCCTTCAACTACGGCAGCAGCGGCGCGTTCGGTGCGATTGGTCACTGGGGCGGGCAGGACATCGCCTGGGACGATCTGGGCGGCGCACCGTTCACCCGCCAATGGCATCACCTGGCTTACACTTACGACGGGACGACGACCCGTGTGTATGTGGACGGAGCGCTGGCGAATATGGAAGTTCTGGGCGCCGGGGCCGTCAATTCGCACGCCAACACGTCGATTCAACTGGCGGCGCAGCTCGAACCGAACGGCGTCACGGTCACGCCGACGTTGCGTGGCTCGCTGACCCTGGCCCGGGTGCGCATCCACGACGGTGTGCTGAGCGGCGCGCAGATTCTGAACAACTTCGACTTCGAGAAAGGCACATTCCTTGCGCCGCCCGCGCCAGCCTTCCTGTCTTCGGGACCGGTGCATCGTTATGAATTCAAGGAGCCGGCAACGAACAACGCCACTGGTCTGGCGATCACGGACTCCGTCGGCACGGCCCATGGCACTGTGCTGGGCGCGGGCGCGAGCTTCAGCGGCTCGCGGCTCGTATTGGCAGGTGGTTCGCCGACGAACTCGGCATACGGCGATTTGCCCAACGGACTCCTTTCAGTCAACAGCACCAACAACGCCGGCAACGGGAAGGTGACGATTGAAGGTTGGGCCAAGGTTACCGGCAGTCGCGCATCCTCGCGCTTGTTCGATTTCGGGACGAACACTCTGGGTGAGCAAACCGGACCGAGCGTCGGTCCCTACTTCGGGTCCAATTACCTGTTCTACAGCGCGCAAAACGGCGGCAACGTTGGTGTGCATCGGTTGGAATCGCGCCACGACGGTCCTCCGCCCGCGCCCAATAATTTCTTCAGATCCGATGTGGCGACGTTCAAAACCTTTCTTACCGATTTGCATTTCGTCGTAACCTGGGACGAAGCGACCGGCCTGATCACCGCTTATGAGAATGGACTAGAAGTCGGATTGACCACCGTGTCGTACGCCATGAGCGCCATTCAGGACGTGAACGCGTGGCTCGGTCGCTCGAATTTTGCCGCCGACCAGAACACTCAGGGTGAGTACGATGAGTTCCGTATCTACGACCGGGTCCTGTCACCCGGCGAAATTCTCGGAAACTTTCAGGCTGGCCCCAACACGATGAATACGAATGAGCAGCCGGTGAGCATCGTGCAGCAGCCACAGGATACCACCGCATTCGAGACCTACAGAACCACTCTGAGCGTGGCGACGGCCGGCACGCCTCCAATTTCCTATCAGTGGCTCACCAACGGCACGCCGATTCCAGGCGCGACCAGCCCCAGTTACAGTCTGACCGCGACCCTGGCCGACAACGGCACTGTGTTCTCCGTGGTGGTCTCCAACTTTGCCCTGGGGCAGGGACACGTCGTGGTGAGTGACAACGCCACGCTCACGGTCGTAACTCCGGCCCCTGTTTTGAAACATCGTTACACGTTCAACCAGACGGCCGGCGAGACCAACGTAGTCGATGTTGAGAGTGGCAGAAATGGCGTGCTTCGGGGCGGCGGTGCGTTCACCGGTGACGGCAAGCTGCAACTCAACGGCACCGACAGCTACGTCAACCTGGCCAATAATCTCGTCACCGGCTTCACCAGCATCACCATTGAGGCATGGGTGCAAGACGAGGGCAGCGGCGGTTGGGCACGTATCTTCGACTTTGGCAACAGCGGCGGCGGCGAGGACTTCCCCATCGGCTCCGCGGGCACGGGCGGTTTGCAGTACATGTTCCTCGCGTTTCCGAGCGGCCTGGGCAATCTCCGAGGCGCATACACGGTCGGCGGCGGCGGCGCGGCGGAGCAATTGATCGAATGGCTGGGCAATCGTCCCCCGGCCAATGCGTTCCACCACATTGTGTGGGTTTCCCTCGCCGAGGCACGCACGGGCCGGCTCTTCGTCAACGGCGCGCAAGTCGGCGAGAACCGCAACGTGACTCTGACGCCAGCAGCGCTCGGTCCCACCGTCAACAATTGGCTGGGCCGCGCGCAGTTCAACGATCCGCTGTTCCGCGGCAAGTTCGATGAGTTCTGCATCTGGGACGGCGCGATGTTGCCGGCGCAAGTGCAGGCTCGGTTCGCCGAAGGCCCCAGCACAATTCCGGCAGGCGCACGCCTGAGCATCACTCGTGTGGGAGACACCGTGAAGATTTGCTGGCATGTCGAGTTCACTGCTTACTTCCTTGAGAGCACGTCAGAACTAGGTTCCACAGCTGCCTGGGACACCGTCTTCGCGGACCGCACGATAGAGGGCGATCAAGAGTGCGTCACGATCCCAGCCAGCGACGCGCAAAAGTTCTATCGGCTCACGCAGTAGCTGGGCTGGTCCGCCGGATTGTTTTGCATGGCGTGCCCTTTAGACAGACGACCACGCGGGCTGGATCGCATCCGGCCCGTTGTGGTAATTTAACCTGCTCAATTTATGACACCTCGCTGTTCCTCATGCCTCCCGCTGGTTACTGCCGCGCTGGCCGCTGCCGGCGTGATCTCCGTTCATGCGCAAATTCAAACCGCCCCGCCGCTCTTCGTGGACGTGGATGCCACTGCCATCTCCAACGGCGTGGCCACGGCGGTCACGAACCTGGGCACACTGGGCGGCGTCTTTCAGGGATTTAGCAACCCGCTGTTCACCAATTCGCCGGGCGGCACGGCGCGTGGCATCCAATTCGATGGCGTTTCCTACATGATCCTCGTCGACAGCGTCGGCGGCGCGAGGATTGCCCCGCCCGCCAGTCTCGTGGGTTTGAATCCGACGCGCTCGATTGAAGTGTGGGCCTACAATCCGTCGATTGCCGATGAAGAAACGCTAGTGTCCTGGGGTCGGCGCGGCGGGCCGGCAGGTTCCAATATGTCGTTCAACTACGGACTCAACGCGGCGTTTGGCGCGATCGGCCATTGGGATGCCCCGGACATCGGATGGAACGGCGCTCCGGCTGCGGGCCAGTGGCATCACCTGGTTTACACCTACGACGGCGGGACAACCCGCGTTTATGCGGACGGCGCCCTGGCCAATAGCGAAGCGCTTGGCCCCGGTGTCATCAACACACACGCCAACACTTCCATCCAACTGGCCGCTCAGTTGGAACCGAATGGGGTGGCCGTCACCGGGACCCTGCGCGGCAGCCTCATCCTCGCCAAAGTTCGCATTCACGATGGCGTGCTGTCAGCCGAGCAAGTGCTTAACAACTTCAACGTTGAGCGCCCGCAGTTCACCGGTCCGGTCCGGCTCACGCTCAATCCGCGGAGCCAGACCGTCACGGAAGGCAATCCCGCCACGTTCACCGCCGGGGCCCTCGGCGATCCCCCCATCGTCTTCCAATGGCTGCGCAACGGCGCGCCAATCCCGGGCGCAAACAGCAACGCCTACACCATTGAAGAAGTCCGTTTCACCGATGACGGCGCGATGTTCGCCTTCTCCGCCTCCAATCTCGTCAATGCCAGCAGCGTGCTCAGCACGAACGCCACGCTCACCGTCACGCCCGACACGACGCCTCCCACTCTGGCCAACGTCTCGGCAGGCTCGCGATCTTCTCTGGCCGTCCTCGACGCAGTGAGCCTCGCGTTCAGCGAAAAAGTCACGGCAGCCACGGCGAACGATCTCGCCAATTATTCTTTGACCGGCCCCGGAGGGACCGTGCCCCTCGCGAGCGCCGTGATCGATCCGGGGGGGCGCGCGGTGTTTCTGGCCACGGCGCCGCTGATCGAGGGAGGCGCCTACACGCTTGCGGTAAGTGGCATTCGCGACCGCGCCACCGCGGCCAATCAGATCGCAGCGGGCAGTCAGATCAGCTTCACCGCGTCGCAATTCGGCATCACGAACATCGGTCCTTTCAGTGCCGGCACGGCGACGAGCGTGCCCGGCGGGCACGATGTTTCGGCGCAGGGCCGCGACATTGGCGGGACCGCGGATGATTTCGGTTTTCACGCGCGCGTGTACATTGGCGACTTCGACGTCAAAGTGCGGCTGGAGTCGCTCGACCTGTCTGACGGCTACAGTGAAGCCGGCTTGATGGCCCGGCCAGCGGGCACGACCAACGGATTGTTTGCGGGCGTACTGGCGTCGCCGAGCCTTGGCGGTGTGACGTTCCAATCGCGCGGCACGACGAACGGCGCATCCACCTCCGCCGGATCTATGCCCGTGAATTATCCTTACACCTGGCTGCGGTTGCAACGCGCGGGCAGCGTCTTTAGCGGCCTGGGAAGTCTTGACGGCGAGACATGGCAGCGGCTGGGGGCGGCCACTCTAGCGATGCCGACGAGCGTCTTCGTAGGCTTCGCGGTCAGCAGCCACCAGACGAACGCCACCGCGACGGCGCGTTTTCGGGAACCAATGGCGGCCAGCGGCGGCATGATCGTGAACAGTGTCACGCTGCCGTTCGAACCGCTGGGGCCAAGCTCGCGGCGCACCGGGCTGGTCTTTTCGGAAATCATGTATCATCCAGCGGAGGTTCCCGGCTTGAGCCTGGAGTTCGTCGAGATCTTCAACGGGCAGGATTACTTCGAGGATCTGAGCGGCTTCCGAATCGATGGCGATGTGCATTTCGATTTCCCGCCGGGAACCCTTCTGCAAAGCGGCGGCTTCCTCGTCGTCGCCCGCGATCCGAGTGCGGTGCAAAGCTACTACGGCATCACTGGCGTCCTCGGCCCGTGGCGAATGCAGACCAATGTTATCGGCACAGTGACCAACGTCTCGCCGGAGAACCTTCCGAACTCCGCCGGCACGGTGCGGCTGGAAAACGAATTGGGCGCGCACCTGCTCGAAGTGAATTACGAGACGGAAGGCGATTGGCCGGCGGCGGCGGATGGCACGGGCCATTCGCTGGTGCTGGCGCGTCCCAGTTACGGCGAACGCGACCCGCGCGCGTGGGCGGCCAGCGAGTTCATCGGCGGCTCTCCCGGCCGGCGCGAAAGCTATCTGGCCGACCCGCAACGCGCCGTGATCATCAACGAGTTTTTGGCCCACACCGATCCGCCGCAGACGGACTTCATTGAATTGTTCAACACCAGCCTGCAGCCGGTCGATCTCAGCGGTTGCTGGCTGAGCGACGATTTCGGGACGAACAAGTTTCGCATCCCGAACGGCACTGTGCTGGCCTCTCGCGGGCACGTTTCCTGGCCAGAAGCGGAACTTGGCTTCAGCCTCAGTTCGGACGGCGAGGAGGTTCTCCTCGTCAATTCCAACCGCACCCGTGTGCTCGATGTCATTCGCTTCGGCGGCCAGGCCAACGGCGTCTCGCGCGGACGATATCCCGACGGCACGCCGGGTTTTGTTGAACTGGATGCTCCGACCGCGAGCGCAATCAACGCGCTGCCGCTACGCCGCGACATTGTCATCAACGAAATCATGTACAACCCGATTTCCGGCGATGATGACAATGAATTCATTGAACTCTACAATCGTGGAGCCAGCCCGGTGGACGTCGGCCAATGGAGTTTCGAGGACGGCATCAACTTCACCATCCCAATAGGCACGACGATTCAAGCCGGCGGCTACCTCGTCGTGGCCAAAAACCGGACCAACCTGCTGGCCCGTCACCCTGGCCTTAATCCGAATCTGGTCGTCGGCGATTACGGCGGCCAACTCGCGAACGGCGGCGAACGCGTCGCGCTGGCGATGCCGGACATCAATCTGCGCACCAACGGCTCCCTCATCACCACCAACCTCTTCTACATCATCGTCAACGAAGTGACCTATCGCGACGGCGGACGCTGGGGCCAGTGGAGCGACGGCGGCGGCAGTTCGCTCGAATTGATCGACGCCGACGCTGACAACCGGCTTGCGCCGAACTGGGCGGACAGCGACGAGAGCGCCAAGGCGCCCTGGACCCTCATCGAACGCACTGCGCTAATCGATCTCGGCATGGGCGGCGGCAACGGCGGGCCGGATCGCTTTGAGATGTTCATCGAAGGACCCGGCGAATGCCTTGTGGACGACGTGGAGGCGCGGAGCAACGGCGGCACGAACCGTGTGTTGAATCCTGGTTTTGAATCCGGCGACGCCAACTGGGCTTTTCAGGGGACGCACCGGCGGACCTTTGTGCAAGGGGGAGGCGCGCGAAGTGGCAGCGCGTGTCTGCACATCAGCGCCGCCGAGCGCGGCGACACCGGCGCCAACCGTATCCGCACGGCCATCACACCTCTGACCATTGGAGGCACCAATCAGGCCACGCTACGCGCGTGGGTGCGCTGGCTGCGCGGCGATCCGAACATCCTGCTGCGCATCCGCGGCCAGTGGTTGGAATGCGGCGGTCGCATGTCGTTGCCCGGCAATCTCGGCACGCCAGGCGCGGTCAACTCGCGCGCGATTCCCAATGCCGGGCCGGCCATCACCGAAGTCGCGCACGCGCCGATTCTGCCCGCGGCCAATGAACCTGTCGTAGTCACGGCGCGCGCGAGTGACTCCGACGCGGTGGATAACCTCAATCTCTTTTACCGCATCGATCCCAACACGGCCTACACGGAGGTCGCGATGACCGACGGCGGCACTGGCCCTGACCCCATCGCCAACGACGGCGTCTATACCGGAATCATTCCCGGCCAGCCGAGCGGCACGTTGGTGGCCTTCTACATCTGGTCCGTGGACGATATCAATGCGACCAGCCTGTTCCCGAGCGACGCCCCGGCCCGCGAGTGTCTGGTCCGTTTCGGCGAGTCGCTGCGACCCGGCAGTATCGCCACGTATCGCATGTGGCTGACGGAATCGAACCTCACTTTCTGGGCGCAACGCGAACGCAACGCCAATGACGGGATGGACTGCACGTTCGTTTATGGTAATTCGCGTGTGGTCTATAACGCCAAGACCCTCTACAGCGGCAGTCCCTGGCACACCCAGAACCATCCTTACACCGGTCCGCTGGGCAACACGACGTGCGATTATGAACTGGAGATTCCCGAAGATGACCCGTTTCTCGGCGCCAATGAATTTGTGCTCAACGCCCAGGCGGCCACGACCACGTTCTTCGACAACGACACGACGGGCCAGGCAGAAACGACTTCCTACTGGTTTGGCCGAAAGCTGGGGCTGGCTGTCAATCACAAGCGCCACATCTTCGTGGTGATGAATGGCCAGTCCCGCGCGATGATTTACTTCGATCATCAACAGCCCAACCAGGACATCGTGGACGAATACTTCCCGAACGACGCCGAGGGGCGCTTGCACAAGATTGAAGATTGGTTCGAGTTCGACGACGGCGGCGCGGGCTTCAGCATCATTACCTGCACGCTGCAGAATTTCCTGGTCGGCGGACAGAAACGTTCCGAGCGCTATCGCTGGACGTGGCGCCCGCGAGCGCGCACGGAACCGAACGACTTCGCAGCTCTGTTCGCCGCCGTGGACGCCGCCACGGCCACCCCGCCGGATCTGATGATCAGCGCGACAAAAGGTCTGATCGACGTACCGCAGTGGATGCGTCATTTCGCCGTGCAACACATGATTGGCAATTGGGACACCTACGGCTACGAGCGGGGAAAGAATTGCTACGCTTACAAGCCCACACAAGGGCCGTGGAAATTGTTGCTGTGGGACCTCGACCTCGTACTCGGCCAGCAAGGCCACGGGCCAAACAACGATCTCTTTGACACGAATGGCTCCGAGCCGGTCATCGACAATTGGTACAATCAGCCCGCCTTCGTGCGGCACTTCTGGTGCGCGCTGTTCGAATTGATTAATGGTCCGATGCTACCCGCGAACTACAATCCCCTGATGGATGCGCGCTTCGCGGCGTTTCGGGCGAACGATGTGCCGGTCGCTTCACCGGCAACGGTTAAAACCTGGATCAATGATCGGCGGACCTACATCGCCAACCAGATGCCCAACGCGACCTTCAACGTCACCACCCCGGCGGCCACAACGTCGTCCAACTATCTCGTGCTTACCGGCACGGCTCCGGTGGCCGCCAAGGACATTCTCGTGAACGGCGCGGAGTATCCCATCGTGTGGACGGGCACACGCGCCAATCCCTCGACCTGGACAGTGCGGGTGCCCCTCGCGTCCGGGACGAATACGCTCGTGGTCACGATCGTGGATCGCCACGGAAATGTGCTTGGCAGCCGCACGAACACGGTGGACTACACCGGCGCGGTGGCCGCGCCCGAGGGCCACGTGGTCATCAACGAAATCATGTTCAATCCGCCGGCGGACCAGGCGGCGTTCGTTGAATTGTTCAATGCGCATCCCACGTTCGCCTTTGATCTCTCGGATTGGCGCGTGAACGGGCTGGATTACACGTTCCCGAAGGGGGCAACGCTGCCGCCCAGGTCGTTCACCGTGCTGGGCCGCAATCGCACCGAGTTCGCCAAGTTGTATGGCAGCGTCACGCCGTTTTCCGACTCGTTCGACGGCGCGTTGCAAAACAACGGCGAGACGCTCACGCTCTTCCGGCCCGGCACCACGCCCGGTGAGGAAATCGTAGTGGACAAGGTGAAGTATGAAGGGCGCGATCCGTGGCCCGCCACGGCGCGGGGGGCTGGTTCTTCGGTGCAACTCATCGACGCGGCGCAGGACAACGCGCGTGTGAGCAACTGGAACGATGGCGCCGGCTGGCGCTTCTATTCGTTCACCGGCGTGCCCGCCGGCACGCGGTTGCTCATTTACTTCGACACCCCCGGGCAACTTTACGTGGACGATATGAGAGTGGTGGCGGGGACGGTGGCGGGAGCGGGTCCGAATCTGCTGGTCAACGGAGACTTTGAATCACCGCTCGCGCCCGCCTGGCGGATACAAGGCACCAACGCAACGAACACCGCGATCAGCACTGCGGAAAAGTTCTCCGGCAATTCGAGCCTGGACTTGCGGTTCTTCCCCGCTGGCAGCGCCGCCCAATATTTTTACCAGGACGTGACAAACATGGTGACCACCACCGTCCATACTCTGAGCTTCTGGTACCTTCCTTCGACGACCGCGGCCACGTTGCGGTTCCGTTTCAGTTCCGGATTCTTCCCCGCCTTCAACGTGCGCGCGTCACCGTCAGGAGTGAACGCCACGCCCGGCGCGGCCAACGCGGTGACGATCCCCGTCGCTCCCTACCCGCTGGTCTGGCTGAACGAAGCGCTGGCGATCAATACCACCGGCCTGGCGGACGGTCAGGGCGAACGCGAACCATGGATCGAGCTCCACAATTCCAGCGCCTTACCCATCGCGCTCGACGGGATGTTCCTCTCGGATGAGTACCTGAACCTGGCCAAGTGGGCGTTCCCGGCCGGAGCGACGTTGCAGCCGGGTGAGTTCAAGGTGGTGTTCGCCGACGGCGAACCCGGCGAGAGCACGGCGACCGAGTGGCACACCAGCTTCCGACTCAGCAGCGGCACGGGTTCGGTCGCGCTTTCGCAGTCGGACGGCAACGCGGTGCGCATTGTCGATTACCTCAACTTCGAGGGCCTCGCCGCCAACCGCAGCCACGGTTCCTGTCCCGACGGTCAGCTCTTCGACCGGCAGGAATTGTTCTTCACCACTGCCGGCGCCGCCAACAACTGCGCCGCCGCGCCGCTGGTGGTTTACATCAACGAATGGATGGCAGGGAATTCCGGCTTCATCCGCGACCCGGCGGACAACGACGCGGACGACTGGTTCGAGATTTATAATCCCAACACCTTCCCCGTGGACCTCGGCGGCGTTTTCCTGACTGACAACCTGGCGAACCCGTTCCAGTTCGAGGTCCCGAACAACGGTCATTACACGATTCCACCGAACGGCTTCCTGCTCGTCTGGGCCGACAACGAAACCGGCCAGAACTCGACCAACCGCGCCGATCTGCACGCCAGCTTCAACCTGCGCCAGGCCGGCGAAGCCATCGGCATTTTCGCGGCGGATGGCCGGCAGATTGATGCGGTTACCTTTGGCACCCAAACCAACAACATCAGCCAGGGCCATTTCCCCGACGGCACCGGCCCGCTTTACTTCATGGCTATTCCGACACCGCGCGCCCGAAACGTCGTTCCCGATCAGCCCAACCCGCCTGAAATCACCGGCATCATCATCGACGGCGCCACGGTTTCGTTCAGCTTCGGCACAACGCCGGGCCGAACGTATCGGGTGGATTACAAGAACGATCTCAACGAGACGGAATGGACTCCCATGGGCGGAAATCAAGTGGCGGTGACCACCAGCATTACCGTCACCGACAACCTCGGCGCCAGCCCGCAACGGTTCTATCGGGCGGTCCTAGTCCAATAAGTTGCATCTCCTGCTGGCTGTGGCGGCGGCGTCCTGCTACAAAAGGCGACCGAACGCCGCTGGCCGGCAATCGGAGATGCCATGCAAACACCTGCTCATTCACCGAAGTCCACCGCGCCAGGCGCCAATGGTGAAAACTCCGCCGCACTGGCGGCTCGCCTGAAGGCGGCAACCGATGCGTTGGAGTTGGCCGCAACAGATCGAGCATTGCTCGCGGGACTAACCACCGAGGAACGCACGCGCCTGCTCAAGGCCGCCGGCGACATTTATTGCCCGGATGTGAGCGAGCGACGGCGTTTGGTCAAGGCCCGCGTGCGCCAGCGCAAGGCTGAGAAGTTGCGGCGGGATCAAGGCTTGCTCGGGGAAACGGGCATCCGAAAGCTGCGGCGCCAGAAGGTCTTCACCACGCCAAACCTGCCCCCGCCGCCGGACATCGAGCCGCACGAGGTCGTCGATAAGCCGGACTTCCGCGAAGTCGTCGAGCCGCAGAACTGTTACATCTGCAAACGCGACTTCTCGGCGATCCATCATTTCTACGATCAACTTTGCCCGCCCTGCGCTGAACTGAATTTCCGGAAGCGCACGGAACTGGCGGATTTGCGTGGGCGCGTCGCGCTGTTGACCGGCGGGCGCGTGAAGATCGGCTATCAGGCGGGCGTCAAGCTGCTCCGGTCAGGGGCGCAACTCATCGTCACCACGCGCTTCCCGCGCGACTCCGCCGCGCGCTACGCGAACGAGCTGGATTTCGCGGATTGGGGGCACCGGCTGGAAATCTTCGGGCTGGACCTGCGCCACGCGCCGAGCGTGGAAGCATTCTGCCGCCACCTGCTCGCGACGCGTCAACGTCTCGACTTCATCATCAACAATGCCTGCCAGACCGTGCGTCGCCCGCCGGATTATTATCAGCACATGATGGCGCGCGAAACCGGGGCGTTGAGTGAACTGCCTGAAAGGGCGCGGTCTCTGATCGGCGCTTACGAAGGCCTGCGCGGCTATCACCTGCTGCCGGAAGGCGGAGCGCCAGCCTCCAGCCCGGCAGGTTCAGCCCACAGCAAACAGCCGCGGGCCGGGTCGAAGATCGGCGCTCCGCTGTCGCAAATGGCAGGGCTAACGCATGCAGCGGCGCTTTCGCAAATCCCGATGCTGCCGGATGAGCTGGCAGCGCAGAAGGATTTGTTCCCGCAAGGCCGGCTCGACCAGGATTTACAGCAGGTGGATCTACGGGATCGAAATTCATGGCGGTTCACATTGGCTGAGGTGCCCGCCGTCGAATTGCTCGAGGTACATCTCGTGAACGCCGTCGCACCTTTCATTCTCAACGCACGACTGAAGCCACTGATGCTGCGCACACCGGAGCGCGACAAACACATCATCAACGTCTCCGCGGTAGAGGGACAGTTCTACCGGAAGTTCAAGACCACCCGCCATCCGCACACGAACATGGCCAAGGCCGCGCTCAATATGATGACACGCACCTCGGCGGCGGATTACCACGCCGATGGCATCCACATGAACAGCGTGGACACGGGCTGGGTGACCGATGAAGACCCGGTGCAAATCGCGGCGCGCAAGACCCGCGACCACCAGTTCCATCCCCCGCTGGACATTGTGGATGGCGCGGCGCGCATCGTCGATCCCATCATCGCCGGCTTCAACACGGGCGACCACGTGTGGGGTAAGTTCCTCAAGGACTACCAGCCCACCGATTGGTGACGAAGCTGACCACCACAGGCTTTCCAGGCTTGATTGAACGCCCGCGCCCGCGCATCCTCCGTTCATGCTCACGCTGATCGTTGGAACGAACCGTCCGGACAGCAACACGCGGCAGGTCGCCCGGCATGTTGAGGAAGTGTACGCGGCGCTGAGTGTGCCGTTGAAGGTGCTTGATCTGGCAAATCTGCCGCCGGAAATCTTCTCGCCCTCGTCTTACGCCGAGAAGCCCGCGTCGTTTGCCCCCTTCAGCCAGGGCGTGCTTCAGGCCGAAGGGCTGATCGTGGTCACGCCCGAATACAATGGTAGCGTGCCGGGCGTGCTGAAGTACTTCATCGACATGCTCAAGTTCCCGGAGAGCTTCGAGAAACGCCCGGTGTGCTTTGTCGGGCTGGCGGCCGGCATCTGGGGCGCGCTGCGGCCAGTCGAGCAGCTCCAGATGATTTTCGGTTATCGCAACGCCTTACTCTATCCCGAGCGCGTCTTTCTGCCGCAGGTTGGGGACCTGCTCAACGACAACGGGCGCCTCACGGACTCCGGCATCCTCAAGCGCCTGAGGGCGCAGGCCGAAGGCTTCATCGACTTCGTCGAACGCCTTAAAGGCGTGAAGCTGCGGCAGGCGAAATAGCTCCTCGATGACCAGGCCGTTCAAAGATCGTCTTGCCGTTTGCAGTTGGTCGCTCCAGCCGGCCAGCCCGCAGCAGCTTGTTGAACACCTTCGTGCCATTGGCCTCAGCCACGTGCAACTTGCGCTCGATCCGCTGCGCGAGAATGCGCCCGTCTGGGGCGGCACAGCGGAACTGTTTAGCCAGCACGGCATCCGCGTCGTCTCCGGCATGTTCGGCACGACAGGCGAGGATTACACCTCGCTCGAATCCATCCGGCGCACCGGCGGGCTGGTGCCTGACGACACCTGGGACGAAAACTGGGAGAACGCACAGGCCACCGCTTCGCTCGCGCATCAACTCGGCCTCAAGCTCGTGACGCTTCACGCCGGCTTCCTGCCGCACGATGAAAGCGACCCGGAGTTCGAGAAACTTCAGCACCGCATCCGGCTGGTGGCGGACGTGTTCGCGGCGAAGGGCATCGACCTTGCGTTCGAGACCGGACAGGAATCCGCTGACACGCTGAAGCTGTTTCTGGAGAAGCTGGGCCGTGTGAACGTGGGCGTGAACTTCGATCCGGCCAATATGATTCTCTACGACAAGGGCGAGCCCATTGAAGCGCTGCGCACGCTGGCGTCATGGGTCAAGCAATGCCACCTCAAGGATGCCAACCGCACGAAGACTCCCGGCACGTGGGGCGAGGAAGTGCCCGTCGGGACCGGGCAGGTGGACTGGCAGAAATTCTTCGCCGTGCTGCGCGAGGTTCAATTTGCCGGCCCCTGCTGTATCGAGCGCGAAGCGGGAACGCAGCGCGTGGCGGACATCATCACGGCGCGGAAGATGGTGGAGGCGGTTGGCAGTTAAAAAGGTCAGCTAGCATATAACTGTGAGACGAGTACCAGGTTATCCAGGACTCTACCGCGAAGACCTTGGCAGCGAAGGCACTCGCTACCGCATCGTCATCTCGCGTGGTAAGAAGACTGCGCAGGGGTACTTTTATTTTGGTAAGAAGGAATCCGAAGCCGCAGCACGAGCAAAGGCAATTCAGCGATGGAAGGAGATTCGGGATTCATCGCCAGTCATCACACGCGCAGCCTTTGCGCAGATTGAGCGCCGCAAAAGCAGGACGGGCATCGTTGGTGTCAGGCGTGTGACCGACATCGTTAAGGACCATTCGTATGATTTTTGGGTCGCTGTATTCACCGATGGGCGCGGCAAAACGCGGACGCGTAAGTTTTCAGTCAACAAATACGGAGAGGACAGGGCGAGAGCTTTAGCAGTTAAGGCTCGGCGGGATGGGCTAGCACAGATGGAGAAATGATGCTGCCTGAAGGTGATTTCCCGAGAAGTTGCTCTTCTGCAAGCGCAGCCCGCAACACCTCCAACCGACAACCGAAATGTTAAGCTTGTTCGATGAACGCCCGCCCTCACCCTGGCCCTCTCCCCCAGGAGAGGGAACGCGACTTGTGCGACAGTTCTTCGCAACGCTATCTCCGCGATTCTAGACCGATGAAACGCGGCGAGTGCGCTCAAGTTTCTGAACACTTCCTTCGCGCACCCTCTCCTGGGGGAGAGGGCCGGGGTGAGGGCGGTCCAATCTCCTAATCCATCCAAAACCTTCCCATGTCCCAACCCATCCACATCGGCATCGTCGGCCTCGGATTCATGGCAGCCACGCACATCCGGGCGTATCGACGAGTCGAAGGCGCGCGCATCGCCGCCCTTTGCAATCCCAGCGGACGGCATCTCGACGGTGATTTTTCGAACGTCACCGGCAACGTGGGCGCGACCGATCCAGTAAAGCTCGACATGGCTGGCGTCAAAGCCACGAAGGACTTCACTGAGCTGTTCAACGACCCGGAGATCCATGCCATCGACATCTGCACGCCGACCAAAACGCACCGGGAACTCGCCATCGCCGCGTTGCGGGCAGGCAAGCACGTGCTCTGTGAGAAACCTCTGGCGCGAACGGCTGCTGCCGCGCGAGAGATTGTCGCTGAGGCCGCCAAGGCCAGGGGCATCTTCATGCCGGCGATGTGCCTGCGGTTCTGGCCGGAATGGGCCTGGTTGAAGCAAACCATCGCGGCTCAGCGTTTCGGCAAAGTCCTCGCCGCCCGCTTTCGCCGTGTCGCGGAGCCGCCGGGTTGGGGCAGGAATACCTTCTTCAATGGCGCCGAATCGGGCGGTGGCCTTTTCGACCTTCACGTTCACGACACGGACTTCGTGCAGTTCTGCTTCGGACGGCCGAGGAATGTTTTTTCCACGGGCTACGTGAAGTTCAGCGGCGCCATCGATCACGTTGTCACGCAATACGAGGTCGCGGGCGGCGCGATTGTCCACGCGGAAGGGAGCTGGGCGATGATGCAGGGCTTTGGCTTCAACATGAGCTACACGGTGAACTTCGAGCGTGCGACCGCCGACTACGACATCGCGCGCGGCAAGGAAGCACTGCGCGTCGCCGAAGAAGGGCAAGGCAGCAAAGTAGTCACTTGCGAGGGTGCGGATGGCTACGTCGGCGAGTTGAAGCACTTTGTCGAGTGCGTCAGCGCGGGCAAGGCGCCAACGGTGGTGACCGCTCAGGACGGGCTGACGTCAGTGGAGATTTGCGAGGCGGAAGAGCGGTCCGTCAAGGAGCGACGGGTGGTCGAGGTTTGAAGGAAATGTCAACCGCTGTGATTAAGAGTGGCGGCCAATCGCCCCGACGTAGCGCAGAGTTGCACTCTGCTGTATCGCGGATTTGCAATCCGCAACACGTCGGGCGAAGCAGCGCGTGCTTGTAGTTCCGGCACTTTGCCGAGTGCAACTCGGCGATACAGCAGATTAAAAATCTGCGCTACCATCGACGCCCCGCCGTTACGCGGATTTCTTCGAGGCTGTCTGGCTGCCGGCGGATTCGATGAGTTCCCAGAACTTGGGGTTTTGCTGCAGGGCCTCGTCCTCGGCGACCGGCAGGCTGGAGCGGAACAAAAAATCCTTGAGGCTGTTCCGGCTCAGAATGCGATGCACGACGATACCAAGGTCGTGACGCTCGAAATAAATGCGGTAATCGCCAAGCCGAAAGCGATGCAGCGTCTTCCCCGCCCGCTCCAGCTTGCCGAACCGTTCCAGTTCCGTGCTCATCACCTCGTGCGGCAGGCCGCGAAATTCACCGAGAATGCTCAACTGAAGTTCCTTCGGCATGCGCGCCAGTTCGGCGGCGCTGGTGGGATTGAAGATGATTTGAAAAGGGCGCATGTTCGGTGCTGGTGCATTGCCGCGATTGGTAGCGCGTACGGGAATCGAACCCGTCTTTCAGCCTTGAGAGGGCTATGTCCTAGCCGATAGACGAACGCGCCACTGAATCGGCAGTCACGATGCTATGAAGCGGATGGAGAGGCTGTCAACGAACTTCACGGCGTGGCGCTCGCGCCTTGCGGATTGCCCAGCCGGTTGCGGATCGTCGTGCGGATATTCGATCCCCTGAGGTTGCCCGCCACGATTTTGCCTTCGGAATCGATCAAGATATTGGCCGGCAATCCCTGAACGCCATACAGGGCCGGCAGGCCGGACTGGTCCCAGGGTCCGGCGTGGCATTGGAGCCACTTGATTCCGGATTGCTCGATGACTTTCTCGGCGGAGGACGCCTGGGGATCGAAGTTCAACCCGATCATGACGAGCCGGGGATCCTTGCCGTAGGTCGTATGCACTGTCTTGAGCATTTGCAGATCGAGGTTGCGTGAGCCAGCCCACGTCGCCCAGAAGTCCAGCAGCACAAACTTGCCGGCGAAGTCCGCGAGCTTGACCGTCTTGCCATCGAAGGTCTTTGCCTCAAAGGCCGGCGCGCGCCGGCCGGTGCGCTGGATGTTTCGCACCTGCACTTCGCTCAGGCCCAGATCGAACGGCTCATCCGGCTTGCCCGCAGGCGCCGGTGGAATCGTGACGTTCTTATTCAGCGAGCCGATGTGCTCGTAGTAATTGTCCGGCCGGTCGGGGTTGGTCAGCGAAACGTAGAGGTAATAGTTTCCCGGATCGACGTTATCGACGCGGAACGCGCCGTTGGTCTCGAACCGCAGCACGTAGTTGCGCTGCGTGCGCTCCAACTCCCGACCTTCGGGCGTCCGCCAGAAGGCGTTCAACCGCTCATTGTATTCTTGTTGCGCCCGACGACGATCTTCCTCCGTCATGTTTCCAGTGAAGGCCGGCGGAGGAATATTGGTCGGCATGTTCAGTTGCATCTGCATGCTGTGCTGGTCGCGTCGCCAATCGACGTCGCCCGGCTCGCCGCCGGCCACAGTCATGCGTCCAATCACCGGACGCCCGGTGCCGCCGATCGTCACTTCGGCCATCTCGCCCGGCTTTACCATTACCGGTGTGCCGTGGCTTGAGGCCGTGCTGCGGCTGGAATCGCGGTCGTTGAGTTTGATTTGCAAAAACGCCCTTCGCTCGCCGGGCGGCACCTGATCGAAAACAAAACTTCCGTCCGGGGACAAGTCAGCCTTGAGCGAGAGATAGAGCGGTGGCGAGAAACGGCCTTCGTCGCCGTAGCGCCAGTTGCCGCTTTGCAAGCTGACGCTTTGGCCAGGCTCAACTCCTTTGCCCACCCGCACAACCCCCTTCAGCCGGCCCCACGGTTGGAGCACGACCTTGCCGGTGGCGACCACGTTGCTGGCGCGCACCTCGGCGAAGCCCAGCGCATGAGCGGCGACGATGCTGTGCGGCTCAAGCTTGGGCGGGAACTCGAACTGGCCCTTCGCGTTACTCCGTTGAAATTCCCCGCCGGAATTGCGCCGCAGTTCCGGCGGACGGTCCATGGAAGCATTGTCACTCCGGTCCACGAGCACGACGGTCGCATTCGAGACCGCGCTGCCGTCGGCCAGTTGCACGACCCCCGAAATGCCGCGTCCCTTCTTCAACGCGAAATCATTCGTGTACAACCCGGCCTTTGTGAATATCGGCGAGGCGGCAGGCACATATCCCGGCGCTTCGACCATGACCTGCATGCGGCTGCCGGAGGATGAGTACTCGTTGAGTCTCACGGAATACTCGCCTTTGCGTCCGGCCGCGTTGTCGTAGCGTTCCCACCGGATCGGCTCATTGGGATTGTAACTGCGGCCGGTGATCACGACGAAGTCGTCGATGGGTTTCCTGGTGTCCGCGTCGATGACCTTTCCGAAGACGCGCGACATTTTGCGCAGGTTGAAGGTGTGTTCACCCGACGGGCTGCTGAACGAGGTGCGCATGGAACTGTGGTTGGTCGCGGTCAGGTAAAACATCACGCTGCCATCCGGCGGGGAATCCCAGACGAAGCTCCCCTTGTCATCAGTCAACGCCTGCCACTGGAGCAGCCGGGAGCCGTTCCAGGAATCCAGCTTCACGCGCGCTCCGGGAATAGGTTCTCGACTCTGATCGACTACTCGTCCGCGAAAAGGCTGTGTCTTTGCCAGCGTAAGCGTCAGCGGCGGGAGGTCCGGTTCCACCGTGACGGTCTGAAGCTTGGGCCGGTAGCCCTTCGCCTGGGCCATGAGCGAGATGTCGCCAGGCTGCGGCACCACCAGGGAGAAGCGGCCTTGCGCATCACACTTTACGGGCCGGCCAATGTCCGGGCGGCCAGGCTCGATCACTCGCAGGTCCACTTCTTTCACCGGCTGGCCTGAAGCGTCGGCGACAATTCCCTCGATGCGCACCGCCGCGGGCAACACAGCCACTGCTTTGCCGGCCAACAAATCATCGCGGGATAGCGTTCGGGTGTCCGCGCTGCTGGATGACGCCCCTGTGAAAACCATCGAACGATGCTCCGGGTGCGAAATCTGGAAGCGAAAGCCCTCGAAGCCCGCCGGCACGCTCTCCGAAGACCACCGGCCATCTTTGTCCGTGCGGGCGGTTTCGTAATCAAGCCGGGCGTACTCGCGCGGGCCGGTCTGGGTGATTTTATGAATGACCACTTCCGCCCCGCTAACGGGTTTGCCTTTCGGATCGTTCACCACCCCACCCACGCGGACGCCCCGCTCCAGTTTGGCCTCCAGTTCACGTGAGAAGTCTCCGCCGTTGGTTTTCGAGCCACTGACCGCAAGGGGCAAGCGGCCCGGACCGCGCACCAACGCGGTGAACGAAACCGTTTGTTGCGGCGGAAATGGCAAGCGGATGACTCCCGCGCCGTCTGCCCACGCTTCACCGAAGTAAAACGAGCCTTCGTCGCTGGTGACGGTCAGGGCGGCGGTGGCATTCGTCATCGGGTGGCCCGTTTTGCCGTCGGTGGCGCGGATCGTGAATTCGGCGCGATAGACCGAATCTTCCAGCTCCAGCGATTTCTTAAAGACGCGGCGTGAACTGACGGTGGACGGAGGCGCGGGCTCTCCGCCGCCTGCTTCCAGAGTGAGACCGGCGATGAACGGCGTGGCCCGGCTGAAGAGTGAAATCAATTCCAACTTCGAAATCTCTTGATCGGGCAGCGGATTGTTGAGGACGGTTTGAAACAAACGAAGCTCGGTATTGTCCCGCTCGGCATCCTCGCTTCCAACGGTCCACGCCGGGCGGGAATCCGGATCGAGCAAGCTGGACTTCGCTTCCCGACGCTCTTTCATCCAGCTTCGCGCGTGAATGCCGTAGGCCAGCCGCACCACCCGCTGTTCGCCGGTCGCGTAGTGGAAGACCAGCCTGGCCAGAGGCACGCCGTCTTTGTCATCATGATCCGCTCCGTGCAGGAGGTGAAGGCGGGTGGCCTTGCGCCCAATTGGGATCGCGATGCGTGTCGGATGAAACTCGCCGTTGCGCGCGTCATCAAGGCCGGTGACCTCCAGTTTGCCGTCGATGCGGAACGGAACGCCGCCAAAAGTCTGCGCGCCGCGCGGCAAGGCGGACCACGACTGCGGCGAGGGTGAGTTGGAAAATGCCGCCGCGCAGAGAGGTGACAAATCAACGGGATGATGACTGCCCTGAGTCGGCTTGTTCTGCGCGCGGAGTAAACTTGTCGCGAGGCACGCCGCCAAAATTGCCAGCGCTACGGCCGGCCAACGCGCCGCGCGGCAAATCCTCTCCAGTTCCATCGCTTGCCTCATGCTCACAGAACCCCGCAACGCCAAATGCTCATGCAGTTACAGCATCAGGGTCAGATGCACCCTATGCCGCACAGCATCTCTTTCCAACAACAAACAACGCGGATGGTTGCGCCTAGGCGTATCCGTGCACTGCCCCCGGGACCGCGGACGGTCCCCGTCCGCAGCGGGTGCGAAGAGAGCGAGAGCCATGCGAATTCCTGAGCGGATCCATCCAAGCCGCTGCGAGCCGGGACGGCTCGCGGTCCGTCGGGGGCAGTGCGCGGATACGCCCGTTGCGCCTGTTGAGCGCCGGGGTCAGCGATACGGCTGGTGCAACTCCACCTTCTGCGCCTTTCTCATGCGCATGTTCAGCATTTCGACCCCGACCGAGAAGGCCATCGCAAAGTAGATATAGCCTTTGGAGATGTGCTGATGGAACCCTTCGGCCACGAGCACGCAGCCAATGAGGATAAGAAAGCTCAAAGCCAGCATCTTGATGGTGGGATGGCGGTCCACGAAGTCGCTGATCTGGTTCACGAACAGCAGCATGATGATCATGGCGATGACGACCGCCGCGATCATCACGCTGATTTGCTGAACCATGCCGACGGCGGTGATGACCGAATCGAGGGAGAACACGATGTCCAGCAGCATGATTTGCACGATCACCGTATTGAAGGTCGCGGTCATCTTCTGCGTTTTCTCACCATCCACGCCCTCCAGCTTATCGTGAATCTCATGGGTGCTCTTGGCCAGGAGGAACAGGCCGCCGAGGATGAGGATTAAGTCCTTGCCCGAGATGGCGAGCTTGAAGGAAAGAATGGTCGGCTCCCAGAACGGCTTGTCGAGTTTTACGACCCAGGCCAGGCCACACAGCAGCAGGACGCGGGTGATGAGCGCCAGGGCCAATCCCACCTTCCGGGCCTTGCGTTGCTGTTCAGCGGGCAGCTTGCCGCTGAGGATGGAAATGAAAATGATGTTGTCGATGCCGAGGACAATTTCCAGCAGCGTCAGCGTGAGCAGGCTGATCCAGATCTCCGGACTCGTAATCCATTCCATAGCGGCGAGATGAAACGCCGGGGGCAACGGGCAAGTCAAACCGAATTGGCCAGAGGATGGAGCCGGGAGCGCAACCCCGATCTGGGCTTGGAGTCCCGGCTTTAGCCGGAAGCACGCCACGCCGGCTGAAGCCGGGACTCCAAACGTGCCGTTCCAGGGCGGGGCCGACCATTGCTTCCCAGCCGGAACGAGGTGATGCGCAAATCAGATCGCTCTATTTACCGCAGCAGCAGTTCGATGTAGTGCAGGTCGGCGGGCACGGTGACCTTCGGGTTGGGCTTCGTGCTTTCTACCAGGCGTACCGGCTGACCGATGGATTCGCACGCGGCAGTGTCGTCGGTCACGAGCAAACCCTTTTCACGGACCGCGCTCAACGCCTTGCGAATGATTGCGGTACGGAATGCTTGTGGAGTCTGCACGGCCCAAAGGCGCGAGCGGTCGAGATGACGCGCAACCGTCTGGCCGTCGTCGGATTGCTTGATGGTATCGCTCACGCGTTGCGCGGCCACGGCGGCGCCCGTTTCGCGCGCGGCTTCGAGGGTGGCCTCGATCAAGTCCAACGGAGTGCAGGGCCGCGCCGCGTCCTGGATGGCGACGAGTTCCGCCGCTGGCGCGATGGCTTGCAAGCCGTTCCACACCGAGTCCTGGCGCTCCTTGCCGCCGATGGCGAAACGATAAGGCTTCTGCAATTCCAAGGTCGCGGCCAGGTCCTCGAAGGTCGTCTTCATCCCCTCCCGGATGACCAGCACGATTTCGTCGATGGATTCCGCATCGTCGAAGCGTTCCCAGGTGTGGGCTACGACGGGCGCTCCCGATACCTCGAGAAAGAGCTTGTCAATATTCGGCCCCATGCGAGTGCCACGGCCCGCGGCAACGATGATGGCAGATGTCATGCAAACTTAGTCTAAAGTCCCAGGTCCAAAGCCCAAAGTCCAAAGTCAGTCCGACTTGGGACTTTGGACTACTCTTCCGGCCGCCAGTCGAGCACTTTGAGTTGCACGGAGGTAGAGCCGTTGAATTCATTGATTTGTGGCGTGAAGGCCAGGTCGAAGCGGCCGACGGGTAGCGGGCCGTCGCCCACGTTCCACAGGACCGCTTCCAGCGTCCGCCGGCCCTCGGTCACCCAGAGCCGGGCGTGCTTCTTGTCCGGACCCATGCGCAGGAGCGGGCGGGCGTGAGTCACGCTGCGGAGCCACAGTCGCACGGGCGGATTACCGATGCCGGTCTGTTCCAATTGTGCGAGTTCGCGCAGGCGCTCAAGGCTGAGATCGCCGCTGTTCACCCCGGCATCGAGGCGGAGCGGCGGCTGGAATTGCTCCGGTTTGAGCGTGCGGCGGGCGAGGTCGTTCAGCCGCGCGCGCAGCGGCTCGATTTGTCCAGGCCGGATGGTCACGCCCGCGGCCATCGCATGGCCGCCATGACGCAAGAGCAGATCGTCACATTCACGCAACGCGGCGGCGAGATCGAAGCCTTCGATACTGCGGCCGGAGCCGCGCCACTCGTCGCTTTCGCCGCCAATAATGAGTGTGGGACGATAGAATGTCTGAAGCACGCGTGACGCAACGATGCCCACGACGCCGATGTGCCACATTAACTGCCCTTCGACGATGACGCAGTCCGTGTCTGGATTGAACTTCGCGCGGATGGCACCGATGGCTTCGTCAGCGATTCCCTTTTCGATTTTCTGGCGCTCGCGGTTGCGGGAATCGAGTCTCAAGGCGAGCGGTTCTGCTTCCTCGAGGCTGCGAGCCAGCAGAAGTTGCAGCGCTTCTTCCGCTGTTTCGAGGCGTCCGGCGGCGTTGAGGCGCGGGGCCAGTTGGAAGCCAACTTCGTGGCCGCCCAGCTTGCCGTCGATCCTGGCGACCTTTTTCAACGCGACGAGACCGGGCCGCTGTGTAGTGTTCAGCCGTTCCAGTCCGGCGCTGACGAGGATGCGGTTCTCGCCCGTGAGCGGGACGAGGTCCGCGATGGTGCCGAGCGCGACGAGGTCGAGATAGGGACGCAGATCAAACTCCGCCGCGCCAGGCAGACCGTGGGCGCGCCCGTGTTTGACGACGGCGTGCGCGAACTTGAAGGCCAGGCCGACGGAGCAGAGTTCGTGGAAGTTTGAAGTCCCGCCTTCAGGCGGTGCGGTGATCGAACCGCCTGAAGGCGGGACTCCAAGCTGGGGATTGACCAGCGCGACGGCGGCCGGCGCGGGATCGGAGACCTGATGATGATCGAGCACGATTACATCCACGCCGCGGCTGTGGAGCCACGCGATGGTATCCACGGCGGTGGAACCGCAGTCCACCGCGAGCAGGAGCGTTGTCGGAAATTTGTTCAGGCAGTTCTCCACACCGGATCGGCTGAGGCCATAGCCTTCGTCCATACGGTGAGGAAGATAAGTGTTCACCCTCCAGCCGAGCGCGGTGAGCGCTTCGGTCAGGAGCGTCGTGGAGGTCACGCCGTCCACGTCGTAGTCGCCAAAAATGACCAGCTGCTCGTTTCGCTCGCGCGCGGCGAAGAGGCGTTCGACGGCAGCGCGCATGTTCGGCAACAGGAAGGAATCGGCGAGGTTCTTGAGGCGCGGCTGGAGGAAGCGCGCGATCGGCTCCGGCTCGCTGAAGCCCCGGTTGAGCAGGCATTGGGCGAGAAGCGTTGAGATCTTCAACTCCTTTGCGAGAAAATCTGCGAGGGCGGGCTGCGGTGGAGCGATCGTCCAGCGGTATTTCATCGTGGCGCGGGAGGCACGGAAAAGATTAACCACGGATCGGCGCCGGTGAACACGGATTTTTTTCGGTTGGCCCTGCGCCGGCCATCCGACTCAAAGCGCCGATCACGTTTCGCCCGGCGGCGGTTTTTTGCGCGAGGCGGCGGCCAGCGAAGCGAGGATGGAAATCACGATGATGCCGCCGACGATCACCAGAGAAAGAGTGGTGGAAATCTCCTTTTGGAACCATTTCGGTTCACCCTCATGCGGATCCAGCAGCATCTTCACGCCGATGAAAACGAGCACCACCGAGAGGCCGACCTTGAGGTATTGAAAGTAGCCGATGGCCCCCGCCAGCACGAAGTAGAGCGAGCGCAGACCAAGGATGGCGAAGACGTTTGAGGTGAAAATGATGAAGCCCTTGTTCGTGATGCCGAAGATGGCCGGTATGGAATCGACGGCGAAAATCAGGTCGGTCGTCTCCACCATCAGGAGGACCAGCGCCAGTGGCGTCAGGGCGCGGCGGCCGTCGAGCCGGGTGATGAACCGCTGCCCGTCATAAGCGGAGGATACGGGATAAAACTTCCGGGCCAGGCGGATGGCGACGTTCTTTTCCGGATGCACTTCCTCGTCGCCACCGAAGATCATCTTGATGCCGGAGTACATCAGGAAGGCGCCGAGCGCGTAAAGCACCCATTCGAACTGCCGCACCACGGCGACGCCCAGGCCAATCATCACGCCGCGCATGACCAGCGCGCCGAGGATGCCCCAGAAGAGAACACGATGCTGGAATTCAGGCGGGACGCGGAAATAGGCGAAAATAAGCGCGATGACGAAGACGTTATCCATGGAGAGGGACAACTCGATGATGTAACCGGTGATGAACATCATCGTGTCCTGCTTGCTCCAGGAAGCGACCATGGTCGGCGCGGCGATGAAGGCGAAGAGCATGGCGCAGGTGAACCAGATGGCGGTCCACATGAGCGCCTCCTTGAACCGGACCACATGGGCATGGCGATGGAAGACGCCGAGATCCAGCGCCAGGAAAAACAGGATGGCGATGATGAAGACGACCCAGGGAGCTGAAGTATCAGCCAGGGCAATCATCAGGCGCTAGGCGCGGGCGTCAGCGGTTTGCCGCGCGCTGGCCGCGCTTTCCATGGTGACGCCGGAACCGATCTTCGGCCGCTGTCCTTTGTTCCATCGCAATACCACGGCGCACGCAATGTAGATGCTGGAGTAGGTGCCGACGAGGATGCCCACCAGGAAGGTGAACGCGAAGGGTTTGATGACACCTCCGCCAAAGACGAATAATGCGCCCGTGGCCAGAATGACCGAGCCGCCGGTAATCAAGGTGCGGCTCAACGTTTGGTTCAACGCCAGGTTGATCAGATCCCGGAACGAGCCGCGCACGCCCAGCTTCAAGTCCTCACGAATGCGGTCCAGGATGACAATTTTATCGTTGATCGAGTAACCGATGATGGTGAGGAAGGCGGCCACGGTGGTCGAACTCAGTTCCAGTCCGGCCACGGAAAACACCGCCAGCGTCAACAACACGTCATGCCCGGTGGCCACCACGGCGGCGACGGCGAAGGAGAATTCGTAGCGCAAGGCCACATAGACGAGGATACCGAGCATAGCGAGGAGCAAAGCGACCACCGCTGAACGTTGAATCTCCTTGCCCACCGAGGGACCCACCTTGTCAATGCCGACCACCTGGAAGCCGGCCTGTGGAAATTCCTTCTTCAAGGCTTCTTCAATTTTCTTGCCGGAATCATATGCCGCCAGGATCTGGAGCGTTTCGCGCCCGCCCGCAATGGGCTTCTGGTACTGAATGGTCGGATCACCGACATTCAGACTGACGACCGTGGCGCGGAGCTTGTCCACATCGACATGCTCTTTCAGGTGCAAGGTCAGGGCGTCTCCGCCGGTGAAATCCACGCCGAGCATCTTTTGTCCGCGTCCAAACACACCGTAACCAACGCCGGCCAGAATGATAACGGCTGACAGCACGCAGGCCGGCTTCGTAAAGGCCATGAAATCGATTTTGGTCAGGCGCATGAGCGGCAGCATGGGCAGCGATTTGATCCATTGTTTGTAAATCAGAAAATCAAACACCAGACGCGTCACCACCAGGGCCGTGAACAAGCTGGCCGCGACGCCAATGGTCAGAGTAACGCCGAATCCCTGAATGGGACCGGAACCCAATTGGTAGAGGATGATGGCCGAGATGAGCGTGGTGACGTGCGAATCGAGAATCGTCCCGAAGGCGCGGTCGTAGCCCGCGGCCAGCGCGCCTTTGAGCGATTTACCGGCGGCGAGTTCCTCGCGGAGGCGCTCGAAGATGAGCACGTTGGCGTCCACCGCCATGCCGATGCTCAACACCAAACCCGCGATGCCCGGCAGCGTCAGCGTTGATTCGATGGCACACATGACGCCCATGGTGACGACGACGTTCAGCATCAGGGCAAAGTTGGCCACCGCGCCGGCGAAGAAATAGAAGAACATCATGAACACCGCCACGGCCAGCGTCCCATAGATGCAAGAGGAAATGCCGCTCCTGATGGAGTCCTTGCCCAGCGAAGGATCGACCGAGCGTTGATCCAGGATTTTGATGGGCGCTTCGAGGGGGTTTTCGAGGACATTCGCCAACTCGAAGGCTTCCTTGACATCAAAGCTGCCTTGGATGACGCCGCGTCCGCCGGGGATCGGTCCTCTGATTACGGGCGCCGACGCCAGTTCGCCGTCGAGCACAATGGCCAGTTGATACTCCCTGTTTCCCTTGGGCTGCCAGTCTGTCGTGATTTGCCTGAACAGTTCCGCGCCCTCGCCGTTCAACTCGAAACCGATCTCGGGCTTGTTCGTCAATTGATCGCGGGTGACGTAGGCGCGATTGATGTGCTTCCCGGTCAGGCCACGCTCTGCGCCGCGCTTAACCAGATAGGATCGAACCTCCTTGCTACCGTCGCGTCCCTTGACCTCCTCGCTCAACACTTCATAGCCCGGTTCAAGGATGCCCTTGGCGAGCAACTCGGCGCTGTCAGGATGTACCATGCGGAATTCCAGAAACGCCGCCCGTTCCAAAGTGCGGATGGCGTCTTCCTTTACCGCTTCAGTCAGGCCGGGAAGCTGGATCAGAATCCGGTCCTGACTGGGTAGCGGTTGAAGAATGGGTTCCGCCACGCCCAGCCGATCGACGCGCTTGCGCAACACGTCCACCGCGTTTTCGAGCGCAACCGTGCGATCGACGTTGGTGCTAAGCTTGGTCGTATCGAGGCCGACGAGGAACGAGGTTCCACCCTGCAAATCCAGGCCCAGCTTGACCTTGCCGGCGGCGTCCCGCTGCAGACGGCTCAACACGTAGGCCGACGGGGCCTTCTGTCCCTTGGGATTGATCTGCGGGAAATACCTGGTGATGTCGTTGGTGCCAATGGCGTCCCTCAAATTGCCGTAGGTGCGGTTGGGAAACTCGACCTGCAACTGCTGGGCGCGAGCGACGATGTTGGAGAAGTCGGCGTCCTTGCTCCGAGCCTTGGCCTGAAAATCCTGCAACAAATCCCGGCCCCTGGGGGGCGTCAGTTCAACGATGGACCAGGCGACGACAAAGACAATGGTGAGAAGATACCAGAGATGCTTTTGCTTCATGGATGGGGGGACAAGTGGGACGGTGGAGTAGTAATCAGGACGCGGACTGGCTCGGCTCACCCTCGCGTTCGGTGATTTCCGAGATCGAAGACTTCAGCACTTCGAGCTTGGTATCGGCGGAGCGGATGCTGACGCTTTTGTCTTTCACCGTGACGACAATCCCGACAATGCCGCCGCTGGTCGTAATTTTGTCGCCTGCCTTGACGGACTTGACCAAAGCTTCGTGTTGTTTCGCCCGCTTTCGCTGGGAACTGGTCATGAAGAAAAACATCGCGACCAAAACCAGGATCATCGGAAGGGACATCCATAACCCCTCGCCGGGGCGTGAGGATCCACCTTGAGCCAAAAGCGCGTTCGCGGAGTTCCAAATCATAGTGCTAGTTAAATTGAGCCGCTCAATCTAGGCAGGTGGCTGTTTTTGGCAAGCTTTACGTTGTCTTTCGTTGCCTCCGGGCAGCACGGTTCGCATCGCCGTACTTTTACCGAGCCATAACAAGGAGCGGCGGCTTACCAGCCGCCGGGTTAGTTAGCCGGCTGGTACGCCGCTCCTCCGGTTCGTGGGAAGCCACGATTCTGTAATCGGGCATCGGGGCCATGAACCGGCAGAGCGTGCCGTTCGTAGTCCCTGCTTTAGCCGGTGGGGCTGCCAGCGCCGCCTGAAGGCGTAACAATGCAGTTCGTTCTGGTGGCCCAGGCGTCTCGCCTGGTGTTTTCGGCGTCCCGCCGAAAACTTCGTGTACCGCATGAACGCACCATTTAGTGAGGCCTGCGAACGCCCAGACCAGTCGGCGGGACGCCGACTGGAGCGACCGGGACGGTCGCGCCACCCTCTTTCAACTGCATTGTTACGGCTGAAGGCGGGACTACGAACAGTCGGTTCATGGGAAGCCTCGACCTCCAATTTTTGACGCGCATTGGGACCATGAACCTGGCAGAACTACCGGCGTTCGCGCCACCGCGCAGCATGACCGCATTGCACTCTGATGCGCCCGTAAGGGCCGCTCGTTGG
>Ga0187893_10002977_pt1 | contig 35620 bp, 38 predicted proteins | sample MA1701074metaG_FD_139574 | JGI IMG/M metagenome (GOLD analysis project Ga0187893, IMG submission 139574) | White microbial mat communities from a basaltic lava cave in the Kipuka Kanohina Cave System on the Island of Hawaii, USA - MA170107-4 metaG ...
CGAGACTGCGCATGCCGGCCTTGAGCGCGTCGGGGAACGGATGCGGGGCTGCCCCTGAAACCAGCACCCCGACGCGCGCCACTTTGGACGCTTGCGCGGCTGCCAGGCGTGGCAGGAGCACGATGATGCCCAGAGAAGCGAGGGCCGCGCGTCGATTCGCCAGAGTCCGCTTCATCGCCTATCCAGTATATGTCATGAATAGGTCAATGTGCCAGCGCGATCGGGCCGATCGAGATGCGGTACGCCGTTGAAGCTCACGAAGTGGATTCGGCTCGCGCTGCACTGCAGCGCGCTGACGCCGGTGGCCGAATCCTTTCGCGGCGCCATGGGGCTGTACGAAGAAACCGAGGCGCTGGGGATGCGCTCGCGCTTCCAGGAAATCTGGACGGCGTCCTACCCCGGGGTTGCCAGCACCACCGTGGGGCTTTAGCTAGCGCAGCTCCCGCCAGGCGAAGCCGTCCTCCTGGGTGGAGAGGCCGATCCAGTCCGGCGCGCAGCCCATTGCCCGGGCCAGGGCCTCGCGCGCCAGTTCCGGCCGGTTGTTGTGCTGCGACAGGTGCGCCGAGAACACGTGCTGCAGGCGCGAGCGGTCCAGCGCGCCGAGCAGAAGCTCCGCCTGCCGGTTCGACAAGTGGCCGAAAGGACCGGTGATGCGCTCCTTCAGCCACTTCGGGTAGTCGCCGCCCCAGATCATGTCGATGTCGTGGTTGCACTCCAGCACCAGCGCGTCGCAGCCCGAGAGCGTCGCTTCGACATGCGCGGTGGAAGCGCCGATGTCGGTCAGCACCCCGAGGCGGAACGCGCCGTCGGAGAGCACGAACTGCACCGGCTCGCGCGCGTCGTGCGGCACGGTGTAGGGCCGCACCTCCAGCTCGCCGATGGCGAAGGCGTCGCGGCCGTGGATGGCTTGCGTGCGCACCTCGCCCGCGGGCTTGCCCGACTCGGCGAGCGCGGCCTGCGTGCCTTGGGTAAGCCAGACCTTGATGCCGTGCTGCGCGGCGAAGGGATAGGCCTTGCCGGCATGATCGTCGTGCTCGTGGGTGACCAGGATGCCGCTGATGTCCGCGGGCGCAAGGCCGATGCGGGCGAGGCGCTTCCCGGTTTCGCGCGGCGAAAGGCCGCAATCGAGCATGACGCGGGATTTACCGACCTCGGCGACGAGACAGTTGCCCTTGGAACCGCTGCCGAGGGCAGCGAAGCGAATGGTCACCTAAGCTGTTCGTGCAACAGAGCGACAATTCGCCGCGTCGTCTGGGTATTGGCCTGGGAACCTTCCTTGGACAGGATCTGCACCACGCACTTGCCGGCGAACTGGCGCACATGCACACGGTACTGCTCGGCCTTGACCACCGGGTCGTTCGATTTCCAGAACTGCAGCTTGGAGAGCAGGCCCTTCTCTTCGTCCTTCTTCCCCATGTCCACCGCGTCCGTGTCGGCGTAGCGCACGAAGTACTGGCCCTTCTGCCGGTCGCGGTCCTCGACCGTGAAGCCGACGCGGTCCAGGGCCAGGCCGATGCGGCGCCAGGCACGATCGAACGGCTCGAACACTTCCAGCGTCTCGAAACCGCCGATGCCCGCCTGCACCGCGGCGCGCGCGGGCGCCTGTGCGCTCGTCGTGACGAGCTGCTTCGCCTTTTCCTCCTGCGTGCCGAGGCGCACCATGAGGCGGCGCAGGAACTCGGCCTCGAGATCGGCATCGGCCGGGCGCGGCGTCCACATGGTCCGTATGCGCTCCCTGTCGGCGGTGGCGACCTCGACCATGCCGCGGTGGCTGACGTAGATCTCGCTGCCGCCTTCGTCGTTGCGCTCCAGCCGCGTGCGGAACTTGTCGCGCTCGGCGGTCGAGTAGATCTGGTCGATCAGCTTGCCGAGCATGCTGCGGATGAAGTCCTGCGGGATCTTGGCGCGGTTTTCCGCCCAGTCGGTCTCCATCACGCCCGCCTCGGGCAGGTTGAGCGCGATCAGGAAGCCGTTCTCCTGCCAGAAATCGCGCACCAGCGGCCAGAGCTTCTCGGGCGGCTCGTTTATCACCAGCCAGCGCTGGCTGCCCGCGCGATCGACGCGCATGCGCTCGATCGATGGCAGCACGCTGGTGTTGATGTTGCCGGTCTTCGCCTGCTGCGCGCGGTCGGCCTGATAGCCGGAAAGCGTCGCCGAACTCTTGCCGGTGTCGGGCACGACGTAGCGGTTGTCGCGCGCCGGCGTGGTGAGGTCCGGAGGGACTTCCAGCGTCGGCAGTTGCCCGGCCGACTTGTAATCCACCTTGCTGCCGTCAAGCAGTCCGGAGACGTTGGTGGTGGTGCATGCGCCGAGCGCAACCCCCACGCCGGCGGCGAGCAAGGCGCGCGCCAGGGCGGCGCGGCGTCCGCTCAAGCCCGTTTCTCCACCACGCGCAGCGGCAGCGTGACGCCGGCTTCGGTCATTGCCTCGCGCACCGCGTCATGGCAGCGCTCCGAGAGCGGCACCAGCGGCAGCCGCAGTCCCGCCTCGATCAGCCCAATCTGCGCCAGCGCCCATTTCACCGGCGCCGGGCTGGTCTCGATGAACAGCTTCTGGTGCAGGCCGAGGAGGCGCTGGTTCAGTTCGCGCGCCTTTTTCACGTCGCCGACCAGCGCCGCGGCGCACATTTCATGCATCGTCCGGGGCGCCACGTTGGCCGTCACCGAAATGACGCCGTGCCCGCCCAGCAGGATCAGCGCCAGCGCGCCCGAATCGTCGCCGGAATAGATCGCGAAATTGCGCGGCGCGCGCTTGATCAGGTCGGTGCAGCGCTCCATGTTCGCGGTCGCGTCCTTGATGCCGATGATGCCGGGCAGCTGCGCGAGGCGCAGCACCGTGTCGTTCTGCAGATCGGTGATGGTGCGCACCGGCACGTTGTAGAGGAACATCGGCAGGTCCACCGTTTCCGCGACCTTGCGGAAATGCCGGTAGAGGCCCTCCTGCGTCGGCTTGTTGTAGTAGGGCACCACCGAAAGGCTCGCGGTCGCGCCGTTTTTCTTCGCCGACTCGGAGAGCTCGATCGCCTCGGCGGTCGAATTGGCGCCGGTGCCGGCGATGATCGGGATGCGGCCCTTGGCGTGCTCTACCGCGACCCGGATGAGTTCCTTGTGCTCGTCGAAATCCACCGTCGGCGACTCGCCCGTGGTGCCCACGACGACGATGCCGTCGGTGCCTTCGGCGATGTGCCAGTCGATCAGGCGCTTGAAGCGCGCAAGGTCGAGCCTCCCGTCCTCCAGCATCGGGGTGACGATCGCGACCAGGCTGCCTGTGATCATGTGCATTGCTCCATCGTCTTCAATTAACCGCCGATTTTATCCCTTTCCCGCCCGAACGGCGCAAAGTCTTTGAATCATTGCGGGTTTCGGGTCGCTTACCACACGTTCTTCAAAGCCCCGGACGGTCAAATCCCTGAATGCCTCGCGCAATTCGCCCGGCCGCAGCAGGAACTCGGGGTTTGAGGGCCTGCCGAAGCGTTGGTTCCCCAGCATGAAGGTTTCGTAAATAAGTACGCCCCCATCCTTGAGGCTTTCGCTCAAGGTTTTCATCAAGGGCCGGTACAGATAGTTGGTCACCACGACAGCCTCGAAGCGCTCGCCAGGCAGGGGCCAGGGGCTGCCGTCCTCGAGGTCAGCCTGTATGAAACGCGCGCCGGGAATGACCTGGGGCTCGCGGTCCACGGCCACGACTGCCAGATTTCGTTCGAGGAAGAACTTCGCATGCCGGCCGCTGCCGCAGGCCAGGTCGAGCACCGTGCCCTGCGTGATGAGCGGCGCCCAGCGCTGCACCCATGCGGACGGCGCAAGCGGGCCGTGATCCATTGGTCGCGCTACTGCGGCACGTCGCGCAGGAAAACCGGCAGATCCGTGGTCGGCGACCGCGCCGGGACCTGGTAGAACAGCTGGCCGACGAAACTGCGGTGGTACGACGTGTGGATGACGACGTGTTGCAGCATCTCACCGCGCGTCATGGCGCCCTCGGGCAAGGCCGCGACCGCGTCGTAGATCACCTTGTTGGCCCAGGCGTCGTAGCGCGTGAGCCTCCCGGCGTCGTGGCGATTCACTTGGCCTTGCGCGCGAACCAGTAAAGCGGAATGCCCACGAGCATCACCAGCAGCCCGGCGAGCACCAGGTTGCCGAACTTGGGCCCGTATTGCGGATTGAAGATGTACGCGAGCGCCTTCCACAGCATGAACCCGCACATGGTGCAGAAGATCAACGGAATCACCGGATAGAGCGGCACCTTGAACGCGCCCTCCGTCTTGCCCTTGAACCTGAGAATGAAAAGCGTCACGCCCGTCAGCAGGAAGAACGTCCAGAACACCGGCGCCGTGTACGCCACCATCGCGTCGAAGCCGTCCTTCGCGGTCATCGCCGCCGCAGCGATGAGGACCAGGCTGATCGCGCCCTGCAGGACGAGCGCATTTGCCGGCGTGCTGCCGCTCTCGCGCCAGTTGCCGAGCCCCGCGAAAAGCGGGTAGTCGCGCCCCATGGCGAAATTGGTGCGCGCGCCGGTGAACACCGCGGCGTTGATGGTGGTCAGCGCCGACACGCAGACGATCAATGCGAGCGCCACAGCCCCCTTGTCGCCGGCGACCAGCCGCATCACGTCGGCGCCCACGGCTTTCGACCCCGCAACGCCGCCCTGCCCCAGCGCGACCAGGTATCCGATGTTCACCAGCAGGTAAAGCAGCGTGACGGCGAGGATGCCGGTAACCAGGATCTTCAGCATGTTGCGGCGCGGTTCGCGCACTTCGCCGGCGAGATAGGCCGCTTCGTTCCAGCCGCCGAAGGTGAAGAACACGAACATCATGGCGAAAAGGAAGTCGCCGCCGCCGGAACCGGCTGCCGCTGGCTTTGGCGTGCCACCGGCCACCATGCCGGCCAGGGCGAGGAACAGGAGGCCCGCGATGAGCGCGATTTCCATCACTTTCTGCAGCGTTTTCGATTGCAGGGTGCCGGCGAGGTTGAGCAGCGTCAGCGCGGCGACCGACAGCGCGGCGTAGATCGCAACGCTGTGCGCGCCAAGGCGCCGGAGCTCGCTCGCGTACTCGCCGAAAACGAAGGCAACCGCCGCGATCACGCCAGTCTGGATCACCGTCATGCGCGACCACGCGAACAGAAACGCGGCGCCGTTCCCCAGGCCATGCGCAAGAAAGCTGTATTCGCCGCCGGTTTCGGGGTGGCGCGAGGAAAGCTCGGCATACACCAGCGCGCCGCAGAGCGACACCACGCCGCCAAGCAGCCAGGCGAGCAGGAATTCCACGCCGCCCGCGGTGTTGCCGGCGACGATCGAGGGCGCCTTGAAGATGCCGACGCCGATCACCATCCCCACCATCAGGAATACGCCGTCGGTCACTGAAAGCAGCTGCTTGGGAGCGGAGCTCATGGTTGTCGCGTCGCCTTCCAGGGAATGGTTTTGAAATTCTCGCCGTCGGAAATACGCAAGTTGCCTTCGATCCGCCCGTCTGTCACCTTGCCCGCAAACAGACTGTTGTAGCCCTTGCCGCCGACCACGCCGGTAATGGCGAGGCGGATCTCTTCGCCGCGCAGGCGTGCGCCGCGAACCACCATGCCCGCGCCGCCGGCGCGCGCGTCCACGTCCAGCACCTGGTACTTCTGCGTGATGTCGAACTGCCAGCGGCCGCCGAGCTCCGGCACCTCGGCGATCCAGCGACCGCGCGCGTCCGCAGGCACCAGCCAGAGGAAGACGCGCGAGCGGCCCATCGGACCGACCATTTTTTCCGCCAGTGCGAGCTCGATCATCTCGTCGAACGGCCAGGGGCCGAGGTCGTAGTCGTGCGAAACGATGCGCGCGCCGGGCTTTAGCTGCGCGAGCAGGCGCGGCAGCAGCTTCAGGTTTACTTCGGGCAGCAGGTACATCGTCACCACGCTGACGCCGCGCAGGTCGGTTTCGAACAGGTCCTGCACTTCGAACCGCGTCAGCGACTCGACGCCGGCCTCCTTCGCCCTGGCGCGCGAGAGATTCACGAGGCGCGGATCGATGTCCACGCCGAGGCCCGTGGCGCCGAAGCGTTTCGCCGCCTCGATGACGATGCGCCCGTCGCCCGAGCCCAGATCCACCAGCCGCTCGCCTGCCTTGGGCTGCGCGAGATACAGCATGCGCTCGACCACCGCATCGGGCGACACCACGAATGGCGTCGTGCCGTCGTCCCAGGCCCAGATTTGCGCGCTCGCCGCCGCGGCAACGCCGAACAGGAGCGAAAGAAGGAACAACCTCATGCGGGTAAAATTCCCCCTGCGCCCCGGTAGCTCAGTGGATAGAGCAGCCCCCTCCTAAGGGGCAGGTCGCACGTTCGATTCGTGTCTGGGGCGCCAATCACGCACGCGATTCTATGAAGGTTTGTTCCAAATAACCAATGGTCTTTCACGGCAAGTGGTACGACGAAGTGAGAGTCGGCGACACCTTCGGCGACAGCCTGACGGTGACCGAGACGCACCTGGTGCTGGGCTCGGGCATGTTCGGCGACTTCAATCCGCTGCACGTGAACGAGGAATTCGCGAAGAAATCCATGTTTGGCGGCCGCATTCTGCACGGGCCGTTCACCAGCGCGCTCGCCGCCTCGCCCGTGGGGATGTTCTTCGCCGGTACCGCCATCGCCTACCTCGAGCACGCCTGCCGCTTCAAGGCGCCGGTGCGTGCCGGCGACACACTGACGACGCAATGGACGGTCACTGAAAAGCTCGACAAGCCCAGGCACAAGGGCGGCATCATCGTCATGAGCGGGGAAACGACGAATCAGAAGGGCGAAGTCGCCATCGAGGCCGATGGCAAGATCCTGGTCGCTAGCCGCCCCGGCTGAAGCGCGCGATCCAGCGCCGGTCGAGCCAGTCCTTCCAGCGCCATGCCCAGTCGCCTTCGGCTGACCAGCCGCCACGCGTCGCGATCGCGTACTTTGCGCCGCAACTGATCAAGGCGAGCTGGCGCGGCTGCGGCGCATAGTCTTCCATCTGCCTGCCTTCCAGCAGGTTGACGATGTTGGACGCGAGAATCGGCGCGTGGCGCACGGCATAGACGCCGGATTTCGCATGGCGAGCGTCGCGCAGCGTAGCGCTGTCGCCCGCCGCGAAGACATCCGGATGCGAAAAGCTGCGCAGCGCCGGATCCACCAGCACGAAACCCGCTGCGTCGGTCTGCAGGCCCGATTTCCTAAGCCACGGCTGGGCCGCCGCGCCCGCGGTCCATAGCACGAGGTCGCAGGATTCCCGCCCGCGCGGCGTCACCACCACCGGACCGGGTTCGAGCGCCGTGACCGCAGCATCGGCGCGCAACTCGACGCCGCAGCGTTCCAGCGCCCGTGCCAGGCGCGCCGCCAGCGCGCCGGAAAACATCGCCCGATCGGAAAACAAGGTCACCTTGGCCGGCGCCAAGCGGTGGCGGATCGCCATCGCCATTTCGACGCCGGCGGCGCCTGCGCCGACCACCGCGATGCGGCGCGCCGAAAGTCCGCGCGCTTCCCATTGCTGAATGAAGGTTTCGAACGGCTTGATGCCGAGCGCGTGCGCGGCGCTGCCGGGCACCTGGGTCGAGGCCAGTGATCCTGTATTCAGCGAGGCAATGTCGTAGGCGATGCTGCTGCCGTCTTCAAGCCAGATGCATTTCGCGTCCGCATCGAAGGTACTGACCGAGCCCAGAACCAGCTCCACCCCGGCGCCAGCGGCGAGGCGCGCGAGGTCGACCTGCGCATCGGCGACTTGATAATGACCGGCCACGACGCCGGGGACCATGCCCGAATACGTGTGCACCGGCTGCGGCGTGACGAGCTTGATCTCGAGCTGCCGGGGGAAGAAACGGCGCAGCTGCAACAGCACCAGCGCATGCGCGTGCCCTCCGCCGAGCAGCACGAGACGCGTTACGCATGTTTTCCAGGAATGCGCCTCAGGCACGGGCTGCGAGCTTCGCCTCCTCGCGCTTGCGCAGTTCTTTTCTTTGCACCTTGCCGGTGGTGGTCATCGGCAGCGCGTCGATGAACTCGATCTCGCGCGGATACTCGTAGGGCGCGAGCCGGCCGCGCACGTGGTTCTGGATCTCGTCGATCAGCGCCTGGCTGGCCGCGTGGCCCGGCTGCAGCACGATGAAGGCCTTCACGACCTGGCCGCGCGCCGCGTCGGGCTTGCCGATCACCGCCGCGTTGGCGACCGCGGGATGCTTGACGAGGCAGGACTCGATTTCCGCCGGGCCGATGCGGTAGCCCGAGGCCTTGATGACGTCGTCCGAGCGCCCCTGGTACCAGAGGTAGCCGTCGTCGTCCATGCGTCCCTGATCGCCGGTACAGCCCCACTCGCCGATGAATTTGCCGCGCGTCGCCTCGGGGTTCTTCCAGTACTCGAGAAAGAACACCGGGTCGTCGTTCTTCCTCACCGCGATCTCCCCCAGTTCACCGCGCGCTACTTCGGCGCCCTTGTCATCGATCACCGCGACCTCGTGGCCCGGATACGCCCGGCCGATCGAGCCCGGCTTCACCGGCCAGGCCGCCTGGCAGTTGCCGACCACGTAGTTTATCTCGGTCTGGCCGAACATTTCGTTTATGGTGACGCCAAGCTGCTCGCGTGCCCATTCGATCACCGTCACGCCGACCGATTCTCCCGCGCTCATGATGGAGCGCAGGTTCAGTGCGTACTTTGATTTCGGTTCCGGCACCGCCTTCATCATCAGCTTGAGCGCGGTGGGGAACAGGAAGGAATTGCGCACGCCGTACTTCTCCAGCAGGTAGTAGGCCTTCTGCGCGTCGAAGCGCCCGCGGTAGCCGAGGATCGGCATGCCGTAGTTCCAGCTCGGCAGCAGCGCATCGAAGAGGCCGCCGGCCCAGGCCCAGTCCGCCGGCGACCAGAACATGTCGCCCGGCTGCGGAAAAAAGTCGTGCGAATAGGCGAATCCGGGCAGGTTGCCGATGAGCAGGCGGTGCCCCTGCAGCGCACCCTTGGGCGGGCCCGTCGTGCCGCTGGTGTAGATGATCAGGGCGGGATCATTCGCCGCCGTATCGATTCTTTCGAACTCAGTTTTTGCTTTCTGCGTCAAAACTTCATAGGCAAGAACACCCGTCTCCCGTGCCCCGCCCACCCCGATGACATGTTTCAGGTCGGCGAGCTTGTCCCTGGCCGCCCACAGGTTGGCGATGGTGGCCGGTTCGACGAAGGCGACGCTCGCACCGGCGAACGCCATGCGGTATTCGAGCGCATCGGGCCCGAACAGGTGCGACAGCGGCAGCGCAATCGCGCCCATCTGGAAAATCGCCATGTAGGCGACCGCCATCTCGGGCCGCTGCGGCAAGATGAGCGCAACGCGGTCGCCCCGCTCTACGCCCAACGCGGCAAGCGCGTTCGAGAGCCGGTTCGCCTCCTGCTGGACATCCCAGAACGTGTATTTCGCGCTCGCGCCGGATTCGTCTTCCCAGTACAGCGCGAATCGCGAGCGGTCGGCGGCCCAGCGGCCGCAGCAGGCCTGGGCGATGTTGTAGCGCTCGGGCACCTCCCAGCGCCAGCTCCGGTACAGCTCGGCGTAGCGGTTCACTTCGTCGCGCCGGGCAGCGTGGCGATGGAGTCCGAGAACTTGAGTTTGTCCGGATTGATCGGCGGTTCTTTGGGCGGCACCGGCTCAGGCGCGGCGGGCGGCGGCGCGATCACGCCCTGGACGTTCTGTCCCGCATTCAGCTTGGCTTTCGCAGCCGCTTCGAACGCGGCGTGCATGACGAGCGGCGTCGGATTGAGCTGGTAGATGATCCACATCGTCCAGCCAACTGAAAACAGCATCACCGTGGCGAGAAAGCGCCAGAACCATTCGCTCAATTTGACTTTGGCCATCGTCCCGGGCCAGTGTACCATCGAATGCGATTTTCCCTGACAATACCGAAGCTTACGCGCGCCTCGGTCAACCGGGCGCGGCATGGCGTCTGGCTCCAGGCCGTATCATTACGGCGATGAAATTCTGCCCCGGCTGCGGCGCACCGGTCGTGCAGCGCGTGCCGCCCGGCGACTCGCTGCCACGCGATGTGTGCGACGCCTGCGGCAGCGTCCACTACGCGAATCCCAAGCTGGTGGTCGGCACGGTGCCGGAACGGGAAGGAAGGGTGTTGCTGTGCCGGCGCGCGATCGAGCCCCGCTACGGCTACTGGACGCTGCCGGCGGGCTTCCTGGAGAACGGTGAAACCCTCGGCGAGGGCGCGTTGCGCGAAACGCTCGAAGAGGCCGGCGCCCGCGTCGAACTCCTCGAGGTATTCAGCATCATCTCGGTGCCCTATGTGAACCAGATCCACGTGTTCTACCGCGCGCGCCTGCGCGACCTCGAATTCAAGCCCGGCGTCGAGAGCCTGGAAGTCGCGCTGTTCGAGGAAGCGCGCGTGCCGTGGAAGGACATCGCCTTTCGCACCGTGGGCCTGACCCTGAAGCACTGGTTCGCCGACCGCGCCCGCAACAGTTTTGGCTTCCACGCTGAAGACATAAAGTAACTGCGGTATGCTTCCTCCCGGTGCACGGATGCACCAGTCTGGGAGCGATTGCAATGACAATGCGTTCGATCGAGAAGACGCTGCTTGCACTGATTTTGCTCTACGCGCCCCTTTCCTGGGCAGCGGAGCCGCCCAAGCTGGACCCCGCCAATACCGCCTGGATGATCACCGCCTCGGTGCTGGTCCTTTTCATGACGCTGCCGGGCCTGGCGCTGTTCTACGCCGGACTGGTGCGGACGAAGAACGTCCTCTCGGTGCTCATGCAGTGCTTTGCGATCACCTGCATGGTCACGCTGGCCTGGGCGGTGGCGGGCTACAGCCTCGCCTTCGGTGACGGCGGCACGCTGAACGCCTGGTACGGCGGCTGGGACAGGAGCTTCCTCTCCGGCATCGACGTCAAGGCGATACGCGCCGGGACGACGATCCCGGAAACCGTGTTCGCGATGTTCCAACTGACGTTCGCGATCATCACGCCCGCGCTGGTGATCGGCGCCTACGCGGAACGCGTGAAGTTCTCGGGCATGCTGTTGTTCAGCCTGCTCTGGCTGCTGCTCGTCTACTGCCCGATCGCGCACTGGGTCTGGGGCGAGGGTTGGCTGCAGAAAATGGGGATCATGGACTTTGCCGGCGGCACCGTGGTCCACCTGAACGCGGGCATGGCGGCGCTGGTCTGCGCGCTGGTGCTCGGGCGCCGCAAGGGTTTCCCCGACACCGCGATGCCGCCGCACAACCTGCCGATGACCGTCACCGGCGCGGCCATGCTCTGGGTCGGCTGGTTCGGCTTCAATGCCGGCAGCGCGCTCGCCGCCGATGGCGCCGCGGGCATGGCGATGCTGGTCACCCACACCGGCGCGGCGACCGGCGCATTTGCCTGGCTGCTGTGCGAATGGCTGCGCTACGGCAAGCCTTCGGTGCTTGGCGTCGTCACCGGCATGGTCGCGGGCCTGGGCACCATCACGCCCGCCTCCGGCTTCGTCGGACCCATGGGCGCCATCGCGATCGGCGCCATTGCAGGCGTGGCCTGCTTCTTCGCCACCAGCTGGATGAAGCGCGCGCTGAAGATAGACGATTCGCTCGACGTCACGCCGGTGCACGGCGTGGGCGGCGTCATCGGCACGCTGCTCACCGGCGTGTTTGCCGCGGCCTCGCTTGGCGGCGTCGGATACCCGGAAAAGGTCACCATGGGCGCTCAGGTCATGACGCAGCTGATCGGCGTGATTGCGGTCGCCGCCTGGTGCGGCATCGTCACCTGGATCCTGCTGAAGCTGACCGGCGCGATGACCGGCTTGCGCGTTACGCCCGACGAGGAGACGGAAGGATTGGACACCGTCGAGCACAACGAGAAGGGCTACAATTTGTAGGAATGCAGCGCCGAGAATTCGTAAAGTTTTGCGCCGCGTCCGCGGCTGCTGCCGGCGCGCAGGCGGTTGTCGCGGCCGACGCTGCGCCGGCGCTCTACGGTCGAGCCAGGCTCGTCGGCGAGAACGGCGCGCCCCTAAAGGCGGCGGCGGTTCCCGCCGAACGCAATTTCATCTTTCACTACCCGTTCGCCGCCACGCCCTGCTTCCTTCTCAACCTGGGGCGCCCGGCCCTGCCCGCGCGCCTCGTGACCGCCGACCAGCGCGGCTATGAATGGCAAGGCGGCGTCGGCCCGCGCCGTTCGATCGTCGCCTACTCGGCGATCTGCGCGCACCAGCTTGCCTACCCGACAAAGGAAATCAGCTTCATCAGCTACCGGCGCGAGAGAAGCGCGCGCAACCGGCTCGCCAATGTCATCCACTGCTGCGCCGAGCACAGCCAGTACGACCCGGCCGAGGGCGCGCGCGTCGTCGCGGGCCCGGCGCCGCAGCCGCTCGCGGCGATCCTGCTCGAGCATGACCCGAAGACCGACGAGCTGAGCGCGGTCGGCACGCTCGGCGGCGAGATGTTCAACCAGTTCTTTGCCAAGTACGAGGTCAGGCTTTCCCTGGAGGGCGGCGCGCCGCGGGCTTCGATCGCCGCCATCAGCGTGGTGCACGAGCTCGAGAACTATTGCCGTCAACAGGTGAAGTGCTGACGGCCGGATGCTAGCCTGGCTGGAGCGGGATGATCCCTTTCCACCCGTGGAGGCGGCACTCAAGGAACCCAACGGCCTGCTGTGCGCCGGCGCCGACCTGTCGGCGCAACGCCTGCTGGCGGCCTACCGGCGCGGCATTTTCCCGTGGTATTCGGGCGCCGAGCCGATCCTGTGGTGGTCGCCCGATCCGCGCATGGTGCTGTTCTGCGCCGAGCTAAAGCTGTCGCGCTCGCTCGGCAAGAATCTTCGCAACAAGGGCTACGAAGTAAGAATCGATTCCGCCTTTTCCCGGGTCATCAAGGCCTGCGCCGGGCCGAGGAAAGGCGAACCCGGAACCTGGATCGGCAAGGAGATGCAGGCCGCGTACGTGGCGCTGCACCGCGCCGGGCACGCGCACTCTTTCGAGACCTGGCAGGAGGGCAGGCTGGTCGGCGGGCTCTACGGCGTGGCCATCGGGCGCGCCTTCTTCGGCGAATCCATGTTTTCGCGCGCGACCGACGCCTCCAAGGTGGCGCTGGTCCGTCTGGTCGAGACGCTGCGCGAACGCGGCACGCCGATGATCGACTGCCAGCAGCGCACGCCGCTGCTCGCCTCGCTGGGCGCCCGCGAGATTCCCAGGCGGCAGTTTTTGCGCCGCCTTGCAGCATTGGTAAACTATGACGAATTGCCCGAGAAATGGACGCGCAGGGAAGCTGCTCCAACACATGTCCCGGCTTAACGATCTCCCGCACGCGGTATTGCAGTTCTACGTAACTGCGCCCTACCCGTGCAGCTACCTGCCCGAGCGCATGGCGCGCTCCCAGGTGGCCACGCCGAGCCACCTCATCAACACCGAGCTCTACGGCGAACTGGTGAAAGCCGGCTTCCGCCGCAGCGGCATCTTCACCTACCGGCCGCATTGCGACAGTTGCCGCGCCTGCATCCCGGTGCGCATCCCGGTGCAGGAGTTCAGCGCCAGCCGCTCGCAGCGGCGCGCCTGGAACCAGCACGCGGAACTGAGCTTCCAGGCCCAGCCGCTGAAGTTCCGCCTCGAGCACTACGCGCTCTACCTGCGCTACCAGTCGCGGCGCCATTCCGGCGGCGGCATGGACAACGACAGCCGCGACCAGTACTCGCACTTCCTGCTGCAGAGCCGCGTGGACACGCGGCTGGTGGAATTCCGCGACAACGGGCAGCTCGTGATGGTGTCGATCGTCGACTACCTGCCCGACGGCATGTCCTCCGTCTATACGTTCTTCGATCCGGAGCGCAAGCCGGCGAGCTTCGGCACCTACAACGTGATCTGGCAGATCGAAGCCTGCCGCATGCTGGGCCTGCCCTACCTGTATCTGGGCTACTGGATCAGGGAAAGCCCGAAGATGGCCTACAAGTCGCGCTTCGTGCCGATCGAAGGCTTCGCCGGCGGCGAGTGGCGCCGCCTGGCGTCCGAGGACCTGGAATGAGGGTTTAGTGCTGTACCGGCTGGCACGCCCCCTGTTCTTTGCGCTCGATCCGGAAAACGCTCATCACCTCGCACTAGGACTTTCAGGCCTCGCCGGTCTGTTCGCGCCCAGTCCGCCCGCCTGCCCGGTGCGCGTCATGGGGCTCGATTTCCCCAATCCGGCGGGGCTCGCGGCCGGACTCGACAAGGATGCGGAACACGTGGACGCGCTGGCGTCGATGGGCTTCGGCTTCCTGGAACTCGGCGGCGTGACGCCGCGCCCGCAGCCCGGCAACCCTCGCCCGCGCCTGTTCCGGATTCCAGAAGCACACGCGATTATCAACAGGTATGGGTTGAATAGCGTTGGTGTGGATGCTTTTGTAGAAAATCTTACGAAAGTAAAAGTCAAAACAATCGTCGGCGTCAACATCGGCAAGAACAAGGACACGCCGAACGAGCGCGCGGCGGACGACTACGAAGAATGCCTGGAGAAGCTCTACCCGCACGTCGATTACGTGACACTGAATGTTTCCTCACCCAACACAGTTGGCTTGCGGGACTTGCAAAGCGCAGATGCGCTTTCAGTTCTCCTGGCCAGAATAAAGGCACAGCGAGAAAAGCTGCGGGAGCGGCATGGTCGCAACGTCGCGCTGGCGCTGAAGATCGCACCCGATCTCGATGCGGCGCAGATCCGCGATATCGCGGCAGTGGTACGCAAAGTGCAGATCGACGCCGTGGCTGCCACCAATACCACCGTGTCGCGCGAGGGGGTGGCGAATCTGCCCGGGGCCGACGAGCCGGGCGGGCTGTCAGGCGCCCCCCTGCGCGAGCGCGCGACCCGCGTTCTCAGGCTGCTGGCGCTGGAATTGAAAGGCGAAATTCCGCTCATCGGCGTGGGCGGCATCCTCACGGGCGCCGACGCGGTGGAAAAAATGGCTGCCGGCGCCTCGCTGGTGCAGCTCTACAGCGGCCTGATTTACCGCGGCCCGGCACTGGTGAAGGAATGCGTGGAAGAAATTCTCGATGCCAAAGAGACTCGCCGTCGCACGGGTTGACGAGGCTCGCTGCATCGGCTGCACGCGCTGCATCGACGCCTGCCCGGTAGACGCCATCGCCGGCGCGCAGGGTTTCATGCACACGGTCATCGCCGCTTACTGCACCGGCTGCGAGCTTTGCCTGCCGCCCTGTCCCGTGGACTGCATCGACATGGTTCCGGCGTCCGCCGCGTGGACCGGCGCAGATGCAGCGGCAGCCAAGCGGCGCACGGCTTTTCGAAAGGAAAGGTTCGAAAGGGACCGGCCAAGGTCCACGTCCACCAACCGTCGCGCCGTGATTGCCGCCATCCTGAAACGCAAAGGCAAAGGATGAACCCGCAGAAGCGGCGCGAGATCTTCGAGCGCTTCCGGACCGCGAATCCCGAGCCGAGGACCGAACTCCTCTACCGCACGCCTTTCGAGCTGCTAGTCGCGGTCGTGCTCTCGGCGCAGGCCACGGACAAATCCGTCAACCTTGCGACGGCGAAGCTGTTTCAGATCGCGGATACGCCTGAAAAAATGGCCGAACTGGGTGAAAAACGCCTCGAGGAGTACATCAAGACCATCGGCTTGTTTCGAACCAAGGCAAAAAACGTCATTGCGTTATCGAGACTCATTCTTGAAAGACACAGCGGCAGGGTTCCGCAAACCCGGGAAGAGCTCGAAAGCCTGCCCGGCGTCGGCCGCAAGACGGCGAATGTGGTGCTCAACGTCGCCTTCGGCCAGCCGACCATGGCGGTGGATACGCACATCTTCCGCGTCGCCAACCGGACGGGACTCGCAGCAGGGAAAGATGTTTTTTCTGTTGAAGAAAAACTTCTGAAGACCACGCCGCCCGAATTCCTCCTGCACGCGCACCACTGGCTGATCCTGCACGGGCGCTACACTTGCGTGGCGCGCAAGCCGAAATGTCCGGCCTGCCTGATCAGGGATCTTTGTGAATTTGGAAAGAAAGAAAAAGACTAGCGCTGGAAATGCAGATTCGATTTCTGGATTGAAAACCAGGCGGCCAGGTCTTCGATGTCCTTTTTCTTCAGCTGGTCGGCGAAGGCCTTCATGACCGGATTGGCGCGCTTGCCCGACTTGTAGTCCGACAGCGCCTTGACGATGTAGTCGTTGTACTGGCCGGCGAGGATCGGGTTTTCAGGCGCGACCGGCTTCGCGCCGTCGACGCCGTGGCAGGCGGCGCAGACCTTCTCCGAGATCGCCTTGCCGCTGGCGGCATTGCCGCCGGCATAGGCGTTGCCGCTCAGGGCGAGAACCGCTGCAGCGACGAGGAGGGACCTCACCTGTGCCCCTCGGCGTAATAGGCGGCGAGGTCGGCGATGTCCTTGTCCGAGAGGCTCGCGGCGATGCCGCGCATCGAAGGATGCTTGCGCTGCCCCGCCTTGTAGGCGTTGAGCGCATTGGTCAGATAGACCGCGGATTGCCCGCCGAGCTTGGGCACGTGATAGACCTCGGGGTAGGCGGTCCGGTAGCCGGGGATGCCATGGCAGCCCTCGCACATGGCGATTTTCTTGTGCGCTTCCTTGGGGTCGCCCGCGGGTGCAGCCTGCTGGGCAAGAACCGGCGCAGCGGCGAGCAGCAGCGCGGCGAGCATTGTTGTTTGAACTTTGGCCATGCCTGTTTCGCTGTTGCTCAAGGTTGAAATAACCGGGCGATTATAATGCGATTTTGGCAAAGGGATCATCGATGCGCTTCACCGGGTCGGCAGATTACGTCTCCACCGAAGACCTCACGCTGGCGGTCAACGCGGCGATCACGCTGCAGCGGCCGCTGCTGGTCAAGGGCGAGCCCGGCACCGGCAAGACCATGCTCGCGGTCCAGGTGGCCAAGACCCTGGGCGTGCCGCTGCTCGAGTGGCACATCAAGTCCACCACCAAGGCGCAGCAGGGCCTCTACGAATACGACGCGGTGAGCCGGCTGCGCGACTCGCAGTTCGGCGACAAGCGCGTGCACGACATCCACAACTATATCGTCAAGGGCATGCTCTGGCAGGCGTTTGCCATGGACACGCCCTGCGTGCTGCTGATCGACGAGGTCGACAAGGCCGACATCGAATTTCCCAACGACCTGCTGCGAGAACTCGACCGCATGGAGTTCTACGTCTACGAGACGCGCGAACTCATCAAGTCGAAGCAGCGGCCGGTCGTGTTCATCACTTCGAACAACGAAAAGGAGCTGCCCGACGCCTTCCTGCGGCGCTGTTTCTTCCACTACATCCGCTTCCCCGACAAGGAAACGATGGAGAAAATCGTCGGGGTGCACTTCCCCGGCCTGAAGAAGTCGCTGCTGAAGGAGGCGATGGAAGTGTTCTTCGAAGTGCGCGAGGTGCCGGGCCTGAAAAAGAAGCCCTCCACCTCGGAACTGCTCGATTGGCTGAAGCTGCTGCTCGCCGAGGACATCGGCCCGGACGCGCTGCGCTCCAAGGACCGCAAGACCATCATCCCGCCGCTGCACGGCGCGCTGCTCAAGAACGAGCAGGACGTGCACCTCTTCGAGCGCCTTGTCTTCCTTACCCGCGCAAAAGGCGGCTGATCAGGTTCCGTAGCGCGTGCTGCGGCCGAGTTCACGGATCGCCGCCAGCGCACTGAAGCAGGCAAGCATCGAGGTCTTCGGGTTCTCGGGCATCGGCACCGACTCGAACTTGATGTCGATGCGCCCCGTTTTGCCGCGGATGACGATGAAGTGGGTGTTGAACTTCAGCGCCGGATCCGCCACCACCTTCAGCTTGGTGCGGTCAAAACCGATGCCGGCCATCGAAAGTACCGCGGCAATATTTACGTTGGCCGGAAAATGCGGCACGCCTTCGCGCGCGCTGCCTTCGAAAAGCACCGTCGCGGCGCCGAGCCGGTCCATGTCCAGGCCGAGCTTCTCGACGTAGGGAATCCCCTTCCACGCGACGGGAGGCTTGTTCACCGTGATGCCGACCTCGTCTGCGCCCGCCATGCAGGCCGCTTTCAGGACATCCAGCCCGCCGATCCCGCCCGAGGGCACATAGAGCAAGGCGTGATGCTGCGCCGCGGCGCGCTCCAGGCGCTCGCGCAGCGCGTCATCGCACAAGGCACCGCCGGACAGCGCGACGAACGAGATGCCGCGCGCCAGCACGGGCTCGCCGTATTCGCGCACGGCATCATGCGACGCCGCTTCCACGACGACCTCTGCCCCCGCCGCCACCAGCGCGTCGAGCTCGATGACGAACGGAACCTTGAATTCACCCGCCAGGGCCTTACCCCGGGAACGCCCGCTGCGGCCGCAGATCGCGGCCACCTGCATGTCGCCCAGCGCGCCGCCGGCCAGATGTTCCAGGACAAGACGGGCGATCGCGCCGCCGCCGATGATGCCGATGCGCATTGGGGAAGAAAACTGCATCCAGAGTGTTAATTCGCAAAATATCACCAAAAATGGAGAAGACGATGACCCGCACTGCCCTTTTCACCCGCTTGACGGTGTCCGTCGCCGCACTGGCGCTCGCTTCAGGCGCGTTGGCCCAGGATTCGGCCGTCGCGGTCCTCAAGCGCGCATCCGCCGCGATGGGCGAACCCAGATCGATCCGCTACAGCGGCGAAGGTAGCGGCTGGACCTTCGGCCAGGCCTGGCAGCCGGGCAAGGCCTGGCCGAAGATCGACATCCAGAGCCAGTCGCGCACGCTGAACTACGCCAGCAGCTCGATGCGCGAGGAGATTACCTTCAGCCGCGGCGAAATCCAGGGCGGCGGCGGCTATGCGGCGATAGTCGGCGTGCCGCAGCGCAACGACCAGTATCTGAGCGGCTCCTACGCCTGGAACGTAACGCCGGCCGGCGCCGCGCCTGGACCGCGGTTCGTCGGCGGTCGGACGCACCAATTGTGGATCTCGCCGCACGGCGTGCTCGACGCGGCGAAGCGCAACAATGCGACGGTGACCTGGCAGACCAAAGGGGGCAAGACGCTTGCCGCGGTTTCCTTCACCGAGCCGGGAAAGTTTGCGGCGACGGCGTACCTGAACGACGCCTACCTGGTGGAGCGCGTCGAATCGCGCGTCCCGGATACGGTCCTAGGCGAAACCTCGGTGGCAACCGACTACTCGAACTACCGCGATTACGGCGGCGTGCAGTTCCCGGGCCGCATCCAGCAATCGGCGGGCGGTTTCCCGGTGCTCGATCTGACCGTCAAGGAGGTGCAGCCGAACGCGCCCGCCGAGTTCGCGCTGCCCGAGAACGTGCGCGGCGCGGCCGAGCGCGTCACCACGGAGAAAGTGGCCGACGGCGTCTGGTTCGTGGCCGGCGGTTCGCACAACAGCGTGGCGATCGAGATGAAGGACCACCTGATCCTGGTCGAGGCGCCGCTGGACGGCGCGCGCAGCGGCCTGGTGATCGAGGCGGTGAAGAAGCTCGCCCCGGGCAAGCCGCTGCGCTACGTCATCAACTCCCACCACCACTTCGACCACGCCGGCGGGCTGCGCGCCGCCGCCGCGGCCGGCGCAACCCTGCTCGTGCACGCCGAGGCCAAGGCGTACTTCGACCGCGCGTTTGCCACGCACAGCAAGATCCTTCCGGACCTGCTCACGCAATCGAAGAAGCGGGCCTCGGTGCAGGCGGTGAAGGACAGGATGACCCTGAGCGATGGTGCGCGTACGGTCCAGATCTGGACCATCGTCGAAAACAACCACGCTGCGGCGCTCATGATGGTGCACCTGCCGAAAGAGCGCTTGCTCATCGAGGCCGACGCCTATACGCCGATCCCGCCGGGGGCGAAGCCGCCCGCGCCGGCGAACCCGAACAACGTGAACCTGGTGGTCAACCTCGACGCCTTCAGGCTCGCGATCGACAGGATCCTGCCGCTGCACGGGCGCGTGGTGCCGGTGGAGGACCTTTACACGAGCGCGGGGCGCGCGCTGCCGAAGTAGCCGGGGCGTCAGCCGATGACGTTTGCCTCCGTCATCGGCCGTGCGTCGAGCAGGCGCTGAAAGCCGAGCGGCGCGAGATCCAGCGTCTCGTAGCGCCCGTGCAGGATGGCTTCCGCGACGCCGCGGCCGGCGGCGGGAGCCTGCTGCATGCCGTGGCCCGAGAATCCGTTCGCGAACCACAGGTTCGGCGCCGCAGGGTGCGCGCCGATGATCGCGTTGGCGTCGAACAGGTTCATCTCGTAATAGCCCGCCCAGGCGCGCTCTACGCGCAGCGCCGCGAACGCCGGCACGCGATGCGCCATGCGCGCCCAGAGCGCTTCGTCGAATTCGGCCAGGTTCGGCTCCAGCGGCAGGTCATCGAGGTCCGGCACAGGCGTCGTGCCGGCGATGAAATGCCTCCCCTCGGGCCGGAACCAGAAGCCGGTCGGGTCGATCAGCAGCGGGCAGTTCGCGAGCGAATGCGGACAGGAAAGCACGAACACCGTTCGCCGCCGCGCGCGTACCGGCAGCTCGATTCCAGCGGCGGCGGCGAGCGCCCGCGCCCAGGGGCCCGCCGCGTTCACTGCGTGGCGGCAGGCGATGCGCGATCCGTCCGCGAGCAGTACCGCGCCCACCCTGCCGTTCGCGTCGCGCTCGAAGCCCGTTGCTTCGCCGTCGATCAGGCGAGCGCCCTGCTCGCGCGCGCGGCGCAACAGCTCCGCGTGCAGCGCGGGGCCGTCGAACCAGCCCTCGCCGGAAATTCCCAGCGAGCCCAGTTCGATGCCGTCCACGTTCAGCCAGGGAAAACGCGCCGACAATTCAGCGGGTGGAAGCAGCGCGACGTCGGCGCCGTTCGCGCGCTGCACCGCGTTCTGCGCCCGCAGCGGCGCGGCCTTGCCGAGATACAGGTAGCCCTTCTCCACCACCTCGATCCCGATTTCGCGCAGGAAATCGAGCCCGAAGCGGGACATGCGGATGTTGATCGGGCTGGAGAACTGCTGGCGGATCGAGCTTGCCGAAAGCGCCGAGGATGCGCGCGCAAAACTCCGGTCACGCTCGACGAGCAGCACCGACGTGGCAGGCTCGATGCGCGTCAGCCAGTAGGCGACCGAGGCGCCGATGATGCCGGCGCCCGCAATGACGACGTCAGCGCTGTGCTGCGATCGCGGCGTCATACACGAGGCGCGCCGCGAAGGCGTCCTCCACCGCCTGGCCCAGCGATTTGAAGATTACGGTCGCACCGACCGGCGGCGCGGGCTTCGTGCCGCCCAGGATTTCGCCAAGTTCCGCGGCCACCTTCGCGCCGGAAAGGATCACGTCGCCGGCTTCCTGCTCGGCCGATTCGCGGCTGTCGGCGACGATGATATTGCGCATGGCATCGTCGTCGAGTTCGCGCCAGTTCGGGCGCGGCGCGCCGACCGCGGCGACGAGCGCGCCGGGCTTGAGCCAGGCGCCACGCAACACCGGCTCGGTTGCATTGGTCATCGTGCAGACGATGTCGGCGTTGCGCACGGCTGCCTCCGCGCTCGCGCACGCGACACCTTCAATCTCGCCGGCACAGCGCGCTACATTGGCCGGGTCGCGGCTCCAGACGCGGATTTGCGTTACCGGCCGCACCGCGCGCAGGGCGATGGCGTGGCTGCGCGCGAGCGCGCCGCTGCCGAGGAAGGCGACGATCTTGGGGCCCGGCGGCGACAGCGCGTCCGCGGCGACTGCGGACACCGCTGCCGTGCGCATCGCCGTGATCCAGGTGCCGTCCATGACCGCGAGCGGTTCGCCGGTCGCCGGGTCCATCAGCACGATGGTGGCGAGCAGCGTCGGCAGGCCGCGCGCGGCGTTGCCCGGGATCAGCGTGATCAGCTTCGCCGCCAGTGCCCGCTCGGTCAACACCGGCTTGATCAGGAAGAAACCCTTCTCCGCGGGAATGTCCATCACCGTGCGCAGCGGCTGGATCACCTTGCCCGCGGAGAGATCGATGAGCGCGCGCCGCATGGCGGCGAGCAGATCCTCCAGCCGCAGCAGGCGGCGCACGGCCGCGTCGTCGAGGTAAAGAGTCATTTCCGGGATTAGAATATCCGCAATCGTCATGCTTATCGATTTTTTCCTGAAGCTCAAGAGCCACCGGCTGCCGGTCTCCATCAAGGAGTATCTGACGCTGCTCGAAGCGATGAGCAAGGACGTCATCGGCCCGAGCATCAACGATTTCTACTATCTCTCGCGCATCGCGCTGGTGAAGGACGAGGCGAATTTCGACAAATTCGACCGCGCCTTCGCCGAGTTCTGGGACGGCGTCGACGCGATTCCCGGCATCGAGGCGCAGATACCGCTTGAATGGCTGCTCAAGCAGGTCGAGCTCACCCTGACCGAGGAGGAGAAAAAGCAGATCGCGGCGATGGGCGGCTGGGAAAAGCTCATGGAAACGCTCAAAGCACGGCTCGAAGAGCAGAAAGGCCGCCACCAGGGCGGCTCGAAGTGGATCGGCACCGGCGGCACCTCGCCCTTCGGCGCCTACGGCTACAACCCCGAGGGCATCCGCATCGGCCAGGAGAAGGGCCGCAACCGCAGCGCGGTGAATGTCTGGCACCAGCGCGAATACCGGAATCTGGACGACTCGGTCGAGCTCGGCACGCGCAACATCAAGATCGCGTTGCGAAGACTGAGAAAATTCGCGCGCGAAGGCGTGCCCGAGGAATTCGATCTCGACAACACCATCCACAACACGGCGCGCAAGGCCTACCTCGACATTCACATGCGGCCCGAGCGCCGCAACGCCATCAAGGTGCTGATGCTGATGGATATCGGCGGCACGATGGACGACCACATCAAGCTCGCCGAGGAACTGTTCTCGGCCTCGAAGACCGAGTTCAAGCACCTCGAGTTCTACTACTTCCACAACTGCCTCTACGACTTCGTCTGGAAGGACAACCGCCGCCGGCACTCCGAGCGCACCAGGACCTGGGAGCTGCTGCACAAGTACGGCCACGATTACAAGGTGATCTTCGTCGGCGACGCGACCATGAGCCCCTACGAGATCCTGCAGCCCGGCGGCAGCGTCGAATATTTCAACGAGGAAGCCGGCGCGGTGTGGGTCAAGCGCTTCACCGACGTCTACGCGAAATGCGTCTGGCTCAACCCGGAGCCCGAGGAAGTCTGGCCCTACCGGCAGTCGATCCAGATCGTGAAGGAACTCATGAAGGACCGCATGTACCCGACCACGATCGGCGGCCTGGAAAAGGCCATGAAGGCGCTGGCGAAGTAATCAGCTTCCGCGCAGTTTCGTCCGCGCATTTACGTTCCCGCCGTTATGTCCCAACAATGCCGCCGTCGCGCTTGCGGATCACGACGGTCGCCGAGCGCGGCCGCGCGCCGGGCCTGTTGTCCGGCCAGCGCGAGAACCTGTCGGGCTGCGCCGGATCGCTGCGATCGCTCGCCGTCTCACCCGGGTGCTGGATGTTGACGAACATGGTGCGCAGGTCGGGTGTCCAGGTTAGGCCGGTAATCTCGCAGTTGACCGGACCGGTCAGGAAGCGGCGCGTCTCGCCGGTGCGCGGGTCGCAGGCGAGCATCTGGTTGTTGCCGATACGCTGCAATTCGCCCTTGTACATGACGCTCGCGTGCATGTCGGTCTGGATCCACAGCACGCCACGCGCATCGAACGCAATGCCGTCGGGGCAGGCGTAGATGTCGCCGTTGATATTGCCCTTCGCCTCGGGCCGCGCGTTGGCCGGATCGCCGGCGAGCACGAGGTGATTCCAGCCGAAGGCGAGCGCGTCGAAGTCGCCGTGCTCCTTCCAGCGGATGATCTGGCCCATGACGTTGTTGGCGCGCGGATTGGCGGCATCCACGCCCGGCATGCCCTGGCCGCCGCGCGAGGTGTTGTTGGTCAGGGTGCAATAGACCACGCCGTTCTTCGCGTCGATCGCGAGCCACTCCGGGCGATCCATCTTCGTCGCGCCCAGCAGGTCGCTCGCCTGGCGGCTCTTGATCAGAATCTCGCCCTGGTCGGCGAAGCCGCCGGCGGCGCTGAGCGGTCCCTGGCCGTGCACCAGCGGCAGCCAGCGGCCGGTGCCGTCGGCGTCGTAGCGCGCGACATATAACGTGCCGTGGTCGAGCAGTTCGCGGTTCGCCCTCGCGCCGCCCGGCGCGATGCGGTCGCGGCTGACGAACTTGTAGATGTACTCGAAGCGCGCGTCCTCGCCCGAGTACACCACCGCGCGGCCGTCGCCCGTCACCGCGACCCAGGCGCCTTCGTGCGCGGCGCGTCCCAGCGCAGTGCGCTTGACCGGCGTCGCCTCCGGCTCCAGCGGATCGATCTCGACCACCCAGCCGAAACGATTGAATTCGTTCGGATGCTTCAGCGCGTTGAAACGCTCGTCGTACTCGGCCCAGCGATAGCCGCTCGCCCTGGGCATTCCCCAGCGCCTCTGGTGCGCATCGGGCTTGTCGCCGCCGTTGAAATAGAACGCCCAGTTCTCTTCGCCGGAAAGATAGGTGCCCCAGGGCGTCTTGCCGCTCGCGCAGTTGTTCAGCGTACCCAACACCATGCGGCCAGCCGGGTCGGCCGCCGTTCGCATCATCGGGTGTCCGGCCGCGGGGCCCTGCACGGCGAACGGCGTCGCTGTCGTATGACGCCGCGCAAAGCGCGATGGCCGCACCATTTGCCATCTGCCGCCGCGCTCCTCGACTTCGATCACCGAAACGCCATGCGCCGCCTGCGACTTCCTGACCTTCTCTGCACTCCAGGTCTTCATACCGTCGGCGTGCAGCAGGCCGTCGTCGGTGTATTCGTGATTCATCGCGAGCAGCCCGCGCTTGCTGCCTTCGAGCGCGTAGTAGTGGATGCCGTCGTGGTGCATGCCCATCTGCACCGCCTGCTCGAGCGCGCTGTTGCCGCCGCCAGGATGAAATTCGGGCATGTTGCCCGGCACGCCGATCGGTTCTCCCCACGCGGCGATAGCCTCGGCGACATAGCCTTCGGGTACCACCAGCGCGTCGTTCGCTGCCACCGGTATGCCCTTGAACGAGAACAAAGGGCCGGGTGCCGAGACCGCCGGATCGCCGGCACAGCCGGCGAGAAAACCCGGCAACACCCCGCCGGCCAGCGCCGCCAGGCCGCCCTGCAGCACCAGGCGCCGCGCCGGGTCGCTCACCTCGTGAATGCTCGGGTTGCCTGAGCGGTTGCTGTCTTCCATTGCATCGAAGTCTTTGGCCATCGTTATCTCTCTATCGTGGAAATCGCGTCTATTTTGCCAGCCGGGAGATCCGCCGCACCGCGTCCTTGCGCTTGAGCAGCGCGGGTTGCAGCTTCGTTCCCAGACCTGGGCCCTTCGGCGCGCTGATATAGCCGTCCTTGACGGGCGGCAATTGCGTGACGAGCTTGCCGTACCAGTCGTAGTAGAACGCGCGCACCATCTCCTGCACCAGGGTATTGGGGCAGTTCAATGACAGGTGCACCGACGCGGTCAGCAGCACCGGTCCGGTGCAATCGTGCGGCGCGATGGGCAGCTGGTAGGCCTCGGCCATGGTGGCGATTTTCTTCGCTTCCGACAGCCCGCCCCTCCAGCCGACATCGAGCATGCACACCGACACCGCCTGCTTTTCGAACAGGGCGCGGAAGCCCCAGCGCGTCGCAATCGTCTCGGAGGCCGTGACCCACACGTCGGTGCGCCGCGCGTAGTCGGCGAGCGCGTCGAGATTATTCATCCTCACCGGGTCTTCGTACGAGTACGGCTCGAAAGGCTCGAGCGCCTTCGCGATCCTGATCGCCGCCGGCAGCTGCCACATGGAATGGAACTCGACGTGGATGTCCATCCTGTCGCCCACGGCCTTGCGAATCTGCTCGAAAGGCCGCATCGCCTTCTTCAAATCGGACTTCGAGATGTCGGTGCCGTTGGAGGCTTCGGCCGCCTCGTCGAACGGCCAGATTTTCATGCCCGTGATGCCCATGTCGAGGAGCGACGCGGCGAGCGCGCCCGCGTCGGTGCGGAATGCGACCAGGTCTTCGTAGGGACGCTTCCTGCGGTCGATGCGCACTGGAAGACCGAAATTTGCCGTCCCCTGCACCGGCTTGGCGCGCACGTATTCGTAGCCCGCACAGGTGTTGTAGACGCGCACCCTGTCGCGTGTGGCGCCGCCGAGCAGCTGGTAAATCGGCCGGCCGGTCGCCTGGCCGAAGATGTCCCAAAGCGCGATGTCCACCGCGGAGGCGGCGCGCAGGTTTCGTGGATGTGCGCCGCCGCCGGCGCCACCGCGTAAAACGTTTCGCCGAGCCCGACCAGGCCCTCGTCGGTATGCACATGGAGCCACAGGATATTTGGAAATTCGCCAAGCGTGATGGTCTCGATCGAGGTGATTTTCATCGGCTCAACACTCCCATACCAGCTTGGGGTGCGAAGCGTCTTTAGCAGCGCCCTCGCCCGGATAGCCGAGGCAGTGCGAGACGTAGCGCACGCCCTCGACCATGCGGTCGCGGTTGCGGTGCTGGTGGCCGTACACGTGCACGCGCGCACCCAGCGCCCTAAGCTGCCGTTCGATGCCGGATGAGCCCGCGACGCGGCTGAAATTGAACGCGGGACTGCGATCGGGCTGACCCGCGCCCCGCGCCAGCCGCTCCTGCGGCGTGGAGAACATCAGGTCGCGGCGCGGCAGGAAGTGGCTGAACGACACGACCGGGGCATCGTAGCTGCGCGCCAGATGCGCCTCGTTCTCGCGCAACTGGCGCTCCGCGGCCGAGCCGCCGCCGTCCGGCCAGCGCACGAACAGGTCATCGGACCACATGGACTGGGACGTGTCCTCGGTGGCCTTGGCGACGTAGAGGCTGTCCTCGCCGTGCTCCGGGCGCAGGTACCACGACAGCAGGGGCACGATCCAGACCGCCGAGGGCGGATCCGCGCCGCCCAGCCGCGCCGGCTGCGTGCGCACGCCCAGCCCTGCGCACAAATCCCGCACGGCTGCGAACTTCGCCGGCGAATCGGCGAATTCTCCGCCGCGCAGCCAGGCTTCGTGGTTGCCGGGCACGAAAAACACCTCGGCGAAACGCTCGCGCAGCAGGCTCAAGGTGCGCGCCAGCGTATCCAGCTTGTCGCTGACATCGCCGGCCACGAGCAGCGCGTCGCCATGGTGATCGCGCTGCGCCGCGTTCGCGATGGCGCCGCGGTTGAGCGCAAAGTCGGCATGCAGATCGGACCAGGCAAAGACTCGCACGGGGGAGGATGTCTAGCTCTTCCAGCGCCTGACTAGTCTGCTTTCGATGTCGAACAGATCCAGCACCCTGCCGACGCTGTGGTTGACGAGGTCGTCGATGGTTTTCGGCTTGCCGTAGAAGGCGGGAATCGGCGGCGCGACGATGGCGCCCATTTCCGCGGCCTGCAGCAGCAGGCGGCAATGGCCCAGGTGCAGCGGCGTCTCGCGCGGCATCAGCACCAGCCTGCGCCGCTCCTTCAGCACCACGTCGGCGGCGCGCACCACGAGGTTGTCGGCGTAGGAGTGCACGATCCCCGAAAGGGTCTTCATCGAGCAGGGGGCAACGATCATGCCCGCGGTCCTGAACGATCCGCTCGCGATGCTCGCGGCGAGGTCCTGGTCGCTGTGCACGTGCTGCGCCAGTTTTTCGATGTCGCGCGCCTTGCGGCCGGTCTCGAGAGCGGCGGTGAGCTTGCCGCCCCTGCTCAGGATCAAATGGACTTCGACCTTCGGCGCCTCGCGCAGCGCCTCCAGCATGCGGATGCCGTAGATGGCGCCGCTCGAACCGGTGATTGCGACGATCAGACGCATTCGCGGATAATAGCCCGCTCCCCGCATGGCGTGTGAAAGGGAATCGAATGCTCAGAGAACGCAATGCCGATTTTTCCGGGATGGTCGAGCCCGACCGGGTGCGCAAGGAGGTCTACACCGACCGGCAGATATTCGAACTCGAGATGGAGCGCATCCACGAGACGGTGTGGATCTACTGCGGCCACGAATCGCAGGTGCCGAAGGCGGGCGACTACGTCACGGTGCAGATCGGCCGCCAGCCGATGATCATGGTGCGCGGCGCGAACGGCAAGGTGAACGTGCTCTATAACCGCTGTCCTCACCGCGGCAACATGCTTTGCGGCGACCGCAACGGCAACACCGGGGATTTCTTCCGCTGCTCCTATCACGCCTGGACCTTCCATCACGACGGCAAGCTGAAGAACATCCCCATGAAGGCGGCCTACGAGGGCACGCGATACGGCAAGGACAATCCCGACTGCAACGTGAAGCACGCGGCCCGCGTGCAGAACTACCGCGGCTTTGTTTTTGCAAGCCTGGCCAGTGAAGGTCCTTCGTTAAAGACCTTTCTGGGCAAAAGCATCGTGGCCTTCGACGACATGTGCGACCGCGCCCCGGCGGGCGAGGTCGAGGTGGTGCCGAACTGCTTCCGCGTCATCCAGCACTCGAACTGGAAGCTGTTCCTGGAGAACCAGCTCGACGCGCTGCATCCGTCGGTGGTGCACCAGTCCACCGGGCGCGCCGCGCACGAGGTGGAGAAAATCCTCGCGAAAAAGGCCAGCGGCGGCGCCGCGCCGCTCTCGTACCACATGCTCTCGGCCTTCGCGACCGTGACCATCGACAAGTGGGACGACTTCCAGACCATCAACTATCCCTACGGCCACTGCATCCTCACCGGCTACATGGGGCTGCGGCCGCAGGATCCCGACACGCTCGCCTACGACAAGGTAATGATCAAGGCCTACGGCAGGAAGCGCTTCGAGAAAATCGTCGGTGTCAACATCCACCATGTCCTGGTCTACCCGGGTCTGTCGGTGCAGTCGCCGCTGCAGCAGTTGCGCGCGGTGCGCCCGCTCGGCGTCGATCGCACGCTGACCGAAATCTGGCACTTCCGCCTGAAGGGTGCGCCCGAGGCGATCTACCGCCGCTCGCTCGCCTACTACAACCTCGTCAACTCCCCCGCCACGCTCATCAACGCCGACGACCTGGAGAACTTCTGGAAATGCCACCAGGGCCTGGCGTCGGATGGCGGCGATTGGGTCAGCCTGGGGCGCCACCATGGGCGCGACATCGAAAAGAACGGCGAAGTCTCGTCGGGCCCGAAAATGGGTACTTCCGAAGCGCCGATGCGAAACCAGATGAAGGCCTGGGCGAAGTACATGCAGCCATGAAAGAGCAGCACGACGTCGAGCAATTCCTGTACAGGCAGTCCGAGCTTCTCGATACCAAGCAATGGAAGAAGTGGATCGACCTGTTCACCCCGGACGGCATCTATTGGATGCCGCCCAACGCCAGCTACAAGACCTGGGAAGGCCAGCCCGCCATCTTCGCCGAGGACAGGAACCTCATGACGGTGCGCATGCTGCGCGTGCTGCACCCGGACGCCTGGTCGCAGCGCCCGCTGTGGGAAACGAACCACGTGGTTTCGAATGTTTCCATAAAAAAGGAGAAAAAGAACGGGGACGTGGAAGTTACGTCGCGCTTTCACATGATGGAGCTCAGGCGCGATGATGTCCGGCACTTTGCCGGAAGTTATTTTCACAAATTGAAAAAGACAAAAAAGAGTTACGCCATCCAACTGCAGCGCGTGGACATGGCCAACGTGCAGGCAGCGTACGACTACGTGTTGCAGGTGTGGGTGTGAAACCGGCTGTCTACGGCCTCGGGAACTGCGACACCATGAAGCTATGAGCCGGTTTCCGCGCCTTGCCCCTGAAGCCATGACCCCCGCGCAACGCGAGGTCGCGGCGGAGATCTCCGCCGGCCCGCGCGGCGAAGTACGCGGGCCGTTCATTGCCCTCATGCACAACGCCGAGCTCGCGCGCCGCATCCAGCAGCTGGGCGAACACCTGCGCTACCACAACCAGCTGCCGATGGCGACCCTGGAAATCGCGGTGCTGGTGACGGCGCGGGAATGGAACTGCCAGTTCGAGTGGTACATGCACGAGCGGATCGCGCGCAAGGCAGGGCTCGATGGGCGCATTATCGAGGCCATCGCACAAGGCAAGGAGCCGCCGGGCATGTCGGCGGACGAGGCGCTGGTCTACAGGGCGAGCAAGCAGGCGCACCGGGGCGGGCGCCTGGACGACGAGACCTTCGCCGCGGCGCGCGAGCGCTTCGGCCTCGACGGCACGCTCGACCTGCTGGCGCTGAACGGCTATTACTCGATGATGGCGATGATCCTCAACACTGCCGGCATGCCGCTGCCGGACAGCGCGGCCCCGCCGCTGGCTCCGCTGTGAGCGCTTTCCAGGTACTCGAGAACGTCACCAAAAGCGCGCGGCACACGTGCTTTTATCTCTCGTGCGGCAGAGCCGGCGCCGTGCCGATGATCTTTCTGCATGGCTGGCCCGAGCTTTCGATCTCCTGGCGGCACCAGTTGCCCGTATTCGCGGGTCTGGGCTTTCACGCCGTTGCGCCGGACATGCGCGGCTATGGCCGCTCCAGCATCTATCCGCGCCACGAGGACTATGCCGTCGAGCACAGCGTCAAGGACATGATCGAACTGCTCGATTCCCTGGGACAGGAAAAAGCGATCTGGGTGGGCCACGATTGGGGCTCGCCGGTGGTCTGGGCAATCGCCCAGCACCATCCCAGCAGGTGCCACGGGGTTGCGAACCTGTGCGTGCCCTACCTGCCAGGCGGACTCAATGTGAAGAGCGCGGCCGCGCTCGCCGACAGGAACATCTATCCCGAAAAGGAATTCCCGGTCGCGCAATGGGACTACCAGCTCTTCTATCTGGAGAACTTCAAGGCGGCGACCCGGGCGTTCGAAGCAAATATCCGTGGCACGGTGAGAACACTTTTCCGCTCCGGCAATCCCGCCTACAAGGGCAAACCAAGCCGGACCGCCCAGATCCGCGCCAACGGCGGCTGGTTCGGACCCGCGCAGGCGGCACCCGACATGCCGCGCGACGAGGCAGTGATTTCAGAGGAAGACGAACATCGGTATGTGGCGTCACTCAAGCGCAACGGCTTCTTCGGGCCCGATAGCTGGTACATGAACCCGGACGCCAATACGGCTTACGCCGAGAGCGCCAAGGCGAACCACAATCTGAAGATGCCCGTGCTTTTCCTCCACGGCATCCATGATTTTGTCTGCGCGACGGTGGAGACTCGGCTCGCCGACCCGATGCGCAAGCACTGCTCGAACCTGACCGAAGCCACCGTCGAATCCGGCCACTGGATGGCGCAGGAAAAGCCTGTGCAGGTAAACGCTGCGCTGGCGAAGTGGATCAGCGCGCTTTTGTGACGGGGACTTCGACGCCGTTGAGGCGCGCGATCTCGTAGTAGCGCAGCGCCTCGCCGTAATCGCGCGGCACGCCCGGGACGCCCTTTTGCAGCATGTCGCCGTAGCGCTTGGCGGCCTGCCCCGCGGCCTCGCCCCTGCCCTCACGCGTCACCTGCCGCAGCAGGCGGGCCGCTTCCGCGGTCTTGCCATCCCGCTCGAGCGAAATGGCCCGCGCGAGCATGGTTTCGATCGAAACGGGCGCCGGGTCCGGCGAAGGCGACGGAGCGGGCGCGGGCGTAACCGCTGCGAGCTTGACCGGCTCGGCCGGCTTCGCCGGTTCGACCGGCTTGACGGGTTCCGGCGATTTCCTGGACGGTTCGGCTTTCGCCACGGGTTCGGTCTTGCGTCCGGACTCCGCCTGCAGCCGGGCGATTTCCGCCCGGCGCTGCTCGGCCGCTTCGGCCTGCTTCTTCGCCTCCGCTTCGCGCAGGCGCGTGACTTCGGCCTGCTTCGCCGCCTCCGCCTCGCGCTGCTTGGTCAGAACCGCGAGTTCGCGCTGTTTGATCACGTCGCCGGATTTGAGGGCCTCGGCCTCGCGCGCCCGCGCCAGCTCAAGTTCCTTGACCAGCTCCGCCTCGCGTTGCCGCGATCGCCTGAGCTCGCTTTCGCGCGTCTTCGACTCGTCCAGCAGCCGGGTCAGTTCGGCGACGCGCTCGGCCATCGGGTCGGGCGGCTTGAGCAGGTACCAGGCGCCGGCGGCGGCGGCCGTCAGCGCCGCGGCGAGCGCAAACGGCAACATCGATGCCTTCTTCGGCGCCTCCGCTTCGCGCTTGAGCAGCTCCGCTTCGCGCAGCTGGAATTCGGCCTCGCGCTTGGCGAGGCTCGCTTCCATGGCGGCTTTTTCCTCCGCCAGCTTGGTCCGCGCCTCCGTTTCGCGCCGCGCGGCTTCCTCCAGCTCGCTCCTCTCCTGCTCCAGTCCGCCCGAGGACTGGCCCCGCAGCCTGGCAATGCGGCGCCTGGCGAGCGCGACGTAAATGCCTTCGGGAAAGGACTGGATATAGGAATCGAAATCGGCCGGGTCGTTGCCGTCCTTGATCGAGCGCCAGTATTCGAGCTCGGTGGCCTTGGTGCGCGACGCGGGGGCGGATGCGAGCGTGCGCAAGACGGTCGCATCGCCTCCCTGCGCGGCCGGTTGCGGCGCCGGCAGGCCGAGGCTGCCGGGCGCGAGCACGACCGTCTTCTCGGCATCGTCCGTTTCCACGCCGCCGTCGAGTGCCCGCTGCAGCGCGAAGCCGAAGAGGCGCGCGGTCGGGTAGCGCTCGTTCACGTCCTTCGCAAGCGCCTTCGCCACCACGGCGTCGAACAGCGCCGGCACCGCCGGGTTGAGCGTCGAGGGCGGCGCGGGCGTGTCGCCGAGTATCTTCTTCGCGATCGCCCAGGTGCCGGTGCCGGTGAACGGCTTCACGCCGCAGAGGAACTCGTACAGGATCCCGCCGGCGGAAAAGATGTCGCTGCGCCGGTCGATGATGCCGCCCTGGATCTGCTCGGGCGACATGTAGGCGGGCGTGCCGACGACGGCGCCGGCCTGGGTGCGGTCCGACAGGGTGCGGTCCGGATCGGTGATGCGCGCGACGCCGAAATCGGTGAGCTTGACGCGGCCCTGGGCGTCGATCATCACGTTGGCCGGCTTGATGTCGCGGTGCACGATGCCCGCCTCGTGCGCAAAGTCCAGCGCCTCGCAGAGCTCGACCATGATGTGCACCGCTTCCTTCACCTCGAAGCGCTCCTTCGCGTCGAAGAAGTTCTTCAGCTCCTTGCCCTTGACGAGTTCCATGACGATATACGCGACGTCGCCCTCCTCGGCGTAGTCGAACACCTGCACGATGTTGGGGTGGTTGAGGCGCGCCACCGCCTGCGCCTCGCGCGCGAAGCGCGTCGAATACTCCCTGGCGGAATCCGAGTCGAGCGCGCTCTTGAGGATGGTCTTGATCGCGACCTTGCGCTGCAGCCGCGTGTCCCTGCCCTCGTACACCACCCCCATCGCGCCTTCGCCAAGGACGCGCTCAATCTCATAGCGCCCGATGCGTTTGGGTTCCGGGGTCTCGGCCATGGCTGCAGGATTATCGCAGGGAGTCCGGCTCGCCGCAGGAAGGGCTAGCGCAGCGCCGTATACACGCCTTTCTCGTATGCCGTGAAGAGCGCGAGCGCGCGCGCATCGACGAACGGCAGGACCTGCGTCATGAGAACGCCGCCAATGCTTCTTGCAGGGTCGATCCAGAAATAGGTGTTGACGAGGCCGGCCCAGGCAAGGCTTCCCGCGGAGCGCCCGGTAGGCGCCACCGCCTCGTTGATCATGAACGCGGTGCTCCAGGTCTTCGGCGCGCCGGGGAAAAATTCCGCATCGCAGGACAACAGCGGATTCTGGCTCGGCAGCAGGGCCACGCGCAGTGCGCCCATCGCGTTGCGCGACATCAGCTCCACCGTTTCGCGGCGCAGCGCCTGGTTGCCGTTGCCCTTGCCGTGGCTGAGGATCATGCGCATGAAGCGCTGGTAGTCCTCTGCAGTCGAATACAGGCCGCCGCCGCCGGGCTCGAACTCCGGATCCTGCGGCACTTCAAACGGATTCAGTGTGAACGTGCCGTCCGCATTGCGCTGATGGACCTTGGCGATGCGCGCGCGGCCGTCCGTCAGCCTCCCAGCCCTCGAGCACCCTTACCGCGCCCAGCTCAGGAAGAATCCTTGCGGCAGGCTCATCGAGCCCGATCCTGCCCTGCTCGACCAGCTGCATCGCCGCAGCGCTGACGATGGGCTTGGTCATGGAAGCGAGGCACATTACAGTGTCCGCGCTCATCGCCGCGCCTTGCCCCAGCACGCGCTCGCCGAACGCCGCTTCGTAGATGGTGCCCGCTGGAGTCGTGACCGCAGCGGCGACACCGGGCACATCGCCCGCAGCGACGGCGCCGCGCAGCAATTCCATGGAGGCGGCATCCACGAAGAGGTGCCGCAACTCCACGTCCGGGTACTGCCCGCCGACCGCAGTCAGCGTCTCGCGCCAGAGCTGCATGGTTTCCAGCACGTTGGCCTTGTCCACCGAGCAGAGCTTTTTCTTCCGTCCTCGCGCCGCCTTGAAGCCGACATGGGCGATGCGCTCTATTTCGGCCTCGCTGTAGCGCATTGTGTTGACGCCCTGGCGCCGGCCGTCCGCGCCCACCGAGATGCCGCGCGGCTCGCCGTAGTAGATGTCGCCGTTGAGTTCGCGCAGGATCACGAGGTCCAGGCCCTCGACGAGCTCGGGCTTGAGCGACGAGGCGCCGATCAGCTCGGGGAAGAGGAGCGCGGGGCGGAAATTGGCGTAGAGCTTCAACTCGCGCCGCAACGTGAGCAGGCCCAGGCCCGGACGCAGGTGCCGCGGCCCGCTCTCGTCCCCCGGGCCGCCGACCGCGCCGAACAGGATTGCATCGGCTTTTTTCGCGAGTTCGAAAGTCTCGGGCGGCAAGGGAACGCCGGTCGCCTTGACCGCCGCGCCGCCGATCAAACCCTCGGTGAATTCGGCTTCCTCGCCGATCAGCGCCTTGAGGACGCGTACCGCCTGCGCCGTGACTTCCTTGCCGATGCCGTCGCCCGGCAGGACCGCGATGTGCATCACCGGCTCACGGCGGCCAGGGCGCGATCAGCCGGACCGATTCGCATTCGCATGGGGCCCCTCCTCCTGACAGTTAGGCTGCTGCCCGGTCCGCCCTGCGGCGCTCGTGCTCCTTCAGGTGGCGCTTGCGCAGGCGGATCGACTTCGGCGTGATTTCCACCAGCTCGTCGTCGGCGATGAACTCCACCGCGTATTCGAGCGTCAGGCCGATGGGCGGCACCAGGTCGATCGCCTCGTCCTTGCCCGAGGCTCGGATGTTGGTGAGTTGCTTGGTGCGGATCGGGTTCACCGTGAGGTCGTTGTCGCGGCTGTGGATGCCGACGATCATGCCCTCGTAGACCGGCTCGCCGGGGCTGACGAACATGCGCCCGCGCTGCTGCAGTTTCCAGATGGCGTAGGCGACGATGGCGCCGTCGTCCTGCGACACCAGCACGCCGTTGCGGCGCTCGGCCATCTGCTCAGGCCTGGCCGGCGCGTACTCGTCGAACACGTGGCTCATCACGCCGGTGCCGCGCGTCAGGGTCATGAACTCGCCCTGGAAGCCGATCAGCCCGCGCGCCGGAATCCGGTAATCGAGGCGCACGCGGCCTGAATTTGTACCCTCGGCGTCGGGCAGCATGTCGAGCAGCTCGCCGCGGCGGCGGCCCAGCTCTTCCATCACCGCGCCCTGGTTCCTGTCCTCGATATCGACGCTCAGGACCTCGAACGGCTCGCAGCGTTCGCCGTCGATTTCCTTGTAGATCACGCGCGGCCGCGACACCGCGATCTCGTAGCCCTCGCGGCGCATGTTCTCCAGCAGGATCGTCAGGTGCAGCTCGCCGCGCCCGTGCACGATGAAGGTGTCGGTGTCGCCGGGATACTCGACGCGCATCGCCACGTTCGACTTGGTTTCGCGCTCGAGCCGCTCGCGGATCTGGCGGCTGGTAAGGAATTTGCC
>Ga0187893_10002978_pt1 | contig 35602 bp, 26 predicted proteins | sample MA1701074metaG_FD_139574 | JGI IMG/M metagenome (GOLD analysis project Ga0187893, IMG submission 139574) | White microbial mat communities from a basaltic lava cave in the Kipuka Kanohina Cave System on the Island of Hawaii, USA - MA170107-4 metaG ...
CTCAGATTGGCATTGACCATCTTCTACGCCTCAAAGATAAAAAACTGGAAGCGGTTGGAAAGGGTATCCGTCGCCGATTGGTTAAAGAGGTGGTCCGGTCGTCGCACCTTCGAGAAAATCTGGCTGCCTCTTCTGCGAGCAAAACTAGGTGAGAACTATCAGCGAACTTCAGCCGCGTTTATCTGGGCGACCATCGCGCGCATGTATGCCGCTCGCCGGACGGGGCTCAAGAAAGAGATGTTTGGCTACGTACCTGGCGGCTACGCTTGCATCCTGGAACAGTACGGCAAAGCCTTGATTGCAGCTGGCGTTAAGATCAAGTTGCAGCATGCGGTCTCGAAAGTTGAAGCAACCGATATGGGTGTCAGGGTAGCATTCGCAAACGGAGAGGAGGAGGGGTTTGATCAAGTTGCACTCACTGTTCCAGCGCCTCTTGCCGCAAACCTCTGCCCCGGACTTACCGAGGAAGAAAAGGCAAAGCTTAAAGATATTCAGTACCAGGGCATAGTTTGCGCCTCTCTCCTGCTAAAGCAACCGCTGGCAGATTTTTACGTTACCAACATAACTGACAGTCAGATCCCATTCACTGCCGTCATTGAGATGTCTGCGTTGGTTGACCGTCAATATTTTGGTGGCCAGGCGCTGGTCTATTTGCCGAAGTATCTGGTTTCAAATGATCCAGACTTTAGCCTTTCAGACGAGGACATTCAGGAACGATTTCTGACAGCGTTGGCGCATATGTACCCTCAATTCCAGCGCTCAGACGTTCTTGCATTCCGGGTTTCAAGAGTACGGCATGTCTTTCCGATACCCACCCTCGCGTATTCTGAACGGCTGCCAGCGGTAGCTACCTCTGTTTCCGGAATTCATATCTTAAATTCGGCGCACATAGTCAACGGCACACTTAACGTCAACGAGACGGTGCAGCTCGCTGAGAGGGCCGTGGCACAATTTTCGTCGCTGCCGGATGATGAAACTTCTCCTGCCCTGGAGCTGGAGCTTCAGTATCAAGAGAGTTAATGCTCATGCAAGCTAGTTATGACGAAATTGCTCCTGATGCGCTTGCCAGCGTAGATTTGTCGCTGGTCTGGACTCAATGTTGCCTTTGTGAAAGCGACGAATCGGAACCTTTAGCCGTTGGTGAGGATTTCGAGTACCGCACCAGCCCGGACACCTTTCTCGCCGTCCGTTGTCGCGGCTGTGGTCTTGTATACCTTAGCTTGCGTCCTTCGGCAGAGGATCTGCCCCGCATCTATCCTCCTGGTTATCATGCCTTCACCTTCTCTGAAGATCAGTTTGGTCTTGTTTACAAAGTTCGTCGCCAGTTAGAGGCGCGCCGCTTGTTATCATGGTGCCGCGGTCTGGCCCACCACGCACGGATTGTTGACATCGGGTGCGGAGATGGCTTCCATCTGCGTTTATTACGCGACTTCGGTAAACCAGGCTGGCAGCTGGAAGGTGTTGATTCGGACGAGCGTGCTGTAGAGGCGGCTGCCCGGGCGGGGATCAAAGTTCATCGCGGTGCTCTGGAACAGCTTGAGCTGGCCGAGGCCACCTATGATTTTGGACTTTTGATTCAGACAATAGAACACGTTGACAACCCCCCTGCTGTCCTGCGTGCTATTCGCTCATTGCTCAAACCCGGTGGCTCGTTAGTCATCGTCACCGACAACACAAGCTCGCTGGACTTTAGGCTTTTCAAGGGTCGACATTGGGGAGGTTACCATTTTCCAAGACACTGGAATCTCTTCAACCCTGAGACCATAAGACTTCTCGCTGAAAAAGTTGAGATGGAAGTCGTGTCTCTGACCACCGCAGTCAGCCCGGTGAATTGGGTTTATTCCCTGCGCAATTTGTTAGTCGATTTGAACGCCCCCTTATGGCTGACCAATCGCTTTAGCCTGAAGTCTCCGGGATCACTTTCATTTTTTACAATCTTCGATGTGCTCAATCAAATGGCAGGCAAAGGTGCGTTGTTACAGGCAATTCTTAGGCGTCCGAAAGAAGAAATGATGACTGCGGGATGATACCGAGCAATCAAAAACCGGTGGCGATTCTTGGGGCGGGGCTAGCAGGTTTGACTGCTGCGAACTTCCTGCGACGGCACGATGTGCCCTTCATCTTGTTCGAGGCGGGGCCACGAATTGCCGGGCTGGCGACCACTTTCACCGATGCCGAAGGCTTCAGCTACGACTTCGGCGCGCATTTCATCACCAATCGGCTGGCAGCAGCGATTGGTGTCGGCGCGCAATGTCGAGTAGTACGCCATTATAGCGAAACGGTGCTGCTCGGCGGTCGTGCTTACAGTTATCCCTTCGGATTGATGGGTGTGCCGCGCTTCTTCCTGAGTGCTCTTGCCAGCCGCGCAGCTGCCCTCGGGAACGGAGATCCGCCCCGCTCAGCTGAAGAGTGGTTTTCCGCAAAGTACGGAGCGGCGTTAGCGCGGGAGGTTGCGATTCCCCTTACCGAAGCCTGGTCCGGAGCCGCAGCTTCGCAACTGGCCCCCTCGGTCGGCGACAGCATCCCGGGAAGCATTGGTCGCACAGTGATGTTAAAGCTCGCCAGTCGTTTGACGCGTCGCGCTGTGGCCTGTGGCTACAGTCGAGAGATGCCAGAAACGCCTGGCGTCTGGCACGTGTATCCGGATGGTGGGGTGGGCCTCTTGTGCCAGCGTCTCGCCGAAGGCGTCAAGGACGAGATCCGCCTTGAGTGTCCGGTAGAAGCAATTTCGGTTGATGCGGGACGTGCAGTCTCGGTGCGTGTGAAAGGCCGCGAGCAGGAGGTGGCGGCGGTGATCAGCACTGCACCGCGTAACATCCTCGCCAAACTCATTACCGGAACAGACGAACTGGAATCACTCGCTCGCTTCCGCTACCGCCCGATGGTTTTCATCAATATGCGTTTTCGGGGTCGCAAACTCCTGCCTGATGTCGTCACCTGGACCCCGGAAAGTGAGTTCCCGTTCTTCCGTCTTACCGAAGCGCCGCTCTCAATGCCCTGGCTGGCTCCCTCAGATAAGACACTGATCACGGTTGATGTGGGCTGCGAGGTTGGCGATCAGCTATGGAACATGGCCGACGAGGAACTGGGAGAGCTGTGTCTGGGCCACCTGAAGGGCATCTTTCCTAACGCCGTACAAAGATATCTCGGTTGCAAAGTGCTTCGCACTCCAGTCGCGTATCCAATCTTCCTGAAAGAGTATGAAGTTGACCGCCAACGTTTCGAGCAATCCACCGGCATTGAGAATTTGTACAGCATCGGGCGCAACGGCGAGTTTGCCCACATCTTTATGGAAGATGTTTACTGGCGCACCTTGAAAAAGATGCGCGAACTGCTGAACTTTTTGCACGGACCAGGACCAGGTCTCGCACTGCAAACGTCCGCGGTTGATTACACCCACGACTACGATGGGCTGACCGGCAGGGCGCAATCCACTCCTGTCTGCCAGGCGGCCAACGATTCCATTTAACCTTTAGATACTCTAATGCGAGCGTCGCAAGCCTTCAGTAGAATTCCCGCCTTCAGTAGCGCGCTGAGCGTTAAAAGTTCTTCGTTATCAGCAGTACGCCTCTGGCTAATTCTGAACCTGGCAATCACGCTCTTCCTTTCGTTCAGACTCAATTTGTGGTTAGACGAGGCCTATACCCTCCACACAACCGGACAGGGTTTCTGGCACGCCCTGAAACAAGCCATTTATTTTGAACTTCAACCTCCGCTTTACTTTGTTCTGCTGAGTCTCTGGAGAAAGCTTAACAGCACGATATTTTTCGCGCGATTGCCATCGGTAATTTGCATCGCTTTAACCATCAAGGTTGTAGCTGCGCTATCCAAAAGATTCTTAAAAGAGATTAATTCTGCTTGGGTGGTGGCCTGTGTCGCTTCGAGCCCATTCATGATTTGGGCAGCAGTGGAAATGCGAGTTTATGCCTTAGTGATTCTCATGTCGGGACTGCTGCTGCTTTTTTTCTACGATGGTTTTTTGGAAGAGCCTTCCCATCACGCCTCACGGTGGTTGTATGTGCTGGTCTCAATACTTGCGCTTTACACCCAGTACTATGTGGGGTTCTTGCTTTTGGCCAATGCCTGCGCACTGTTGGTTCTGCGCCGTTGGCGCTCACTGGCCTGGTATCTTGCCGGAATGGTGATCGTGGCCATCGCTCTGGCACCGGTTGTCAATATCATCCGGTACCAGGTATTCACACATGTTTTGAGCGACAGTGTCAGGCTAACTGTTTGGGGGAGTGTGGGACACATCTATTGGGTTATCCATGAATACCTGCTGCCAGTGGACTGGGCACCCTTTTATTTTTTGCGCCGTTGGGTGCTGCGTCTTGGCCTGGTTACGCTGGTGCTGTTAGTCATTACAAAGTATCGCCACCGGGTTACGGCGAATAGCTTCGCCATCTGGACGATCGCCCTGAGCTTGACGCTCGCCTTGATCGTTGTGCAGCGCCTGACTGCTGCGGGTTTGGTGCAAGAACGGCATACAGCTGCGCTCTTTCTACCAATCACCCTGGCCGCTTTTTTACTCGTCAAGACCGTCGCTCAAAGAAAACTGGTTTTGGGCTGGATTTTTCTGGTCTTGATTTTTAACGGTACGACGCTTTTCGGGAGATACGCAGTACTGGCGAAGAACGGGGACTGGATTCGAGTTGCAGATCATATTTCGACCTCAGAAAAGCCCGGTCAGCCGGTTCTGGTTTTTCACGCGTCCAGTGCCTTATCACTGGCTCAATACTACAAGGGCCAGAACCTGCTGGTGCCCGTACCCTACGAGCCTGGGATTACTTCCAATTACAGCCCCGTAGGTCGGCCCATTGACGAGAGCCGGATTGCTGAAGCCTTCAAACCTGTTTCAGAGCGTTTAGAAGTCTGGTTGGTTACTGATTGGACCAGAGGTTTCCGCGATGAGGGCATAGATGATCCTAACCTGAACGATTTCGTCAGACGAACCTACTTCGTCGAAAGAGAAACAAAGTTCTACAAATCCAAAGTATTCCTGCTTCGTTTGAAGTCACCTTCGAAAGAAACAGCAACGCATTGAAGAATGGCCTCATCAAGTTCAACAGCAGCAAAGCCATTTGCCAGCCTCTCTCTCGACCTGGACAATAAGTGGTCGTATCTGAAGACGCACGGCGACGCTGGCTGGAATTCCTTCCCTTCCTATCTGGACGTTCTGGTGCCGCGCGTTCTCGAATTCCTGAGAGCGCGAAATTTAACCATCACTTTCTTCATAGTTGGACAAGATGCTGCTTTGGACAAGAATCGTGAAGCACTTGGGCAGATTAGGCACGCCGGTCACGACCTTGGCAATCATTCGTTCAGTCACGAGCCCTGGATGCATCTGTCTCCAGAAACTGACATTGAGAAGGAGATTGCCAGCACGGAAACAAATCTCGAGGCTGCGACTGGGCACAAACCCGTAGGTTTTCGCGGGCCGGGTTATGCGTGCTCGCCAACAATCTTGAGAGTCCTGAAACGACGCGGGTATCGATACGACGCCTCGACCCTTCCAAGCTGCCTGGGGCCACTGGCGCGAGCATATTACTTCATGAAGACCAACCTGCCGCCGGAGGAAAGGGAGCAACGAAAGACTTTGTTCGGCAGCTGGAGCGATGGCCGGCGACCGCTCAAACCTTATCGTTGGAGTATCGGGCAGCAGACGCTAATCGAGATCCCCATAACCACTCTGCCCCTGTTGAGGGTTCCGGTTCATTTCAGCTATCTCATCTACTTGAGCATTTTGTCTCCGGCACTTGCCCGCAATTACTTTCGCAGCGCCCTGAAGCTGTGTAAGGCATCGGGCATTCAGCCGTCATTGCTGCTTCATCCCCTGGATTTCCTGGGTGCCGAAGACGAGGCTGACTTGTCATTTTTCCCGGGAATGAACTTGCCCGCCGAAAGAAAACTCGAAGTTATCAGCGACGCCCTACTGCTGCTGGCAAAAGATTTTACAATCATCAACCTCGAGCAGCATGCCCAAATAGTCGCCGCCGAGCCGCCAGGCCTGGTGGTTCCGCTCCCTGAGGTCACAAGGAGTTGATCTTATCCCCCCAGCTTGAATTCATTCGCGCGCCGGAGCTGAAGCGAAACGTGTTTAGGCTCCTGGGCACGTGGAACCTAGAACAAAAAGCGGCATCTAATCGTTTGTATGAAACATGCTTCTAACCTGTGCAGGTGGCTCCAGCTTAAGAGCATCACCTTTGGCCTAGGAGTATTTAACTTCGCCCTAGTGTGGACCCTGGATGCTCGGATGGACGGAATTGCCGCTCTGGTTGATCCTTGGTACCATCCGTGGACTTATTTCAATGAACCGACCCGTCTGCTCTTAGCTAGCTCACTGTTATTGGTTGACAGAATTTGGAGCTATCTCGCAGCAATTGGTATCTCTGGATACATCGTCGTTCGGTTCGTCTATTTGTTCGCAGTTTGGGAGGGCACATGGTTTCAAGAGTGGGAATATCTGAGAACGTACGAGCCTTACTTCGTTGGCTCCTACGAGAGCCAGGTTCTGTTAGCGCTAATGGTTCTTTTGATTGGGCTCCATGATCTTGCACGAACTCTTTTGCTAGGGCGTCACGAAATCGCCGGCGGTTAACACGCGCTTGAAGCGGCTTCGCCCGTGAGTAGCCTTCTCAGAGTCGGGCGAGCCGCTCAAGCGCAACGTTCGCCGCTTGCCTCTAGGTTGAGAAGATTGATTCAAACAAACATGCGCGCCGGTTTTGTACATAGCTCAATCCTAACTCTTTTGGTTTCGGTTTTCTCTTTGGTATTTGGTTGCTCCTCGTTGACCGGTCATCAGCAAAAGTCAAGTGAGCAAACGTCGGCCGAGACTGGAGAGAAACTAGTTTCGTTAAAAGAGATCCTTGCAAATCAGCCTGATTTCGTGGCTGACGAGGTTTTTTTCCAGTTTGAGCCTCGGGTACATGGTGGTTTCAGCCTCGGGAGTAGACTTGCTAAAAAGGGTGACTACTATAGGTCGGATTTTGAGGGGAGTGTTTTATTCTTTCAACCCAACAGACCAACAGTGTCTTACAATCCAAAGGAAAAGGCTTACAGGGAAGTTCCTTCGTCCACGAAGGATGGATGGTACCAGGACGCTATTCGCATCCAGACTCTTGTCAGCGAACAGAACCTTACGTTTGAAGAGGTTGGAACGCAGGTATTCGAAGGCCATGATTGTCGAAAGATCAAAGTTACCCGCAACAGTAGCGATAGCGAAGACCCAACCGTACATGTCTACGCTGCCAAAGATCTCAAGAATCTGGTGATCTTCGTTGAAGTAAATCTGTCTGATCGAACAGACCGCTACATCTTAAGAAATATTTCTTTTGACGTTCCAGCCTTGCTCTTTCAGCCAATCGAGCATTATCTGGGACCACGCGGCTAACAAGCGCTTGCCGCTGATGGCGGGATGGCATTTATCCAGTTTGTCGCATAAGCGACGTTACCATCAAGCTGAAATTTGAGATTGTAGCTGCGCTAATTTGCAAGTCAGGAAGGGGGCAAGCGCTTTAGCGCGCGCCCCCGCTTGACTCACAACGGACTTTACTCACAGACCTACTCGTACTTCCATGAGAGATCTCAGCTTAATTCTAATATCATAGGTTGAACGCACTGTGACTTGAGCGGGGGCGCGCGCTGACGCGCTTGCCCCCTTCCCTACTGGCAAATTTACGGAGCATGAGCTTTGAACCTCAAGGTCTCGGTTTTGGCCGCGGCACAGGTGATGAAAAACCCACCGCCCTGCCTAGTGACGAAACCTAACGGGAACACCCCACCGAGGGAGCGTCCGAGTTCTGAGCATCACGGAAATGGTAGCCTGTGGACCGTCTTATGGCCTGACAGAACTGTGGTATTTTCAGCCCCGCGCAAGATGGCCTGTCTGCTTGCGACGCAGCGTGAGATAGCAACGTCAATTACGCAAAAGCTCCCCCGGCGACGAGATGCGCCTCACGAAGAAATATACTAACGGTAACGAGGCGTATCAGATGTATCTAAAGGACGATTTCATTGTGCCAAACGCACAGAGGACGACCTTAACAAGTCCGGGCTTTCATTTTCTTTCCTTTTCAAAGCGATCAGCGCCTTTATTGACCGCAATCGGCGTTGCTGCGGGTCGCAACCGCACCGAAACGTAATTGGTATTCGCTTGAAGTTATGAACGCGCAAACCATTGCTCGATAGTTGTTCGGCTCGCGGTTGTTCAAAATGTCCAGCCAGAAGGCATAGCCACCTGAATCCACATCACGGCGGAGATAGCCGAAGTACTGCATCAACACAAAGGCTGGATTGTATTGGCTAGTCTGCTTGAGCTCGCTGTAACGAGGATCGTCCAGATCGGGAATGTTCTTGAAATCGGGGATTTCGATCACGTCGCGCAAGACCAGGGCGCGGCTGCGGCCAGATTGCATGGCCAAAATCTCCTGCTGGCGCAAAGGGTCGTAGCGCGGCCCAATCAGACCCGCGAAATCAAACAGCTTATTAACGAATTCGGTGTTACTCGTCGTTATCGGGTAGGCAGCGACAAAAGCGGGCCTCTGCACCCACTCATCAGCGAAAGCCTGTTTGCTCGCTTCAAGATTGGTGTCGGGAGTGATCCGGCTGCGGTCTGAGGTGAACTCGGTGTGGTTTGGTTGCCGACCAAAGCTGGCTTTGTAGAAACGATAGAGGTAGTAGCCAGTCTCTTGAAACTCCTGTTCGATGAAGAAGGCCGCAGAGACCCCGACACGCTGCGCGTTAATACAAGCAGCATTGCTGTGGCATCGAGTGATTTCATTCGTCCAATAAGCGAGACCTCCGGCGTCGGGCTCGCGATTGAGGAAGTCCAGATAGTGCTGGCGGACAAGGAACTGAGGGTCGTCAATGGGATTAACCACCGGGGGTAATGAAAGGGGCTGCCAGGATGGCGATCGTTCGCTCGTACCATCGGTGTTGGTAATGTTCGTGAGGCCGCTGCCGTCCGGGTTCATCACGAAGAGGTCTCTGGGCTCCAGGCTTTCATCAACGCTCCCGAAAATTATTTTCATGCCGTCAGGTGACCATGCGTGGGTGTAGGCCAGGGTATCTGTAAGCTTCGTCGGGTTGGAGCCGTCGGCATTAACCACCCAGAGGTGTGATGTGGTGTAACAGCCGAAGCCATTGGAATCGACACACCTGGCGAAAGTGATCTTTGAGCCGTCGGGCGACCAGGCCGGAGCATGATCTTCAAAGACATCCGATGACTTAGGCGGTTGAGTAATCTGAATCGGGTTGCTACCGTCAACGTTGATTAGATAGATGCCTCCCCAGGTACCGACCGCAAATTTCAAACCGTCGGGAGACCACGCCGGTTCTCCGCTGAAGGCGGAGGCCACAGCTCGCTGATCACTGCCGTCCGCGTTCATGACGTAAATTCCAAAACTGCGGGGCATAGTTATGCTATCTATGCGGTAAAAAGCGATCTTCGTCCCCTCAGGAGACCAGGTAGGGGATAGATCAAATTCGGACTGAGTGAGCCTTCGCTGATCGCTACCGTTGGCGTTCATCACAAAAATTTCGCTGTAGCCGCCGTTGCCGGTCCAAGTTACCTTGTGGAATGCGATCTTTGTACCGTCAGGCGACCAGACGGGCTTGTCCTCATATTCCTGGCTGAACGTCAACTGCTTTCGATCACTGCCGTCCGGGTTCATCGTGTAGATGTCAGACTGCGCGTTGCCTTCACTGCTAACTAATGCAACACGACCGTTGGCCACGGCTCTTAAAACTGGCTGACCGGTCGGTTCTGTGACGCTTGCTCGAGTTGCTGCCTGTACTGCCTGTCTCGAAGGATGAATCGGCAGAGTGTTCCCACTCAGCAAGCCGACCAAGGTGAGTGTCAGTCCGAATAGCTGTCGAGCGATATTTTTAGAGCTTTTCATACAAGCCTCCCTATAATGAATGTCTACTCCTGGGGTTAACTATTGTTGGCCAACACGAAGTTGGGGAAGGCGGCAAACATCTACTTGACCTTCAGTATCCTGACAAATCAGGAGAAGCGTCTTGCGAAAAGGGGGAATATGCGCGCTGGGAAGCTATTCAGGAAGCGGTCGCCAAAGGGGCTACGGATCGCGTTGCCCTCTACAACACTAGGGCTCCAACTTAAACCGCGTTCCGACAGAGTTGGAACAGCTGGGCGTTCCGGGAATTCCGTCAACGCTGTAAACGATCGTAGAGGCGTCCGTCGTAAACTCGTCACGGTTCTCGCTCAGTATCAAGGTCCCGCCGGATTCCTGTATTCCGGCAAATAATCCGGTCGTGAGATTACGGCGAATGTGAACGAACTTGAAGGAGTAATCGCTCCAACCGCGGTGGCGCCTCCCGCGGTCGCGCCGCCACAGACCGTGAGCTGCCGTACGCTCGAGCACCAGGCTGTTGTTTCGCAGCGAGACGAGCATTGTTCCGTCTCTATGAAATGTAAATATAGATTCAAACGTCCCTTGAGGTAGAGGATCGCCTGTAGTGCAATTGCGCGGTGTGATCTGCACCAACCACACACCCTCGATTCCTTTCCGCCTCTGCGCCTCGTCGCCGTCGCGACTGCGCTCCGGCTCTTCGTCTTGTTCTGTAATTGATTGTGCTGTAACTGGAACTACAGAGACCATCAATGTGAAGACTGTCATGATGATCCCGCACTTCATGTTTCTAAGCGTTGTCTTTTCCATTGTTTTATCTCCTTGATTGTATGTTTCGCGTCTCAGGAGCAAAACTCCGAAGAAAAAGAGAAGGTTCTTTTCTTTGGGGCGATTCCGCATTACAATGCCTTTCCTATAGGCAAAACATGCCTTCCTCTGCTCCGCTCCGGGTGAAAGTACAAGGATTGGAAGGACCTGTCTTCGAAGTTAACCTTAGTTGTTTCCCAGTTTATTCTTAAGTTTGGCTAAAGTAATTGAACACAAGATTTACGAGTTCGACGACTTTCGAATCGATGTCGCCCATCTGATGCTTTATCATCGGGGAACTGAGATTGCGATGGTCCCGAAGGCAGTTGAAACTCTACTCGCACTTATCCAACGCCGTGGCAAAATCGTCAGCAAGGATGAACTACTCGCAGCCGTATGGCCTGATACGGTTGTAGAGGAATCGAACCTGTTTCTCTATCTTTCCCATTTAAGAAAAACTCTGGGAACGCAACCTGACGGCAAACCGTACGTCGAAACCCTTCGACGTCGCGGGTACAGGTTTAATGGAGATGTGCATCTGGTTGAGGAGGAGATTGAAGATAGACACTATGCCGGAGTAATCGAGAATCACGAACAAAACCGAGCCAACTTACCAAGCCAGTCGGGCCGAATATATCTCGTAAAGGATTGGGAGCGTAATAAGACCGAGTTCGGGACAAACAGCTCCGCGTCGTCTGCACTTCCGGCCGTGGAACCTTTCGAATCTTCAACCGATCTAACCCCCGCAAAGAACGAATCGGTGGCCTCAATATCGCCAGGCGTGGAAGTCAGTCAGGGAGCACTAGAACACCCCGAGTCCACTGGATTAGTTAGTGATACTACCGGAGGGCTTAGGCATTCGAAGAGAGGATACGTGCTTCCAGTTTCGCTTGGTGCAATCCTGATCGCAGCAGTATTTGCGGGCTCATTTTATTGGCGCAGCCAGCGTGTAACTACTAATGCTGGTGCTCCAAAGACAATAGCCATTCTCCCTTTCAGACCGCTTGTCGCCGCGGATCGAAATGAAATCTTGGAACTCGGAATGGCGGATGCACTTGTCACGCGACTCGGCAACTCGAGCAACCTGATTGTTCGCCCGTTAAGTTCTGTCTCCCACTTTCAAGGCCCCAACCAGGATCCTATAAGTGCCGGGAAGGCGCTGGAAGTCGAATCGGTTCTGGAAGCGTATATACAGCGTTTTGAAGATCGCATTCGCGTGAATGCCAGACTGATCCGGGTTGCTGACGGCACGACGATTTGGGGCGAGCCGTTTAATGAGAAATACACTGATATATTTCTCGTGCAGGATCTGATCGCGACACGAATCGCCAGCGCTCTTACCACTCACTTAACCAGCGACGAGCGAACGCGCCTGGGAAAGCGTTACACAAGCAACACTGAAGCCTACGACTACTACAATCGCGGTCGGGCCAATGTGCTAAAGATAACCGAAGAAGGCCTGCGCAAAGCCATCGGGTTTTTTGACCAGGCGATAAAAACTGATCCGAACTACGCACTTGCCTATGCGCACCAGGCTGATGCTTATAAAACATTCGCAATGGCAGGATTTGCGAGTCCCACCGAAGCATTTCCTCAAGCACTAATACTCGCACAAAAAGCCCTGGAAATAGACGGATCTCTTGCGGAAGGGCATCTCCAGGTTGCCTGGTACGACCAGGCATATCTGAAAGACCCGCTCGCTGCGGAAACAAGGTTCAAGCGGGTGATCGAGATGAGCCCGTACGATTTCCAGGCTCATTTGGGATATGCTCTCTTGTTATCCGGCACAAACAGACACGAACAAGCGGTTGCCGAGGCTCGGCGAGCAAGAGAACTGAGTCCGATGACGCCGCTGGTGTTTGCACTGGAAAGCCAGATCCTGCTTGCTGCCGGACAACAAGAGCAGGCCATACTTCAAGCCAAAAAGGCTTTGGATTTTGAACCAAATTTCTGGGTGGCACACCTTCATCTCGGCCGAGCATATTTACGTCAAAGACGAAACGATGACGCTCTCGCAGAATTTGAGAAGGCAAATCAACTTGCTCCGGAAAGTTACGTTCCACAAATGGGTTTAGCCAGAGTGTTTCTACTTAAAGGCGACCACAAAAAGGCCGATGAAATTGTGCGTGAATTGGAGCATCGACGGAGCGAGCGGTTCGTTCCATTGAATAACCTGGCAGCGATTTACAGCGGACTGGGTGATAAGGATAAAGCTTTAGATCTCCTCGAAAAATCATTGGACGAGCGCGCCATTCATCGTATAAATGTCAAGACCGACCCGCTTTTCGACAACCTGCGTTCTGAACCGCGTTTCAACGAGATCTTGAGGCGAATGAATCTTGATAATTAAGTTGAGTTCCCTCAACTCAACTTCCCAAAAAGTTTGCCTAGACTCTGCGCACAATGTAAGCAAAGCGCTGTCTGTGCCGTTGCCATGCTCATTCTTTTTGCAGGCACGTCGCAAGGTCAAACTTCAACCGGTTCGTTCTCCGGCATAGTTGCCGACCAAAACCAAGCTGTTATCCCAGGTGCGACAGTAATAATTCGGAGCGCCGCAACCGGATTTACCAGATCGACCACTACCGATTCAGAAGGTCGTTACAGTTTTTCCGGTGTAGCTATTGGCGCCTACGAAATAACTGTCGAGGCTTCTACCTTTGCTAGATACATTCAAACTGGAATCGAGTTACTGGTAAACCAAAATGCCATTGTCAACCCGCGTTTGACTCCAGGAGGTATTGACGCGGTTGTAACGGTTAACTCGGACGCTTCTCTGCTGAACAGAACCACACCGGAGGTTGCCACCCGTTTCGACGAACGTAGGCTTTCAGAGTTGCCAATTGCTCTGAACCGAAGTGTCCTCAATGTCCTGCTTTCCGTTCCCGGTGTTAGCCAACTCGGAAGCGGACAGATTGCCTTTGCTATCGGCATCAGTTTTTCAACTAATGGCGGTCGGCTGCGGTCAAACAGCTTCCTGCTTGACGGCCAGGATATGAACGACCCTGCACTCACAGGAATGCAGATGCCGCTGAATAATCCTGATGCGATACAAGAAGTTCGTATTATCACTAATCAGTTTTTGCCGGAATACGGTCATAATTCTAGTTCGGTCGTAAATTTTGTCGGCAAATCAGGAACCAACGATTTTCACGGGTCTGTCTTTTGGTTCCATAACGATCGGAACTTAAATGCATGCAGTAATCTGGATAAGGCTGCCGGATTCTGTGATTCGAATTCATCAGACAATTCGAGACGAAACGCTCCCGCGCGACTTGAAAATCAGCTCGGCTTCACAATCGGTGGCCCGGTAATTTTCTCGCGATTTGGTGAGGGGGGCGCACACTTTTATCGCGGAAGGGACAAAACTTTTTTCTTTACTGACTATCAGCGTTGGTCCGACCGTCGGCTGAGTTCTGGTGTTACGCTGAACGGCGCCCCGACAATTGCGGGACGCGCGGCCTTGGAGACCTACGCGGGGCAACGTCCTCAAGTCCAGGCTCTGCTTCGATCCGTCCCGGCCGGAACTCCTAATGGACAAAGCAGGACGGTGACCATCAACGGTGGCCCGACCTTCGACGTCGAGCTTGGCGACCTCACCGGATCGTCGGCGTTTAAATTCGACAGTCATCAAGGCTCTGCTCGTATAGACCATCGCTCAATGAAAAGAACCTCATCTACGGACGATACCGGTACAGTTATGAGTCATCTTCCGGGGCCGAACAAGTGACGCCGCCCGGGTTGGGTACGCTGGATGATCGCAAAACCAAGGCCGCCACTATAGTTTGGACATCGTTGTTGTCGCTTAATTTGAGCAACGAAGCACGAATTGCCTGGACGAGGTTTGACATCGCAAGGGACGGAGAAGACCCTCTTTCCAAAACCATTCCGTCAATCCAGATCAACGACCTCGGTATGACAGGTTCCGGTACTCAAGCAATCCGAACCGCTATCGGGCTCGCTACTAATCTGCCGCAGGGCAAAATTAATGATACTTATCAGGTAACTGACGCGATCTCCATCATCAGTGGCAGACACTCAGTCAAATTTGGCCTTGAGCTGCGGCGAACGGATGTAAAGAGTATTTTCTTTCCCTCGGGTCGCGGCAGCTTGGGATACGCAACATTGAGTAATTTCGTCAACGATATCGCTCAGATGGCCTCGAAGGGCTTGCCTGTGGCTGGAGGAGATTTCATCGGCTTTTACCGTTGGCACGAACTGTACTTTTATGCTCAAGACCAATGGAAGATCAGACCGAGTGTTACGCTCTCATATGGTGTCAGATATGAGTATCCGGGAGATTCATTCCAATATCTTCGTGAACTAAATCAGCGAATTCTTGCTGCCAATAACAATGATCCGGGGTTCAAGTTCGAACCTGACCCGAAAAAGGACACCAATAATTGGATGCCGAGGGTGGGTTTTAGCTGGAATCCGCAAACCAACGATAAAGGTTTTATCAGCCTTGTCACGGGTGGCAATAGGTTAGTTCTACGAGGCGGTTACGCCCGTACCTATGATTCAAATTTTATCAATATAAATGTCAATGTCTTTCAGTCGTTCCCGTTCGTCGTCACAGAGAACACGTCGCTATTGAATGCCTACACAACCTTGGTCAACACGACTTCGCCAAATACTTCAAACCCCGGACAACTTAGGCGCACGGTTGTGTCGGATGACTTTAGGGCACCCGCGAGTGATCAAATCTCGCTTGATGTTCAGCGTGAGCTAAGCGCCAACCTTATCCTTAAGGTAGGTTATATCCGAACGCGTGGGACCAGCCTTTTCCAGACCGTTGATGGGAATCCCCGCATTCCGTGTCCTTTTGGAACAGGACCCGGAACTTGCAACACAACCGGAGTAAATAGGAACACCGGGGCTCCCCTGCCGTCCTTCGTCCAGTTCGTGGCCCCTAGAGTTGATCCCAGCAAAGGGACGATACAGTTAAGGACCAACTCAGCGTCGTCAACCTACGACGCTTTGCAGTCAAGTTTGGAGAAGAGGCTGAGCCGTGGCTTTAGCTTTGGTGTGCATTATACCTGGAGCACTTTTATCGACACTGCCTCGGAGATCTTCAATGCGTCCGTCGCCGAGGTTGCTGTCGCGCAGGATTCTTTCGATAGAAATTCGGACCGAGCCCGTTCAAGTTACGACAGGCCCCACCGGCTCTCCGGAAATATTGTTTACGAACTTCCGTTCTTCCAAAAGGCGCAAGGATTGTTTGGCAAGCTACTCGGCGGCTGGCAGGTTAACTCTTTCTTTAACCTCCAGAGCGGCTCTCCGCTGACCCCGCTTAACGGATCTGATCCCGCAGGTGCAAACGTCTTAGCAAGCAATGCCATACGTCCGAATGTATTCACAGACAGGGACGTTTCAAGAATGAACGTAGCCCAACTTTACTTAACCAACGGACAGCTTACGACACAGGCTATTGCTCGAGCGCAACAGATATTCAATAGTTTGCCTCCTGGTCCTTGTGTTCCTGGATGGCTCCCTGGACCAGCGCTGCCGTTTACACTCTTCGCCGCCCCGAGAGGCCGTATCACTTGCAATCAAGGACAGATGTCACTTGTGGTGGATTTTAACGGAGTTCCTGAAGGACAGCGGGTGGGCCGTGCCGGTCGAAACATAATGCGGGCGGACAGCACAAGACTAATCGATCTCGGTTTCATAAAGAACATCCAGGCTACTGAAAGCGTTCGGGCACAGTTTCGGGTCGACTTTTTCAATGCCTTCAACACGAGGAACTTTGGTGTCCCTTCGAGTGCGATCAATGATCCGGGGTTTTTAAACCAATGGGCTACTGACGGCGGCAGCCGACGAATTCAATTCGGGGCACGCATTGTGTTCTGAGAGATCATTCAGCCCGCGCCTAACAATTACATCAGCTTCATCATTGCATCGTCTTTAAGATGGGACTGAAACCTCAGAAGCACTTGATAACTTCGCCAGGCCAAACAAAAGAGCACCCCAATCAAAGATATGGGCAGTCGCATGATCTCGGCGCACCTCAATTCGTCCGTTGAAATTTGCCACGCAACTGAATCGGCTTCCCGTCCGGCATAACGAAAGTAAGCCCTACTATGTGATGGCCCGCGTCAATCACTGTGAACACTAAGTCCTTGAGGTATCCTCCCCGCGTCGGTCCGGCAACATCGATAAAAGTGAACTGGATCGAATTTCCATCCGCCGACACCTTGCCCTCCATATTCGAACGATTGCCGGCGTCACAATAATGGGTCGCGAGCAAACGGTCCCCGTCCAGGTAGAACATAGTGATCTCATTTTTCGGCGGACCGTCTTTACTTGTATTCCCCTCATGCAGAATTGTGGTACCGCTGGAAGTGGCGCGAATTGTGAAGTTGATCGATGTATCCATAACGGTACCTTGCCAGGAACCTGACAGGGTCTTAAGTTTCGCGAAAGCTTTTTTCGCGTCAGACTGCACGCTGGCCGTTTTCGGCGGTTCCTGCGGCAACGCGATGGCCGCTGTGGCGATCAGTATGATTAGAATTGCTAGTCTCCTCATGGGTGTTCCTTTTTTAGCTGCAAGAAATTCGAAAATAGGTTTGAGGATCATGCATGGTCGAAAAATTTACGAATGCCAGGCCGAGATTATTACAGGCAAAGCAAGGAGAAGTCTCCACGGGCTGTAATGAGATTGTAAAAAGTTGTACCGAGAGGAAGAGGTAACAGGATTGAGCGGCGGTTTATTCGATGAAGCGATAGCCGAGCCGATGAACAGTGATGATGTGCTGCGGCTCAGACGGGTCGGGTTCGATTTTCTGACGCAGCCTGGCGATATGGTTGTCAACCGTACGCGTAACCGGGTTGCCACCATAACCCCAAACCTCGTCGAGCAGTTGATCGCGGGTGACGATTTCGCCTCGACGCCGGATCAGGTAGCGCAAGATCTCAAATTCGCGAGGTGAAAGCTCCAAGGCTTCGCCGCCTTTGCGCGCCGCGTATTTTCTGAAATTCAACTCGACATCACCAAAGGTAAAACTTTCAATTTCGGAGACTTGTTTTGCGGCCCTGCGCAAATGTGCCCTGATGCGCGCGAGCAGTTCCTTAATGCTAAATGGTTTCGTTACGTAATCATCTGCGCCAACTTCTAAGCCGACCACCTTGTCAGTTTCCTCACTCCGGGCAGTCAACATAAGTATTGGAGTCTCGATCCCGCGCTTGCGCAAGTTGCGGCACACGTCTATTCCGCTCATCAACGGTAGCATCACATCGAGCAGAATAAGGTCGGGTTTCTCAGTCGAGGCCTTCTCTAACCCTTCCTTCCCGTCGCGTGCGACAGAGACCTCGTAGCCTTCATACTCACAGCTATCCTTAAGCCCGAGCACCATGTTGGGTTCATCTTCGATTATCAGGACTTTGGCCAACTGCTTCTCCTTTTGACTAACTTTGGGCGTCCGCCGCTCTGTCGGCGGGAAGTAGAATCGTAAAACGGCTTCCCCTACCGACATCGCTTTCGACCGAGATGGTTCCGTTATGAGCTTCAATAATGTGCCTCACTAAAGCTAACCCGAGACCGCTGCCCTTTACATCATGAACCAGGCCGTCGCCCACACGATAAAACTTCTCGAAAATCTTTCCCTGTTCAGCGCGCGGAATTCCAATGCCGTGATCTGCGATTTCAATAGACAGATTAGGTCCGAGCTGTTGCGTCGTGATTGAAAGCTGCTTTACGTCGCCTGAATACTTAATAGCATTATCGAGCAGATTTGATATAGCCTGCGCCATCGCGTCGCGGTCAATTAATACTGGCGGCAGACCACGTCCTATGCTTGTTTGAACGTCAAAGCCGGAATTGATGATTTGATAGCGATAACTGGAGAGCACATCGTCAATTACTTCTGCCATGTCGTCAGCCACGAAATTATAGGTTTTCCGTCCGGCTTCGATTTTTGAGAAATCTAGGATGTTATCGATTATCTTGTTCAGACGCCGGCTTTCATGTCGCAGGATTTGGTAGTACTCGAGCCTCTTCTCTTCGTTTTTAACGCGACCTAATTCGAGGATTTCAGAAAACAGACTGAGCAGCGATAGAGGTGTCTTTAATTCATGCGAAACATTTGCGACGAAATTTGACTTCGCCTGCGCCAGACGTGCTTCGCGGTCAGTGGCCCGGATGGCAAGCGCTATTCCACATAATAAGACCACAAGTACCAGGACAGTTGTTCCGAGACTCTGCAAAAAACTGTCCCGCGCGAGGTCATCGAGATTTGAATTCTTTAGGCCGATTCCTGCCTTCCAACTGGAAAACGGCCGATCAAAGTTGCCTTCGAAAAGGTATCCCTTTTGAGCCACCGCGTCTGAATAAAGTACGCGCTGATTTTCGTCGGTGATCGTAATGGCTATCGCTGGTGAGTCATTCGATCCATGATAGTGCTTTAAAAGTCTCACAATAGTGCCAGCTATCAAGTCGTCCCTGACGAAACTTTCGTTTAATAAGACACCAGCAAAACCGCGCTGCTCTGCGTTTGCCAAATCCGTTGTTGAGTTCTTCAAAGCAAGAAATAGATAAGTTCGCGCACGCAGGTTCGTCGGACAGGTCGGACACGAATCATGAGCAAACAAATAATCGCGATTGTCGTCGAGAAAACTTTGGGCCGTTCGCGATCTGTCAAACAGAGAGAGAATGTGAGATTGCGTAGGAGTGAATTCTGCCTGCGCGACTTTCACAAATTTGTCTGAATGCACATATGCATAACTATTAGTTTCTTGCTCACCATCCGAGTAGGCGAAAGCAAAAATCTCTTCGATCTCAGGATGTGAACCCTTTACGTTTGCAAAATGTTTTTCGAATTCTACCGCGCCCCCAGCGGATGAACGCGACGAAAGGCCCAGACTGCTTACCGGCTTCAAGGTTTGCGCTGCGACCTCCTCCAGACGTTGCCTCAACTGGCGCTGCAGAATACTAAATCCCTGTCGCAGGTTATCCTTGAATGCGCCTTTGGTTTTGTTTTGGAGTTCTGAGAGCGATCGATATTGCATGTAAGTCAATATCAGGAGTGGAAGTAAAACGCCTACTGAAGCCAGTATCGTCAACTTTTGCCGCAGCGATAGTTTCCGGATCGCATTTCGGAACATACTGCGCGAAATCATACGTCGAGATTCTACAGACAGTTGCTATCATTCGCACCGGAATTGTAAAAAGTTGCACTCTCCGCATATCCGGCGGCTGGTCTTCATTCACTCGCGCTATTCGGCCGCCCGCGGCGTCTGAAGCCTCGGGAAGTAGCGGACCACAAAGAACACATACAAAAGCCAGAATGCGAGCCAGATAGAGGCGACGATCCGAAGCCTAATCAGGTACAGGACCAGACTTGGCGCCAGAAACATCGTGGTGTAACCCAGAAGCCAGAAGCGATCCGCTCGCCGGGCGTGCAGCGTCCTTTCGGTGTCACTCATCCGTCCAGCAAGCGAACACCGGTAGTAATGCAAGGTCGCGAACACGAGTGAGAAGGTCGCGACACCCATTGCAATCAGGGTGGCCTGGAACAGCACGGGATTGATCCTGCCGCTCTCGAACCTCGGGTATAGAAAGAACAGCATGAAGGTGAAGATCGCGATGTTCGTTCCGGCGAGCGTATACGAACGGGTGACGTTGACTGCGGCCAGATCCTCTCTCATCAAATGCCTCCATTCTGCCGCGCTGGCCGGCAAGCAGATGAAGTTCTACTGCGGAATGGATTTGAGTGCAAGATGTGGGCGCTGGCACACACGGTCAGTCTCTTTCTGAAAAAATCAGACGTTTTCCTTCACCGCTTCCGTCCCTTCTCAAAGAATTCAAACGCCATTTGAGCAACAAGAAAACAGTTGAAAAGTACATCGACGGTTTCCGCAAGAGCGATCATCAACAGATTCTGTCCTGCCTGACCGATGATGTTGAGTGGGACATCCCCGGCATGTTTCACGCAACCGGCATGGAGGAGTTTGACAAGCAGATCGAAAACGAGGCGTTTGTGGGCAGTCCAGCGCTCACGATTACGCGTATGATCGAGGAGAACGACGTGGTAATCGCCGAAGGCACAGTGCGAGTTAAGAAGCGTGAAGGCGGATTTTTTAATGCAGTGTTCTGCGACGCATTCACGATGCGTGAGGGCAAGATCAAGCACTTGATTTCGTATCTGATGGAATCAAGTGAGATGTCGGAATAAACTGTTCAACCAGCCTGCGAAGCAGGCGGCAGAATAAAGCCTGGGGTGAAGCGAAGCGGAACCCCAGGATGGCAATGAATAAGAGACCGCTAGCCCGCAGCAGCGGGCGACAGCCGCTGGCAAGCTGATGTCTTTGCAGAAAACTCTTATTGACCACTATCGCCCGCTGGCGCGGGCTCGCATCTTTAATTCAACCGCAATCCTGGGGTTCCGCTTCGCTTCACCCCAGGCTTTATTCTGCCGCCTGCTCCGCAGGCTGGTTGAACAGTTTATTCCGAACCTCGCCAGGAGTGACATAGGGGATTCCAAGAACTAGTTCGCCCCTTAAAACACTGCAGTCCTTGCGGGGTGCGGGAGATGTTGTGACTTGCGGGCTATCTACATTCCACCCCTCCTGGGTGAAGCGTCTTTTGTTCTTAGACCGATTAGCGATTAACCAGCTTTTGCGAACCCGCGCCGTATCTCGCTCCCATAACCTTGACCCGAGAAGTCAGGCGATCGAGTTCCCTGAGGTCGTCCAGCGTTAATTCAACACTTGCCGCGCCGAGATTTCTTCATGGTGTTAATTCGGAAGATTCAGTTTTCTCAGTAGTTCGTGAAAACGAGGGTCGGACCTCAAGGGTTCGAGGTCTGGATCGACCTTTGCAAAGTTCAGCCACCATGAGCCGCGTGCGTATTCATTGTCGAGATATGCAAAGGCCGTGTCATTGTCGCCAAGCGCTGCGTAGATCACGGCGAACTCGTAACCGTCCATCTGGATCGTCCATTTGGGCCGTTTCAACTCGTTAATGACCTTTTCGGCATCCGCTCGCCGGCCGCTCGCGGCGTAAATCCGTCCCAAATGCATCAGCGGCTCGGCCGTGGCCCCTTGCATCGAACTTGCTTTTTCGAGCATCGAAATCGCGGCCTCGCGGTTGCCGAGTTTCTCGATCGTGCGGGCTAAATGGGTATGTGCGTACCAGAAATTCGGATCTATCTCGGTGGTTTTCCTGAATTGCCCTTCAGCCCTTTCGTAACGGCCTGAGTAAAAATAAACCAATCCCAGCATCGAACTGATCTCGGCTGAAAACGGCTCAAGTTCCACTCCTTCTTCGGTTTCCGCTATCGCCTGGTCGAAACGCCCAAGGGAGGCGAACATTACACCATGGTAAGAGCGGGCCAAACCAAGATCAGGATTGATCTCGATCGCCCTGCGAAAGCCTTTTTCGGCCGTTTCCCAGTCATAATGAAACCATGCAGCGATGGTTGCGAGCGAAGCATGCGCCTCGGGAAGATTCGGATCCAGCTCGAGGGCTCGGATCGCGGCGGCACGTCCTTTTTCGGCGATGATCTTCGCCGGCAGGTACCAGTTCGCGTAATAACAGAACGAAAGACCATCGTAGGCAAGCGCGAAATTCGGATCGCGGGCTATTGCCTGGTTAAAATATTCAATTCCCTTGTTATAGCCATCCTCTGTGAATTTTCCGGCCTCGTAGCGTCCTCTTAAGTAGATTTGATAGGCAACCGGATCGGCGGTCTGGGGCTTGTTCAGCTTGGCCACATCCGCACCGGATAATTTCGTACTAAGTTTTGAGGATACATCGCGTCCAATCTCGCTTTGTAGTGACACGAGATCGGCAAACTTCCGTTCGTATTGGTCTGTCCAGATAACGTTTTCGTCGCCCACATTGATAAGTTCGAGGCCGAGCGTGATCTGTTCGGCGCGCCTGGTAAGCCGCCCTGTGAGAACCGCCTGAACGCCTAGCTCTCGCCCGAGTGACCTGGGATCAAGCCCTTTGCCTTTGTATCGAAAAACCGTTGATCTGGCTTTGACGTAAAGACTCGGAACTTGAGACAGACTGCGGATCAGTGAGTCGGTCATACCGTCCGACAGGTATTCGAGTTCCGGATCGCCGCTTTCGTTTACGAACGGCAGCACCGCGATTGAATTAATCTGTGAGCTGGCTGCGCGGGTTAAGTATAAGTAGGCTCCGGTGACTGAAACGATAATTAGCAATGCGACGGCTCCGATAGCAACGTTCCTTTTGTGAAAAAGAGTGCTCAGCCCAGGCTCAGGAACGGTGGCGCGGGCCGTTGAGGCCATAGCTGTTCCCAGAGCTGGCTCACTCGTGTTGGCTGCACTCGGCGATTTTGGCGCCACCGAGCGCTCGAGTTTTTGCTCGAATTCCAACTCCTGTTTCAGACTTTTCAAATCGAGCAGCAGGTCTTTAGTCGTCTGATAGCGCTCGTCCCGATTCTTACGCAGGCCTTTGGCGACAATCCGTTCGAGTTCCGCCGGTGCTTCTCTGGAGTAGCGCGCCAGTGGTTGCGGCTCTTTATCGCTGAGAATCGAAGCCATTACGTCTCTGGATGTAGATCCTTCAAATGGCAGTTGTCCTGCCACCATCTCATAAATGACTACGCCCAGACTGAAAATGTCCGTACGCGCGTCGACTTCGATTCCGCGCGCCTGCTCCGGTGACATGTAAACGGCTGTACCGACTACAGTCCCTGGATCCGTCTTAACGCTTGTCCGTGCCTCGGTGTCGACCGTCTCTGGCGGCAATCGCTCGGTTAGTTTCGCCAAACCAAAGTCCAGCAGCTTCACGAGGCCGTCTCGCCGGAGCATGACGTTGTCCGGCTTGATGTCGCGATGCACAATGCCGGCAGCGTGGGCAGCCGAAAGCGCGCTCGCGATCTGCGCGGCGACATCGAGCACGCCGTTGAGCTTAAGCGACTCTCTTCTCATAAGTTCACGCAGTGTTTCGCCTTCGATGAATTCGGCGGCGATGAATTGGCCGGAATCGGTCTGGTCGATCTCGTAGATGGTGAGAATGTTTGGATGATTGAGCGCCGAAGCGGCCTTGGCTTCCTGTACGAATCGGCGCATGCGCACCTGGTTGGCAGCCACTTCAGCAGGGAGAATCTTCAGCGCGACTTTGCGGTCGAGTTTAGTGTCCTGCGCCAGATACACCTCACCCATTCCGCCCGCGCCGATTTTCGAGACGATGCGATAATGCGACAGAGTGGAACCGGCAGTAAGTTCTTTATTCATCTGCTTTCAAATTCATTCCGGCAGATTCAGGCGTCTGAGCATTGCCTTGAGCGGCTCGGAGCGCAGGTCGTCAAGACTCCCACCCCGAGGATGCTCGAAGAGACCTCAGCCTAATTCTAATATCTTAGGTTGAATGCATTGTGAGTTGAGCGGGGGCGCGCGCTACGCGCTTGCCCCCTTCCCTACCGGCAAATTTACGGAGCTTGAGCCTTCAATCCCTAGGTCTGTGTTATGTAGCGGAATTTATCATTACTAACGCAAAGAAGCCAACAATCGCCACTTACTCGATTGTTCGATGATAACTAGATTTTTAATTATGGGTGCGGCTTTTGATCAGAAACTTGAGACTGTTCGCAGGGGTGTTGTTCGCGCTGCTGCTGATCATTAGGTTACCTAACTACAGCTCGCGGATCCTGAATACATCTCTCAACGCGGCCTTGCCGCCGAAGTATGCGGCCAGTATTTTGGTTGAATGTGAAAGCGCCAGCATTGCCCCGATATACGCGTCGGGCCCTCCCACCAAAATCAGTAGCACATCGATGGTGAATAAGATCAACCATACCCACAAGCTCGTAGCCACGGCGCGAATGCCCGCCTTACGTCCAACCCAGCGACACGCAAAGAAGAGATATGGAATGCCAACAGCAACTGACACAATCGGACTGGAGAACTCGGCGTGTTTTTGGTAGTAAGGCAAGTCGTGATTGGGATCGATCAAGTAGCTATAGATCGCAACCCAAGCGACCGCCGAAAGCACTAACGCAATTTCCAAAGCGACTACGGTCAGGGCCAACCAGCCCCAAGGAATGTGATCACCATCCGCGCGGTTCACGGCTGCTTGGGTTCGGGATATATCCTGCATAGGTCCTCAATCTTTCACCCGGGTGACGGGAAGGTAGATTTCAGTGTGATTCATCTCGTGTGAGGCGTCGACGCGCGTCGTGCGGTAAACCTCGATCGCGGGCAGCCCACCAAGACGAAATTTCTTTAGTCGGACTACTCGTTGAACGATTGACGCGTAAGCCTTGGGCAGAGTTCGGTAGTGTCCAACGTGCGTGGTCATAGCGAACTCACCGGGACTGAGCACCTGGTACCCAACCGCGCCTTCCGACGAGAATGGCTCGGGAACCACGACGGCGGCGTCAAAGCGCAGCCGCTCCGGCGGTGTGACTCCCGGCGCATCGTGCGCGATGCCGAGGAAGATCAGATCGTGAGGCAGCCGCTTCGATTTCGCCCAACTCTCCAACCGGTGCCACAGCGTATCCTTTACAGATTCGTAGGGTCCAACGTGTCGAATGAAGGCGACGTGGAGTTGAGCCAGTCGAGTAACGGTCGTTTTGGATAGTTCAAATTTAGAGTAAAGCTCGTCCAGGGGAGGTGTTGAGACCGAACTTCGTTTTATTTCGCCCCTGGCCCATTGACGATACTCTTTCGGGGTCACCTTGAACCGGCGTTTGAACTGGCGTGAGAAGGTCTCGTGACTGTGAAACCCGGAGTCGAGCGCCACGTCAAGGATTGCAGCGTCATTGATTACGAGACGGTTCGCAGCCCGCTCGAGCCGGAGGCGTTGCGTGTACTGCTTCAATGTTTCACCGATGGCGGAACGAAACAGGCGGTGAAAATGGAAGTGGGAGAGCTGAACTCGATTTGCCAACGCTGCAAGCGAAAGATCCTGATCGAGGTTGGCCTGGATATGTACAAGCACAGGCAACAGCCTTGCTATTTCTTTCGCAGAAGCCTGATCCTCTTGAACGCTTACACTCATTTGCGCGCAGTCCCGGCAAGGTGATCCGTGCAAGTGTTAGAACTCAGGCGCACTATATCGGGGCTCAGGGCAATTTTCTTGACGATTCTTGCGGTCTGTCCAAAAGATATGCTCGACTCCCGCCCTCGGCACCATTCGAATCTCAAATGTTCACACGGTCACCAACCTCAGTGTGCAGGACTCGCGCTGGGCGGGAAGACCGGCCTGATGTTTGCAAACATGCTGCGGAAGGACCGTGGACGTAGAGCGGTCATTGCCGTCTTCCATCAAAACCAGAACATCGTCCGAGACTAACGGTGTGAAATGCCCCAACCTCCAGCACGAGGCTTTGGCGATCGCAACTTTGAGAGATGACTGATCCGCAACTATCGTGCTATGGTTTTTTGTTCCCTCGGAAACTTTTTCTGTCTCAATTTCCATGCGATTTGGCCCAGATCGATTGGAAAGTTAGAGACTCGCGCTCTGCTAATGGAGGTATGACCAATGGTTCACGAAATGATTGATGGGACTTATCGACAAACTAATTTGCCAAACGAGTCGAAAGAATATCTTGCCAAACGCGAGGAGGTGCGGCAGGCCGAGATTGAATTAATGAAGCAGCGTGAAAGAGTCGCAGCCCTGCGACGAGAACTGCCAAAGGGAGCGACGATTCAGGATTATGAGTTTCTGGAAGGCCCAAGATCGCTTGACGATGGCGATGAACCGGTCGGAAAGGTGCAGCTAAGCGAGTTATTCACCGCGCCGGATCGTTCGCTTGTGGTCTATCACTTCATGTATGGAAAGAAGCAGACAAAGCCCTGTCCAATGTGTACCGCCTGGATCGATTGTTTTAATGGGATCGCTCATCACCTGGCGCAGAATGTAGATCTCGTTATCGTGGCTGCTGCTGATCCGGCCACTTTGCGCGCGCACGCGCGTAACAGAGGCTGGCACAAACTACGTCTACTGAGCGCCGGGGAGAGTACTTTCAAATACGATCTCGGCAGCGAAGATCTGGAAGGACATCAGGACTCGACTGTATCGGTTTTCACTCGAGACAAGGACGGCACCTTGCGCCATTTTTACAGCGTACATCCGACGCTGGGCGAAGAGATCAAGGAACGCGGCATCGATGAACTAAATCCGGTTTGGAATGTCCTGGATTTGACCCCACAGGGTCGAGGCGACTGGTATGCATCGCTCGATTACGGCACCCGGGTGCAGGCGGCGCGGCGGTAGCTTGCCGGTTCTCCGTTAATACTTGCCCGTTCTCCGTTAATAGTTATGTTCCGGCTGAGCCCGCTCCGCAGGCTGTCGGAAAAAGTGATCTCTGCTCCCAATGAGTTCGTTTGAAACGGATGCTGGGGTTTAGAGATTTTTGCGGCTTAGCCGCTTTCCGTGCGGAAAGCCTGCGACTTTCCGCACACGCTTCTTATTATTCTGGGCGTGAGGCTTTGCCTCACCGACGGCGAGGCAAAGCCTCGCGCGCTATGTATTAAATACCGTGCCGGAAAGCCACAGGCTTTCCGCACGGAAGGCGGCAAAGCCGCAAAATCTTTCGACAAGACAAGATTCGTCAAATTCCTAAATAAACCATTGCCAGTAAAAGAACGTGAACAACCATATGGGCCAGCATTGCCGACTCAAGTCCTTTCTTCCAATAAAGCAAACCGGCAATCAAGCCAAAAACGAAATTGGCAACGATCACGTACAGGATTAATGCAACACTTGCATTACGAACCAGGGCAAAAGCAAGAGGTAAATGTCCTAATCCGAAAATAACGGACGAGACTACCAGCGCAATGAGGAAAAAAATCTGCTGCGGTTTGCCTCTTCCTTTTTGAAACACTCGCCAAGCTGCCCACACCAGCAACGTCATCAGTCCCCAGCGCAGCAATAATTCTTCCGTAAAGCCTCCATAGAGCAGACGTGTCGGAAGCGGCAGCAGTTTGTTTAAATTTGTGCTTGCCGCCACAAACTCTGGGGGCAGAAACGGCTTCCATAGAAACCAAATTAGGATGATTGCCAGGCCACCAGCCAAACCGCCGGTCAAAGCCGGAATGATTTGCGGCTTCAGGGCTGCACCTGACTCTCTGCCCTCGACCAGAGCTTCAAACACTGGCGCAGACAAACCGACTTTAGAGGCTAATCGAACTCCTATCAAAACTGCGACAGAAAGAAGAACCGTCGGCTGAACCAGACTTAAAAGTTTTAATGCCGGAGTTATCTGAGGGACTTCCACTCCTGCTGGCAGGGGCATCTGTGCCACCAAGGCCTGCAAATCTACCAGCAGAAAGGAAAGGATTCCCGCCATCCCCGCCAACCACAGAGCAACAAACAATCGAGTTTTTAGAGTCATCGCGGCGGTAATTTTGGCACGAAAACAGGCGAACTTCCTCCATAATATCTTTTCTGGCGTATTTTCGGCTTTATTCCTCTTTCGGGTTTTTTCGCATTGGTTATTTTGTGTGAGTTCGTGGATCTGCTATTAACATGAGGTCGCTGGTATCTATTGCATTTTCCTGTCGGTGATGGCCGGATTGTCGATAACCGGCCGGTCGCAACTCAACAGCCGGCGACAGGAACCACAATGAGAAAGAGATTCCTAATTCTATTAATCGTTTGTTTGTCAGCTTGGCTTGTGACCGATGCGGTTTCGGCCCAATCCTATAACCGCGTTTCGGAAAAAACCATCAAGCTGATCAAAGGAAAAAAGCAGGTTCTAAGAGGCGCCGTGCGCGATGGGGACGAAGTCCTTTACCGGTTCAGAGCGCGTTCCGGACAGAAACTAACAGTGACAATAATTGGCCGAGACGCGGATTTTTCGGTTCATCTGAATCATGGTTTGGATGCCGAACTAGTAGCTCAGGACACGAAATCGTGGTCAGGGAAAATGCCGCCCGAATTTAATGGGCACTGTGAAATTGGAGTTCATTCAACTTATAAACTAGCCTCATACCGCTTGGAAATTTTGCTGGAATGAAAGATTGGATTCATTCCACATTTCGCTCATTCGGAGCGATAGTCCCCGCATCTAAATTTCCCACCGAGACACAGCGCATCAGTTCCGCAACCAAAACGAACGATCCACGAAATCACTCGAAACTTCACGAACGACATTTCGTGTTTCGCGGATCTCTGCTTAGTCAGTCTTACGAAAAAAGTGAATAAGCTATTAGCGTCGCCTCCCTTCTCCACGGTCTGACAGCCTTACGAAAAAAGTGACTTGCCCTTAACCAAACCCTCCAGTCCCACGCTCCAAATTATCCATCAACTACAAAATCGTCGACCAAGGATCTGAATCCCGCAAAGCGCAACTGTGTTGAGTTGGCTTCAGCGAGTGATGACCCGGCCTTTCAACGACCTGCCCAAAGAGGCACGTTCGTTGCACTCATTGAACCGTGGCAGTGGCAACCGAATTCAAACTCTTGGAGTTGTAACTGCTCAAAATCGGAACAATGTACAAAAGGATGGAAATTTGGAGGTATTTTGTAATGCGTAAACAAATGGGCCTGGCACTGGCTGTCTTTACGATTCTATTGACTCTGTCGACAACAGGACTTTCACAAGCTACTGGTGGTGCCGTCAATGGACAAGTGACAGATCAAAACGGGGCAGTGGTCGCTACTGCGACCGTCAACCTTAAGAACGAAGCTACGGGTCAAACTCTCACTACCCAAACCACAGAGATTGGTAGTTTCAGTTTTCCCAATGCTCTTCCCGGCGACTATACCGTTAGCGTCGAAGCAAGGGGTTTTGGTACTGCAACACAAAGTGTAAAGGTGCTCCTGAATCAGGAGAGCACAGTCAAACTGGTACTGAGCCCTGAGGGTGTTACCAGCGTTGTGAATATCACATCCAGCGGCGAGGCGCTGGTGCAAACTGACACGTCCCAGGTGGGGCGAAACTTTGAGACCCGCCAGGTCCAGGACCTTCCCATTTTCAATGACCCCCGCTCTCTGGCGTTGCTCTCCCCGAATGTAGTCGCTCAGGGCGTCGGAGTCGCAGGTGATGGCGGCTCGGTCGGAGGCACACGGCCACATGCGAATGTTTTTAATGTGGACGGCGTAGACAACAGTTCTCCGGACCTTACCGGAAAACAGGTAAACATCATTCAGGATTCCATTTCCGAAGTAGCCATCCTGACGAACAACTTCAATGCCGAGTTCGGTACCGGCGCGGCCGGGCAATTCAATACCGTCACGAAAAGTGGCACGAACAGCTTCCACGGTTCTGTTTTCGGATACCTGCAAAACCGTCACCTCAATGCCACCTCAAGCAACGAAGAGTTCAATATCCAAACCGGTGTGATCGATGAGAAACCACCGTTTACCGATACTCGTTACGGCGGTACATTCGGCGGCCCAATCCTCAAGAACAGGCTCTTCTTTTTTGGGGCCTATCAGCGGGAACCTATAAACCAGCAGGCCAGTGGCGTAGCCTATGTAGCTCCAACTGTGGACGGTCTTACGCAGATCGCAGCTCTGCCGGGAGCCAGCGCCTTTGTTGTGAATCTCTTACGCGAAAACTTGATCCTGCCCATGACCGCCACAACAACTCAAACCGTGCTAGGGCAACCAGGAATTCCCTTTGGTCTCGTGTCGCTGGTCACACCTGGTGGTTCCCGCGAAACCCAGTATCAAATCAATATCGATCATTTGTGGGGAAACAGCGATCAATTCCGCTACCGGTTCAGTTCAGACAAGATCGGCAACACTCAACCTGGTAACGGCAATCCGAAGTTCAACAACGAGCAGAACATAATTGCTCGCTTGTTCTCCGCAGGCTGGATAAAGACGATCAATCCGCAACTGGTAAACGAAGCCCGTATCGCCTATAAGCAGTTCGTCACTGACTATCCGCTAAGCGATCCGGCCTTTAATACATTTCCCAATTTGACGGTGGCGCCGTTGAATCTCGGCTTGGGACCAAACACCAATCTGCCGCAGGGCGGACTCAACCACTCGTACCAGATCTACGACTCACTTAGCTACACACGCGGCCGGCACACGTTTAAGTTTGGCGGCGAAGTGAGATTTTTGATCTTTACCAGCTTTTTCCTGCCACGCGGTCGTGGTGATTATAACTATTCGACATTCGATGAGTTGATAACTGATTCGATCCCTACCAACGTCGATATCCGCGGGGTAGGTTCTGCTGCTTTCACCGGCAACCAGCGGAAGTATTACGCCTTCGCTCAGGACGATTGGAAAGTCACACCGCATCTTACGCTCAACCTGGGCTTGCGTTACGAGTATCTAACTCTGCCGCGGGATGCGGCCCTGCAGGCGCTCAATTCGATCGCCGATGTGCCGGGAGTAATTGAGTTCAATGTTCCCAAACCTGACAAGAATAATTTCTCCCCACGCGTAGGCCTCGCTTACTCACCAGAATTCCAAAGCCGGTGGGGCCGGTTGATTTCGGGCTCCCGTGGGCAAAGCGCGATACGGGTCGCCTTTGGCCTCAACTATTACGAGACTTATCAAAATCTATATCTCCTGAACTTACCACCCCAATTTCAGCAGGAGATTAGAGCTTCAGCTTTCGGCTTTACCCCTCCTTTCCTGGAGAATGGGGCAATACCGCCGGTGCCTATTCCACCAAATACAACCGCCGCGGCACGCCTGGCGACGGCATCTTACATCGTTGACCCGGTTGAACCGTACATTATGTCGGCAACGCTGTCATACCAGCGCGAGCTCACTCGTGGAACAGCCCTGGAGTTACGCTACATACACACTGCGGGCCGGCACCTGCCGGTGCAGGTTCGGCTCAATGGAGGTGTGGTCGACACCAGCAGACTGGTGATACCAACTTTCCTGACTCCGCCTTCTGCAGACCAGCTGACCGGCAGACCCACGCTGGGAAGCGTGAATCTGCAGGTGAATCCTGATGGGAGTCAGAGTCGGTTTCCGACACGTTTGGGGAGCTTTGGGTTTGCTGGCTCAGTTACCTCATTCGAGCCGGAAGGCAATTCCACTTACGATGGCGCCTCGGTAAGTCTTACCCGTCGCCTGACAAATGGGTTTGCTATGACTGCTGCGTACACCTTCAGCAAAGCCATCGACAATGCTACCAACGAGTTGTTCTCGAGTACGGTTAATCCGCGTCGTGCTCAAGATGGTTTCGATCTGAGCGAGGAACGATCGCTTTCAGCCATCGACGTACCTCACCGCTTTGCAGCGTCGTTTAACTACGATGTTCCTTTCTTCAACCGCAACGAAAATCGGTTTGTTAAAGGAGTGCTGGGTGGTTGGCAGATAAACGGCGTGTTCCAAACTCAATCAGGACAATTGATGACGCCCCAATCACTCATCGACAGCAATCGCAACAGAGATGCTGCCGGTGACCGGACGATAGTTAATCTCAATGGCGTGCCTGGTACGGGCAGTGGTGTTTATGGTGTAAATGCGGCCGGGCAACGGATCGTGGATTCCAGCGGGGCAGATCTACTGGGTCACCCGTCAACCGTAGCCTACGTCGCCATTAACTCAACAGCTCAGTACATTCAGGCAGGATACGGTGCCCGCGCCAATGCTGGTCGGAACACACTGCGAACCAACAGTTGGAATCGGACAGATATGACGTTTGTAAAGAACATCCGCTTTAGTGGCGAACGTTACAACGTTCAGCTGGCCGCCGAGGTCGGCAACCTCTTCAATCAACGGATTCGTACCATCGGCGATTTTGGTTCCCCATTCTTTGTGAATCAAAACGACTTTAATGGCACGAATCAATTCGGGATTGGGGCAGTCTCCTTCGCCTTTCCCGATGTCACCAGTCCTTTATTTAACAACTACAGTGCTGGTAACTTCAGTGGCCGCACCATTCAACTGCGCGCCAAGTTCATTTTTTAAGTAAGGTCGAACTTCCGTGGGGGGCCGGCAGGCCCCTCCGGAAGAAACCACTGCGGGTAGTTATTGAGCTTAGTGTGGTTTCGTATAGTTTTCGTGTGGTTCGTGTGTTTTCGTGGAACGTTCCGTTGATTGGCAAAAGAACGATCCACGAAAATCACACGAACCAAGCCTCCCGACTCTCACAACCTTGTGAAACACCTCCTGATAGTTCCCTTCGAGAATCCGAACGCGACTATTGATGAAGGCACTGAGGCGCTCGGATTGAATGCGTTGTTGGCCGGGCGCCGCTCTGGTCAAGATCGTTCGGCGGCTTTGCGGGGATCATTTTTCTTCCGTTGCGCGCTCAAGCGTCGGCTTCTCATATTCCTCCAGCACTCTCCAGGCCAGTATCCAGCTTCCATCATCGTCCTTTCGTCTGGCCTGGAAGCACACCAGCACATCTGAAGTGTCATAGTCTATAGAACGAAGAAGATAAGTCTTACCCACAATCGCTGGGGCGCGCCTGCTGTAAAAGACTCCGTCTGATGTTATCCCCTCCCTGGTTCGCCCTTGCTCAACGCGAGCATCTAAAAGTTTTACTGGTGGTTTGTGTGCAGCCAGGTACCGGGCCACAGGGTGGTCCATCGTCACCGACTCGATGGTCGCCGCATCCAGCACAGTGATCATGCCATAGTTTGCCCCGGCGAATCCGACAGAAAACTCGTCCTGATGGAGTTCGATATCTGAGCCGTAACCATATTCGTGCGTCAGGCGCTTGAATGAGTAATAGGCACCACCGCCCCTGACCGTCATCCTTTCGGGCTTGTCGAAGATTTCCCGCGGCAGGAGTCTGATCAAACGGGACTGTGGTCGACCCAAAAAGTTCGCATCAGCTTCCACGTCTGCTGGAGATGGGGACAGAAGTTGATCCTCGTAAGACTTGAGTTCGCTTCGCAAAGCCCTGATCTTGTCTTGTAATTGCGAGCGGTCGGGCGTCTGCGCCCACAGGGATGTGCTTGTGGAGAGAATGATAAACGTAAGGAGGCTCAACAAGTATTTCATTTCATTGAATCCTTTCTTTCCTGAGATATGTCGCTTAAGAGCTTGGCAAAGGCCCGCGCCCAGCGAATGTTTTCCTCAGGTAATGGGATCCGAACCGTTCATGCTTGCCGACTTTGAGCTTTGTTTTCAAACGCCCGTGCCGCGCGGTTAGTTCCGCTTTAATTGGCAGTTTCCGGCCCTTTAAGCTCTACTTATCACGAGCCTTGTCGTTCATCACGCTCTCGACAACGGCCGTCAGCTCCTCGATCTTCGGTTCAGACTCTTTTGTTCTCTTAATCTGTGTAATCTGCGAAATCTGTGGATATGTTTCAACTTCACGGCGGTAAGAATCCACAGATTACGCAGATTACGCAGAGTAAGCATTCCGTAAGCTTTTTTCCAGAGGCCCGTCACCTCGTTGCCGATGATCCAGATGGCCGTGTGATTAGCTTTGCTCTCGTTGTACTGGCCGATCTTCTTCAAGGCCCAGCCCACGTTCGTGTTTTTCGTGTGAGTTCGGGGATTGTTCGTTTAAGAGCGAAAAAAGAGCGATCCACGAACTCACACGAAACCACACGAACAGATGGTTGAACTCCCAATTCAGCCAAAGCCAAAGGCTGCCCATACTGTGGGTAGTCGCGATTAGGCTGCCGTCATAATACTTTCTAAAGTGTTGGAAGGATATGATAATGCCCGCCTGACGCTCCGTTATCGACGACGAATCGAAGGAGAATTTAGATGGCTCACACTCTCGAAGACGTGCAAACAGTGACCATAGCTCCCACCGGTTGGCTTGATCGCTTTGCACAGGTACTGGGGAGGTTTGTGCCCGATGCCATTACCGCGGCGATCATATTTATGCTGGTGTTGGCGGTGATGGCCCTGGCCCTGGGCAATAGCCCGGCCAGGGTGCTCGACGCTTACTCGCGTGGTCTTTGGTCCTTGCTCGCCTTCACCATGCAAATGACTCTAATCATCACACTCAGCTCGGCTTTGGGCGCGACTCCGTTTTTCCGCAAGCTGATTCTGAAACTGGCGCAAGTGCCTCGCACCACTACTCAAATGCTTGGTCTCGCAGTGTTGATCATCGCCATCGCCTCATATTTGTTTTGGGGCTTAGGGCTGGCATTGATTCCACTGGTATCGATCCATTTTGCCCTTGAAGCCGAACGCAAGGGTATCAAGCTGGACTTTCTCTTTTTGTTGGCAACGAGTTGGGGCGCAAGTGCCTGCTGGCAATATGGTTTGTCCGCCAGCGCACCTTTGTTGATGGCCACACCGGGACATTTTTTGGAACAGACGACAGGTGTGCTGCCACTCTCCAGCACGATCTGGGCGCCCGCAGCCGTCCTGATGGAAATCGTTTATCTGATTCTGATCATGGTAGTTGCGCGATTGCTGATGCCCAAAAAATGTCGACCTATGTCCCACTTCCCCGAGGCCTGCAAGTTGGCAGAGGAAGCAATCACTTGTGACAGCCCCCCGCAAAATGTTTCGGAACGCATGGAGCGAAGCTCCTGGGTGCTTTCCGTGTTGTGGCTGGCATTGCTGGGCTGGTTGTTCAATCATTTTTTCGTCAGGCGATTGAGTCTGGACTTCAATGCGCTGAATACAACCTTGCTACTATTGTGTCTGCTGCTGCATCGCAATATCTATCGTTTTACCGAAGCATTAAAACGCGCGGTACTGTCGAGCTGGCCGGTGATCGTTATGTATCACTTATACGCGGGCGTTGCCGGTATGATCCAGCACACAAACGTTGGTGAATTCCTGGCGGGCATGATTGCAACAGTTTCGACCGGCTACTCATTTCCGCTCATAGCGGCAATCTCCGGCACACTAGTAGCGATCTTTGTGCCCTCGAGTGGCGGTCAGTGGGTGATCCAGGGATTTGTCACCTCCAGGGCGGCCGAAGCTACTGGCTTGACAGTCCAACGAGGATTATTAGCTCTCAGCGTCGGTGACCAAATGGGCAATCTGATTTCGCCGTTCTGGTATGCAGTTGTTGCAGGTATTGCGCGGGTGGATTTCCGTGAATTTTACGGCTATGGACTGATCTACGCCTTATTGTGGTTTGTGCTGGGCGTAATTGTTTTCAC
>Ga0187893_10002979_pt1 | contig 35597 bp, 35 predicted proteins | sample MA1701074metaG_FD_139574 | JGI IMG/M metagenome (GOLD analysis project Ga0187893, IMG submission 139574) | White microbial mat communities from a basaltic lava cave in the Kipuka Kanohina Cave System on the Island of Hawaii, USA - MA170107-4 metaG ...
CACCGCGGCGCGCTCGAGGCGAGCCTCGCCGCGCACCGGGCGCTCCGCGCGCGCGCCACGAACTTCTGGGAGGTGAAGTGGCTCGAGAAGGAGCTCGCGAAGCTCGAGCGCCAGCTCGGCGGCGCCGCGTGAGCGCGCGACCCGAGATCCGGATCGACGACCTCGCGAGCCCGGTGCTGACCGACTTCCAGAAGGCCGCGCTCGCGTGGGGCGAGCGGCATCCCGTGCGCTTCGCCGAAGAGGAGCTGCTCGAGGCCGCGCGCCGCCGCACCGGCCTCGCGGACTTCGGCCCGGACGACTTCCGGGAACGGCTCCGCGTGTGGCTCGCTGCCGTCGAGGAGGACCACGGGCTCGGTCCGCTCGGCCGCTACGGCGTGCACGGGAGCTGCACTCGGTACCTCGCGAACCGGCTCCGCCTCGTGGACCTCTGGCGCCGCCACCCGGAGATCGCCGAGGTGGAGATCGAGCGGCCGCTCATCGTGGTCGGCCTCCCGCGCTCGGGCACCACGCACCTCGTGAACCTGATCGCGGCCGATTCACGCCTGCGCTCGCTCCCATACTGGGAGAGCCTCGAGCCGGTGCCCGCGCCCGGCGAGGGCCCCGGCCGCGACGGGCGCGACCCGCGCTGGTGGCGCTGCCAGCGCGCGCACGAGGCGCAGGCCGCACAGGCGCCGCTCCTCGTCGCGATGCACCCGATGCCGCCCGAGCACATCCACGAGGAGATCGAGCTGATGGAGCCCGACTTCGGCTCCTACCAGCTCGAGTGGCTGTGCCGCCCGCCGCGCTGGCGCGACTACTACCTCGGCCTCGATGCGCACCCGCGCTACGCGTTTCTCAAGCGCGTGCTCCAGACGCTCACCTGGCTCCGCGACCCGCGGCGCTGGGTGCTGAAGTCGCCGCAGCACCTCGAGCAGCTGGTCGCGCTTTCCGACACCTTCCCCGACGCGACCATCGCGATCACCCACCGCGACCCGGTCTCGGTGATCCGCTCCGCGATCACCATGCTCGGATACGGCGACCGCATGCGGAGGCGCGAGCTCGACCTGCCGGGGCTCGCGGCCTACTGGATCGACCGCGTCGAGCGCCTGCTCCGCGCGTGCGTGCGCGACCGCGAGAAGCTTCCTGCCGAGCGGAGCCTCGACGTGCCCTTCCACGAGTTCATGGCGGACGACGTGGCGATGGTGGAGCGGATCTACGCGAAGGCGGGGCTCGAGCTCACGCCGCGCGCACGCGCCGAGCTCGACGCCTTCATGACCGAGCACGCGCGCGGCAAGCACGGCCAGGTGGTCTACGACCTGGAGCGCGACTTCGGGCTCGATCCCGATGCGGTGAGGGAGCGCTTCGCGTTCTACTTCGAGCGCTTCCCGGTGAGGGCGGAGGCATGACGGTCCCGGGGCTCGGGGCGATCGACCAGGTCGGGTTCGTGGTGCCCGACCTCGACGCGGCGTGCGCGCGCTACGCGCCGCTGCTCGGCCCGTGGCAGCGCGCGGAGTCTCCGCTCACCGGCGTGCTCTACCGCGGCGTGCCCACGGACGTCCACCTCCGCCTCGCCTTCGGCCACGCTGCGGGGCTCGAGATGGAGTTCATCTCGGTCGTGAGTGGTGCCTCGCCGCACAGCGAGTTCCTCGCCGCCGGGCGCGAGGGCATCCACCACGTGCGCTACCCGGTGGCGGACCTCGCGGCGACGCTCGCCGCGCTCGAGCCCGCGGGCTTCGTCCCGATCTGGTCGCACGCGCTCGGGCCGTACAAGTGGGCGTACTGCGAGCACGTGACGAAGGACGGCGTGCTGATCGAGCTGCTCGAGTCTCCGGGAGCGGGGACGTTCGTCAAAACGTCAACATGATCGGACTCGGAGCCGCATCTTGACGTTTTGACGAACGTCCCCGTCAGAGCGGGATCATCGCGAGGCGCGTGAGGCGGAGGCGCCGGATCTGCCAGCGGCCGCCGCGCTTCACGTACTCCTCGTGGTAGTGGCCGTAGCCGCGGAAGCCCTTCCCGAGCTGCACGATGTCCATCATCGCCCAGACGCCGGCCGCCGTGTCCGCACCGGTGAGCGTGATCTCGGGCATGTGGCCGTGGTGCACGGTGGGCGCGGTCGCGAGGATGCGGCGGTTGCCCGCGACCATCTCCTCCGGGCTCGCGAAGCGCACCGGCTCGTGCGCACTGCCGCCTTCCACCACGGCGCTGAAGTCGTCGCTGAACACCTCGCGCCAGGCGTCCCACTGCTTGGTGTCGAGCAGGCGGAAGTAGCGCGCCTTCAGCTGCTTGATCGCCTCGATCTCGGCTAGCGTCGCCGCGTCCATGCGCATCCTCCTCGGGACGGCGAGGCTATCACGCCCATGAACTCCCTTCGCTTCGACTTCGGCGGTGCGCGCGTGCTCGTGACAGGCGGCTCGAACGGGATCGGCCTCGGCATCGCCACGGCCTTCGCCGCGGCCGGCGCGCGCGTCACGATCACGGGGACGCGCCCTGCGGCGGTGGACTACGAGCACGACCTCTCGGCGTTTGCGTATCGCGCACTCGACGCTCGCGACGGCGACGCGATCGCCGCGCTCGCCGGCTCGCTCGACGGGCTCGACGTGCTCGTGAACAACGCCGGCGCGAACACGGTCCAGCCGAGCGAGTGGGACCCGGACGTGTTCGAGGAGTCGGTGCGGCTCAACCTGACGAGCGCGTTCCGGCTGGCGAGCGGGGTGAAGCCGCTCCTCGCGAAGAGCGGCCTCGCGGGCGGCGCCTCGATCGTGAACCTCGCGAGCATGTCGTCGTTCTTCGCGATGCCGTTCGTGCCGGGCTATGGCGCCGCGAAGGCCGGCGTGGTGCAGCTCACGAAGAACCTGGCGGTGGCCTGGGCGAAGCATCGGATCCGCGTGAACGCGGTGGCGCCGGGACTGATCCTCTCGAACATGACCCGCGTGATGAAGGGCATCGAGGCGCTCGATAAGCCGCAGCTCGAGCGCACGCCGCTCGGCCGCTGGGGCACGCCCGACGACGTGGCGCCCGCCGTGCTCTTCCTCGCGAGCGCGGCGGCCGGCTTCGTCACCGGGCACACGCTCTGCGTCGATGGCGGCTACGCGGTGGCGTAGATGACCTCGAGCGAGACACCCGTCCACGTCACCCGCTGGGGCGAGTCGGGCCCGCGCCTGGTCCTGGTCCATGGCGGTGTCCAGGGGAGCAGCGTCGGCGGCGACCACCACTTCGCCGCGCAGCAGCGCCTCGCCGGGCGCGGCTTCCAGCTGCTCGTGCCCGACCGACCGGGTCACGGGAGGAGCCCGTCGCCTGGACGCGGGGACGACGCGGGCGCCGACGGAGAGTGGGTCGCCGAGCTGCTCGGCGACGGCGCGCACCTCGTCGGGCATTCGTTCGGCGGCTGCGTCGCGCTCGCGGCGGCGAGCCGGCGGCCGACCGCGACGCGCTCCCTGACGGTCATCGAGCCCGCCATGCAGAACGTCGCGCGCGGCGATCCCCGCGTGCGGCGCCTCGGCCTCCAGATGCTCCGTGCTCTGTTCCTCTCGTTTTCGGCGTCGGCGCGCGCACGCCGCGTCTTCGCCGTGCTGGCGATCCCCGCCGAGATCGGCGGGAGCCGCAGCCCCGAGGAGCTCGCGCGTATGGGCAGGGCGCTGCGGCGCTTCGCACTCCCGTCCGCAGCCACGCTCGAGCGCCAGCTCGGCGAGCTGCGCGAGCGGGGGACCCCCCTGCTGGTCATCACGGGCGGCTGGAACCCGGCCTTCGAGGCCGTCGGCGACCGCGTCGCCGCGTTGGGCGCGGGCCGGCGGCTCGTCGTCCCGTCGAGCCATCACTTCCCGCAGCTGGTCTCGGACGAGTTCAACGAGGCGCTCGCCGCGTTCGTCACGGGCTGAAGCCCGCGGCACGCGCGGCTACGCGGTCGCCTGAACCTTCCGCCGCGTCTTGGCATACGCCGCGGCGCGCACGAGCGGGGCGGCCGTGAAGGCGGCGACGGCGACCGCGTGGAGCGCATCCCAGCCGCGCGCGGGGTCGGGCACGAACGTGAACGCGAAGATGAACCACACGTACCAGACGCCGGTGCGGTGGAGGAGCTGCCAGCGCGCGCGGCCGAGTGCCTTGAAGGCGGCGTCGGAGGAGGTCGCCGCCATGGCCGCGACGAAGACGAAGCCGAGGCCGCCGCCGACTAGGGTGGTGAGGTTCACCTGATAGGCGCTCGGGAACGCCGTGAGTAGCCAGATGATCGCGAGGCCGTGGATCCCGTGCGAGACGGCCATCGAGACGCCGAAGTAGCGGCGGTTCTTGAGCGCGAAGGCGGTGGCGTCCGTGCGCCAGAGCTGGCGCACGGGGCGCGCGAGAAAGGCGATCAGGAAGAGGAGGGCGGAGCTCCGCGCGGTGGCCCGGATCAGCATACGGACGCCGTCCTCGCCGGTGCCCGCGGCGGCGAGCACGAGGGCGCTCATCGCGACCAGCGCGACGCTGTTCCAGCCGGTGATCGCCCAGCCGCGGTAGCTCACGGCGGCAGTATGCCGGGCCGGTTCGTGAAGAAAAAGGTCCGTCCCCTCGTGAAGGGCGTAAGCTGGAAGGCGTGGACGCGCGGATCTTCCTGGACGAGTTCCGCCCCTTCCGGCGCGGCGAGATCGCGCTGGCCCGGCGGCTCGCGGACGAGCCGGACTTCCTGCCCCCGCGCGAGCTCGCGCTGCTGCGGCACGCGCTCCGGCTCGCGCAGCTCTCCGCGCTCGGCGGGGAGCCCGACGAGCTGGTGGACCGGATCGGCGGGCTCCGGCTGCGCCTGCTCCAGCTGCTGGCGCCGGTGCTCCCGACGGAGCCCGCGCGGATCGACGCGGCCGCCCTGGCTGCGCGCCTGCCGAAGGTCGTGCTGCTCGTGGCCGACGCGCGGCGGCGCCTCTTCGAGGCCGGGCTCACGAGCGAGGTCGCGCTCGATGCCGAGCTCGCGACGAAGCGCCTCGTGCTCGTGCTCGGCGGCGCCGCGGGTTCGGGCTACGTGTTCCTCGGCGCGCTCGAGGAACTCGAGCGGCTCGGGCTCCGGCCGAGCTACCTCGCGGGCTGCAGCGTCGGCTCGATCCTCGCGGTGATCCGTGCGCGCACGGAGGGCTTCGCGCTCCCCGAGCTGCTCGACGACATCCGCCGCATGCGCGAGCGCGGCGCCTTCCGCGCGCCCACGCGCCCGCGCTTCGGGCTCCCCGCGGCGCTGCGCCTCGATCTCCGCACGGCGCTCGGCGAGCTCTTCGAGGTGGACGGCCGCCAGCAGACCCTCGCCGAGCTGCCGATCCCCGCGGACGTGCTCGCGACCGGGCTCGGGCCGGGCGCGCTCTCGGAGCCGAGCGAGTCGTACGCGCGCATGATCGACCTCGAGATCCACAGCGCGGGGGCGCTCGAGAAGCTGCCGCCGGCCGCGCTGGCGCGGCTCGTCGGCCCTCTCGTCTCGCTCGCGATGAGCCGGCAGGTGCTGGTGCCGATCTTCCTCGGCGCCGACCCCGAGACGCGGAGACTCGCCGCGCTCGACGCCGCCGGCTTCAGCGCCGCGATCCCCGGCGTGCTCTCCTACGACCTCCAGTCCGACGACGCCGAGGGCGCGCGCGTGCTCGCCGAGCTCTTCGAGCGCCACGCGCTCAGCGGGCTCGTGGACGGCGCGCTCTCGACGCTGATCCCCGCGCGCTATGCCTGGGAGGCGGTCGAGGCGGGACGCATCGGCACGCGCCACGCCGCGATCCTGGCGCTCGACGCGCTCGCGCGGCCGCGCGGCTCGAACGCGCTCCTCCTGCCGCTGCTCCGCGTGGCGTCGGCGACGGCCGACCGCGACCGTGCGTTCTGGGACCTCCACGTTGCCTTCCAGCGGGCGCCCAACTTTTTGGACGTGTTCCCGAGCGACGCGCGGCTAGCGACCGCCGCGGCGAACGGGAAGCGGGAGTTCGCGGAGACGGCGCGCGTGCTACCGCCGCTCCTCGCGCCGGTCCCGCCGTGGAAGGAGCTCGCGCCCGATGCAATTGCGCACCGCGACGACCGGTTTCGCTGACCCCTCGTGAAATCACCAGTGGACGCCGGGGACGAGGTGGGCGAAGGCGACCGCCCGCGAGCTGAGCTCCGGCTCCTCCGCCGGCCGTGCGTCCTTCTTGCCGCGCGCGGCTGCGGAGTCGGGGAAGAGCCGATACGCGAGCGCGAGCACGCGGTCGCACGCCTCGGGCGCCACGGCATACGCGATCTCGCCCGCCACGCCGAGCGGCGTCGCCACGCGCTTGCCCTGTCCCACGATCGCCTGGCACACCAGCTCGGCCGCCTGTTGCGCCGAGAGCGTCGGGAACGCCTTGTAGATCGAGGTGGGCGCGATCATCTCCGTGCGCACCAGCGGCATGTAGACGGTGGTGAGGCGCACCCCGTCCTCGCGCAGCTCCGACGCGGCGACGCGCGAGAAGGCGTCGAGCGCGGCCTTCGAGGCCACGTAGGCCGAGAAGCGCGGGGGGTGGGTCTGCACCCCGATCGACGACACGTTCACCACCTGCCCATGGCGCTGCTCGCGCATCGCCGGCAGGAACCCGAACACGAGCCGCAGTGCCCCGAAGTAGTTGAGCTGCATGGTGCGCTCGTAGTCGTGGAAGCGGTCCTGTGAGAGGAGGAGCGAGCGGCGGATCGAGCGGCCCGCATTGTTCACGAGCACGTCGACGCCGCCGAGCGCGGTCGTCACCTCCTTCACGAGCGCGTCGCAGCTCGCGAGGTCGGAGAGGTCCGCCGTGAAGACATGCGCGACGCCGCCCGCGCGCTCGATCTCGCGCCGCACGTCCTCGAGCTTTTCCGCGGTGCGCGCCACGAGCAGCACGTGCGCGCCGGCGGCGGCGAGCTTCTCCGCGGTCGCGCGTCCGATGCCGGACGATGCGCCGGTGATGAGCACGCGCTTGCCCGAGACCCGCGCCTCGAGCTTGCGGTCCGGCGCCTCGGGGTCGAGGTGCCGCTCCCAGTACTCCCAGAGCCGCGGCGCGTAGCTCGCGAGGTCCGGCACCTTGATGCCCTGCCGGTCCAGCACGCGCTTGGCCTCGCGGCAGTCGAAGTGCGGGGGATCGAGGTAGGCGAGCACGCGCGGCGGGATGCCGAGCTGTGCGAGCACGAGGTCTGAGACCCGGCGCGCGGGCGGCAGGAGCGCGAGCGCCGTCCGGAGCGGCGCACTCGCGAGCGCCGTGCTCTGCGCGCCGAGGCGCATCTGGAAGCGCGGCGCGCCCGCGGCCTGCGCGAACAGGTTCAGCACCTGCCCGACGCTTCGCGCGCGCGGATCCACCAGGTGGAAGCAGCGTCCGTCGAGCCCGTCCTCGTGAGCGAGCGCGTCGAGCGCGCGCGCCACGAAGTCCACCGGCACGATGGGCAGCTGCCCGCCCTCGATGCCCAGGAGCGGCAGCCAGCTCGGGAGCGCGCGCAGGCGCCGCAGGGCGCCGAAGAAGTAGTAGGGGCCGTCGATCTTGTCGATCTCGCCGGTCTGGCTGTGCCCCACCACGACGCCGGGCCGGTAGACGCGCCACGGCTGCGCGCTCGTCGCGCGCACCAATCCCTCGGACTCGTGCTTCGTCGCGAAGTACGGGTCGTCGAGCCCGACCGCTTCCTCGAACATGCTCTCGCGGAACGTGCCGCGATAGCTCCCGGCCGCCGCGATGGAGCTCACGTGATGGAAGACGCCCGCGTCGAGCGCCTCGGCGAGCTCGAGCGCATGGCGCGTCCCGGCCACGTTCGCGTCTCGCAGGCTGTCGGCGTCCGCCTCCATGTCGTAGAGCGCCGCCAGGTGGAAGAAGTGGTCGATGCGGCCCGACAGCATCTCGACGTCCGCCTCGGAGACGCCGAGCCGCGGCTCCCCGAGCTCGCCGATCACCGCGTGCACGCGCGCGGCGCCCGCGCCCCAGCGCTCGCGGAGCACGTCGAGCTTCCCGAGCGACTCGCGCCGCACGAGCACGTGCACGTCCTCGCCGCGGGCGAGCAGGTGCGGGACCAGGTGACGGCCGATGAAGCCGGTGGCGCCGGTGACGAAGCTCTCCATGGGGGCCTCCGATCCGCCCCATTCTACGCCCAACTGCTGCTTCGCTCGCCTCACCCGAGGCGGGTGGGCTCGCTGCGCGGGCTGACGCCGGCCCAGGCTCCACCATCGCTCCCGGCAGCCCTTGCGCTAGGAATCCCGTCATGCCCGAAGTCTGGGCCACGGGAGCCGGGCTGCCGGGGCTCGCCGCCCGCCACGCCGTGGCCGTCGAGGCCGCCGGCTACGACGGGCTCGCGCTGGTGGACTCGCAGAACCTGGCCGGCGACTGCTACGTCGGCCTCGCGCTCGCGACGAAGGCGACGACGCGGCTCCGGCTTGCGACCGGCGTCACGAACCCCGTGACCCGACACCCGGCGGCGACGGCCGCCGCGATCGCGGCCGTGCACGCCGAGTCGGGTGGCCGCGCCGTGCTCGGAATCGGGCGCGGCGACTCCGCGCTCGCGCACCTCGGCTACGCGCCGGCCGCGCCCGCCCTCTTCGAGCGCGTGCTCGCGCGGATCCAGGGCTACCTGCGCGGCGACGAGGTGCCCTTCGAGGCGGACGCGAACCTCGCCACGCTCGGCCTCGGCGACGCGCCGCGGGCGAGCCGCCTCGCCTGGCTCCCGCGCGAGCTCCCGAAGGTGCCGGTGGACGTCGCCGCGACCGGGCCGCGCATGATCGGCATCGCGGCGCGGCTCGCCGAGCGTGTGACCTTCGCGGTCGGCGCCGACCCCGCGCGGATCCGCTGGGCGATCGAGACGGCGCGGGCGGCGCGTACGAAGGCCGGGCTCGATCCCGCCGGCGTCTCGCTCGGCGCGTGGGTGAACGTGGTGGTGCACGACGACGCCGAGCAGGCGCGGAAGCTCGGCGAGGGGGGCCTCGCGCTCTTCGCGCGCTTCTCGGCCATGCACGGCACGCCGGTCGGGCCCGCCTCCGAGGCGGATCGCGCGCTCCTCCGCCGCGTGCACGACGCGTACGACATGAACCGCCACGCGCAGGTCGGGAGCCAGCAGGCGGGCCTGCTGGGCGACGACTTCGCCCGCCGCTTCGCCGTCTACGGCCCGCCCGCGCACGTGAGCGCCCGCCTGCGCGAGCTCCTCGCACTCGGCCTCGAGCGGCTGATGATCGTCGGCGCGTCGGTCGGCGCGGACCGCGCGCAGGCGCGCGCCGCGGAGCTGCGCTTCGTCGGCGAGGTGCTGCCGGCGCTGCGCGCGTGAGGCCCGAGGGGCTCAAGGCTCGGAGAGCCCGGTGCGCCACGCGCCGACGCGAATGCCGTTGAGCGCCCTCCGCGCCGGAAGCTCGAACAGGCGATACGAGAGGAAGCTGAGCGCGGTCAACGCCGCGAGGAAGGCCACCACGAGCAGATGCCTGTGCGCCGCCAGCGACTCGACCGATCTCATCGCGAAGAGCAGAGGCAGGTGGAGGAGATACACGGAATACGAGATGTTGCCGAGGAAGCGACCGAGCGTTCCGCCGAAGACGCCGGATGCGCAGCGTGACCGTAGGCACGACCAGATCAGGCAGGTCAGAACGACGAGCGGGATGGGGCTCTTCCAGAGCAAGCCGAGCGAGGCGTCGAACACGAGGCGAGTGACTTCCGGCATGACGAGGATCGTGAGGGGAAGGGCGGTCAGGAAGACGGCGTCCCAGGCGAGCGGGGAGCGAACGGGCGACCAGCGCAGCGAGGCCATCGAGATCACGATGCCCACCAGGAAGTAGTGCAGGTGGAACGGCAGTGTCGAGAAGGGCGCGTACTCCTTCGGCAGCAGGACGGTGCCGAGGCTCGTTGCCAGCAGGAGCGCTGCCGTCCTCGCTGCGCCGGCCTTCGAGAAGATCCACCAGATCAGCGGAAACGAGAGATAGAACTGGATCTCGACCGGGATCGTCCAGAGGACCGATACGCCTTCCTGGAACCCGAGGTGCGCGAGCAGGTTCTCGGGCGTGATCCAGTACAGCACGGATGCCGAACCGAACCGGGCGTACGCGGCCGCCGATGCCAACACGACGAGGAGATAGAGCGGGACCACCCGCGCGACGCGCTTCTGGAGGAACCTGCCGACGTTCTCGAGACGGAATGGAGTTTCCAGATACAGCCGGCTCATCAGGAATCCGGAGATCAGGAAGAACGTCATCACGCCGACCTGGCCACCTCGTGCGCCGAGGACGCCGCCGAGGAGGCCCGTCTGGTTGCTCAGGTGTGAGACGACGACGAGGAACGCCGCGAATCCGCGCAGACCGTCGAGGGCGGGAATTCTCCGCGAGCGATCGCCATCGATGGGACCGCTCCGAGGAGGTCGCACGGGCGGGCTATACCGCGAGCCGCCGCGACAGCCCCTCCGCGTTGTCGCGCATCACGAGCTTCTGCTCGGCGGGGCTGAAAGCGCCGAGCTCGCGCGCGTAGTCGGAGGGATCGCGGAGCCCCTCGGCGTGCGGCCAGTCCGAGCCCATCAGGAGCCGGTCGGCGCCGAGCAGCTCCTTGAGCGCCGTCACGTCGTCCTCGTGGAAGGGCGAGATCCAGACGTGGCGCTTGAAGGTCTCGATCGGGTCGCCGCCCGGGAAGTCCTTGGGGCTGATCCCGTAGGCGCGCCGGAAGCTCTGGAGCAGCCACGGCACCCAGTTCGCGCCCATCTCGATCGAGCAGACGCGGATCCGCGGATGCCGGTGGAAGAGGCCGTGGCAGACGAGCGCCGCCATCGCCTCGAAGGGCGCGCGGTTGCCGGCGACGACACTCTTCCAGGCCGAGCCCTTGAACGACTCGACGTCCCCACCCTCGCCCCAGTCGGCGAAGTAGCGGCCGTAGCCCGAGTCGCCGCCGTGGAAGGCGACCGTGAGGCCCGCCTCGGCGACGCGCGCCCAGAACGGGTCGTAGTGCGGGTCGGCGGGCGAGCGGCTCCGGCCCGGCATGCGCACGGGCGCCGGCCGCATCACGACGAGACGCGCGTCACGCTCGAGCACCCATTCCAGCTCGTCGATCGCGCTCTCGAGGTCGACGAGGGTCATGTACGGCGCCGCGAAGATGCGCTCCCGGTACGCGAAGCCCCAGTCGTCGTGGAGCCAGCGGTTGAAGGCGCGAAAGGCGGCGACCACCGCCTCGGGGTCGTCGGAGAGCGCCTCCTCCATGCCGACGCCGAGCGTCGGAAAGAAGAAGGCACCGCGCATGCGCTGCTTGTCCATCACCGCGATCCGCGCGTCGCGGTCCCGGTACTCGGCGTGGATCGGCTCGAGCTCGCCGAAGGCGTCGCGGATCGAGAGGCCGCCCTTGTTCTTGCCCTGGTAGTAGTCGTCGAGGCAGCCGGGGCGCGCGACCGGGTCGAAGGTCGGGTTCGGGATGAAGCGATTCACCGCGCCCGCGACGAGCAGCTCCTTCCGCCCGCGCACCACCGCCCAGTCCATGCAGCGCCGCCGCAGCTTGCGGTCCAGGTGACGCGTGAAGGCGTCCTCGGCCTCGTAGTAGTGGTTGTCGCCGTCGAAGATCTCGAAGGGAAGCTGGGCCATGGTCATCCTCTGCGCGTGAACGGAAAGAGCGTAGTGCGGGGCCAAGGCCCCGGCGACCTCCGGGCGGAAAAAGAGCGCCGCTCGAGATCCGCGCTGATCTAGGATGGGCCGCGCAGGAGGCCAACGAAGATGAAGGCGTATGCGGCGGAGCTCGTCGGCACGTTCTGGCTCGTCCTCGGAGGCTGCGGCAGCGCGGTGCTCGCGGCGGCGTTCCCGGAAGTCGGCATCGGGCTCCTCGGCGTGTCGCTCGCGTTCGGGCTCACCGTGCTCACGATGGCGTTCGCGATCGGACACATCTCCGGCTGTCACCTGAACCCCGCCGTCTCGGTCGGGCTCTGGGCCGGCGGCCGCTTCCCGGCGGAGAAGCTCCTGCCCTACGTCGCCGCCCAGGTCGTGGGCGCGGTCCTCGCGGGCCTCGTGCTCTTCCTGATCGCGAGCGGGAAGGCGGGCTTCGACGCCGCCACGGGCTTCGCCTCGAACGGCTACGGCGCGCACTCGCCGGGCGGCTATTCGTTCTTCGCGGCGCTCGTCAGCGAGGTCGTGATGACGATGATGTTCCTCGTCGTGATCCTCGGCGCGACGGACCGCCGCGCGCCTCCGGGCCTCGCGCCGATCGCGATCGGCCTCTGCCTCACGCTGATCCACCTGATCAGCATCCCCGTCACGAACACCTCGGTGAACCCGGCGCGGAGCACCGGCGTGGCGGTCTTCGCCGGCGGCTGGGCGCTCGCGCAGCTCTGGCTCTTCTGGGTGGCGCCGATCGCGGGCGCCGCGCACGGCGCGGCCGTCTACCGCTTCATCGGCAGCGAGGAGCGCTGAAGGGGTTCAGAGCGAGACCTTGTAGTCCTCTTCGATCGCCTGGTCGATCTTCTCCGCCACGTCCGCCCCCGCGCCGAGCCGCTTCGCGAACATCCCGCCGAACGAGATGCGGAGCCGCGCCGGCCAGCTGTCCGGCTGCCAGAGCTTCGAGCGCTTGAAGGCCTTCGCGCAGTGGAAGAAGACCTGCTCGACGTGGACGCGGATCGCGAGCAGCGCCGGCTGGCCGCGCTCGGTGAGGCGCGCGAGCACGGCGGGATCGGCCGTGAGCTCGGCGCGCCCGTGGACGCGCAGCGTCTCCTCCGTGCCGGGCACCAGGAACACGAGCGCGACGCGCCCGGTGGCGAGGACGTTCTGGAGGCCCTGGATCAGCTTGTTCCCCTTGCGCTCGGGGATCAAGAGCGTGCGCTCGTCCTCGATCGCGACGAAGCCGGCGCCGTCGCCCTTGGGCGACACGTCCGGGTGTCCGTCGGGGCTTACGGTGGCGAGGAGCACGAGCGGCGAGTGGCGGATGTAGTCGCTCGAGGTCTCCTCGAGGGCCGGGTAGAACTTCGAACGGATCGCTGGGTTCTCGGGGCCGATGATGGCCCGTACCTGCTCGAGGGTGGCCAGGAGATGGGGGTCGTTCGGCATCCGGGCAGTATCGGTTAGACTGCGACCTTTCGCCCCGGAGGTTCCCATGCCGCTTCGCAACGTCGTCCTCGTCGATGGAGCCCGCACCGCCTTCGCCCGCGGCGCGAAGGGCAAGCTCGTGGCGACGCGCCTCGACGACGCGGGCGGCCAGGTCGTCCGCGCGCTCCTCGACCGCAACCCGAAGGTGAAGGACTCGATGATCGAGGACGCCGGGCTCGGCAACGTCGGCGGCTGGGGCGAGTTCACCGGGCTCGGCGTGATGACGCGCCTCGCGGGGCTCCCGCTCGAGACGTGCAGCTTCAATAGCAACCGCCAGTGCGGCTCCAGCATGGAGACGCTCCATCGCATCGTGATGGCGATCGAGGTCGGCACGATCGACTGTGGTCTCGCGCTCGGCGCCGAGCGGATGGGCCGCGGGCTCGGCGGGGGCGCCACCGGGCCGATGAACCGCAACACGAAGCTGAACCCGCGCCTGTTCCAGCCGAACGAGGTGCAGAAGCGGATGGCGCCGGACCACGACCAGACCTTCTCGGTGCCGTTCCCCGACTACATCCTGAACTCGCCGCCGCTCCAGGCGATGGTGCAGACCGCGCAGAACGCGGCCGAGTGCTACGGCCTGACGCGCGCCGAGCTCGACGCCTTCTCGGCCGAGAGCCACAGGAAGGCCGCGGCCGCCACGGCCGCCGGCATCTACAAGGACGAGATCATCCCGCTCGAGGTGGAGGACCCCGTCTTCGACGAGAAGGGCGAGTGGAACGAGAACGAGACGGGCAAGAAGGTGCTCTTCGACAAGGACGAGTGCATCCGCGCCGACACCACGGCCGAGAAGCTCGCGGCGCTCCAGCCGGTGAAGGGCGTGATCAGCTTCGGCGGGAAGGAGATCATCATCACCGCTGGCAATTCCTGCCCCACCAACGACGCCGTCTCGGCCGCGCTGCTGATGAGCGAGAGCCTGGCGCGGAAGCTCGGCCTCACGCCGCTCGCGCGCGTGATCGGGATCGGCGTGGCCGGCGTGAAGCCGCAGGTGATGGGGCTCGGCCCGATCCCCTCCACGAAGAAGGCGCTCAAGCACGCCGGCATCGAGGCCGGTCAGATCGACCGCGTCGAGTTCAATGAGGCGTTCGCGGCCCAGGTGCTGCCGAGCTGCAAGGACCTCGGGATCCCGCTCTCGAAGGTGAACGTGAACGGCGGCTCGATCGCGATCGGCCACCCGCTCGGCGCGACCGGCGCCCGGCTCGTGACCACGGTCGCGAAGGAGCTCCGCCGCTCGGGCAAGCGCTACGGCCTGGCCACCCAGTGCATCGGCGCCGGGATGGGCATCTCGACGATCCTCGAGCGGATCGACTGAACGTCGTCGAGTCGCCATCGAGCCGTGAAGGGGCCGCCACGGGGGGCCCCCACGCTCCGTGGGCATGAGCACACGACTGGTCACGAGCGACTGGGAGCTGCGGCCCGAGGAGCCGTGGGCGGCCGCACGCGGCATCTCCCTGGGCGTGAGCCTCGGCGGCGCGCTCTGGCTGGCCGCGATCCTGCTGCTACGCGCTCTGCTCTGAGCTGAGCGCCGCGGCTAGGTCTCCAGCACGAGCCGCGCCGTCGAGCGGATCGCGCGCGAGGAGCGCCCCGCGCGGAGCTCGAAGACGCCGGGCTCGACGACCCAGGCGTTCCTCTCCGCATCGAAGAAGGCGAAGGCGCGCGGCTCGACGCGCAGCACGAGCGTCTCGCTCGCGCCCGGGGCGAGCGCGAGCTTCGCGAAGGCGGCGAGCTCGTGGGGCGGGCGCGGCGCGGACGCCGCCAGGTCCGCGAGGTAGAGCTGGACCACCTCGACGCCGGCGCGGTCGCCCGCGTTCGTGATCTCGATTTGCGCCTCGACGGCCTCACCGGGGGCGACGCGCGGGCGCGACAGCGTGAGCGGCCCGTACTCGAAGCGCGCGTACGAGAGCCCGTGACCGAACGGGAAGCGCGGCGCGATCCGGTGCGCGTCGAAGTGGCGGTAGCCCGAGAAGACGCCCTCGGCGTAGTGGACCTTGCCGTCGCGCCCCGGATACACCCGCGCGTCGGCGAGCGCGTGGCACGCCACGTCCTCGAGCCGGCGCGGGAACGTGGTCGGCAGCCGGCCCGCGGGATCCGCGGCGCCGAGGAGCACGTCGGCGACGGCGTTCCCGACCTCCTGACCGCCGTACCACGCCCAGACCAGCGCGGGCACGGCGTCCGCCCAGGGCATCACGACGGGCGCGCCCGCGTTCGCGACCACCGCGGTGCGCGGCTGCGCGGCGACGACCGCGGCCACGAGCTCGTCCTGCCGGCCCGGGAGCGCGAGGCTCTCGCGGTCGCCGCCCTCGCTCTCCCACTCCGCGTCGAGGCCGACCACGACGACCGCGGCGTCGGCGGAGCGGGCGAGCGCGGCGGCCTCCGCGACGGAGTCGCCGGCCGCGACCGCGAGGTGGCCGACGCGGAGCCCGCCCACGCCGGGCTTCTCCTTCGCGTGCTCGATCACGAGCGCGACCGGCCGGCCGGCCGCGAGCGCGATCTCGCCCGTCACCTCGGCGTTGCCGAAGCCGAAGTAGGAATCGCCGGGCGCGGGCGCCGTCCAGGCGTCCACCACGAGCTCGTCGTCCACGAAGAGCCGGGCGCGGCCGACACAGGTGAGCGAGAAGCGGTGGCGGCCCGCGCTCGCGGGCACGAGCGTGCCGGTGAGTCGCGCCGAGAAGGGCCGCCCGTTCGGGACGGGCGCGTCGGAGCCGAGCCAGGTGAAGTCGGGCCGGCGCACGCGCCGCTCCGAGATCGAGGTGCCCGAGAGGTCCGTCGTGGTGAACGTCTCCATCTCGAGCTCGACGGCGTCGAGCACCGGCAGGCGCCGGAAGTTCGTGCAGCCCTCGGCGTGGACGACCTCGACCTCGCCCCCGAGCGCGGCGCGAAGCGCGTCCAGCACGTTCGTCTGGTAGTGCGGCGAGACCTTCGCGCTTCCGCCGCCCTGGAGCGTGGTGCGGCGCGCGTTCGGGCCGATCACGGCGAGCCGCCGGAGGTGGCGCGGGAGCGGCAGCACGCCGCCCTCGTTCCGGAGCAGCACGATCGACTCGACGGAGGCGCGACGCGCGAGCGCGCGGTGGTCGGCGCGGTCGATCGCCTCTTCGGGCGGCGGCTCGCCCGCCTCGTCGAGCGCGCCGGTCCGCGCGAGGAGGCGGAGGATCCGCCGCACCTTCTCGTCGAGCGCCGCCTCGGGGACGTCCCCGCCCTCGACGGCCTGCTCCAGCTCGGCGCCGAAGAAGCGCGGCGGTCCCGGCATCTCGAGGTCGAGCCCGTTCCGCGCGGACGCCAGCGTGTCCTTCGTGCCGTACCAGTCCGACATCACCACGCCGTCCCAGCCCCATTCCTCGCGCAGGAGCTCGACGAGCAGCGCGTGGTGCGCGGAGCAGGTGGGGCCGTTCACGCCGTTGTAGGCCGCCATCAGCGCCCATGCGCCGGCCTCGCGCACGGCGGCCTCGAAGGGGGGCAGGTAGAGCTCGCGGAGCGTCCGCGCGTCGAGCTCGGACGAGATCGTCATACGCTCGAACTCGGAGTCGTTCGCGACGAAGTGCTTCACGCACGCCGAAACACCGTGGCCCTGGACGCCGCGCACGAACGCCGCCGCGATGCGCGCCGCGAGGAGCGGATCCTCGGAGTAGCCCTCGAAGTGACGCCCGCCGAGCGGGGAGCGGTGCATGTTCACGGTGGGCGCGAGGAGCACGTGGGCGCGCTTGCTGCGCGCCTCCTCGCCGAGCGCGCCGCCCACCGCCTCGATCAGCGCGGGGCTCCACGTGGCAGCGAGCGCGCTCCCGCACGGGAAGCACGCGGCCGTGGCGCCGCCGCCGAAGTGCCCGCCGCGGGCGCCGTTCGGGCCGTCGCTGACGCGCAGCGCCGGGATCCCGAGCCGCGGGACGTCGTGGGTCCGCCAGAGCGAGGCGCCCGCCACGAGCCGCGCCTTCTCGGCCAGCGTGAGGGAGGTGAGGAGGGGCTCGATCCGGGGGTCGTCGGCCGTCACGGGCGCGGAGGGTACCCTGGCCGGAATCGTGGGGCAGATGTCATTGCAGACGGAGCGCGCCCGGCTCATCCTGCCGCCATGCGCCGCGTCGTGATCGTCGCCTTCCCGGACTTCCAGCTGCTGGACGTGACCGGGCCGTGGGAGGTCTTGGGCCGCACCACGCGCTGGCTCGCGGAGCACGGGCGCGCCGGCGGCTACGCGCTCGAGCTGACGGCGCGACAGCGCGGCCCCCTGGTCTGCTCGTCCGGCCTCTCGCTCGGCGTGCCGCAGGCGTTCCGCGAGCTCCGCGGCGCGCTCGACACGCTCGTGGTGGCAGGCGGCGTGGGCACCGAGCGTGCCCTCGGCGACCGCGCGCTCGTCGGCTATGTGAAGCGCGCCTCCCGGCGGGCGCGCCGTACCGCCTCGGTCTGCACGGGCGCGTTCCTGCTCGCCGAGGCCGGGCTCCTCGACGGGCGCCGCGCCACCACGCACTGGAACGCCTGCGCGCGGCTCGCCGCGCGCTACCCGGCGGTCGAGGTCGAGCCCGACCCGATCTTCGTGAAGGACGGCCGTATCTGGACCTCGGCCGGCGTGACCGCCGGCATGGACCTCGCGCTCGCGCTCGTCGAGGAGGACCACGGCCGCGACGTCGCGCTCGGCGTGGCGCGGGAGCTGGTGCTGTTCCTGAAGCGGCCGGGCGGGCAGGCGCAGTTCAGCGCGCAGCTCCGGGCCCAGCTCGCGGAGCGGGATTCCCTGCGCCAGCTCCAGGCCTGGATGGTCGAGCACCCGACCGCGGACCTCTCGGTCGCGGCACTCGCGCGGCGCGTGGCGCTGAGCCCGCGCCACTTCGCGCGCCTCTTCAAGACCGAGACGGGAGCGACGCCGGCGCGCGCCGTGCTCGCTGCGCGCGTCGAGGCGGCGCGCCGGCGGCTCGAGGACGGCGCCGACGGCCTCGACGGCGTGGCCGCGGCCTCGGGCTTCGGCAGCGCGGAGGTCATGCGGCGCGCGTTCCTGCGCACACTGCGCGTCGGGCCCGCGGTCTACCGGCGGAGGTTCCGCCGTGCTTCGTGAAGACGAGGGCGTCTCCGACCTGCGTGAGGAGAGGGTCCGGGGCGTAGCCCCGCGTGAGGCGGCTCAGCCGCGGGGCGAAGCCCCGTCGGCTGCAGCCGCTCTGCTCCCGGCATCGTCGTCGTCGTGCTCCGGTGCGCGCCAGACACCAACCGAGGCGAACCCATGACCGCCAAAGCAATCACGATCGGCATGCTCCTCTTCGATGATGTCGAGGAGCTCGACTTCGTGGGTCCGTGGGAGGTGTTCGCAGGTCTCTACTCCACCACGAAGGAGGGCCGCGTCGTGACGATCAGCGAGCGCGGAGGCGTGGTGCGCTGCGCGAAGGGGCTGCGCGTCACGGCCGATCACGCCCTCGCCGACGCCCCGGCGCTCGACGTGCTGCTCGTGCCGGGCGGGCAGGGCACGCGGCGGGAGGTGAACAACCCCGCGCTGATCGAGTGGATCCGGAAGGTCGGCGAGCGCTGTACGTGGGTCACCAGCGTCTGCACCGGGGCGCTGCTGCTCCACGAGGCTGGCTTCGCGAAGGGAAAGCGCGTGACGACGCACTGGGCCTTCGTCGAGGCGCTCCGCGCGCGCGGCGACGTCACCGTGCTCGACGGTCCGCGCTACGTGCGCGACGGCAACCTCGTCACGGCCGCGGGCGTCTCCGCGGGCATCGACATGGCGCTCTGGCTGGTGGGCCAGCTCCACTCGCCCGAGGTCGCACGCCGCGTGCAGCGCTACATCCAGTACGACCCGTCGCCGCCGTACGCGGCCGAGGTCTAGCCGGTCATCTCCCGGATGCGCTGGGCGACCTGCAGGCCCTCCGGGCTCGGCGGGCCCGCGGCCTGCATCGCCATGATCTTGCTCATGTCGCCTTCGATCTGGATCTGGCCCCCCATGAAGGCCTGCATGGCCGCGTTCTGGTCGTTCTCGACCATCATCTTGCGGGCCACGTCGTAGGGGATCGTGAGCGTCGTCGGCGCGCCGGCGCCGAAGCCCTTGAGCAGCTGGCCGGCGGCCATGCGCGCCTCGACGTCGCCGTTCGGGGCGCCCTTGACGCGCAGGTTGATCACGAGGTCCTGGATGATGGCCGGCACCGGCGGCTTGATCTCGTTGAAGATCCGCGTCGCCTCGGTGAACCAGGCGTCGGAGAGGAACGGGTGGCTCATGGAAACTCCCGGCTGGAGGTGGAAGGCGGCCATTCTACACGCGGGTCGGTCTCGATGCGCTAGCTTGGCCGGCCGTGTCGCCGGAGCTGCCTGCCGTCGCCCTCGCCGCGGTCCCCGGCCGCCGCCTCGCCACCCTGGAGCTGGCGCGCGAGCTCGAGCGGCGCGGCTTCGGGGGCATCTACTGCGCGAGCTTCGGCGACGGCATGGCGCTCTGTCAGGCCCTCGCGTTGGCGACCTCGCGGATCCGCTTCGGCACGGCGATCGCGAACCTCTACACCCGCCACGTCTTCGACTACGCGCAGCACGCCTCGTTCATCCACGAGCTCTCGGGCGGGCGCTTCCACTTCGGCGTGGGCGTCTCGCACGACGCGGTGAACCGACGGTTCGGGGTCCAGGGCGGGGCGCCGCTCGCCGACACCCGGCGCTTTGCCGAGGGCTACCGGAAGGCCCCCGTCGGCGAGCTGCCGCCGCTCGTCCTCGCCGCGCTCCGCACGAAGATGGTGGCGCTCGCGGGCGAGCTCGGCGATGGCGTGGTGTTCGCGAACGTGGCGCGCTCACACGTGCCGAAGTCGCTCGCCGCGCTTCCCGCGAGGAAGCGCGCCGACCCCGCCTTCTTCGTCGGCAACATGATCCCGGTCTGCATCTCGGACGACCGCCCGGCGGCCGCCGCGCGCAACCGGAAGACGCTCCAGATGTACCTCGGCTTCCCGAACTACCGGAACTACTGGCGCGAGGCGGGCTACGCCGACGAGATGGAGCGGGTCGAGAAGGCGATCGCGGCCGGCGAGCGCGAGCGCGCACCCGAGCTCGTGTCGGAGCGCTGGCTGGCGGACGTCTCGCTGTTCGGGAGCGTGGCCGAGGTGCGCGAGGGCGTCGCCGCCTGGCGCGCGGCTGGCGTCAGCACGCCGATCCTGGTGCCGTCGTCGGCCACCGGCAATCAGCTCGTGGCCTTCGAGGAGCTCTTCGCTGCCTTCGCCTGAGCTCCGCGCGCCGGCTGAGCGCCTCCGCGGGCTCCTCGCGGAGCCCGTGCTGCGCGTCATGCCCTGCTGCTGGGACGCGCTCTCGGCGCGGCTGATCGAGCGGGCGGGCTTCCCGCTCACCTTCATGAGCGGCTTCGCCGTCGCGGCGTCGCGGCTCGCGCTCCCCGACACGCAGCTGATCTCGTACGCGGAGATGCTCGACCAGGGCCGCTCGCTCTGCGGCGCGGTGTCGATTCCCGTGATCGGCGACGCGGACACCGGCTACGGGAACGCGCTCAACGTGAAGCGCACCGTCCTGGGCTACGCCGCGGCCGGCTTCGCGGCAGCGATGATCGAGGACCAGCTCGCGCCGAAGCGCTGCGGCCACACGCGGGGCAAGCAGGTGGTGTCGCGCAGTGAGGCGCTCGCGCGGATCCGCGCGGCGGTGGACGCGCGCGACGAGGGCGCCGGCATCCTGATCCTCGCGCGCACCGACGCGGCCGCAGTGCACGGCCTCGACGAGGCGATCGCCCGCGCGGATGCCTTCCGCGACGCAGGGGCCGACATCCTGTTCGTGGAGGCGCCGCGGAGCGAGGACGAGCTCGCGCGCGTGGCCCGCGCGCTCCGCGGCGCGCCGCTGATGGCGAACCTCGTCGAGGGCGGCGACACGCCGCTCCTCCCGCCGGAGCGCCTCGCAGCGCTCGGCTACCGCATCGCCGCGTACCCGCTCACGCTCCTCTCCGTGGCCGTGCACGCGCTCGGCGGCGCGCTCGAAACGCTGAGGGCCGGCGCGCACCCGGCCGAGAGCGAGCGCGTCTCGTTCGAGGCGCTCCGGGAGCTGGTCGGCTTCCCGGCCTACGACGCCGCGGCCGCACGCTACGCGAGCGAGGACTGAGAGACGCAGCCGCGCCTCAGCTGCCGGGGAGCCCCGGGCAGTGTTTGCCGGCGGTCCAGCCCGCATCTACCGCGATCTCGGCGCCCGTGATCCGGCGGCTCTCGTCGGAGAGCAGGAAGCAGACGAGCGGGACGATGTCGTCGATCGTCACCTCGGCGGGCTTGCCGCCCTCCAGCAGCACCGGCGGCGGCACGTGCCGCAGGTAGCGCTTCACGTCGATCTCGTCGCGGAACGGCGCGTGCATCTCGGGGTTCCCGCTCGACGGACAGATGCAGTTCACGCGGATGCCGTCGCGGCCGAGCTCGATCGCCGCGCTCTTCGTGAAGCCGCGCGCGCCCCACTTGCTCGCGCTGTAGGCGCCCACGCTGTTCATGCCGCCGAGCGCCTCGATCGAGGTCACGTTCACGATCGAGCCGCCGCCCGCGGCGCGGAGCGCGGGGATCACCGCCTTCGTCCCGAGCAGCGTCCCGAGCAGGTTCACGCGCAGCACGCGCTCCATCTCGGCGGCCGGCGTGTGCTCGATCGCGCCCATCCAGAGGATGGCGGCGTTGTTCACGAGCCCGTCGAGGCGGCCGAAGGCCGCGAGCGCTGCGCGCACGGCCTCGACCCAGTCGGCCTCGCTCGCGACGTCGAGGTGGGCGAAGCGTGCGCCCGGACCGAGCGAGGCCGCCAGCGCGCGGCCCTTCTCCTCCTGCACGTCGGTGACCAGCACGCGCGCTCCCTCGGCGAGCGCACCGCGCGCGATGCCGGCGCCGGTGCCCTGCGCGGCGCCGGTCACGATCACGGCCTTGCCTTCGAGGCGCGCCATCCGTCTCCTAGCGAAGCAGCCTAGACCAGGAGTACCACGCCCTCCGCGGGCCCGAGTTCGAGGCGCCCGAGCCGCTCGGGCAACGCCGCTCCGGCGCGCGTGTGGAGCCCGCCGGTGACGCGGCCCCGCCCGAGCGAGACGCGCTTCGGCGCGTCGGCGAAGTTGAGCGCAACCACGGCGCGCTCGGCGCCGTGGGTCCGCTCGAAGGCGAACACGTCCTTCGGCGCGGGACGGGGGACGTAGCGGCCGCGCTGGAGGGCGGGGGTCCGCTTCCTGAGCGCGAGCGCGTCGTGGTAGAGATGGAGCAGCGAGGTCGGGTCGCTCCGCTGCACCGCCACGTTGCGCGCGTCGGCGTCCGCGCCGAGCGGGAGCCAAGGCTCGCCGCTCGTGAAGCCGGCGCCCGGGCCGGGCTGCCAGGGCAGCGGCGTGCGCGACGGGTCGCGCGACAGGTTCGGGTGCAGGCGCCACGCCAGCGGGTCCTGGAGCCGCTCCGCGGGCACGGGCACGTTGCGCATGCCGATCTCCTCGCCCTGGTAGAGGAACGGCGTGCCGCGCAGCGTGAGCAGCATCAGCGCCGCGACGCGCGTGCGCGCCTCGCCGAGCGTCGGGTGGTCGTAGCGGCTCGCGTGACGGGGCGCGTCGTGGCTCGAGAGCACGTGGTCCGGCCAGCCGTGGCTCCCGACGAAGCGCTGGAAGCGCTCGGTCTCGCGACGGAACGCGGCGGCCGACCAGGGCGCGTGCAGGAACGAGAAGTTGAAGGCGAGGTGGAGCTCGTCGTTCCTGCCGTAGTAGCGCGCGACCTCGGCGGGGTTCAGCAGGTAGACCTCGCCCACGTACGCGCGCTCCGGGTAGCGGTTCGCGAGCCGGCGGAGCCCGCGCAGCAGGCGGTGGACGTCGGGGTGGTTCTCGTCGTGGACGTGCCGCTGCCCGCCGAAGCCCTGGGCGGGGTCGAGCACGGGGTTGTCGCGCAGCTTCGGGTCCTTCGCGATGCGGTGCACCACGTCGATGCGGAAGCCGTCCACACCGCGCTCGAACCAGAAGCGGACGACGCCGTGCATGGCGTCCACCACCGCCGGGTTGCGCCAGTTCAGGTCGGGCTGCTCGGGCAGGAACGAGTGCAGGTAGTACTGGCCGGTGGCGGCGTCGAACGTCCAGGCGGGCCCGCCGAACACGGCGACCCAGTTGTTGGGCGGCGAGCCGTCGGGCTTCGGGTCGCGCCACACGTACCAGTCGCGTTTCGTGCTCGCGCGGCTCGCGCGCGACTCCTGGAACCACGCGTGCTCACTCGAGCTGTGGTTCGGCACCAGGTCGAGCAGGATGCGGATCCCGCGCGCGTGCGCGTCGGCCAACAGCCGGTCGAAGTCCGCGAGAGTGCCGAAGCGCGGGTCGATGTCGCAGTAGTCCGAGACGTCGTAGCCGAAGTCGGCGAGCGGCGAGGGGAAGCAGGGCGAGATCCAGAGCGCGTCCACACCGAGCCAGGCGAGATGGTCGAGGCGCGAGCGGATCCCCTCGAGGTCGCCCACGCCGTCGCCGTCGGAGTCCATGAACGAGCGCGGGTAGATCTGGTAGATGACGCCGTGCTTCCACCACAGGAACTCCGCTCGCCTCCCGCGAGGCGAAGCCTCGCGGGGGCTCGCTGCGCGCCGCGCGGAGCGCGGCTTGCGATGCGACCGGTCAGCACTCTTCTTCGAGGCCTTTCGGCGGCGCGGCCGCGCGGCGCTCTTCTTCTTGCGCGCGGTCATCGGCCCTCCCAGGCCGCGCGGTCGTCGGCGGAGACGTCGGCGGTGTGCGCGAGCCGCACGGGCGTGATCGAAACGACGCCGCGCTGCGCGGCGATCACGTCGGTGTCGCGCAGTCTTTCCTCGCGCCGCACCAGGCCGCCGAACTCGTGGAAGTAGACGCCCTCGCTGCGCCGCTGGAACACGCGGTCGTAGCCGACGCGCGCAAGGCGCGTCACCTCGCGCGGCGTCTCCACGCCGGAGCCCCAGGGAAAGTTCACCGACACCAGGTCCACGCCGGAGGGAAGCCCGTGCTTCTTGGCGACGCGCGTGATGTCGAGCGCCAGCGCAGCGGCGCGCACCCAGCCTTCGCGTGCCTCGGGCGGGCGCGACTCGGCGGACCAGGTCTCGTGGTCCCGGAGGACGCCGGCCGAGAAGGCCAGCGAGGGCACACCCGAGATCCAGCCCTCGATGGCTCCGCCCACCGTTCCGCTCGAGCAGAAGAATGCGAGTCCGTGGTTGAAGCCGACGTTGATGCCCGAGACCACGAGCTCGGGTCGGTCGTCGAACAGCGCGTGGATGCCGAGCTGCGTGCAGTCGGCGGGGAACCCGCTCGCGCGCCAGATCTCGCAGCCCTCGCGGTCCGCGCGTTCCACGCGCACGTCCTCGAAGCGCGTGATGGCCTTGCCGATCCAGCTGCGCTCGGTCGCCGGCACCACCGCGCGCACCTTGGCTAGCGCTGAGAGCGCCTGCATCAGCGGGACGAGCGACGGCGAGTCGTAGCCGTCGTCGTTGGTGACCAGGATGAATCCCATCGTGGCTTCCCGAGACGCGGAGGCGCCTGTCGTGACTTCGCTCGCCTCACGCGAGGCAAGCCTCGCGTGGGCTCGCTGCGCGCGCGGCTGCGCCGCGCTTGCCGTCGTCGTTGGTGACGAGGATGAAGCTCACGCGCGGCCCGGGCTCACGCGAGCAGCGCTCGCCCGATCACCTTGAGCTCGAGGATCGGCTTCACGCCTTCGAAGATCGGCAGCACCGTGGCGTCCACGACGTAGCGGCTGATCGGGTACTCCTCGGCGTAGCCCCAGCCGCCGTGCATGAGCTGGCCCTGCTGCGTCACCTCGACCGCGATGTCGCAGGCGAGGAGCTTTGCCTGCGCGGCGAGCGGCGCCGCAGCGCGCTCGTCCTCGTCCATGGCGCGAGCGGCGGCGTAGGTGATCGCACGCGCCTGGAGCAGGCGCAGCGCCATGCGCCCGAGCGTGTACTGCGTGAGCTGGTAATCGCCGATCGCGCGCCCGAACTGGGCGCGGCCCGCCACGTACCTGGCCGTCTCCTCGAGCGCGGCCTGCGCGAGCCCGCACGCCCGCCCACCGGTCTGGAGCCGGCCCGCGGCGAAGCCGCCCATCTGGAGGTAGAAGCCCTTGCCGACGCCACCCTCCGCGCCGACCAGGTTCTCCGCCGGCACGAGCCAGTTCTCGAAGCTGAGCGTGAACGAGTGCATGCCGCGGTAGCCGGGCGTCGCGTCGGCCTTGCCGATGAGCCGCCCGCCGCCCGGCTGCGTCTGTTCGAAGGCGTGACCGGGCGCGGGCTGCTTCGGCACGATGAAGAGCGAGAGCCCCTTTGCCCCGGAGCCGGGATCGGGGTCGGTCCGCGCCAGCAGCGCGAGTACGTTCGCGCGGCCCGCGAACGTGCACCACGCCTTCGGCCCCTGGATGAGCCAGCCGCCGTCCGTGCGCACGGCGCGGCACTTCACGCCGGCCACGTCGCTGCCGATGTCGGGCTCGGTCACCGACACGCCCACCATCACCTCGCCCGACGCGAGCTTCGGCAGCCAGTGCTTCTTTTGCGCCTCGGTGCCGCCCTGGAGCAGCGCCTTGGTGAGGATTTCCGGCCGCGTGATCAGCGAGCCGGCGCCCGCGAGCGAGGCGCGCGACAGCTCCTCGGTGGTGAGGACCATCGCCAGGTTCCCGAGCTCGTGGCCGCCGTACTGCTCCGGGATCGAGAGCCCGAAGTAGCCGAGCTCGCCCATCGTCGTGATGAAGGACTCGGGGATGTCCTCGTCGTGGCGGTGGATCCGCTCGGCGTGCGGCAGCACCTCCTTCTCGGCGAACTCGCGTACGGAGGCGCGCACCTGCTCGAGCGTCTCGTCGAGCGGTGGCTCGGTGCGGCCGCGCGCAGCGATCGCGTGGCGGCCGAGCGCGCGCACGCGCGCCTCGTGGAGCGCGGCGCGGAGACGCGCGCGGCGCGGCGCGGGGAAGGCCCGCTCCAAGAGCGCGTCGTCGAGCCCGAGCTCGGCGGCGGCGCTTTCGAGACGTGCGCGCAGGCTCGCGACGAGGTCCGCCGCGGCCACCACCGCGCTCTCCGCCAGCAGCGCGTCACGGCTCGCGCCCCCGAGCGCGAGCGCCTCTTCGGCCGCGCGGAGCTCGGTCGCCGCGTACGCCACGCGCTCGGTCACCACCTGATGCTCGTCGATTGCCGCACCGCGCTGCGTGAGCGCTCGCGCGCATTCGAGTGCCGGTGTCAGGAGGGATTTCCCCGCATCCAGGAGCGCCCGAGCTTCGTCCAGGCTCACCGAGGCGGCTTCCGGCGCGGTCATTCTGTGATACCTCTCACAACTCGGGACGCGGAACGCCCTACGATAGCCGCAGCGTCGTTCTCGCGGCATCCGGGCCGGGTGCGCGACGCGCACAAGGAGAGAGGAATGACGAAGACGGGAGCGCGCCTCGTGATCGCCGCACTTGCGGCGCTCGCGCTGGCCTGGATCGCGTGTGGCCAGCAGGAGTCGCCGGCAGCCGAGAAGATGGAAGAGGCGGCCGAGGCCGCGCAGGGCGCCGCCGAGCAGGCTGGTGAGGCGGCGGGCGCCGCCGCCGAGGCTGCGCAGGAGGCCGGCGCTGCCGCGGCGGATGCCGCAGTAGACGCCGCAGCGGGGGCCGCCGAGGCCGCCGGGGATGCCGCCGACGCGGCCGCCGACGCCGCCGGAGACGCGGCCGATTCCGCCGCCGACGCCGCCGAAGATGCGGCGGACGCAGCAGCAGACGCGGCGAATCAGTGAACTCTTGCGGCCTGCGGGGGCGGCGAGCGCTTCTCGCGCTCGCCGCCCCGGCGCTCCTCCTCCTGGCCTGCGTCTCCGTCCGCGACGGAGGCGCGCACGACGGCTTCAGCGACGAGCGCACGCAGGTGCAGGTGATCACGACGAACATCGGGGGGAAGAACGTCTTCGTCCCGTCCACGATCGTGGTCACCTCGGGCGGCGGCCGGTCGCTCAGCTTCTTCAACACGACCGACCAGCCGCATGGCATGGCGATCCCCGGCCTCGGCATCGAGGTGATCCTGAAGCCCGGCGAGGAGTACGTGGTGGAGCTCCCGACCCTCGAGGGCGGCCGCATCTACGCGATCAACTGCCACCTGCACCCGCCGCACCGCAGCGCGACGCTGGTCGTGCTCCCGTCCCGCTGACTACTCGCGCAGGTAGTCCACCAGCCGCTCGACCAGCGCGGGGCTCCCGAAGACGAGCCCGATGCCGCGGCCCTCGCGCTGCCGGTCGAGCGTGACGCAGCGCCCGCCCGCCTCGGGCACGAGGATCTGCGTCGGCGCCGCATCCCAGGGATGGATGCCGGGATCGAGCATCGCTGCGACGCCTCCGTGGAGCACCTGGCTGTGGCCGAAGGCGTCGGTGTAGCCGCGGAGCAGGGGGAAGTCGGCGTTCAGGCGCTCGAAGCCGCGGCGCGCGCCGAAGCGGTCGAACTGGAACGGGTCGCCGTGCGAGATGATGGCGCGCCGCGGATCGCTCTCCTGCGAGACGCGCACGGGCTCTCCGTTCCGGCGCACCCCCGCGCCGCGATAGCCGACGTAGCGCTCGTCGAGCATCGGGACGTCGATCAGCCCGAGCACCGGCTCGCCCGCCTCGACGAGCGCGATCAGTGTGGTGAAGAGCGCGATGCCGCGCGTGAACGCGACCGTCCCGTCGATCGGGTCGAGTAGCCAGCCGCGCTCGGCGTTCCCCTCCTGGCCGTACTCCTCGCCGAGGATGCCGAGGCTCGGATCGAAGGCGCGGAGCACTTCGCGCATCGCGCGCTCGGCCGCGAGATCGGCCTCGGTCACCGGCGAGCCGTCGGACTTGAGCTCCGCCGACACGCGGCGGAAGCGCGGCAGGATCTCGCCCCGCGCGGCGTCGGCGGCGGCGCACGCTGCCTTTGCTGCCGCCGCGAGGTCGAGCATCCTCGCAGGATGGCTGCGCCCGCTTTGCATGTCGAGGTGCACGGGCCGCACGCGGCACCGGGCGTCGTGCTCGCGCACGGCTTCGGCGGGAGCGCGCGCAACTGGCGGCCGCAGCTCCGGGCGCTCCGCGCGCGCTACCGGGTCGTGGTGTACGACGCGCGCGGGCACGCGCGGAGCGAGGCGCCCCGCGAGGCCGCCGCGTACCGCAGGGAGGAGCTCGTCGCCGACCTGCTCCGCGTGAGCCTCGAGAGTGGCGACCCGCGGCCCGTGCTCGGCGGACTCTCGCTCGGCGCCGCGGTCGCGCTCCGTGCGGCGCTCTCACATCCCGAGCGGGCGCGCGCGCTGGTGCTCGCCTCGCCTCCGGCGGGCCCGGGCGCAGGGCACGGGTTCGCCGCGCACGCGGAGGCGTTCGCCGAGGCGATCGAGCGCGACGGCCTCGAGGCCGCGGGCGCCCGCTTCGTGTGGGGGCCCGAGTCGGGCCTCGATCCGGCCGGCGCGAAGCTCGTGCGCCAGGGTTTCCTCGAGCACAGTCCGCACGCCCTCGCGCACCTCCTGCGCGAGTGCCTCGCGAAGCTCGAGCCCGGCGAGACGCTCGGGCTCGAGGCGCTGCGCCTGCCCGTCCTCGTCGTGGCCGGCGCGCGCGACCCGGGCTCGCTCGCGGCGGGCCGTGCGCTCGCGGCGGCGCTCCCGGCCGCCGAGCTCGTCGTGATCCCGGACGCGGGGCACGTGGTGAACCTCGCCGCGCCCGCCGCGTTCGACGCGGCGCTTCTCGGCTTCCTCGCGCGCCTCGGGCCGGGCTGAGCGGTCGTCAGGCGCGCGCTTCGGCCAGCTCGCGCAGGCGGCGGAACGGGTAGATGCCGCTCGCGTGACCGTCGCTCCACGCGATCTGGATCGCGTAGCGGCCGACCGGTTCGATGCGGAGCGGGCGCACGTCCTCGGGCACCGAGGCCGGGTCGAGGCGCCCCGCGCCGCTCCACTCGTCGACGCACTGCGCGCAGCCGCACGCGAGCCGGAGCTCGCGCACGTCGTAGCGGCTCTCGACGCCGTCGGCCCACGTGATCGCGAGCGTGCGCGCGCCGGCCTGCGCGATCTTCGTCGGTGTGGTCGCGGGCGTCGGCGCAGCGTCGGACATCGTCGGAGCAAGCTAGGGTCGCCGCGCGGTGCCTGCTAGGCTCGCCGGCCGATGACGACACGCAAGCCGGACGCCATCGCGATCCTCGGCGGCACGGGCGATCAGGGGCTCGGCCTCGCGCTGCGCTTCGCGCGTGCCGGCCGGCCCGTGGTGATCGGCTCGCGCAAGGCGGAGCGCGCGGTCGCGGCGGCCGACGAGGTCCGGGGTGCCGTGCCCGGCGCCGACGTCGCTGGCTTCGAGAACGCCGAGGCCGCAGGGCGCGCCGACGTGGTGATCCTGTCGGTGCCCTTCGAGCACACCGCGCCGACGGTGAAGGCGCTCGGCGAGGTGCTCGCGGCGGGCCAGATCGTCGTCTCGATGGGTGTGCCGCTCGCGACCGCGATCGGAGACGGCGCGGTGCGCACCGTCGGTGTGTGGCAGGGCTCGTGCGCGGAGCTGGTCGCGGGCCTGGTGCCGGACGGAGTCGCCGTCGTCTCGGCCTTCCAGAACGTGGCCTCGCATCGGCTCCAGGACCTGGCGCACCCCGTCGAGTGCGATGTCGTCGTCTCCGGCGCGAAGGCGGCGCGCGAGCGCGTGATCGACCTCTGCCGCCTGATCCCGGGGCTGCGCGGCGTCGACGGCGGCCCGCTCGCGAACGCCCGCTACGTGGAGGGCTGGACGGCGCTGCTGATCGGGCTCAACGCCCGCTACAAGGTGCCGGAGGGGATGGGCTTCCGGCTGACGCACCTGCCCGAATGAGGGCTCCGTGAGCGATCTGCTCGACGTCGCCGAGGCGAACTTCCGCGAGCTCGCGGCGAATCCCTACCCGGGCCGCGGCCTCGTGCTCGGGCGGAGCACAGACGGCGCCGCATGGGTCCAGCTCTATTGGATCATGGGGCGGAGCGCGAACAGCCGGAACCGCGTGTTCGTGGCCGACGGCACGACGCTCCGGACGGAGCCCTTCGACGCCGGGGCCGTCGAGGACCCGACGCTCATCCTGTACGACGCGATGCTCGAGCTCGAGCGCGTGTACCTCGTCTCGAACGGTGACCAGACGCGGACGCTCCGCGACGCGCTCGCGCGGGGCGGCTCGTTCGAGGAGGCGCTCGCCACCCGCGAGCGCGAGCCCGACGCGCCGAACTACACGCCGCGCATCAGCGGCATGCTCGATCTGCGCGGGACGGAGCCCGGGCTTGCGCTCTCGCTCCTCAAGGCGAACCGGGCGGACCCCGCGCGCACCGACCGCGCGAGCTTCCGGCCGGCACCGCCGCCGCCCGGCTTCGGGCTCGGCCTCACCACGTACCGGGGCGACGGCTCGCCGCTCCCCTCCTTCACGGGCGAGCCCCTCTGGCTGCCCGTGGCCGGCTCGCCCGGAGCGCTCCTCGCCCGCTACTGGGAGGCGCTCGCGCCCGCGAACCGCGTGGCGCTCGCGCTCAAGTGGATCCCGCTTCGCGGCGGCCCCGGCGCGCTGCAGGTTCGGAACCTCGAGCGGCGGCCTGACGCAACGCGTCAATGACGGGGTTTCGCGGGGTTGCGGAGCCGGTTCCGGCGCCTGCGCCGGGCCCTGGGCACTCCGGGCGGAATCCGCGACGCGTTGTGGTAGCAGTTGCGTGCGAGCCCAAGATGTTGTGGATTTTCGTTGACGGAGACGGCCGCGGCCTTCTACAGTGCGCCGCACGGGGATGAAGTCCCTTCGGTGGCCTGGGGGGTTCGTTGACAGGCGGTTGCCGAAGGGAGTGGGCTTGTGGTGGGAAGGAGGACCTGCCCTGGCTCGGGGGCCCCGGGGTTTCCCCGGGGCCTCTCTCGTCTCCGCGTCTCGATCGGCCGGTGGAGCCGCCTCCGGGCCCGCTTCCGGTGCAGGAACTTCGAGGGGGAACGACGTGGATCGCAGCACGCGCACGGGTCGGGGCCAGCTGGGCGAGAAGGCGGCGCGGGGCCGGCGGGGAAAGCCGGTGAGCCCGTCCACCTCCCCGCAGCGCGGCCTCCCGATCGAGCGCGTGTTCACGCACGTCGGGGTCCATCCCTTCGACGAGGTCGAGTGGGAGCTGCGTTCGGCCACCATCACGAACGAGCGCGGCGAGCTGATCTTCGAGCAGCGCGACTGCGAGATCCCGAGGGGCTGGTCGCAGCTCGCGACGAACGTCGTGGTGTCGAAGTACTTCCGCGGCCATCTCGGGACCGCCGAGCGCGAGTCGAGCGTGAAGCAGCTGATCGGGCGCGTGGCCGGCCGCATCCACGAGTGGGGCGAGCGCGGCGGCTACTTCCGCACGCCGGAGGACGGAGAGAGCTTCCGCGCCGAGCTCACGCACCTGCTCGTCACGCAGAAGATGGCTTTCAACAGCCCGGTCTGGTTCAACCTCGGCGTCGCCGGCACGCCCCAGCAGGCGAGCGCGTGCTTCATCAACTCCGTCGACGACACGATGGAGTCGATCATGACGCTCGCGCGCACCGAGGCGATGCTCTTCAAGGGCGGTTCGGGGGCGGGCTCCAACCTGTCGCGGATCCGCTCCTCGAAGGAGCGCCTCGCGGGCGGCGGCACCGCCTCGGGCCCGGTTTCCTTCATGCGGGGCTTCGACGCCTTCGCCGGCGTCGTCAAGTCGGGCGGCAAGACCCGCCGCGCCGCCAAGATGGTGATCCTGAACGTCGATCACCCCGACGTGCGCGAGTTCATCCACTGCAAGGCGGACGAGGAGAAGAAGGCCTGGTCGCTGATCGACGCCGGCTACGACGGCGGTTTCAACGTGCCGGGCGGGGCCTACGACTCGGTGTTCTTCCAGAACGCGAACCACTCCGTGCGCGTCACCGACGAGTTCATGCGGGCGGCGCTCGAGGACCGCGAGTGGAAGACGCACGCGGTGACGACCGGGGAGGTGATCTCCAACTATCGCGCGAAGGACCTGCTGCGCGAGATCGCCGAGGCGGCGCACGTCTGCGGCGACCCGGGAATGCAGTACGACACCACGATCAACCGCTGGAACCCGGTGAAGGCATCGGGCCGCATCGGCGCCAGCAACCCGTGCTCCGAGTACATGTTCCTCGACGACACGGCGTGCAACCTCGCCAGCCTGAACCTGATGCGCTTCGTCGCGGACGACGGGAGCTTCGACGTGCGCGCGTTCCGGCACGCAGTCGCCATCACGATCCTCGCGCAGGAGATCCTGGTCGACTTCGCCGACTATCCGACGGCGGCGATCGCGAAGAACAGCCATCTCTTCCGGCCGCTCGGCCTCGGCTACGCGAACCTCGGCGCGCTCCTCATGAGCCAGGGCCTGCCCTACGACGGCGACGCGGGACGGAACGTGTCCGCGGCGATCACCTCGCTGATGTGCGGCGAGGCGTATCGCACGAGCGCGGAGATCGCGGCGGCCTTGGGCCCCTTCCCGAGCTACGCGCCGAATCGCGAGCCCTTCCTCCAGGTGATCGGCATGCACAAGGCCGCGGCCGAGGCGGTGCCCTCGGCCGGCGTGCAGCCCGATCTCTCGGAGGCGGCGCGCCGCGTCTGGGGCGAGGCGCTCGAGCTCGGCTCCCGCCACGGCTACAAGAATGCGCAGGTCACGGTGCTCGCGCCGACGGGCACGATCGCCTTCATGATGGACTGCGACACCACGGGCGTGGAGCCCGACATCGCCCTCGTGAAGTACAAGAAGCTCGTCGGCGGCGGGCTCCTCAAGATCGTGAACAACACGGTGCCGATGGCGCTCCGCAAGCTCGGCTACGACGAGAGCCGGATCGCCGCCATCGTCGAGTACGTGGACGAGCAGGAGACGATCGAGGGCGCGCCGGGCCTCGCGACGGAGCACCTGCCGGTGTTCGACTGCGCCTTCCGGCCGCGGAGCGGCGTGCGCTCGATCCACTGGATGGGCCACATCCGCATGATGGGCGCGGTGCAGCCCTTCCTGTCTGGCGCCATCAGCAAGACCGTGAACCTGCCCGCAGACGCGCGCGCCGAGGATCTGATGGAGGCGTACGTCGAGGGCTGGCGGCAGGGCCTCAAGGCGCTCGCGGTCTACCGCGACGGCAGCAAGCGCACGCAGCCGCTCAATACGGGCAAGGACGAGGAGAAGAAGGCCGAGGTGATCGACCTCCTCTCGCGCCGTGCGGTGCGGGTGAAGCTGCCCGACGAGCGCCAGTCGGTGACCCACAAGTTCTCGATCGCGGGGCACGAGGGCTATCTCACCGTGGGCCTCTACCAGGACGGAGCGCCCGGCGAGATCTTCCTGCGCATGGCCAAGGAGGGCAGCACGATCTCCGGCCTGATGGACACGATCGCCACGATGACCTCGATCGCGCTCCAATACGGCGTGCCGCTCAAGGCGCTGGTGGACAAGTTCAGCCACACCCGCTTCGAGCCTTCCGGCTTCACGAACAACCCCGAGATCCCGCTCGCGAAGTCGGTCACCGACTACGTGTTCCGCTACCTCGGCAACCGCTTCCTCCACGACGAGCCGCTCGCGGCCGACGAGCAGGAGACGGAGGCGGAGGTGACCGGCCTCAAGGAGTTCCGCCGGGTGGCGATCGCCGGCGGCTCCGGCGATCTGACCTCGGGCGAGCGCCGCACCTTCGTGAATCAGGCGGATGCGCCGGCCTGCACCGAGTGCGGGAGCATCACGGTGCGCAGCGGGGTCTGTTACAAGTGCCCGAACTGCGGAGCGACGAGCGGCTGCAGCTGAGCGGAGCGGGAACGGCAGAGCGACCAGCGGCGTCTCGAACTGGGGGGTGAGGGACGTCGCGGAGCGCGGGGTCGGGCATGCGTCCGGCCCCGCGCTCCTGCTCGGAGGTGTTCCGGTGAGGGGACTCGTACTCGCCCTGGTCTCGACGGTCGTCGCGACGACCGCCTGCGTTACGGTCAACCTGCCGGGCCCCCGGGTCGGGCCGCTCGAAGAGACGGTGGTGGAGGGCGAGGCCGGGCCGAAGATCCTGATGCTCGACCTCGTCGGCGCACTCAGCACGAAGCCCGAGGAGTCGCGCTTCGGCCTCTCCCGGAGCGAGAGCCCGACCGCGCGGCTCCGCGAGGAGATCGACCGCGCGCTCGAGGACCGCGAGATCGCGGCGCTGCTGCTCCGCATCGACAGCCCGGGCGGGACCGTGATCGCGAGCGACATCCTCTACCGCGAGGTGCGCCGCTTCAAGCAGCAGACGGGGCGGCCGGTGATCGCGCAGCTGATGGGCTCCGGCACGTCGGGCGCCTACTACGTGGCGATGGCGGCCGACGAGGTTCGCGCCTACCCGACCACGGTGACCGGCTCGATCGGGGTGATCATCGTCGGGATCAACGTCTCCGGCCTGATGGAGCGTTTCGGCGTCGAGAACCAGACCCTCACGACCGGGCCCTTCAAGGACGCGGGCTCGCCGCTGCGTCCGATGCGCGCGGAGGAGCGCGCGCAGCTCTCGAGCGTGGGGCGCGATCTTTTCGGCTCGTTCCTGGACGCGGTCGAGGCGGGACGCCCGAAGCTCACGCGGGCGCGCATCGAGGAGCTCGCGGACGGCCGCATCTACAGCGGGCCGCAGGCGCTCGAGACGGGCCTCGTCGATGCGCTCGGCGACCTGCCGGAGGCGGTTGCTTCCGCGAAGGCGGCCGCCGGGATCACGGGCCCCGCCCGCGTCGTCGTCTACCACCGCGAAGGCGAAGAGCCGGCGAGCCTGTTCTGGGCCTCGAGCGGTGCCGCAGCTGCGGCGTCGCGCCTCGACCCGACCGAGCTCGCCGGCCCGACCTTCCTCTACCTGTGGTCGCCCGCCGGCGGGCTAACCGAGCTGCTCGCTCAGTAGATCCACTTCCCGCCCTGGAAGCGGAAGATCTCCGTCACGCGCGTGATCTTGCCGGCGCTGCAGCTCTTCGCGAGCTGATCGGCGCACGTGAAGACCATCTCGTTGTAGCGGAGGATCCCGACCCACGGCGCCGTGGACGAGCCCGTCGGGCGGAGCTCGATCTGGAACTCGTCGGCGTAGCCGCGATAGCTCGCGACGTCACCGACGAGCTTCGGCTTCGCGCGGTTCGCGGTCTCCACCCGCTCCATCTTCTGCATCCAGCCCGTCGCGAACTCGTGGAACGAGCGCTCGGCGCGCTGGTGCGCGGGGTCGGTGTTGGGAATGGCCGCGGGCGGGTTCGCCCAGGCAGCCGCAGCGCAGCTCAGGACCAACAGGAACGAGAAAGCAGTACGCACACGTCGAATCGGGGTCATGGGGGCTCCTATCGGTACGAGGCCCCTCCTCGAACTTCGACCGTATCACGGCAATCGGCCCGCACGTGAGCAGAAACTGTGATGGCCGGTCACATTCCGCCTGCTACGGGACGATGGCGGCGCGGGCACGATTCCGGGAAGAGCCCTTCCGGCTGCGGGCGCGAGCCTGCCTTCGCCGCGAAACGCTGGATATGCTCCCCCGCCGACATGGCAGAACGCGTTCTGGTCGTAGACGACGAGCCCGACCTGCTGGAGCTGGTGCGCTTCCACCTGGCGCAAGCCGGTTTCGAGGTCGAAACCGCGCGGACCGGCCGCCAGGGGGTCGAGGCGATCCGCCGCCGCCGGCCGAGCCTGGTGGTGCTCGACTGGATGCTTCCCGACCTGCCGGGGACCGAGGTGTGCCGCCAGGTGCGCTCCGACCCGCAGCTGCGCGATCTGCCGATCCTGCTCCTCACCGCCAAGGCCGAGGAGGTGGACCGCGTGGTCGGCTTCGAGCTCGGCGCGGACGACTACGTCACGAAGCCCTTCAGCCCCCGGGAGCTCGCCCTGCGGGTCTCGGCCATCCTCCGCCGCTCGA
>Ga0187893_10002980_pt1 | contig 35585 bp, 34 predicted proteins | sample MA1701074metaG_FD_139574 | JGI IMG/M metagenome (GOLD analysis project Ga0187893, IMG submission 139574) | White microbial mat communities from a basaltic lava cave in the Kipuka Kanohina Cave System on the Island of Hawaii, USA - MA170107-4 metaG ...
CCCGAGACCCGGGAGGCAACCGAGCTGGCCATCGACATCCGCATCGACCTCCGGAACGCGCTCAACCCGCTCGGTGATCAGGCGCGCCAGGGGGAGCACCTCCAAGAGGCCGAGATGCTCGCCCGGACGCTCGGCGACCGGCAACGGATCGCGCGGATCGCCACCTTCATGGTGATCCAGTGCCTGCTCACCGGCGACTACGACAAGGCCGTCAGATTCGGGCAGGAGGCCCTGAGCATCGCGCGAACCCTCGGCGATCGCTCGATCGAGGTGGTCGCCACGTCCCATCTGGGCACGACGCACGCGGCCCGGGGTGAGTTCAGGGAAGCGGCCACTCTCCTCGAGCGGAACGTCGCGCTCGAGGAGAATCTGCGCTACGAGCGCTTTGGATCGCCCGCCATAGAGTCGGCACGCTCTGGGGCTGAGCTCGCCTTCGTGCTGTCCGAGCTCGGGCGGTTCGACGAGGCCATCGGGCACGCCGAGGCAGCCGTGGAGATCGCTGAGTCGGCCAATCATCCCTTCACGATGTACTTCGCGTTGCTCGATCTCGGCCGCGCCCACTTCCGGCGTGGGGATCTCTCACGTGCAACCCGCGTCCTCGAACGGGGCCTCGACCTCTGCCGAACGTGGCAGTTCGACGGCGGGATACCAATCGTCGCTGCCGCCCTCGGCGTCGCCCTCGCCGGCCGGCCCGAGACGCTACCCCTGGTCGCGAGCGCCGTCGAGGAGTTCCGCCGTCGCCAGCCGCACAACCGGCCCGCGTTCATTCTTCTGTGCGCGGGGATGACCTACCTCTCGGCCGGGCGGATCGACGAGGCCGCCAGCCACGCCCGAGAGGCACTGGCGCTCACCCGCCGGCTGGGGGCTCGGGCAAGCGAGGCCCACGCCCTCTGCCTCGCTGGTGACGTCGCGTCGACAGGCGGCGCCGAGGACGCTCCCGGTTACTACCGCGAGGCGCTGGCCCTCGCCGGCGAGCTCGGCATGCGCCCACTCGTCGCCCACTGTCACCTCGGTTTCGGCAAGCTCTACCGGCGCGCGGGCGAGCGCCGGGAAGCGCAAAAGCATCTGACCGCTGCGATGACGATGTACCGCGAGATGGACATGCGCTTGTGGCTGGATCAGACGGAGGCGGAGCTAGAGCTTCTGGCCTAGGCCGAGGATCATTCGCAAGGCCTGTTTGCTACACCAAACGGGTACGCGCACTTACAGAGACCGAGTCCCAGGGCTGAAAACCCTGGTGTCGGCGGTTCAATCCCGTATGAGTGGGCGCCACGCCGTGGAGGCGTGACGCCCATGTGGTGGTCAGCCAGGTCTATCGAGCGGAATAGACCGTGATGTCGTTGGAGGTGGGGGGCCGGAGGGCGGCTTCAGACGCCGGCGCGCGTTCCGAGTGGCCGGGATCGTCGGCAGTGAAGCCGGGATTTCCAAACATCGGTCCGCAATCGTTGTTGGTCTTGTAGGCGCCGTAGCCGGCGCCAGTCGCAGCGCCAATCAGGCCGCCGATCAGGGCGCCCTTGCCCGCGCCTGAACCGCCGTCGGCAATGGCGCCACCGGCGGCGCCGAGGCCCGCACCGAGGAGCCCCCCAACTGCCCCAGGCTTGGCGATCCGCCACGCGCGATCACCCGCGGCGCATTCCGAGGCCGTGGTGGCCGCTGGAACTGGGCGCGGCGTGTTGGTGGTCGTTCGGTTTACGGCAGGCACTACCCGCGCCGCCGCAACCATGGGGGCGCGACGGGCAGAAGGCGTTGCGTAGGTCGGGGCTACAGACTCGGCAGGCGCCGCGGGACGGAGCATGTAGGCGGTCGTGACACCCGTGAGAAGTGACGTTCCCGCCACGAGCGCGATGCCGGCCGTGACGATTTTACCGAGTGGGTTCATGGTCGAGTCCTCCTCTCCCCGCCTATGACGGGCAGGACCAGAAACGTATTCCGCTGCCTTCGGTCAGCGACTTCCGCGCGGGGGGCCAGCTTGACGCGGCCAGATCCTGGGAACTAAGCTCGCGCCAGGATCCGCTCTTCGCGAAGGGAGGACTCGATGACGGATGTATCCGGTCGTGTCGTGGATGCCGACGGACACGTTCTCGAACCGGCTGATACCTGGGTGAAGTATCTCGAGCCGTCGTACCGGGATCGGGCCATTCGGATCGAGCGTGACGACGACGGGTACGAGGTTCTGCTCGTCGACCGCCGCCCGGTCAAGACGCTACGAGGGCAGCTGGGCGCGCTGGGCGGGATCGCCATGGACGCGCGTGACCTGCTCACCAGGGGGCGGGTGAGCTACGCGGAGGGCAGTCCACCAGGCGCGTATGATCCGCTCGCTCGGCTCCGCGTCATGGACGGGGAGGGGATCGACGCGGTTCTCCTCTACCCGACCATCGGTATCTGCTGGGAAGGCCACGTTACGGACGGCAACCTCGCTACCGCCTACACCCGCGCGTACAATCGCTGGCTCGTCGAGTTCTGCCGCGCCGAGCCGAAGCGCCTATACCCGGTCGCGCACATCTCGCTGCTCGACCCAGCCGGCGCCGTGGAGGAGACACTCCGCGCCCGCAAGGACGGATGCGTTGGGATCTACCTGTCTCCCGATCTCGCCGCGCGGGGTGGTCGTCATTTCGACGACCCGGTGTTCTCGCGGTTCTGGGAGACGGCCCAGGATCTCGAGATGCCGGTCGCGTTCCACGTTGTCGTACGTGACCGGCAGTGGTTTCGCCAGTGGCTGCGAAAGGATCCCTCGGACGGCTTGTTTGGCTTCGCGTTCCTGGCCATCGACGTCATGGCCGCGTTCACTCAGATGCTGTGCGCCGGCATGTTCGAGCGCTACCCGCGTCTGAAGTGTGCGGTCCTCGAGGCCGGTTCGAACTGGATCGTCGCGTGGCTGGACCGGCTCGATCACAAGTACCGCGTCATGGCCCACCAGACGCCGATCCGGATGGAGCCCAGCGCGTACTTCTACCGCCAGTGCCTGATCTCGGCCGACCCGGACGAGTCGGTCACCGCGGAGATGATCCAGCATGTCGGCGCGGATTACTTCATCTGGGCTTCTGACTACCCGCACATCGACGCCTCGTTCGGCGTCGTGCGCGAGCTGAAGGCCCACCTCGCGTCCCTCCCAGAGGAGGCGCGCCGGAAGGTGCTCGGCGACAACGCCGTACGGTTCTACGGGCTGCCCGCCTGACGCCCGACGAAGGCCATGGGGGAGAGGAAGGCGGGATGCTACGGGGTGTCGCCGAGCCGCGCGCGGATGCCGTCCCAGAGGGCGACGAGCTCCTCGCCGCCGGGATCCACGGGCCGCTTCCTGACCGCGGTGTGGACCAGCACGAGCTTTGACGCGGGGTCGACGTAGATAGCCTGGCCGCGCACGCCGAGCAGGGCGAACATGCGACGCTCGCCCGGGAAGATCCAGGTCTGGTAGCCGTACCCGAAGTATCGCGTCGCCGCATACGGCTTGAGGTGCCAGCTCTCTGCGGGAACGGTGGTGGCGGCGAGGATCCAGGGTCTCGGGATGATCTGCCGACCGCCGAGCCGGCCGTCATGGGCGAGGAGCAGGCCGAGCCGCGCGTAGTCCCGGAGCACGGCGTTCACGCAGCAGTACGCCGACTCCATTCCCGCATTGTCGATGAGCCAGGTCGCGTCCGCCTCGGCTCCCATCGGCTTCCAGATCCTGTCCGAGAGGTACGCGGCGAGCGGCTGCCCCACCACCGCCCGGAGCACGAGGCCGAGCACCTGGGTCTCCGAGGACGCGTACGAGAAGGCGCTGCCCGGCCCGCGGAGGCGCTCGTTGAATCCGACGACCGCCGATGGCCCCCCGGGCCCGTCGCCTCGGAACGTATCCCTGACGAGGAGGGCCACGTCGTCGCGGCCACTGTAGTTCTCGATGAACTTGACCCCCGACGACATCGTCAGCAGATGGCGGATCGGGGTGCGCCCGTACTCGGTGCCCGCCAGCTCGGGGACGTAGGCGTCCGCGCGATCGTCGATGGAGCGGATGCGGCCCTCCTCGATCGCGATGCCCACGAGCATGGCGGTGATGGTCTTGCCCATCGACCACGACGTGAAGCGGTGGGTGTCGCGGCGGCCGTACTGGTAGCGCTCGACGAGGATGGTGTCGCCCCGGGCGATGAGGAGGCCGGTGGCGGGGTGCCGCGCCAGATACCCGTCGAGCGTGCGCGACTCGCCCGCGAACCGATAGGTGATGGCTGGCTCCGTCGCCGCCCGGCGGAGCGGGCTCGGGATCGCGGCCCTGGCCACCGCGCGCGCCGGAAGGATCTCGTCCAGACGCGAGTGGGAATCGACGAGATACTCCGGTGACCACCAGTTGGACCGGTCGGCGCGCGGGAAGCCGGCCGGGCCCGCTCCATAGTCAGCCGCATCGGGCCCGGAGGCCTCGAAGGCGGGCTGACCCAGCCGAGCTGGTTGCCCGACCTCGGTCTTCTGAGGCAGGGGAGGTGTCCCGCCGCACCCCGCGAGCGCGATGGCCATCGCGACCGCGACCGCGCGTTGCGACCGCCCGAGCGAACGCCATCCGCCGGCCTCGATCGGGCTCGAGAGCGGGGCCACGCCGTGGGTGGAGCGCGGCACCGGCGCCCTCAGCTCTCGCGAGGCTCCGACATCGGGGCGGCCTCGTCGCGGAAGCGCTCGGCGGGAGCGGCGGTGCCCCGGGCGGTGAGGGCGGGGTAGTGCCGCTCGAAGATCTCGATGATGGCCCCGGCCGGGACGTCGGCGCTCGGCCCGTGATCGCGCACGTACTCCATGTGGCGGCGCCCGCTCGGGTCGTAGGCCTGAAAGAGCGAGTCGCGGCGTCCGTCGAACGGGAGGGGCGGGACGCCGAAGCGCTCGCAGAGGGCGCGATCGAAGACCGGCGTGGCCTTCACCCAGGCGCCGTCCAGGTACAGCTCCGCGTAGCCGTGATAGTAGAAGACGTCGGTCCCCATCAGCCGGCGCAGGCGCGGGCTCGCCAGGTGGTTCCGGACGTCGGCGAAACCGAGGCGGGCGGGGATGCCGGCGACGCGGGCGGACGCGGCGAGCACGGCCGACTTGGCCACGCAGAACCCGGAGCCGCGGGCGAGGCAGGCGCTGGCTCGGTACGTCTCGACGGAGCGAAAATCGCAGTACGGTGTGTAGACGATCTCGTCCCGCACCGCGTGGTAGAGGGCCACGGCGCGGGCGACGGGCTCGGCCGCATCGGCGACCACGCGATGCGCGAAGGCCACGACGTTCGCGGCATCGGAGTCGACGTACGCCGTCGGCCGGAGGTACTCGTTCTCGTTTCTCGCCGTCACGCCCCGCCCCTCGGGCCTCGGACACCGGGCCGGGAACATCATCGCACAGGGCGCGCTCCGGGCCGGGATGGCTTATCATGGCGGGCCAGAGGGGACACCATGGCCTACACGCGGATCTCCGCCGATTGCCATATCGACATGCCCTGGATGCCGCCCGACCTCTTCACGGCCAACGCGTCCGCCGCCCTGCGCGACCGCATGCCGTACGTCACCGATGGGCCCGACGGCCCGTGCTGGACGGCGAGGAACGGCGCCTCGTTCGGGCTCGTCGGCGGGGTGGGGCCCTCGGGACAGAAGTACGTCCCGGGCCTCCACTACCGCGCCGACGTGATGGCGTCTACCGGTTTGTACGATGACGGCAAGAAGGGGATACGCCGTCCCACCGATCCGCATCTCCGGGTCAAGGACATGGAGCGCGACGGCGTGCAGGCCGAGATCATCTTCGGCATCCTGGGCGCGGCCACCCGGCTTGGCGATCACGAGGCCGCCGCCGAGATGTTCCGCATCTACAACGACTGGCTGGTGGCCTTCTGCCGCCACTACCCGGCGCGTCACATCGGGCTGGCCTGCCTGCCCTATGGCGATATCGGCGCGGCGGTGCGCGAGATCCATCGGGTGGCGAAGATCGGGCTGCGTGGCCTCGAGCTGTCGTGCTCGTGGGACATGGAGCCGATGTGGCACCCGGCGTGGGAGCCGCTCTGGCAGGCGGTGAACGAGGTCCGCCTGCCCCTGCACTTCCACACCTTCCCGACCATGCCGCCCAGCGTGCGGGAGAAGGCGACCGGCCTCACCAAGCGCGCCGCCAAGTTCACCAGCGTCGCCGGCTTTCAGATGAACCTCATCAACATCCTGGCCGCCGTGATCGGCAGCGCGGTGCTCGAGCGCTACCCGAACATCCGGATCTCGTTCGGGGAGAGCGGGATCGGCTGGCTGCCCTACGCGCTCGACCGCATGGACTTCGAGTGGGAGGATCGATTCCGCGACCTGGGACTCCGGATGAAGCCCAGTGAGTACTGGCGGCGGCAGTGCAAGGCGACGTTCCAGTTCGACCGCATCGGGACCCAGATGATCCACGAGATCGGTGAGGACACCCTGATGTGGGGCTCGGACTATCCCCACGGCGACGGGGTGTGGCCGGAGTCCTCGAAGTACATCGAGGAGCAGTTCGGCCACCTGCCCGCCGCGACCGTGCGCAAGATCGTCTGCGAGAACGCGGGCAAGTTCTACGGCCTGATGAAGTAGCCGACTGGGACGACACGGGAGGACAGCCATGCCTCGAGCGTTGACCGACGTGAGCATCCACCGCCTGTCGCCCGCGCTGGGCGCCGAGGTCCTGGGACTCGACCTGACGCAGCCGCTCGACGCCGCGACGATGACGCGCGTTCGCGACGCGTTCCAGGAGCACCACCTGCTGTGCTTCCGCGACCAGCGCCTCACGGACGACGAGCTCATGGCCTTTTCGCGGCAGTTCGGTCCCCTCGAGGAGTTCCCCGAGAAGGACAAGACGAAGGGGACGATCGAGGTCTACAACGTGGCCAACGTCTCGCCCGAGGGGACGCACCTGGCCACGCAGGACCCACGGGTCATCTTCCAGCGCAACAATGCGCGGTGGCACACGGACAGCTCCTATCGCTTCGTCCCATCGCTCGCCTCGATCCTGTACGGCATCGAGGTGCTGCCGGAGGGCGCCGAGGGCGGTGAGACCGGGGTCTCGAACATGTTCCTGGCCTACGACGCGTTGCCCGACGACATCAAGCGCCGCCTCGAGCCGCTCCACATGGTTCACAACTACGAAGGTATCCGGCGGCTGGAGCCCGAGATGCCGCCCACCTCGACGGCCGAGCGTGACGCCTTTCCGCCGGTTACCCACCCGCTGATCCGCGTGCACCCCGACTGGAGCGGCCGGCGCTCGCTCTACTTCACGTGCAACACCTCGCGCGAGATCGGCGGCGGAACGCTCGAGGAGGGCCAGAAGCTGCATGACTGGCTGCGCGAGCATGTCAGCGAGCCGCGCTTCTGCTACTTCCATCGGTGGCGTCCCAGAGACCTCGTGATGTGGGACAACCGCTGCCTCCTGCATCGCGCCATCCCCTACGACTACGCCCGGTACCGCCGGGTCCTGCGACGGACCACGGTGGCGGGCAGTGGGCCCGTGGTCGGCCCCTTCTCGGTGGGCGCGCGGCCGGCCGAAAGGGTGTAGGCGAGGTTGACAACCGGGCTGGGGTGCTCCCAGACTCGCGGTGTCCCGTCACAAGTCTCCAGTGCTCTTACTCAAGGAGGGACTCGATGCCCTACGTGCTGTTCCGCCACAAGGTCGCCGACTATCAGAAGTGGAGGCGGGCATTCGACGCTCACGGCCGGGTGAGGAAGTCGGGGGGCTCCAAGGGTGGGCGCCTGTTCCGTAGCGCCGTCAGGCCGAAGGAAGTGTTCATCCTCTTGCGCTGGAACGATCTCCGGCGGGCCAAGAAGTTCACCAAGTCGGCGGCCTTGCGGAAGGCGATGAAGGCGGCGGGCGTGCGAGGCAAGCCGGACGTGTTCTTCCTGCAGGAGAGTGCTCGCGCGGGCAGGTAGGGCATCGAGTGGCCGCAATGAAGCCGGTTGCGGTTTGACTTCGGGGCGCGTCGACGATCAAGGGGGGACTGCCATGGCGATGACGATGACGATCGAGCGGGTGATGGCATTCATGGGTCTCGACGTGCTGGTCGCGAAGGAGGAGGGCCTGTTCGCGGCGGAGGGTCTGGATCTCCGGATCGCGGCGCTGCCGCCCGACGAGCTCCGTTCCGCTGCGGAAGGCACGCCGACCAAGCCCACGACGAATCAGGGGAAGCTCCAGGCGCGCGGCGAAGCGCAGATGTTCCAGGCCTGAGAGTGCGGCAATAACCGCCGGGTGGCGGAAAGTCCGGTCGGCGCGCTTCAGGTGGGACGGCGCGCGATGATCGTCTGCGGAGCCCTGGTCGTCCCGCCGACCTCTACCGTCTACACGCCGCAAGAGCTGGCCCACAAGCTGGTGGCGCTCGACTACGGCAACGGCACCGCCTACGCGGGCCTGCAGATGCTGGAGGGCGCGATGCCGCGCGAGGCGGTCACCACCTGCGCCGCCGCGACGAGTCCCGCCGAGCGGTTCGCCGGCTTGATGCGGGGCGATTTCGAGGCGACCGTGCTGCAGGAGCCCTGGATCACGGTGGCCGAGCAGGCGGGATGCCGCCTGGTCTCGACCACGTTCTTTCACGGCACCTGGGTCGCCACCCGTGACGTCAGCGCGGAGGCGTACGCCGCCCTCCTGCGGGCGATCACTCGAGCGGTTCGTCGCATCAACGCCGACAAGCGACGGTATGTCTCCTACTTCATCCGCGATTGGTCGGGCCATCCCGAGGTGGAAGCCCTCAGACCCCACGACTTCAACCTGGGCCGCATCCAGTTGAAGGAACCGGGCCCCATTCCCGAGAATGAAGCGCGCTGGGCGTGGGAATGGATGGCCGGCTGGGGCCTGTTGGAGGGAGCGTTCGACGTCACCACGCAGATCAACCGAAAGCTCGAACGGGAGGCGAACCAACTCGCCGCGGCCGTCCGCGCCGGGTAGGAGAATCGGAGGGGGCCTTGATCCCCTCGGCGTGACAGAGACGCGGCGATGCAAGCTTCAACAAGCCGGCAAACGTGCCGCTACGCCCTCCCACATGAGTTCGGCCCAGCGAGCATACCCGGCATCGGACGGGTGATAGCCATCTCTCCACAGGAGTGCCGGTTGCGCCGGTACCTCTTCGCGGCTCGGCAGGTAAAGGTCAACGAGCTCCACGCCGTGCTCACGCGCCTTCCTTGCGAGAGCCTCGTTGAACAGCGCGGTCTGCCGGCCGACGACGTCAACCTGAGGGCCGCGGGCGAATCGGGGGGTCACCGCCAGATCAGGCAGGAGGTTCACGACAATCAGCGCGGTTGTTTCATGCCGCAGCCGGCCAAGAATTGCGTCGAGATTGCGCTCGTACTGGGCGACGGGGATCCCACGGGTGATATCGTTCGGCCCGATCGAAAGTGTGACGAGATCCGGCTGGCGCTTGACGGCCCGATCGAGCTGCCGGGCCATGACGTCTGCCGAGGTAGCTCCGCCTACGCCAAGGTTCGTCACGCGGGCGTTCGGATACCTTGCCCGCACTCTCGCATGGAGCCGACTCACGTAGTTGAGATCGGGGCGGCTCGCGCCGACACCCTCGACCGTGCTGTCCCCGAGGGCGACGTACTGGATCAGCGCGTGGCAGTCGTCCAGCCCGACGCGAGGCCACCTATCACGCGGCGGACTGCAGGCAGTCGCCAGGACGACGGCCAGCGCGGCAAGGACACGGTAAGCGATCATCACGATATGGGTTTGCCGAGATCGGCACATCGCATGGGGGACCCATCGTAGCCGAATCGCTAGCCTTCCCGGAGACCTTCCGGAGTCCCCCTACGCTAGGTTCAGAGGTTGGCGACCTTGACCCGCCCGGGCCGCGAGACTAAGCTCGCGCCACCTGTCCGATCTGTCCCGGCTCCGATCCGCTGGAGGCTCCGGTATGCGGTGTCCGCGCGGCGGTCAGCAGGGCGTCCTGGCGATGGATTGATGCGCGAAGAGGCAGGAGGCGGAAACCCGTAGACCCTGGGAGGGTCATCACATGCCCGACAAGACCTATAAGCTGATCGAGCTGGTCGGAGTATCGAGTGAATCAGTTCAGCATGCCATCCGGAATGCGGTGGCCCGGGCTTCCCGGAGCCTCAAGGGGCTGGATTGGTTCGAGGTCACGGAAGTCCGAGGGCTAGTGAAAGAGGGTCAGGTAAGCCAGTTTCAGGTGAAGCTCAAGGTCGGGTTTCGCATTCTCGGGGAGGATGAGATGCGGGGGGCTTGACGGCTCAGCGCGCGAGACCTACCATTCCGTGACTTCCATCCGCTGAACCGGTGTGAGCCCGGAACCGGCTCACCCTTGGTAAGGAGGAGCAGGCCATGGTCAACCGTCGGGTGACCAGCATGCGGCCCCGCGTCGTTCATTTCATCAATCCGAAGACCGATTCGCTGACCACGCGGCCCCTGTACCTGAATCGGGCCCTGTATTCGCCGCTCGCGGGCCTGCTGGCGGTCGCCGCGGGCATTCCGCGCGATCGTTACGAGGTGGTGCTGACCGACGAGAACATCGAGTCGATCGACTTCGACCTGAAGGCGGATCTGGTCGGCCTGTCCGCGATGACGAGCTACGTGAACCGGGGCTACGAGATCGCCGACGCGTTCCGGTCGCGCGGGGTGCCGGTCGTGATGGGTGGCGTGCACCCCAGCTTCATGCCGCAGGAGGCGCTCAAGCATTGTGACGCGGTGGTGATCGGGGAGGCGGAGCTCGTGCTCGACAAGCTCCTGGACGATCTCGAGCAGGGCCGGATGCGCGGCATCTACCGGGCGGACCGGCTGCACCCGATGGAGGGCCTGCCGATGCCGCGGTACGACCTGCTCAAGAAGAACCGCTACGTCAACCGCACCTTCGTGCAGACCTCGCGGGGTTGCCATCAGGGCTGCACGTTCTGCGCCGAGCCGCTGATGAACGGTTTGAAGTTCCGCTACCGGCCGGTCGCGGAGGTGATCCGGGAGATCGAGAACTGCGGCTCGCGCATGATCTCGATCAACGATGCCGACTTCTTCGGCACGCCGGAGCGCCCGAAGGAGGTCATGCGGGCGCTGAAGGGTCGCGGGGTCACCTGGCAGGCGGGCGTCACCTCGAAGCTCGCGCAGGATGATCGGATGCTCGAGCTCGCCGCCGCGAGCGGCTGCACGTTGCTGAGCATCGGCTTCGAGTCGATCTCGCGTGCCACGCTGACGAGCGTGCACAAGCACGTGAACCGTCCCGAGACCTTCGCCGCGCTCGTCGAAAAGGTGCACTCGTACGGCATCATGGTGTTCGGACTGTTCATGTTCGGCTTCGACGGCGACGACCCCTCGGTGTTTCGTGAGACGGCGCGGTTCAATATCGAGGCCGACTACGATGCCTGCGCGTATTCCGTCCTCACGCCCTATCCGGGCACGCTGACCTGGTACGAGTTGAAGAAGGCCAACCGCATCGTGTCCTTCGATTGGGAGAAGTACGATCAGGCCAACGTCGTCTATCGACCCGCGCGGATGTCCGGCGACGAGCTCCGGCTCGGTCAGAATACGGCCTACGAGACGTTCTACGCGCTGTCGTCCATGGCCCGGCGCTTTCCGGTCCGCGGCGGGCGCCGCCGGCTCCAGTGGTCCATCTACAATCTGTTCATGAAGAAGGGTGCCGCGACCGATCGCAAGGACGCGGTCGCCGAGCCGACCGAGGCGCCCGACGTGATACCGATGCCGCCCATTCTGCCGCTCAAGCGGGAATGGCGCGAGGCGGTGCTCGAAGGGACAGGGGGCGCGCCCGGATCTTCAGTGAGCGCGGGCTGAGAGCTTCCTCCTGTATCGTCGGCCGGCAAAGACCCCGTGCCCGACGGCTTGGACCCAGTTGACCAGCAGGATCGTGAGCAACACCGTGCTGGCTTGCAGGAACTGGGACGCCCTCACCCTGATGGGAGATCTCATGGTTTTTCCCTTTGCGCATGAAGCGTGCCAGGCGGCAACGCTGCGCAAAGGCTGACACATCCGACTGGCTCACGCGGGGCTCGTGCGGGCATCGTGCCCGGGGTCACGCAAAATGCCTGACATGTGAGACGGACAGGGCCGGCGTCGGCCGGCCGCCAGCCCAGAGCGCCTCCGTGTCGGCGCGCCTGGCCTGCACCTTGCCGGACCGCCGGGGCGGCGCTATCGTCACGGCACCCTTGGCGCCGCGCCGCAGCGAGAGAGGAGATGACGATGCCTGCCGTCGATGGCGGAGACCTCAAGAGCCTGGTCGATCTCGACCTCGGCATGGTGAGCCGCGAGATCTTCGTGAGCGAGGCGATCTACGGGCAGGAGCTGGAGCGGGTCTTCGCGCGCGCCTGGCTCTTTCTCGGCCATGAGAGCCAGATCCCGCGGCCGGGCGACTATGTCGTGTCCTCCATGGGCGAGGAGTCGGTCATCGTGTGCCGCGATGCGGCTGGGCGCATCCGCGTCTTTCTGAACTCCTGCCGCCACCGCGGCATGAAGGTCTGTCGCTACGACGAGGGCAATACCGTCGAGTTCATGTGCCCGTATCACGGCTGGAGCTACGGCACGGACGGCGCGCTGGTGGGCGTTCCGTTCGCCAAGGACGCCTACGGGGCCCAGCTGGACCGCTCGGGCTGGGGCTTGATCGAGGTGCCCCAGATGAAGAACTACAAGGGCACCATCTGGGCCACGTGGGACCGTCAGGCGCCGCCCTTCCTCGAGTATCTCGGCGGCTACGCGCTCTACCTCGACCTCCTCCTCGACGCGTGGGACGGGCGCGAGGGCGGCACCGAGGTGATCGGGGGGACCCACAAGTGGCGCATCCCCTGCAACTGGAAGTTTCCCGCCGAGAACTTCTCCGGAGACCGCTACCACGGCGTGAGCCATCGCTCGGTGGACATGGTCGGCATCGGTCCGAGCGGGAAGGGCCGCCGGGACATGGGGGAACGGAACCAGGCGCGCTGGCTCGACGTGTCGTTCCCGGACCTCGGCCACTCGATGATCGCCTTCCTCCGACCCCACGATGCGCCCCTCGCCCCGGCCTACCAGGACGCGCCGATCGTCGCGGACTACTTCCGGCACTGCGAGGAGGAGCGCAAGCGCCGGCGGGGGGCCGAGTGGCGGCTCTTCGGTGGCCCCGGCACCGTCTTCCCCAATACGTCGCCCCTCGCGCGCCAGCCGCGGACCATCGCGGCCTGGCACCCGCGCGGACCGCACCAGACGGAAGCGTGGCGCTGGTATCTCGTCGACGCGGATGCGCCGGCCGAGGTCAAGGACTTCCTCCGGCAGTACTACATCCGGTATTCCGGACCGTCGGGACTGACCGAGCAGGACGACATGGAGAACTGGAACTACGCCCACGCGGCGAGCCGCGGCACCATCGCCCGCCAGTATCCGTACAACTACCAGATGGGCCTGGGGCGCTCGACCCGTGCCTTCGAGGACCACGGGCTCACCCTGCCCGGCGTGATCAGCGACGTGACGGAGGCCAATGCGAGCGAGCACAACCAGCGCGGCTTCTACACGCGATGGCGCCAGCTCATGGAGGCGGGGAGCTGGGGGGAGATCGCGACCTCGTGAGCGCGGAGTCCTCGACGCTCGCGCGGCTCCTCCTCAAGCAGGAGGTCGAGGACTTTCTCTACCGGGAGGCCGATCTCCTCGACGAGCGGCGCTACGAGGAGTGGCTCGACCTCTTCACCGAGGACGCGCACTACTGGATGCCGCTCAGACGCAACGTCCCGCGCGACGAGCCGGAGCGGGAGTTCACGCGGCAGGGCGCCGACGTCAACTGGTTCGACGAGGGCAAGGACACGCTCCGGCGCCGGGTGCGCCAGATTCTCACCGGCATCCACTGGGCGGAGGAGCCGCCCTCGCGGATCTGCCACATCGTCTCGAATATCCAGCTCGTGCCGGAGCCTCGTCCCGGTCCCGCCCCGAGGGAAGTGGGGGTCAGAAGCCGATTCATCGTGTACCGGAATCGCGTGGAGACCGAGACCGATTTCCTGGTCGGCAAGCGCGAGGACCTGCTGCGGCGGGAGGAGGGAGACTGGCGGATCGCCCGCCGCAAGATCGTGCTCGACCAGAGCGTGCTTCTGGCCAAGAACCTCACGATGTTCTTCTAACCGACTCCTCAGGAGGGTCTCTCATGCTCGATCTGGGTCTGAACGGCAAGGTCGCCATCATCACCGGGGGCAGCGACGGGCTCGGCCGCGCCGCGGCGGAGAAGCTGGCCGCCGAGGGCGCGCGCGTGGCCATCTGCGCCCGGCGCAAGGAGCACCTCGACCAGGCGGCGGATGAGATCCGGAAGGCCACCGGCGGGCAGGTGCTCGCCCAGGTCGCCGATGTCAGCCGGGCCGCCGATTGCGAGGGGCTCGTCAATGCGGTGGTCGCGCAATGGGGCGCTGTCGACATCCTCCTCAACAATGCCGGCACCTCGGCGGCGGCGGCCTTCGAGAAGGTGGACGACGAGACCTGGCAGGCCGACTGGGACCTCAAGGTCATGGGCGCGGTGCGCATGTCTCGCCTCGTGATCCCCCACATGAAGAAGCGCGGGGGCGGCCGCATCGTCAATATCACGACGGTGGGGGGCAAGGCGCCCCAGCCCCGGGCGCTGCCTACCTCGGTGACGCGCGCGGCCGGCCTCAACCTCACCAAGTCGCTCGCCAACGAGTACGCCGCCGACAATATCCGCGTGAATACGATCTGCATCGGGCTGGTGCGCAGCGCCCAGATCGCCCGGCGGGCCAAGGGCGACCTCGAGGCCCACTACGCGGAGCTGGCCAAGCAGCGGGTGCCCCTCGGCCGCGTGGCCCATGCCTCGGAATTCGCGGATCTTTTCGCGTTCCTCGTCTCCGAGCGCGCCACCTACATCACCGGCGCATCGGTCAACTTCGACGGCGGCAGCGGCATGACCGTATAGCGGGCGGGGCATGCGCCTCCCGGACCGGGTGACGGCCATCACCGGGGGAGCCTTCGGTATCGGGCGCGCGACCGGGCTCGCCTTTGCGGCCGAGGGCGCCCTCGTGGCCCTCGGCGATGTCGAGCTCGATGCCGCCGAGGCGGTGGCCAGGGAGATCGGGGAGCGAGGCGGCAAGGCCATCGCGGTCCGCGTCGACGTGGGTGACGCCGGGCAGGTGCAGGCCTTCGTGGAGCGGGTGGTCGCGGCATTCGGACGGCTCGACGTGATGTTCGCCAATGCGGGAATCGCGCATTCGGCGCCGTTCCTCGAGCATCCGGAGGCGCAGTGGCATCGCGTGCTGCGGGTCAATCTGACCGGCGTCTTCCTGTGCGGCCAGGCCGCCGCGCGCCAGATGGTCAAGCAGGGCGGGGGACGGATCATCATCACCGCCTCCATCAATGCCTTTCGCGGGGTCGAAAACCTCGTCGGCTACAACGTGGCCAAGGCCGGCGTGATCGAGCTGACCCGGACCATGGCGGTGGAGCTGGCCCGGCATTCCATCACGGTGAACGCGATCGCCCCCGCCCAGATCGACACGCGGCTGACGCGGAGCCTCCCCGAGGAGGCGCGCCGCCGGCGAGTCGAGCGCATTCCGCTGGGACGCTTCGGGGAGCCGGACGACGTAGCGCGGGCCGCGCTCTTTCTGGCCTCCGACGACGCGAGCTACATCACCGGCCACACCCTGGCCGTGGACGGTGGCTACCTGGCCGGGGGGCTCTGGTCCCGCGCGCCGGGAAGCCCGCCCGGAGGCTGACGGGGCCCGGAGTCTGTCTTAGCGGTTCCTCAGCCCCCGCGAGCGGGGATGTTCCGCTTCGAGCGCCGGCTTGCCGGCGCAATCTGTTTCCGGGGGGAGGCTTCGGAAGGGGGGCGGAGCCCCCCTCCGAGCCATCTACCGACGAAACGCCGGCATGACCTCGCGGGCGAACCGCGTGAGCTGCTCGATCATGAGGTCTCGCGGCGTTCCGATGGCCCAGCCGATCATGACGTGGTCCAGCCCGGGGTACCGCTGTTCGATTTCCCTCAGGTAGGCGACGATGTTTCCGGCCGGACCGCAGAGCCAGGCGCGATTGCGAACGCCGTTCTCCAGGCTGGCCGCGGTTGGCGACTGCGCCTGTCGGGCCACCACCGCCTTCACGTGCTCTTCGCCGTAGCGCAGCATGCCCAGAGGGGCCATGACCTTCGCGTGCTCTTCGAAGTACGGCCGCGCCTTCTGGATCGCTCGCTCCGGGGTCTCATCGATGCACATCCGGAAGCCGAAGATCAGATCCTCTCCGAGCGCGAGCTCTCGACCATGGCGGCGCGCCGCCTCCTGGTAGTCTCGGAACCAGCGCTGGACGAGCTCCTCGGCGGTAGCCGAGACGATGCCCTTGATGCGGTTTCGGGCCATGAAGTCCAGGCCCCGGGCGCTGCCGCTCACGATGGGCTGCCAGATCTCGACCGGCTGACGCAGGGGGCGAGGCACCAGGGTGATCTCTCTCAACGGGCAGCCCCGATAGGGCACCTCGGGGGGAATCGTGTAGCGCTTGCCCTGGTGCGAGAAAGAGTCCTGGCGGAATGCCTTCAGGATGATCTCCACCTGCTCCTCGAAGAGCTCGCGGTTCGCCTCGGCGTCCAGCATCGGGTTGCCGAAGGTCTCGACCTCGCGGGTGTGGTAGCCGCGTCCGACTCCGAATACGACCCGGCCTCTGGTCAGGATATCCGCGGTGGCATAGTCTTCGGCGAGCCGGAGGGGGTGCCAGGTGGGCACGACGTTGAAAGCGCAGCCGATCTTGATGCGCTCGGTGCGATGGGCGAGGTCCACGGCCAGCATCGGAATATTGGGGATGCACTCGTAGCCCTCGTGCTGGAAGTGGTGCTCGGCGAGCCACAGGGTCTCGTAGCCCAGCGTGTCGGCGGCGCGGGCCAGCGCGATGGTGGTGTCGAACGCCTCGATCAGCCGGTCATTGGAATACCGCCGGTCGTCGGCGGGCGTGCCCGATAGGCCGCAATGCTCCAGCTCGATGTGGCCCACGTAGAGCGTCGAGAACCGCGTGATCATCGCGGGGAGAATACTACGCTACGATTCCACCCGCGTCAGGTCCTCGGCCTCGAGGGCCATGGCCGCCGCCCGATTCCCTCTTTGGGCGGTGTCGGCGAAGTCGGCGGCGGCCCCTCATCCTCTGCGCTCTCGTCCATCACGGCCCAGGTGAGCGCTCGCCCCTTCGCCGTCCGGCGCGCCGATCCGAACCAGACCCGGCCCTGGTCATCGAGCCCCACCAGGTGCCACCCATCGACCTGCGTGACGACCGCGATCTGCTTGAGCCCATTCATTGTCGATCTCCCGTGCTCTGTTCTGACCATCGCGCCGGCATCTCAGCCGGCGTCGGCCCGGCGTACGGAGCCGGCAGGTACGCGGAGAGCGCAACCTCGACCTGCTCGAGCCGGCGCGCGAGCTCACGGATCCCGCTCGTCGCCAGCTCGAGAACCGCGCGCTCCGCGCTGTCTGCGCTCAGCTGCCCCACGCGCTGATCCAGGGCCCCGGCCATGCGGTCGAGCTCGTGCCAGGTCTCATCGACGATCGTGGCGGCGCGAGCGAAGAACGGCAGGGTGGTAGCGACGACGATCGGGCGCCGCAGTCCGTCTCGCTGCTCCGGCATGGATCCATGGTTGGCCCGCCGGTATTTTTCGGCAAGCCCGACCGACCGGCTGTGTCCAGGCCGGCTAGTCGAGCCTAGCGGCCCGGCCCCGTATACGTCAGCGGCTTCTTGCTCGCTTGGTCGACCTCCTCGGGGGTCATGAGGACGATCGTCTTGCAGTGAGCACCGCCCGAGGCGCTCACCGCCAGCGAGATAGCCGAGGCGCTGGCGTGATCCGGCACATCGGCGATGACGAAGGCATCAGCATCGCCGAAGGCGAAGTAGAAGGACTCGACCTTGCCGCCGACGCTCTTGGCGGCCTGCTCAGCCGCGGCCCGCCGCTTGCCGCCGCCACCCTCGAGAAGACCTTTGGCACCCTGCGCAGTGTAGGAGACCTGGAAGAGATATTTGGCCATGACCGCCTCCATGACGTCGGGACGGTTGAGGAAAGGGGGAAGCGCGTAGATGTTAAGGGGGACGCGATCGCGCAGTCAATGCTGATCCTTCGCTCCTCCGACCTTTGACACGGCCACCGGGCCCGCCTAGACTCCCGCCAGGCCCCACCCGTACCCCATCCGAGCATCACGCGGAGGTCCCGGCATGCCGTGTCCGCCTATCGACCCGAAGCTCATCGAGGACCTCGAGGCCGCCAACCGCATCCTGGCCGACCAGGGGGTGTTCGACGCCTTCGGTCACGTCAGCGTCCGGCACGACCGCGACCCTGGGCGCTACCTGATGTCGCGCTCGCTCGCCCCGGCGCTGGTGACAGCCGCCGACATCATGGAGTACGACCTCGAGAGCGTCCCGGTGGAGCCGCGGGGGCGCAGCCTGTACCTCGAGCGCTTCATCCACGGCGAGATCTACAAGGCTCGCCCGGACGTCGGCGCGATCGTGCATCACCATTCGCCATCGGTCATTCCTTTCGGGGTGAGTCGCCAACCGCTACGGCCCATCTTCCACATGGCGGCGTTCCTGGGCGGCGGCGTGCCCGTCTTCGAGATCCGGGATGCCGCGGGCATGACGGACCTGCTCGTGCGGAGCCCGGCCCTGGCCCAGGCCCTCGCCCGGACGCTGGGGGCCAGCGCCGCCGCGCTCATGCGCGGGCACGGGGCCGTGGTCGTGGGCCCGAGCATTCGGCATGCGGTGGCGCGGAGCATCTACATGGAGGCGAACGCCCGGCTGCAGCAGCAGGCGATGGCCCTCGGCCCTGTCACCTACCTCGATCCGGAGGAGGCCGGGAAGGCCGACGCCACGGTGTCGGGCAGCTACGGGCGCCCCTGGGAGCTATGGACGCGCGGGTCGAGGGGAGCCCGTCGCGACTGACCCGCCTCGGAGCGGCGGCGAACGTCGGTAGGGCCTGACCTGGGATGAGAGTGACTGCGATGCCCCACATGGCCGATTGTATCGAGCACGATGCGGAGCCTTGGCGTCACTCGAAGAAGCCGGTGCGGGTGTTGTTCGCGCTGAGCAGGTCGATGATGTGAGGGCGAGCGATCTTGCCCGCCTTCTCGCCAAGGCGGAGCATTCGTTTGAGCGCCGCGAGCTCACGGTTGATCGTGGCGTTGGCGGCCTGCTTCCTGGCGTTGTTGGACGTAGGCGAGCACGCGCCCAAGCGTGATGGCCGGAGCCCGGGACAGCCACTCAAGCGAGCACGGTCCGAGCCCGAGAGGTGGATGGCGAACCGCCACCGTTACTCCCTCAAGGCGTTCTGGCGATGAATGCGCCGGAAGGGATTCGCTGCCTTGACAGATTCAATCACCTTGACAGGCCAAGCCTCGTCCGCCTACGCTTGTGCCGCGCCTCCCGAGGACTGTACCCCTGCACCAGGTTCTGCTGGATATCGTCGGCCCGCACGGCGCCGGGGCAGGCAGCGTCCACCCGAGCTCGTTCCCAGAGTCATGTCGGAAACGATGACCAGAGGGAGGGTGACCGATGATGGTTGACGCGCATCGACACCGTCGTCATCTCTTCTTGGGACCGCCGTGGGTGCTGATGCTCGGAGCTGTTCTGGCTGCGGCATGGCACCCCTCCGCTGCGCTCGCGAAGGAGCCGCGGGGTATCCTGACCATTGCCCTGGCCACTTTCGCCAACGAGACGTTTTTGCCCGACAGCACGCCAGGCGCCGAGATGGTTTTCAGCAATTACATGTTCGAGCATCTGGTCCGCCGGGACCCCAGCACGGGCGAGAATCTCCCGATGCTGGCGGAGAGCTGGAAGTCGCAGGACGGGGCCGCCACCTGGGTGTTCAACCTGCGTCGCGGGGTCAAGTTCCACGCCGGCTTCGGGGAAATGACCTGCGAGGACGTCAAGCACACCTTCGCGAAGGCGGCCAGGCCGGGCACCGCCAACACGACAACCTTCCTGAAAAAGCTCAAGGAGGTTCAGTGTCCGGACCCCTACACCGCAGTGGTGAAGCTCGGCTCCCCGCATCCCATGATGCTCAACGAGGTCAACTCCGGTGTCTTCGCTCAGACGACCTACGTTCAGTCCAAGAAGGCCCTCGAGCGGGGTGACGACGCGGCCAACCGGCACCCCATCGGCACCGGGCCCTGGGAGTTCGTGTCGCACACCTTCGGCGACCGCGTCGAGTACAAGGCCGTCCGCAACCACTGGCGCCAGACCCCCGAGTTCGAGCGGCTGGTCCTGCTGAAGGTGCCCGAGGCCGCCACCCGCATCGCCATGGTGGCCGCGGGTCGGGTGGACATCGCCGAGGTGGGCGTGGACTTCGTCAAGGAGTTGAAAGCCGCGCGGGTGGAGACCCGTGCCATCGCCGAGTTCGCGTCCGTGGGAATCACCCTCGGCGGTATGTGGCCCGATCGTGGCGCGGGGACCTCCAAGGCCGGCCTGCCCTGGGCGCCCCTGGAGGATGAGCGGGCCCGTAAGGTGCGCCTGGCCTTCAACATGGCGACGGACGTCCAGGCCATCAAGAGCGAGATCTTCGGGGGCTTCCTCGACGTGACGGCGGCGACCATGTTCTTCCCCGGAAAGCCGTGGACGCCGGAACTGAAGCCCTACAGCTTCGACCCGGCCAAGGCCCGGCAACTCATGAAAGAGGCGGGCTACCCCAACTGCTTCGAGTTCACCATGCTGATGGTGACCTGGCCCGGCCGGGGCTACGGGCCGCGGGCAGGGGAGGCGGTGGCCTCCATGCTGGAGAAGAACCTCGGGTGCAAGATCACCCGCGAGCCCATGGACCGGGCGATTTTCTCCCGTCACTTCGGAGCCCGGACGTACCCGGGCAAGGCCCTGGCCTATGCCTTTCCCCAGGTGGGCACCGAGCCCTGGGAGATCTGGATACGGATCGGCCACAGCAAGGGAGCCGCCCAGATCTCCGGATTCGAGCACCCCATGATGGACGAGTTCCTGGACCGCATCTCTCAGGAGCCGGATGTCAGCGCGCGGGCCAAACTCCAGAAGCAGATGGCCGAATGGCTATACAAGCAGGTTCCGAGGATCGAGCTGGGGGGCACGGTGGCTCTCTTCGGCGTCTCAAAGCGGGTCGGGAAGTGGCCGCTGGTGCCGGGCCAGGGAGTCCCCCACTACACCGAGTACATCACGCGGGTCGATTAGGGCGGGAACCGACATGCAGCGGTACATTCTGGGCCGCGTCGCGCAACTCGTCGTGAGCCTGCTGGTCGTGGTGACCTTCGTGTTCCTCCTCTCCCGCCTCTCCGGAGACCCGGTGCTCCTGATGCTGGATGTCCGCGCCACCGAGGAAGAGAAGCAGGCCCTGCGGGTGCATCTGGGCCTGGACAAGCCCTTGCCGGTGCAATACGCGGTCTACCTCGCGGGCATGGCCACCGGGGACTTCGGCAGGTCCGTCCTGAGCCGACGACCGGTGCTGGAGCACATCGGGGAACGGCTACCCAACACGCTCATGCTAGGGGGCGTGGGCATCCTCTTCAGTATTGCCATCGGCGTGCCGATCGGGGTGTACTCCGCGGTGAAACGAGGCACCGCCCTGGATCACGTGGCACGCGTGTTCGCCGTCATGGGCCAGGCGGTGCCCACGTTCTGGCTCGGCATCATGCTGATCCTCGTGTTCGGGGTGTGGCTGGGATGGTTGCCTCCGGGCGGCAAGAGCGGGCCGGAGAGCTTCATCCTGCCGGCCATCACGCTCGGGTACTTCACCGGCGCCGCGATCATGCGTCTCACCCGCTCCAGCATGCTGGAGGTCCTGGGGGCGGAGTACGTCAAGTTCGCCCGCATCAAGGGCCTGCACGAGCAGGTGGTCGTCTGGAAGCACGCTCTGAAGAACGCGACGATCCCCGTGCTGACCTTCTCGGTGATGCTCTTCGTCATCTTCCTGGGCGGCGCCGTGGTGACGGAGACGGTTTTCGCGTGGCCCGGTCTGGGCCGGCTCATCCTGGAGGGCATCAACACCCGCGACTACCCCATCGTGCAGGGAGGCGTGATGGTCTTCAGCGCCATCTACCTGCTGGCGAACCTCATGGTCGACATCCTCTATTCGTACTTCAATCCCAAGATCCGCTACGCCAGGCCGGGGGGCTAGCCCATGTCGACCGTAGAGGCACAACGTCCCGTCCTGGTCGGGCACGGCCTGCGCAAGGCTTGGAGCCTGGTGCGCCAGCTGCCTCCGACGTCCAGCATCCTTCTGTCGCTGGTGATCATCGGTGCGGTCTTCGCTGAACAACTGGCTCCCCACCACCCCACCGAGGGCGAGCTCCGCATGCGGACAAGGCCGGCCGCCTGGGTAGAGGGGGGTAGCACGACGCACCTCCTGGGAACCGATGACCAGGGGCGGGACATCCTGAGCCGCATCATCTACGGCACCCGCATTTCCCTGGCCGTCTCCCTGACGGCCGTGCTGCTCGCCGGGACCATCGGCACGGCCATCGGGCTCATCGCCGGCTATAAAGGCGGCTTCGTGGACGCGCTGCTGATGCGTCTGGCCGACATCGGCCTTTCCATGCCCCTCATCCTCATCGCCGTGGTCGTCACGGCGGTCACCGGGGCCAGCTTCCGTAACGTCATCCTGGTCATCGGATCCCTGTTGTGGCCCCGGTTCGCAAGGCAGATCCGTGGGGAAACCCTGTCCATCAAGGAAAACGACTACATCGCGCTTGCCCGCGTGGCGGGGCGGTCGGGCACCTACATCGTGTGGCGCCACATCTTCCCCAACGTGGTCCCCAGCCTGCTGGTTGTCTCCACGCTTCAGGTCGCCTACGTCATCCTGGTGGAAGGATCGCTCAGCTTCCTGGGGGTGGGCGTGCCGCCGCCTCATCCCGCCTGGGGCTTGATGATCGCCGAGGGACGTCAGCTGGTGTGGACCGCGCCGTGGGTTGCCGGCTTCCCGGGGATCGCCATGGGCTTGACCCTCCTGGCGATGAACATGTTCGGAGACTGGTTGCGGGACAAGCTGGACCCCAAGCTTCGGCAGGTCTAGCCGTTGGCCGATCAGACCCCCCTCCTGGAGGTCAGAGGCCTCAAGACATACTTCTTCACCCGTCGCGGCACCGTCAAGGCTGTCGACGGCGTCTCGTTCTCTCTCGCCCCCGGCGAGACACTGGCCGTGGTCGGTGAGTCCGGCTCGGGCAAGTCCGTCACCGCGCTCTCCATCCTCCGCCTCGTGCCCGAGCCGGCAGGACGCATCGTCGGTGGCGAGGTGCTCCTCGATGGCCAGGACGTCCTCAAGCTCAAGCGCCGCGAGATGCGCCGCGTTCGCGGTAGTCGCATCTCGATGGTGCTCCAGGACCCCATGACCTCACTGAACCCTGCCTTCAGCGTTGGCGACCAGGTGGGGGAGGTGGTGAAGCTGCATCAGGGGGTCGTTGGCGGGGAGTTGCGGCGACGGGTGGTCGACGCCCTCTCCCGGCTCAAGATCCCTTCAGCGGAGCACCGCCTGGCGGACTACCCGCACCAGATGTCCGGCGGCATGCGGCAGCGGGTTTGCGGCGCCATCGCGCTGTCCTGCCAGCCGCGCCTCCTCATCGCCGACGAGCCCACCACTTCCCTGGACGTCACGATCCAGGCCCAGTTCCTGGAGCTGCTCCGGGAGATCCAGGAGCGCTTTCACATCTCGGTGGTCTTCATCACCCACGACTTCGGCATCGTCGCCGCGACCGCCCACAAGGTCGCAGTGATGTATGCGGGGAAGATCGTGGAGATCGGCACCACCGAGGAGATCTTCGATAACCCGGTCCACCCCTACACGGAAGCGCTGCTGCGGTGTGTACCCCGTTCCGACCGGCTCGAGGGCCGACTCGTCGACATTCCAGGCCAGCCGCCCGACCTGGCGAACCTCGCCCCGGGATGCAGCTTCGCCCCGCGCTGCCCGAGAGCAATGGATCGGTGCTGGGAGGCCTATCCCCCTGAGGTGGAGATCTCCACCGGGCACGTGACCAACTGCTGGCTGGCCGTGAAGGCCCCGTGAGCGCGCAGACCATTCTGGAAGGGGCGGGGCTCCGCAAACACTTTCCCGTCACCAAGGGACTGGTGCTCACCCGGGTGACGGGCTGGGTCAAGGCCGTAGACCAGGTGAGCGTCACCCTTCAGGAAGGAGAAACGGTCGGGCTGGTGGGGGAGTCGGGATCCGGCAAGACCACCCTCGCCAAGCTCTTCCTGCTGCTGGAGCGTCCCACGGAGGGCACCCTGCGGTTCTACGGCAAAGACCTCGGCCAGTTCACGCGTGAGGACTTTGCCCGGTACCGGCAGACTGTACAGGCGGTGTTCCAAGATCCGTGGAGCTCGCTCAATCCGCGGATGCGCGTGGCGGCCATCATCGCCGAACCCCTCCCTCGCGAGACCCCCAAGTCCCAGGTCAAGGAGCGCTTGGCCCAGGTCCTGTCGGAGGTGGGGCTCAGCCTCGCCAGCGGCGACCGCTTCCCCCACGAGTTCAGCGGCGGCCAGCGCCAGCGCATCGCCGTCGCTCGGGCCCTGGTGACCTACCCCAAGTCCATCATCCTGGACGAGCCGGTAAGCGCCCTGGATGTCTCCATCCGCGCCCAGGTGCTCAATCTATTGAAGGACATCCAGCACCGGCTGGGCCTGAGCTACTTCGTCATCTCCCACGACCTGGCTACAATGCGTTACATCAGCAGCCGCCTGAACGTGATGTACGCCGGGAAGATCGTTGAGACGGGCCAGTCCCAGGAGGTCTACAGCAACCCGCTGCACCCTTACTCTCAGGCGCTCCTCTCGGCGGCCCTGCCACTGCACCCCTCCTTCCGCAAGAGCCGCATCGTCCTCTCGGGAGAGGTGCCCAGTCCCCTCAACCCGCCCTCGGGATGCCGTTTCCATCCCCGTTGCCCGCTGCGCATGGCCATCTGCTCGGAGCTGGAACCGTTGCTCAAGGAGCCCGCCCCCGGGCGCCTCGTCGCCTGCCACGCGGTTAACAAGCCCGACTAGTGTTCGGAAGCCATGTTGACGACGCCGGAGGGCCTTGGTGTCAGCTTTGTACCGAAGTTGCCCGGCAGTGATCTATTCCGATTTGAGTTCGTGCCTACAAGCAGTTACGCGCACTTACACAGCCTGCCCAACTCCCGCAGTTGGCTGGGACAGAGGGCAGACAAGGTGATTCGGTGACGGACCGGCGCGCGAAGGGAGGGCTCGAGGCATTCCGACGCTCCCGGTCTCGGCCGGTGGAGGCGTTGATCGCCGCGATCAACCCGAAGCTACGGGGCTGGGTCAACTACTTCCGGATCGGGCCCGCGAGCCGGTGCTTTGCCTCGGTGCGGCGGTGGGTCGAGAAGAAGTTCCGGCGCCACCTGATGCTGGCGAGGAATCGTCTGGGCTTCGGCTGGAAGAGATGGAGTACGGCGCTGCTCCATGACTCGCTTGGGTTGTTCGCAGATTACCGAGTGCGGTACCTGGGTCACCTTTACTGAGAGGTCGCGACGGCATGACTCGAGAAGCCCGGCAGCGAGCCAAGGCCAGTGTGGTCTCCATCGTCTTCCTGCTCCTGGGCGCCTGGATCTGCGTCGAAGCCTTCCAGGTCCCCCTGGGGAGCTTCCGGATGCCCGGGGCGGGGTTCTTCCCCCTCTTGCTCGGCATGACCCTGAGCGTCTTTTCGATCATGCTCCTCGGGATGAGCCTCCTGAGTTCTGAGGGCAGGTCGAGCCATGTCGGGCCGGAACGGCCCGAGGTCGTCTATCTGGTGGGGAGCATCGTGGCCGCCGTCTGGCTCTTCGAGCGGGCCGGCTTTCTGGTCACGATGGTCCTGTTTGCCGGAGTGGCGATGAAGGTGCTGGGGAAGATGAGCTGGGTGACGGCGGTCTCACTGGCGGTGATCGGTGGCCTCGCGGCATGGTTCGTGTTCGGTCGCGTGCTCCTGATCGCCTTACCGTCCGGCATCCTGCCGTTCTGAGGGAGCCCCGCGCATGGATACCGTGCAGAGCCTCCTCTACGGTTTCTCGGTCGGTCTCACGCCGACGAATCTTCTGTACTGTGCGCTGGGCGTCTTCCTGGGGACCATCGTCGGCGTCCTCCCCGGGATCGGTCCGCTCGGTGGCATCACCCTCTTGCTCCCCACCACGTTCGGGATGGAGCCGGTGTCCGCCATCATCATGCTGGCGGGGATCTACTACGGCGCGATGTACGGGGGGTCCACGACCTCGGTCCTCGTGAACATCCCCGGGGAAGCGGCCTCGGTGGTGACGTGCTTCGACGGCTACCAGATGGCCCGCAAGGGGCGAGCTGGCCCCGCCCTGTCGATCGCCGCCTGCGGCTCCTTCATCGCGGGGACTCTGAGCGTGCTGGGCTTGATGCTGCTGGCCCCCCTGCTGGCCCGCGTGGCGCTGAAGTTCGGGCCGCCCGAGCAGTTCTCCCTCATGGTCCTCGGTCTCATCATCCTCGCCTACATGGGGACGGGATCGGTGCTGAAGGCGATGATGATGATCGTCCTGGGCCTGTCGCTGGCGATGGTGGGCATCGATCATCTCTCTGGCTTCGCCCGCTTCACGCACGGCCGCGTGGAGCTTGGGGATGGGATCAGCTTCCTCGCCGTGGCCATGGGCCTGTTCGGAGTGGCCGAGATTTTGCTCAACGTGGAGAAAACGGTAGTGGCGGAGGTCATCAAGCCGAAGCTCTCGACGCTCCTGCCAACCCGCGAGGACTGGAAACGCTCCCTCGGCCCGATCTTCCGAGGCTCCGGGGTGGGTTTCCTCATCGGTATCCTCCCCGGCGCCTCCCACATCATCTCCACCTTCGTCTCGTATGGCATGGAGAAGCGCCTGTCCAAACACCCGGAGGAGTTCGGCACCGGACGCATCGAAGGGGTCGCCGGCCCGGAGTCGGCGAACAACGCCGCCACCGGGGGCGCGATGATCCCCTTCCTGGCGCTGGGCATCCCGTCGGCCCCCGCGACGGCCACCATGATGGTCGCCCTGCTGATCCACGGGGTCAAACCCGGTCCCCTCCTGATGGAGCAGCATCCAGAGGTCTTCTGGGGACTGATCGCCAGCATGTACATCGGCAACGTGATGCTCCTGATCCTCAACCTTCCCCTGGTCGGGTTGTTCATCAACTTGCTGCGGGTGCCCCGGCACTTCCTCTACCCGGGCATCCTGCTCATCTGCTTCGTCGGCGTCTACAGCGTGAACCTCAGCGGTACCGATCTGTGGATCATGGCCATCGCCGGGGTCGCCGGCTATCTCCTCCGGAAGGCAGCCTTCGACCCGGCGCCCATCGTCCTCGCGATGGTCCTCGGGCCCATGATGGAGCAGGCGCTCAGGCAGGGCCTCATGATGTCCAAGGGGGAGTTCGGGATCTTCTTGAGCCGTCCCATCTCGGCCGTGATGCTGGCGGGAGCCGTCCTGCTCCTGGCCGTTCACCTGGTCGGGGTGCTCCGGGGGGCGTGGACGCAGCCCAGGACGAAGCGCGCCGAAGGCCTCCCGGCCGAGGGCCCGACCTCCACGTAGACAACTGCCTTGCCACGAAAGGAGTCGGACAGATGAAGCTGCGAACCCCGATCGTCGTCGGAGTGATTGCCGCCCTCACCAGCATCCTCGTGCCCGAAGCGCGAGCCTTCCCGACGAAGCCGATCACGCTGGTCGTCCCCTTTCCCCCTGGTGGCGGCACCGACACCGTCGGCCGACCGCTGGCCAGCGTGGCCCATCAGCATCTGGGCCAGCCCATGGTCGTCATCAACAAGGGCGGCGGCGGGGGCGCGGTCGGCGCGCAATACGTGGCGAACGCCAAGCCCGATGGCTATACCGTGCTGCACGCCATCAACACGGTGACCGAGATCCCCCAGGTCGATGAGCTGCTGGGAAGGGCCCCCGCGTTCAAGAAAGAGCAGTTCATCCCGATCGGGCAGGTCGCGGTGACGCCGTTCGCGATCATCGTGAACGCCGAGTCGCGGTGGAAGACGCTTCAGGAGTTCGTCGCCGAGGCGCGCCAGAAGCCGGACGAGTTCCAGTACGCCTCGGCCGGCGTCTACAGCACCACCCACTTCATGTGGGAGCTCATCCTGAGGGCCACCGCCACCCGGGTCCGACACATGCCGACCACCGGGGGCGGCCCGATCATGATGGCCGTGCTGGGCAAGCACGTCGACATCGCACACTGTGTCATGCCCGCGGTGTGTGCGCCCCAGGTCGAAGCACGCAAGATCCGGCTGCTCGCCGTGACATCCGACAAGCGCCTGCCGGCCTACCCGGACGTCCCGACGCTCAAGGAGCTGGGATACGACGTGACGCATTCGATCTGGCACGCCCTGATGGTCCCCGCCGGGACGCCGCCGGAGGTCGTGGCCAAGCTGCGGCAAGGGCTCCGGGGCATGGTCGAGGACGAGGCGTTCAAGGCCTTGATGGCGAAGCTCGGAGAGCGAATCCAGTACATGAGCGGCGAGAGCTTCGAGAAGTTCTGGGACGAAGACTACCGGAAGATGGGGATCCTCTTGCGGCAGCTCATCAAGAAGTGACGTAGCGCAAGAGGAGGCGAGATGACCACCCTCAACGTCAATGGCCGGCCGGTACAGATGTCCGTCGATCCCGACACGCCGTTGCTCTGGGTGCTCCGTGAGGATCTCGGGCTCACCGGCACGAAGTACGGGTGCGGGGTCGCCCAGTGCGGCGCCTGCACGGTGCACATCGACGGGCAACCCGTTCGCTCCTGCGTGATCCCGGCCGCGGCGGCCGCGGGCCGGCGGGTCACCACGATCGAGGGGGTCTCGAGCCCGGTCGCCCGCGCCGTGCAGGAGGCGTGGATACGGCTCGACGTCGTGCAGTGCGGCTACTGCCAGTCCGGTCAGATCATGTCGGCCATCGCGCTCCTGGCGGAGGTCCCGAAGCCCACCGACGCCGACATCGACGCGGCCATGACCGGCAACATCTGCCGCTGCGCCACCTACGTCCGGATCCGCGCCGCCATCCGCGAGGCGGCGCGGACCTTGTGATGTGGACCCGACGGCGGTTCATACAGGCGAGCGCGGCGGGCCTGCTGATCCGCTTCCACCTGCGGCTCGATCCGGCGGCCGCCCAGACCCCGGGGGCGGATGCCGGCGTGCTCGCGCCGAACGCCTTCGTGCGGATCGCGCCGGACAACACCGTCACCATCATCGCCAAGCACATCGAGTTCGGGCAGGGAGCGCATACCGGGCTGGCGACGATTCTCGCCGAGGAGCTCGACGCGGACTGGTCGCAGATCCGCGTCGAGGCGGCCCCGGTCGACACCGGGCGCTACAACAATCTGGCCTGGGGGCCGATGCAGGGCACCGGCGGTAGCTCGGCGATGGCGAACTCCTGGGAGCAGCTCCGCCGGGCGGGCGCCACCGCGCGAGCAATGCTCGTCGCCGCCGCGGCGCGCCAATGGGGGGTGCCGGCCGCGGAGATCACGGTGGACAAGGGCGTGCTGTCACACGCGAGCGGCCGCCGCGCCACCTTCGGCGAGCTCGCGTCCGCGGCGGCCCGGCTCCAGCCCCCCGCCGTCGTCACGCTGAAGGACCCGAAGGATTTCAAGCTGATCGGCCGGCAGGCGCCGCGGGTGGACTCGCGCTCCAAGACCGACGGCTCCGCGGTGTTCACGCTCGACGTCCGACTGCCGGACATGCTGACGGCCGTGATCGCCAGGCCGCCGCGGTTCGGGGCCACGCTGAAGTCGTTCGACGCCTCGGCGGCGCTCCGCGTGAACGGTGTGACCGACGTCGTGCAGGTGCCGGCGGGGGTGGCGGTGCTCGCGCGGGGCTCCTGGGCCGCCATCAAGGGCCGCCGCGCGCTCCGGATCGACTGGGACGAGGCCGCCGTCGAGACGCGGGGGAGCGAGGATCTCTTCGCCGGCTACCGCGTGCTCGCGGGGCAGCCCGGGGCGCGTGCGCTTCGTCAGGGTGATCCCGACGGCGCCCTGGCGGGGGCCGCGCGAGTGATCGAGGCCCTCTACGAGTTCCCGTACCTGGCGCACGCGCCGATGGAGCCGCTCGACTGCGTGGTGCGGCTCACCGCAACGGGCTGCGAGGTCTGGCTCGGCTCCCAGGTGCCGACCATCGATCAGCAGGTCGTGGCCAAGGTCGTCGGCCTGCCCCCGGAGAAGGTCCGCATCCACACGCTGCTCGCCGGCGGCAGCTTCGGCCGGCGTGCCACGATGCATAGCGACGTGGCGGGAGAAGCGGCCAGCCTCGCGCGGGCCATCGGCGGTCGCGCTCCCGTCAAGCTCCTCTGGACGCGCGAGGACGACGTGCAGGGCGGCTTCTACCGGCCGCTCTACGTGCATCGCCTGCGGGCGGGCCTCGACGGCAGGGGCCGCCTCGTCGCCTGGGAGCACCGGATCGTCGGGCAGTCGATTCTCACGGGGACGCCGTTCGAGGCCTATTTCATCAAGGACGGGATCGACCGGACCTCGGTCGAGGGGGCGACCAACCTGCCCTACGCCATCCCGAATGTCGGCGTCGAGCTGCACACCACGAGGGTCGGCGTGCCCGTCCTGGCGTGGCGCTCGGTCGGGAGCACGCACACGGCCTACTCGACGGAGACGTTCCTCGACGAGGTGGCCCGCGCCAGCGGCCGCGATCCGGTGGACCTGCGCCGCGCGCTGCTCCAGGGTCATCCGCGGCATCGGGGCGTCCTGGACCTGGCCGCGCGGCACGCGGGATGGGGCCAGGCGCTCCCGGCCGGCCGCGAGCGCGGCGTGGCCGTGCACGAATCGTTCGGCAGCGTGGTGGCCCAGGTGGCGGAGGTCTCGCTCGACCGCGACGGCGTGCCCAGGGTCGAGCGCGTCGTCTGCGCGGTGGATTGCGGCATCGCGGTGAACCCCGACGTGGTGCGCGCGCAGATGGAGGGAAGCATCGGCTTCGGGTGGGGTGCCGCGCTCGGGGGGGAGATCTCGGTGGTCGGTGGGCGAGCGCTCCAGTCCAATTTCCACGACTACCGCGTACTGCGCATCGACGAGATGCCTCGCGTCGAGGTGCACATCGTGCCGTCGGCGGCCCCGCCGACGGGTGTCGGGGAGCCGGGCGTGCCGCCGATCGCGCCCGCGGTGGGCAATGCCGTCCTGGCGCTCACCGGGCGGCCGGTCCGGCGCCTGCCGTTCTCGCGTCTGGCAGCGTCCACGGTGAAGCCATCGTGACGGGGCGCGGCCAAGTGCGACTCGGCGCGGTCGCGGCCGGGGCGCTCGCCGTCGGTGTCCTCGTCACCGCCGGCCCGTGGGAGGTCCGCGCCCAGGCGGGGACCGAGCTCCGGTCGCCGGCCGCCTTCGATGCTGTCGGCGACCGGGGCCGGCGCTCGAGCGCGATCTTCGTGGAGGCGGGCAAGGTCTTCCAGCATCCGCGCTGCCGAAATTGCCACCCGCCCGGCGACCACCCCTTGCAGGGCGATGACGGCCGCCCCCATCGGCCGGTCGTGCGGCGCGGCGCCGACGGCCTAGGCGTCCCTGGGCTGCGCTGCTCGACATGCCATCCGGAGGTGAACTATGACGCGGTGGGCATGCCGGGACAGCACGGGTGGCATCTGGCCCCGCGGTCGATGGCGCTCGGGGGCCGCTCCCTGCCCGAAATCTGCGCCCAGCTGAGAGACGTGCAGCAGAACGGGGGGCGCACCCTCGCCGAGGTGGTCCAGCATGTCGCCACCGACCCTCTGGTGATCTGGGCGTGGACGCCGGGACCCGGCCGGCAGCCTGCTCCCGGGACGCATGCGACCTTCGCCGCGCTCATGAAGGCCTGGGCCGACACGGGCGCGGCGTGCCCGCGCCGCTGATCGGCGCCACGGCCCATGCCGACCATCGCACCCGCGCTATCGCCTGGCGCCCGACGATCGATGAGCCGCGGCGAGCGCTGCCAGAGGTAGGAGCCGTTCTGACAGTTTACGTCGCAGTGGACCCAAACTGGGCAGACAACGTAGTGATTCTATGTGCTTTCTGAGCGGGCTCATTTCTTGCTCGTCTTTGACCCAGGGCCACCATGTCAATCGTGCGTGCCGACCCTGGAGACGCTTCCAACGAGCAGCGACTCGAGACGCTGGCCGACCTGGTTCAGGTCGTCACCGGCAGTCTCGAGCTCTCCGAGACGCTAGAGCGGGTGGCCCACGCCGCGACCCAGCTGATCCCGGACTCCGCCGCGCGCATCTGGGTAGTCGAGAGCACCCGCCTCGTCCTGCGCGCGGAGGCCGGCACCCGTGGTCAGTCGGGCTCGGGCCAGCAAACGGAGCTGGCGTTCGGGGAGGGTCTGACCGGCCACGCCGCCGACACGCGCGACGTTGTCGTGGTGGAGGAGGTGTTGGCCGATCGACGAGCCATTGACGTCGAGTGGATGCGCCAGCAGGGTTTCGTCTCGCTGGCCGCCCTCCCGCTGGTGGTCCGGGAACGGTTGGTAGGCGTGGCGACGGTACTGACCCGTCATCACCACCGGTTCGCCAGCCAGGAGTTGAAGTTTCTCCGGCTCTTCGGCAGCCAGGCGGCCATCGCCATCCAGAGCGCCCGACTCTACACTGAGACCGGCCGTCGCCGTCGTGCGAACGAAGCGTTGGTCGACATCGCCAGCCTCATCTCGCGCTCGCTCAGCTTCGAGGGCACGGCCCGTAGGATCGCCGACAGCATCCGCGACTTGCTCGGCGCCCAGTCCTCCACCTTGTACCGGCTCGAGCCGGAATCGGGCGACCTGCGGCTGCTGGCCTCCTCGGGCAACCGCGGGCCCTCCGGGGACGGCCACGCCCTCCTGCGGCGCGGGACGGGCATCACGGGCCTCGCGGTGGCCGAGCGCCGGCCCGTCGTGACGACGAATGTCCTCAGTGACCCGCGCATCACCCTCACTCGGGAGACGCGCGAGCGCATCGAGCAGGCTCCCTTCCGTGCCGCACTCGCCGTCCCCATGGTCGCGCAGGATCGGGTCATCGGCGCCATGGGCCTGGGCAACGAGCTCGGCCGGGCTTTCGACGAGGAGGACATCCGCCTGGCTCAGGCCTTCGCGGATCAGGCGGCCGTCGCGCTGGAGAACGCTCGTCTGTTCGAGGAGCAGTGCGCGCTGACCGGTGCGCTCCGCAGCCGCCAAGCGCGCGTGGAGGCGCTGCTCGAGGTCGGGAGCCAGCTCTCGCGCATCCAGCCAGTCGAGTCCCTCCTGTCACGGATCGCGGAAGTCTGCGGGCGACTCTTCTATTCCAACTCGGTAACCTTCCGCCTCGTCGAGGGCGACGAGCTGGTCATGAAGGCCATCTGGGGCCACACAGAGGAGATTCTGCCGTCGTCGCGACTCAAGATCGGCCAGAGCCTCGCCGGCATCGTGGCGGCGACCGGTCAGCCGGTGGTCGTGCGCGACCCGACCTCCGATCCCCGGCTGATTCCGGCCCATCGTGAGGGCTATCGCCGGCTCGGCGTCCGGGCGTTCCTAGGCGTGCCGGTCAAGACGGGCGACCAGCTCACGGGCGTGCTGAGCATCCGCACCTCGCGGGAGTCTGGCTTCTCGCCGGACGACGTCCAGCTGGCCACCGCCTTCGCCTCTCAAGCGGCCATCGCCATCGAGAACGCCCGCCTGTTCTCGCAGGAGCAGGAGCGTGAAGCCTACCTCTCCGCGCTGCTGGAAATCAACACGAAGATCGGTGCACTCGGGCCCACGGAGGCGTTGCTGACATCCATCGCCGAAGAGGCTGCCCGGCTCCTCGACGTGGACAACGCCGGCTTCCGCTTGCTCGACGGGGACGAGCTGGTCGTGGCCGGGCTGGCCGGCACGGCGAGCGAGACCATGACCCGGCCCCGGCTCAAGATCGGCGAGAGTCTGAGCGGCAGGGTGCTCGCGGAGGGCAAGACCCTGATCTCTGACGTCGCAACCGCCCAGGGTCTCATTCCCGAGCACCGGGAGGCCGACCTGCGACTGGGATACGTCCAGGTGCTGGTCGTGCCGCTGCGGGTCGGCGAGCGGATCACCGGCGTGCTCAACATCCGTGCCCGCCGGCGCTTCACCCGGCGGGACCAGGAGATCGCCGAGGCCTTCGCCGACCAAGCGGCCATCGCGCTCGAGAACAGCCGGCTCTACCAGGAGTTGCGACGAGCCTTCGACGAGCTCTCCCAGACCCAGAGCCAGCTGGCCCAGGCGCATAAGATGGAAGCCGTCGGGCTGCTGGCGGGAGGGGTGGCTCACGACTTCAACAACCTGCTGATGGTGATCACCGGCCGCAGCGAGCTGCTCCTGCTCCGGCTCAGGCGCGAGGATCCCGTGCGCCAGGACTTCGAGCTCATCAAGAGAACGGCCCAGCGGGCGGCCGACCTCACGCGCCAACTGCTCGCGTTCAGTCGCAAACAGGTCCTCCAGCCCAGGATCTTGAACCTCAACGCGGTGGTGGACGGACTGGTTCCGATGCTCGAGCGGCTGATCGGCGAGGATATCGACCTGCGCACCGCGCTCGATCCTGGGCTGGGCACCGTGAAGGCCGATCCCGGACAGATCGAACAGGTCATCATGAACCTGGTCCTCAATGCCCGGGACGCCATGACCGAGGGAGGGCAGCTGATCATCGAGACTTGCAATGTCGAGCTAGATGCCGCCTCGGTCCACCGCCGCGTCGGCGTGAAGCCGGGGCTACATGTGATGCTGGCCGTGACGGACAACGGCTGCGGAATGGACGAGGCGACCCGGGCTCGGATCTTCGAACCGTTCTTCACCACCAAAGAGGTGGGGAAGGGAACGGGTCTCGGCCTATCCACCGTGCACGGCATCATCAACCAGAGCGGCGGCACGATCTGGGTGTACAGCGAGCCCGGGAAGGGCACGACGTTCAAGATCTATCTCCCGCGGACGGCCGAGGCCGCCGAGGAGATCGTGCGGAGCGCGGATGCCGCCCCGTCGGCGCTCGGCTCGGAGACCATCCTTCTGGTGGAGGACGAGGAGGGTGTTCGGGAGCTGGTGCGCGACCTCCTCCGGGAGCGCGGCTACACCGTCCTCGAGGCCGGTCATGGGGCCGAGGCGCTCGATGTCGCGCGCCGCCACGGCGGGCCGATCGGCCTGCTGCTGACCGACGTAGTGATGCCGCACATGGGCGGGCCCGAGCTGGCCGAGCGCCTGGGCGCCCTTCAGCCGAATCTCAAAGTCCTCTACATGTCGGGCTACACCGAGCGAGCCGCGGTCCACCGCGGCATGCTGGGTCCGGATGCCGCGTACCTGCAGAAGCCCGTCACGATTGAGGCCGTTGCCCGTCGCGTGCGCGAGGTGCTCGAGTCCCGGTGAGGTTCGCTGCTACCGACGGACTATTGCTCAGGCCACCACAATCTCGCTGACCTGGATCTGCGGAGCGAGGTCGTCATAGCCCTCAGCGAACGGTGTAGCCGCGGCCGCTCATGCAGGCCGAAAAGGCCCGATCGTAGCCGTCCTTGGATTTGCTGTAGTTGTAGACGCCGCCCACCCCCGCCCCGCCGATGCCGCCGGCGGCCGCGCCGATGGCCGCGCCGGTGCCCGCACGACCTGTCGCGGCGCCGATCGCGGCGCCGGTCGCAGCACCACCGACCGCGCCGACTAGCGCGCCCACGCCCGCGCCCTTGGCGCTATCGGTCAGGGGATCGAAGCCGCTTTGCTGCTTGGCCCAGGTCTGGCATTCGGTCGTATCGCGCGACTGCTGGGCCGCCGTCTGGCCTTTTTGGGGGTAGACGTAGGCGCTGGGCTGTGCCGCCGGCCCCGACGCGCAGCCCGAGACTGCCACCGAGAAGCCGATCAACGAGATCCATGAGACGAGCAGGTATCCGGTGTGGGTCATGGCTGAGCCTCC
>Ga0187893_10002981_pt1 | contig 35581 bp, 39 predicted proteins | sample MA1701074metaG_FD_139574 | JGI IMG/M metagenome (GOLD analysis project Ga0187893, IMG submission 139574) | White microbial mat communities from a basaltic lava cave in the Kipuka Kanohina Cave System on the Island of Hawaii, USA - MA170107-4 metaG ...
AGGACGGGCGTCTGCTTTGTTGCCCGGCTTGGCCATATCGACATATGGCCTGCGCCGTGCGCCTCGCATCCATCCCGTCCTGGCCACAACGCATCACGCGCCTATTATTGAGATAGGCTCTGCTTTTCCACGATCCGGACGCGCGGCGCGAGCGCGGCGAGCAGCTCGTAGCCCACGGTTCCTGCCGCCTCCGCGACGCGTTCCACGGGTGCGCCCTCGCCCCACAGGACGACCCGCGCCCCGACGCCTGCCTCCGGTATCGCCGTCAAGTCCGCGCACAGCATGTCCATCGACACGCGGCCGAGCGTGCGGGTCATCCGGCCCGCCACCACGACCGGCGTGCCGGTGGGCGCATGGCGGGGGTAGCCGTCCGCATAGCCGCAAGCGACGACTCCAACCCGCATGCCGCGCTCGGCCCGAAATGCGCCGCCGTAGCCCACCGCGTCGCCGGGTTGCAGCTCCTGGACCGCAATGATGCTGCTCTCGAGCGTCATGACCGGCTTCAGCCCCGCCTCGCCGCCCGCGCCTTCGGGAAACGGCGAGCAGCCATAGAGCATGATGCCGGGCCGGACCCAATCGCCGTGCGCCTCGGGATAGCGCAGGATCGCCGCGGAATTGGCGAGGCTCGTCGGAAGCGAGCCATAGCCGGACAGCCGCCGCAGGCGCTCGAGTTGCCAGGCGACGCCGCGCGCCTCGTCGGCATTCGCGAAATGCGTGAGCAGCGTGATGTCCTCGATGCGCGGGTTGCGCTGCAGCCGCTCCAGCGCAAGCGCAAACTCCGAAGGAGCGAGCCCGAGGCGGTTCATGCCGGTATTCGCCTTGAGGAAGATCCTGATCTTTCCCGCACCGGGCAGCCGGTCGAGCGCCGCCACCTGGTCCATGCAGTGCACCACCGGTTCCAGGCGGTGCGCGAGCAGCACCGGCAGCTCAGCCGGATCGAAGAAGCCTTCGAGCAGCACGATGCGGCCGCGGAACCCGGCTTCCCGCAGCCGCACGGCGTCCTCCAGCTCGAGCAGGGCGAAGCCGTCGGCGTCCGCAAGCGCGGCGGCCGCCCGCATCAGGCCGTGGCCATAGGCGCTGGCCTTGACCACCGCCAGGACGCGCGAGCGCGGGGCATGCCGGCGCGCGATCGCGAGGTTGTGCTTCAGCGCGCCGGAATCGATCGTGGCGAAGAGGGGGCGCATCACCCCTCATTCGCCAGCTGCTTCATTCGCGCGGTGGCGAACTCGACGAACTCCGTCAGCAGCTTCGAGCGGAACTTCTCCCTGGGATGCACGAAGGAAAAGGTGCGGATCAGGCGCGGCTCGAGCGGCACCGCCACCAGCATTCCCAGCTTGCGCTCCTTCACCACGCGCGCGCGCGACATGATGGAGACGCCGAGGCCGGTCTCGACCACCCCCTTGATCGTCTCCGGGCTGCCCAGCTCCATCACGATGTTGAGATCCTCGGGAGCGACCCGGCAGCGCCGCAGGTACTGGTCGGTGAACTCGCGCGTGCCCGAGCCGAGCTCCCGGCTCACGAACGGCTCGCCCTCGAGGTCATGCGGCTTCACGCTCCTCGCCTTTGCAAACTTGTAGGTGGGTGCGCAGATCAGCACCAGCTCGTCCTCGCAGCAGACCTCGGTGACGAGTCCCGGGAGGTGCGAGGGCGACTCGATCAGACCCAGGTCGAGCGCGTGATCGGCGACTCGGTTCTCGATCATCTCGGAGTTGCCGACGGTGAGGTGCGTGTGCACCTGGGGGTGCGCCACCTTGAACTCGCCCAGGATGCGGGGCAGGACGAATTCGGCGATGGTCGTGCTCGCCCCCAGCAGCAGCGGCCCGCTCATCGCGCCGGTCAGCTCTCCGACCCGCGTTTCCATCTCCTCCGACAGCGCGAGGATGCGCTCGGCGAACTCCATGACCAGCCGCCCCGCCGGCGTGAGGGAAATCTTGCCGTGGCTGCGCTCGAAGAGGCGCGCGTTGAACTGCTCCTCGAGCTGCTTCACCTGGAACGTCACCGCGGGCTGCGTCATGAACAGCTGCTCCGCCGCCTTGGTGAAGGAGAGCTGCCTCGCAACGGTGTAGAAGACCTGGAGTCGGCGATCGGCCATGAATCCCGGAGAGGCGAGAGAAGAGAGGTGAGAGGCGTCAAGGACTACCTCGCGAACTCGCAGGTTCCTCCTCCCTCCTCCCTCCTCTCTCCTCTCTCCTCTCTCCTCTTGTCTATCGCCTCTCGAAAAATCAGTTAGTATTCAACCACATTTTCATGATGTGTGATATAAGACGGCAGCCATCCCACCCCCGTCCCCGATATCGACCGCTTAACGCGCGCGCGGGCCACGCATGCCTTTCGGCTTCTACATCATCATGGCGGCGCAGTTCTTCTCCTCGCTCGCCGACAACGCGCTGCTGATCACGGCGATCGCCGTGCTGATCCAGATGGCCGCTCCGGAGTGGATGACGCCGCTGCTCAAGTTCTTCTTCACCGTTTCCTACGTGGCGTTCGCGGCTTTCGTCGGCGCGTTCGCGGACTCGATGCCCAAGGGCCGCGTGATGTTCGTCACCAACCTCGTCAAGATCGCGGGCTGCATGCTGCTGTTCCTGTTCGCGTGGCTGGCCGAGCCGGGGGAATCGCATTACCGCGAGGTGCTGTTCGCCTATGCCGTCGTGGGGATTGGGGCCGCGGCCTACTCGCCGGCCAAGTACGGCATCCTCACGGAATACCTGCCGCATCAGAAGCTGGTCGTCGCGAACGGCTGGATCGAGGGGCTGACGATCGCCTCCATCATACTCGGGACGGTGCTCGGCGGCGCGCTGATCTCCCCGGCCGTGTCCGCTCGCCTGCTCGGCTTCGACCTGCCGTTCATCGACTTCGGCATCGACTCGCCTCCCGAAGCCGCGATCCTGGTGATCATCGTCATCTACGTGATCGCCGCGATCTTCAACCTCTACATACCGGGCACGGGGGTGGACCACCGCGTGCCGAACAAGAACCCCCTGTTCCTGGTGCACGAGTTCGCGCACTGCGTGCGGCTGCTGTGGAGCGACAAGTTCGGCCAGATCTCGCTCGCCACCACGACGCTGTTCTGGGGCGCCGGCGCGACCCTGCAGTTCATCGTCCTCAAGTGGGCGGAGGTCGCGCTCGGCTACACGCTGTCGCAGGCCACCCTGCTGCAGGGGATCTGCGCCGTCGGCATTGCGGCCGGCGCCGTCATCGCCGCCCGGTTCATTCCGCTACACCGCGCCGTCGACGTCGTCCCGGTCGGCATCGCGATGGGCATCATCGTGATCGCGATGGTTTTTGCGAGAAGCGTAGTGCTCGCGATCCCGCTCATGATCCTGATCGGGGCGCTCGCCGGATTCTTCGTGGTGCCGATGAACGCGCTATTGCAGCACCGCGGCCACATCCTCATGGGCGCCGGCCATTCGATTGCGGTGCAGAATTTCAACGAGAATCTCTCGATCCTCGTCATGCTCGGGGTCTATGCGACGTTGATCTGGCTCGATTTCTCGATCTATACGGTGATCGTGCTGTTCGGTCTGCTCGTCGCGGGCGTCATGGCCCTGGTGCGGCAGCACCATCTCCACTACCTGCGCAGCGGCCCGCTGCCAACGATACCGTCGGATACGCAGCACGTGTTCATCCCGCGGCAGCGCAAGGAGCTCCAGGAGGCCGCGAAGCCGGCTAACGGATCCCCGCCTGCGCGAGAATGACCGGCCTTGACCCAGTAACTGGATCCCCGCCTGCGCGGGGATGACCGGCCTCGACCCAGTGACTGGATCCCCGCCTGCGCGGGGATGACCGGCCTCGTTCCCCGGCCGGTCACTTCTCGCGGGGATCGTGCAGATCCTCGTCCGGCGCGCGGTACTGGCCGGAGCGGATCTGCTTCACCATGTTCGCAAGCGCGGCTGCGGCGTTGCTCACCTCGGCAAAGACGTCCTTGTCCTTGTCGAGATCTTCGTGGCTCGTCGCATAGGGCTGGTACCACCCGATCCAGGTGTCCACCATCGCGGTCGGCCCGGCCGAGATCATGCCGATGTCGCTCAACCAGTCGGACAGCATGCGGCGCACGTTCTCGGGCCCCGCGGCGTCGCCGTGCACGACGATCGAATAGGCGCGCCCCTCGAGGTGCTTGGGATAGTCCCAGCCCGCGAGCTCCAGCTCCTTCGCCATGGCCGGGTCCTTGCCGCGCGTCGTCGTCGGGTCGGGATTGCCGCCATCCGCGCACACCAGCCGGTCGATCATGAGCTTCAGGCTCGCCGGCACCTGGTACCAGTGCACCGGGGCGAAGATCATGACCCCGTGCGCCGCCACCCAGCGCGGGTAGATCTCGTTCATCCAGTCGTTCACCTGCCCCACCGCGTGGTTGGGGTAGCACGAGCACGGCCAGTGGCAGAGCGGCTGCGAGGTGGAGACGCAGGCCTTGCACGGGTAGATCGTCTTGTACGGCTCGTCGGCGAGCGTCGAGATGTCGAGGAAATCCGCCTCGAAGCCCGGCATCGCATCGACGGCCTTCTGCGCGTGCTGCGCGAGCCGCCGCGTCTTCGAGATCTCCCCGGGACAGGTATGCTCGCTGCGGGTGGAGCCGTTCACGATCAGGATGCGCGAGGGCGACTTCGCGTCCTTCTGGCGCTTTTCGGCGGCCTCGATCGCCGCCCGCGTCTCCAGCCACTCGATGGGCAGCTCGAACTTGGGATCGGCGAAGCCCGCGCCGGCCGCCTTCTTGCGCGGCGACTTGCGATAGACGATATAGCCGTCCCACGCCTTCTCGAAGACTTTCTCGAGCTCGGGCTTGACCGCGTCGAACGCGGGATCGTAGAAGCGCGCATAGAAGCGCTCCCGGAACTGCTCCTTGGTGAGCGGCGCCCATTGGGTCTGGCGCCGAACGGCGGGTCTGGCCATGTCCTGTCTCCCTGAGTGACGAGCGACGAGTGACGAGCTCAGCTTCTCCCCGCGCCATGATACGACACAACCCGCGAAACGGATGCCGCGCTCAGAACGGAAACGAACCGACCAGCCGCACGCCGCGCAGCCCGTCGGAGCCCCAACGATAGCCGAGCCCGAAGCGGTCGAAGCCTATGCCGAGCACCTCGAAGGGGCGACGCGCGCCCAGCGTGAGCGCCACTTCCACTTCGTGCGAGACCTTTTCCCGCGGGCTTCCCGGCATGAGGAAATCGAGGTTGTTGAAGTACACGGTGCCGATCAGCTGCGTTCCGAGGACGGCCTGCCTCCCCGAGATCTCCATCTTCAACGGAAACCCGAGGTCGCCACCGACCGACAATGCCGCGAGGTCGCTCTCCGTGCCGCCCGACTGGTAGCCCGCGTAGACGAGCTTGGCGCCCACGGCGGACAGCACGCTGTCGCCGATCGGCTCCTGGTAGACGGTCGTGGCGCCGACGGAGTAGATAACCGCGCTGGAATCGTGCTGGAAGTCCCGCCCCAGGCCCAGGCTCGCTAACGGCTTCACCGTCCACGCAGGGCTCAGGGGAATCACGACCTCGAGCCCCGGCACGATGCTGACTCCCGACGTGCTCACGCGCCCCAGGTCGAACTCCCTGAGATCGAAATTGGCAAACGCTCCCGTCACCGGCAGCGTGAGCCTGAGGCCCCATTGCTCGTCGGTTGCCTGCCGCAAGGTACGAGCAAAGGGCAGGCGCAGCACGGCGACGCTTTCCTCGCCGATCTTGTAGTAGCCGGTGCCGTAGACCGAGGCGTAGTACCAGTTGAAGAGGCGATCGACCTCCTGCGACTGCTGAAGAACCACGGGATCCGGCGGCGTCTGCGCATGCGCCGTGCACGCGCGCAACAACTCAACCGCCAGGACAAAGGAAAAACCGACGGCGAGTAGAGGACCAGGGCGAACCGCCAAGCGCGCCATGAGAGCCGGCAAAGAGGATGGGTTCGGGATCGATATTTGTTATTGCTTTTCTCGGCGGCCTTGGCGCCCCGGCGGCTGTCTTCTAGCGCCGGAGGCGGAAATAGATCTCGGGCAGCTTGTTCGGCAGCGAGCTGATGTGGTCGAGCACGAGATAGTGCCCGCGCCCGAAGATCTGCGGCAGGTACTGGTTGGCCATGGTGTCCACGGTGATGCAGAACGGGTGCACGCCCTTCATCACCGCTTCCTTCACCGCCATGCGCGTGTCCTCGTGCAGGTAGCGCCGGTCGCCGCCGTCGTCGTAGTCCTCGGGCCGTCCGTCCGAGAGGATGAGAAGCAGGCGCCGCCGGCTCTCGATGCCCTCGAAGCGAGCGGTGGCGTGGCGGATCGCCGCGCCCATGCGCGTCGCGAGCCGCCCGGACATGCCGCCGATCTGGCTGCGGACCTCGTGGGAGAGCGGCTGCTCGAAGCCCTTGATGGTGTAGTAGCTCACGTTGTCGCGGTACTTGGAGCAGAAGCCGGCGATCGAATAGGCGTCGCCCACCTCCTCCAGGCTCTCCGCAAAGAGCAGCACGCCCGCGCGCACCCGGTCGACCAGCCTCCCGCCGCCCTCGGGCAGGTGCTGCATGATGGAGGTGGACATGTCGGCGAGCAGCGTCACGGCGATCTCGCGCTGGCGCAGCTCGCGCCTGCGGTAGATCGCGGGCTTGGGCGAGCGCCCGGCCTGCTTCTCGACCACGTAGCTCACCACCGCGTTCAAATCCATGTCGTCGCCGTCGAGCTGGCGCAGCTGCGGCGCGAGCCGCGTCGGCTTCTGCGCCTGGATCGCCTTCTTCAGGCGCTTCAATGCCACCGCGTACTGGTTCATCAGCCGGTTGGTCTCGGTGATGTTCGATTCGGCGAGCTTGCGCTCCTGCACCCAGCTCCAGTTGCGCTTGTAGCGCGCCTCGCGGTAGTCCCACTCGGGGTACGCGATCCCCTTGTCCGAGGAGCCCGCGTCGCGCCGCTGCTCCTCCGAGCGGCCGGAGGCGCGCGTCGAGGCGCCGCTGGAATCGCCGAAGCCCGCGATCTCCTGGCGCCTGCCGCCGTCGCGCTCGTCGCCGCTTTCCGCGTTCTGCGGCGTCTCGTTACTGTCCTCGCCCCCGTCCTGCGGCCGCTTCTCGCCCTCGGCGCCGGAACGGGTCTGCTGCCGCTGCTCGTCCTCGTTCTGCTGCGGATGCGCGAGGCGGGTGGTGTTGGGGCCCCGCCCCGGCAGGTACGCGGCGTGGAACGCCTCGAGGTCGGACACCGGCGGCAGGCCGTCGGCGCCGTAGATCGCGGTGGCGATGCGCCAGGCGTCCGCCACGGTGGCGGAGGGGTGAAGCAGCGGCGCGAAGCGCTCGTCGCGCACGCCGTCGTTGCGGCTTGCCGCGAGCGCCTGCTCGACGCTGGCTACGGCGAGACCGTAGTAGACGCCGGTCTCCGGATGGCGCGCGCCCGAACGCGCGGCGGCGAGCATCCGCTGCAGATAGTTGGGCACCAGCTGCTGGACGCGGTAGTCCACCCGCAGGTCCTCGCACAGGTCGAAGATCAGCTGGAAGCGCAGTGCATCGTCGCCGTAGCGCGCATAGAGCGGGGCCCATGACACCGGTCCCGCTTCGGGAAAATCCACCTTCGCGAGGCCGAACAGCGCCTTCATCGCCAGGCGGTCGAAAGTGCCGAAGCGCATGTGGCCCGCGGCGTGGAGCGCCGCCAGCACCGCCTCGTCGCGGTTGGGCATCACCGCCGGGAAATAGATGCCGCGGCCGTCGGTCTCGACGAACGGCCGCCCCTTCTCCGGCGACCAGCTCCCCTCCTTCAGCTCGAATCCGTGTCCGTACCAGACGTCGAGCAGCATGTAGAGCAGGCGGTTGCGGTCCGCGAGCCGGAAGCCGGGCAGCTGGTCGAGGAGCAGCGCCAGGCTTTCCTCGGACTCGAGCCGGAAATAGGCTTCCCCGCGCGCCCGCCCCGATTGCATGATGTCGGCGCCGCGCAGCGCCCACGGCAGGATCGCCTGGGCGCCGAGCAGGTTGCGCACGCGGATGCCGCCCGCGAGATAGGTCGCGAGCAGGAGTTTCCTGGTCTCGAACAGCTCCTCGGCCGGCTGCGTCAGCTGCTCGATGCCGGTGATCCCCTGGCGCCCGGAGAGATCCACCACCGGCGTCGTGAAATACGCGCAGCCGCTGTCGATCTGGCGCTCGCACCACACAAAGCCGATCTCGGCCCAGCGCCGCTCGCCGGCGTGCCCGAGCGAGCCGTAGGCGCGCGGCAGGTTCGCCATGAAGCCCTCGAGCGCGCGCCACGCGCCGCGCCAGCGCGCGAATTGCAGCGCCTGCTCGGTCCATGAGGCGACCGTCTCCGACACCCGCTCCGCCTCGCGCGAGCCGCGGATGAAGGCCTTGCCGGCTTCCCGGTCGTAGTCGTAGAGCCTGCGGCAGGCGGCAATCCAGGCGAGCGTCGCGTCCTCGCCGTGCGGGCGGATCTGCGGCAGCACCTGCTCGATCTCGCGGAACGCGAGCGTGGCTGCGTCGCGCAGCTGCACGAGCTGCTCCTCGATCGCCTGCTGTCCGGTGCGGGTCGTCAAGTGCCGAAATGCGCCTGCACGATCTCCATCAGCGCTTCGGCGAGCTCCTCGTCGTCGGTGATGGGGTTCACCATCGCCACCTGGCAGGCGCGACGGGGTCGAGGCCGGCGTTCATCATGTTGGCGGCGTAGACCAGCGCCCGCGTCGAGGCCGATTCCTCCAGCCCGTGGTCCTTCAGCAGCCGTGCCTTGCGCCCGGCGGTCACCAGCAGGTGCGCGAGCTCGGGCGAGATGCCCGGCGACTCCTTCAGGACGATCTTGCGCTCGATGTCCTCCGGCGGGAAATCGAAATTGATCGCGACGAAGCGCTGCTTGGTCGAGGGCTTCAGGTCCTTCAGCACCGTCTGGTAGCCGGGGTTGTACGAGATCACCAGCATGAAATCCTCGTGCGCCTCGATCTCCTGGCCCTTCTTCTCGACGGTGAGGCGGCGCCGATGGTCGGTGAGCGAGTGGATCACCACCGTCGAGTCCGTGCGCGCCTCCACGATCTCGTCGAGGTAGCAGATCGCGCCGGCCTTCACCGCGCGCGTGAGCGGGCCGTCCTGCCACACCGTCTCCGCGCCCTCCAGCAGGAAGCGGCCGACGAGATCCGAGCTGGTCAAATCCTCGTGGCAGGAGACGGTGACGAGCGGGCGCTTCAGCTGGAACGCCATGTACTCGAGAAAGCGCGTCTTGCCGCAGCCGGTGGGGCCCTTCAGCATCACCGGCAGGCGCTTCTTGTAGGCGGCCTCGAACACCGCGATCTCGTTGCCCTGCGGCTCGTAGTACGGCGCGACGTCGCCCGGCTGCGGCGCCTGCACGATATCGCGCTCGACGCCGCGCAGCCGGTTTACCACTGTCTTCATCAACACCCCGTCAGTACCCGCCAGGAAAGCCAGGAAATATCAGTAGATACCGCAATTGTACGGCACGCGAGGGGGCAGGGAAACATCCATCCTCGCCGGCACCTCCGAATTCGGTGGGCCTCACAGCACGACCGGCCGGTCCGGCAGCTCGTCGGGATTATCGCGGCGGGCGGGAAAGTGCGCCGTCAGCAGCTTCGTGATTTCCGCGATGCCCTCGAGGGCGCCGGCCTCGAAGCGGCGGTCGCGGAACGCTTCCTCCATGCGATGGCAGATCGCGTCCCACTGCTCCTGCCCGACCTTTGCGCCGATGCCACGGTCGGCGACGATCTCGATGTCGCGGTCCACCAGCTGCACGTAGATCAGCACGCCGCTGTTCTCCTCGGTATCCCACGTGCGCAGGCGCGAGAACACGTCGAGCGCGCGCTGCCTCGGCGTGAGTCCTCGCAGGAGGGGTAGCAGGTCGAGACCTGGCTCCACGGCAAAGCGCAGCTCGCCGCGGTGCGCCGCTTCAGATTGCCTGATCGCGGCCTCGATGCGCGTAAGTGTCGCGCGCGGAAACGCCCGGTACACCAGCCAGTCCGGGGCGATCAAGTGCCTGAAGACGCGCCTGAGGTCCATCACCAGCTCCCCGATGCGCCGCCGCCGCCGGAACTGCCGCCGCCGCCGCTGAAGCCGCCACCGCCGAAGCCGCCACCACCGGAGGACCAGCCGCCTCCACCCGGGGACCCGCTGCCGCCGGACGACCAGCCGCGTCCTGGGCGGCCGGTCGCGCCGATGAACAGGCTGATCACGAACGCAATGAGGCCGATGATCACCGCGGCCGCCAGGCCCGCCAGCACGTAGCCGATAATCCCGGCGGCGGCGCCGGCAACGCCCGCCCCGAGAAAGCGGCCCAGCAGCGAATGCAGCAGCTGGCTTACCATGGCGAGGATGATGAAGCCGAGGAAGAGCGTTTCGGTGCTCCAGCCGGAACCAGGCGCCGCGGTGCGCCGGGGCGCGGGCATGGATTCGCCTTCGATCAGCTTGATGACTCGATCCGCGCCCGCGCTGATCCCGCCGTAGAAATTGCCCTGCTTGAACAGCGGCACGATGTCCTCCTCTATGACGCGCCTGGCGACCGCGTCGGGAATCGCGCCTTCGAGCCCGTAGCCGACCTCGATGCGAAGCCTGTGGTCATTCTTGGCGACGAGCAGCAATACCCCGTCGTCCACCCCCTTGCGCCCGAGCTTCCACCGGTCGAAAACCCGGATCGCGTACTGCTCGACGGTCTCGGGCTGGGTCGTCGGCACCAGCAGCACTGCGACCTGGCTGCCCTTGCGCGCTTCGAGCGCCGCGAGCTTTTGCTCGAGCGCGGCGCGCTGTTCGGAGGTGAGGGTCGCGGAAAGGTCGGTGACGCGGGCCGTGAGCGGCGGCACCGCGATTTCCGCCGCGGCGTATGCCCGCGGCAACAGCAATGCCGCGGCCAGCAGTGCCCGCGGCAGCGCGTGCGACATCGCGGGTGAGCTACTTTTTTCCGTCCGGCGACTGCGGTGCGGGCGCGCCGAAATCGACCTTCGGCGGCGTGATGATGTCCTTCTGGTTCCCGACCGTGAACTGCGGCTTTTCCCGGAAGCTGAAAAGCATCGCGGTGAGATTGGTCGGGAACTGCCGCACGATGATGTTGTATTCCTGCACCGCCTGGATATAGCGGTTGCGCGCCACCGCAATGCGGTTCTCCGTGCCTTCAAGCTGCGCCTGCAGGTCGCGGAAGTTCTGGTCGGACTTGAGCTGGGGATAGCGCTCCACCACGACCAGGAGCCGCGACAGCGCCGAGGAGAGCTCGCCCTGCGCCTGCTGGAAGCGGGTGAATGCCTGGGGGTCATTGATGAGCTCGGGCGTCGCCTGGATCGAGCCCACCCTGGCGCGCGCGTTGGCGACACCGAGCAGCACCTGCTGCTCCTGGGCGGCGAAGCCGGCGACGGTATTGACCAGGTTTGGAATCAGGTCCGCGCGGCGCTGGTATTGATTGATGACCTCGGCCCACGCCGCCTTGATCTGCTCGTCCGTCCGTTGCAGGGTGTTGTAGCCGCAACCAGACAGAAACAGCGTCGCTACGATCGCCAGCGCGAGTGACAGACTCCTCATGCTCACCCCCCATTAAAGCGTGACATGATACTGCGTGACGTGGTACTGCGTGACGCGGTATGGCGTGAATGAATCGAGAATAACAAGGACTCACGCTCCATCACGTCACGCTTCACCATGTCACGCTTCACCATGTCACGCTTCACCATGTCACGCTTCACCATGTCACGCTTTCTCCAGGTCCTTCATGGTGCGGACGGCAAACAGGAGATCCGCCCAGGCTTTGGACTTGTCCGCCAGGTTGCGCAGCAGATACGCCGGGTGATAGGTGACGATCAGCGGGATGCCGCGGTAGCGGTGGATCCGGCCGCGCATGCTCGCGACGCTGGCATCGCTCGCCAGCAGGTTGGCCGCCGCGACCCTGCCCAGCGCGATGATCAGCTTCGGCCGGATCAGCTCGATCTGGCGGTGCAGGTAGGGCTCGCACTGCAAGGCTTCGTGCGGCTCGGGATTGCGATTGCCGGGAGGTCTGCATTTCAAGATGTTCGCGATGTAGACGTTCGCGCCGCGCTCGAGCCTGATCGCAGCGAGCATGTTGTCGAGGAGCTTTCCGGCCTGGCCGACGAACGGCTCGCCCTGCGCGTCCTCGTCGGCACCCGGGCCCTCGCCCACGAAGAGCCAGTCGGCGTTCTCGTCGCCGACGCCGAACACCGTCTTGTTGCGATTCGCGTGCAGCGGACAGTCGGTGCAGCCGGCCACTCTCGCCTTGAGCTCCGGCCATTCCATGCGCATGATCGTTGCGCGGCGGTCGTCGCCGTCCGTGACGGGTGATGGGCGATAAGCGAGGGGCGCCTCGGCCGCTGCCGGTTCCTGAGCGCTCGCCGCGCCGGCCCGATCGCGCAGTCGCCAGACCGGCCCGAGGCCCATCTCTTCCAGCATCAATTCACGACGGGTCTTCACTCCTCACCCATCACTCATCGATGATGCAGCTCAAGCTGGAGGACGATGGCGTCTTCGCGCCCCGCGCCGGCCGGATAGTAGTCCCGGCGCGTCGCGATCCCGGAAAAGCCCGCTGCCGCGTAGAGCGCACGCGCCGCCTCGTTCGACGGCCGCACTTCCAGCAGGACCCGGCGCGCCCCGTGCTCGCGCGCGAGCCGCAGCACGAACCCGAGCACTTCGCGCCCGAAGCCCCGGCGCTGCCACGGGGCGGCGATGCTCAGGTTAAGCAGGTGCGCCTCCTCCGGCGCGATCATGACCACGCTGTAGCCGGCGATCTCGCCGCCGCATTCCACGATCCAGCACTGGTAGCCCGCCGCGAGCGAGTCGCTGAAGTTGCTGCGCGTCCACGGATGCGGATAGACACCCTCCTCGATCGCGACCACGGCATCAAGATCGGCCGCGGTCATGTGCCGGTAGCGCGGGACCAGATCAAGTTGGGCGCTCATCGGTCCTCAATGCGACCCGGTCGCGGAGGTACACGGGGATAGCCCGCTCCGCGGCAACCGCGCGGCCCGCCTCGAATTCGCGTACCGCAAGCCGCGCGATATCGCTCGCGTGCGGGAAAATCTCAGGCATGACCGCCGTGAGCCGCTCGCCGTAGCGCCGACTGAGCGCCGCCTCGTGCGCGGCGAATCCGCTCCCGCAGCCGGTCCAGGCGCCCGCCGGCAGGGGCGGCGCATCCGCCGGCGCGCAGAGGCTCGGCGCGTGCACCGTCTCCCAGCCGGCGGCGGAGTGCGCGTAGGCGGCGTGGTAGATCTCTCCCATGCGCGCATCGAGGCAGCATACCGCCCGCCCCGGCCCGGCCGCCTCGGCGAGCGCGAGCAGCGTGCTCACGCCGACCACCGGCAGGCCGGCGCCGAAGGCGAGTCCCTGCGTCGCCCCGCAACCGATGCGCAGCCCGGTGAACGATCCCGGCCCCTCCCCGAAGGCAATGCCATCGAGGTCCCGGACGGCGATGCCGTGGCGCTTGAGCAGCTCGTCTACCATGGGCAGCAGCAACTCGGAATGACGCTGCCCGGCGCGCGCGTCCCGCGCGTCGACCGTGCCGTCGTGCCAGAGCGCGACCGAGCAGTATTCGGTGGAAGTGTCGAGAGCGAGGATCTTCATGCGGCAACGGAATTCTATCCCGGCCGTCGCGCCGGCGTATAATCCGCCCCGCGGTACGCACCCCCACTCATCGTCATCCGTCATTCATCACCGGCCCTCGATGCGCGAATACATGATCGCAGCGATCCCCGGCGACGGCATCGGCGCCGAGGTGATCGCCGCCGGGCTGAAGGTGCTGGACGTGCTCGCCCAGCGCGACCGCGGCTTCCGGTTGAGGTTCGAGCACTTTCCCTGGAGCAGCAGCTACTACCTCAAGCACGGCCACTACATCCCCGAGGGCGGACTCGAGCAGCTGAGGGCCTGCGACGCGATCTTCTTCGGCGCGGTGGGGTCTCCGGACGTGCCCGATCACATCTCGCTGTGGGGCCTGCGCCTGCCGATCTGCCAGGGCTTCGACCAGTACGCCAACGTCCGCCCGGCGCGCGTGCTGCCGGGCGTGCGCAGCCCGCTCGCGAACGGCGAGGCGATCGACTGGGTCATCATCCGCGAGAACTCCGAGGGCGAGTACTCCGGCAGCGGCGGGCGGGCGCATCGCGGGCTCCCCGAGGAGGTCGCGACCGAAACATCGGTTTTCACCCGCGCCGGCGTGACGCGCATCCACCGCTACGCCTTCGAGCTTGCGCGCGGCCGCCCGCGTCGGCACCTGACGCTCGTCACCAAGTCGAACGCGCAGCGCCACGGCATGGTCATGTGGGACGAGATTTTCTATGAAGTGGCGCGCGGCTTTCCGGAGGTCGCGACGCAGCGCGTGCTGGTGGACGCGATGACGACGTTGATGGTAGGAAAGCCCCAGACCCTCGACACCATCGTCGCCACGAATCTCCACGCCGACATCCTGTCCGACCTCGCCGCGGCGCTCTCCGGCAGCCTCGGCATCGCGCCCACCGCCAACCTGAACCCCGAGCGCAGGTTTCCCTCGATGTTCGAGCCGATCCACGGCTCGGCCTTCGACATCGCGGGCAAGGGCGTGGCGAACCCCGTTGCCACCTTCTGGACCGCGTCCATGATGCTCGAGCACCTCGGCGAGAGCGACGCCGCGCGGCGCCTGATGCGCGCGGTCGAGGCCGTGACCGCCAGGCGCATCCACACCCCCGACCTCGGCGGCGAGGCGACCACCGGTATCGTGACGGAGGCGGTATGCGACAGCCTGTAGCGCTCGCGAAGCGCTCCCGCTGCTACAATGAAAGCGACGGCGTGGCCGGAGCCGCAGCAACCCTTCGAAGGGGAAGCAACGCGTGAAGCAGTACCTCGAATACCTTGAGTCCTTCGGCGTGGTCGCGCTCGTGCTGTTCGGGATCGGCGGTTTTTCCTACCACCTGTTCCGGGACGACGGCTGGGTCGAAACCGTGCTCGGCAATCTCTGGGATGTAAGCATCCAGTATCCGCTCATCGCGCTGCCCGTCATCGTGGCCGCAGTGTATCTGGGCAGGAGGTGGAACGACGCGCGCATCACGCACGGCCGCACCACCAGCCTTCCCGACTACGTCATCTACGCCTTGATGGCGTCCGGGCTCGTCTTCATCGTCCGTTATTTCTGGGTGGGCACGTTCTAGCGGACCGGTGTCACGCGGCATGAACGATGCGCCGCGCGACGAGCCGCGTCACTGCGTCCGCGCCGTAACCGAGGTTCTCCAGCACTTCGCGGGTGTGCTCGCCCACTTTCGGCAGGTCGAGCCGGGTGCCGAAACGCATGCCGTCCATCTCGATCGGCAGGCCCGGCACCCTGGTCTTTTTCCCGTCGGGCAGCGTGATCGGCGCCATGCCCCCTGACGCATTGAGGTGCGGGTCTTCGAACAGGTCGTCGGGCTTCGCGATCGGCGCGAACGGCAGTCCCAGCGCCTCGCAGCGGTCCATCAGCTCCTGCTTGGACATCCTCGCGAAGATGCCGCTCACGACCGGAAGAATGCGTGGCCGCGCCTCGACGCGCTGGGGGTTGGTCCTGAGCTCCGGGTCGGCGAGGAAATCGGCGAGCCCGAACGCCTCGCAGAAGATCTTCCATTGCGTGTCGGTCACCACGCCCACGAACACCAGTTCCCCGTCGCGGGTCTTGAAGCTGTCGTAAATCGCCCAGGCACGGACGCGGTCGGGCATGGGCGGCACGGGCTTGCCGCTCGCCAGGCCCTCCATCATGTGCTGTGCGACCAGAAAGGCGTTGTTCTCGAACAGCGCGCTCTGCACGTGCTGCCCTCTGCCCGTGGCGGCCCGCTGGTGGAGCGCGGCGAGGATCGCGATCGCCCCGAACATGCCGCCCATCACGTCGTTGACCGAGGCGCCCGCGCGCAGCGGCCCGTGGCGCCCCCCCGTCATGTAGGCAAGCCCGCCCATCATCTGCGCCACCTCGTCGAGGCCGGTGCGGTGCTCGTAGGGGCCGGCGAGGAATCCCTTCATCGAGCAGTAGACGAGCTCCGGCCTGAGTTTCCTGAGGGCTTCATGGCCGAAGCCGAGCTTGTCCATCGCGCCGGGCCGGAAGTTCTCGATGAGCACGTCGGCGCTGGCGACGAGCTTCAGCACCGCCTCGCGGCCTTCCGGCGCCTTCAAGTCCACGGCGAAGCTCTTCTTGTTGCGGTTGTAGGTCGGGAAGAACCCGGCGCCGGAGGCGACGAGCTTGCGCGTATGGTCGCCCTCGAGCGGCTCCACCTTGATCACCTCGGCGCCGAGATCGGCGAGCACCAGCCCGCACGTCGGCCCCATCACGACGTGGCAAAACTCGGCAACCCGGACGCCCGCCAGCGGCAGCTCAGGCTGCGTCATGCAGTCTCCTTGATGCCTCGCAGGGCGAGGTAATAGCCGAATATGCCGAAGCCGGTGACGACGCCCCGGCAGACCGTGGCGATTTCCGATACCCTGCCCCGCCGTGCGGGATTGGAGATGTGAAGCTCGAACACCGGGATTTTCACCTGCGATATCGCCGCTGCCAGGGCGGGATGGCCGGTCGTATAGCCCGCCGGGTTGATGATCGCGCCATGCACCCCGCCGTCGTGCGCCGCGTAGAGCTTGTTGATGACCTCGCCCTCGATGTTCGAGTGGAAGATCTCGACCTCGACGGCGAGCTCGGAAGCGTACTTTCGAATGTGCTCGTCGTACTGCGGCAGCGTCATGGGCCCGAACACGTCGAGCTGCGCTTTACCGCGCATGTTCATCCCGGCGCCATGGATGACCAGGACCTTGGGCATGGCTCAATTCTCCTGTATGTTTGGCCGTCGAGCGAGCACTTTACCAAGGAGAGAACCGATGAGCATCAAGCGCCACAACCCCGGACCCGTGTTGAGCCGCGCCGTCGAGCACGGCGGGCGGGTCTACGTCGCGGGAACCACGGCCGACAACAAGGGCGCCTCGTGCAAGGCGCAAACCGAGGAAGTCCTCAGGAAGATCGACGCAGCCCTCGCCGCGGCCGGAACCGACAAGTCGAAGCTGCTCTGGGCACAGGTATGGCTGCCCGACATCCGCGAGAAGGACCAGATGGACGCGGCCTGGAAGGCGTGGGTCGATCCCGAAAACAAGCCGGTCCGGGCGTGCGTCGAGGCGCGGCTCGCCACTCCCGACACGCGGGTGGAGATCATGGTGACGGCGGCGAAGTAAACTACACTTCATGTCTCAGGCTGGCACCCTCTCCCCCCGCGACGACACCGACGCGATCCTCGATACCGCCGCTCAGTGGCGCGCGGAGGGCCGCCGGGTCGCTCTCGCCACCGTCGTCGCGACCTGGGGGTCGTCCCCCCGCCCCGCCGGAAGCCAGCTCGCCGCCGATGACGCCGGCAAGTTCGTCGGCTCGGTGTCCGGCGGCTGCGTCGAGTCCGCCGTGATCTCCGAGGCTCGCGCGATTCTCAAAGGGGCCCCGGCGAAGCTGCTCGGTTTCGGGGTTTCGGACGAGCAGGCATGGGAGGTCGGCCTCGCGTGCGGCGGAAAGGTGGAGATCTTCGTCCATGCGCTCGCCGGACAGGACGAGCTGTTCGCCGCGCTGCGGCGCGTGCGGGCGGCCCGGAAGCCGGCGGTCGTCGCGATCGACCTCGCGGACGGGCGCAGCGCCCTCTTTGCCGAGGGCGAAGCGGCGGGCGATGCGGCGCTGCGCGCCGCCCTCGCCGCCGAGGCCGCGCGCGCGCTGGCGGAGGATCGCAGCCGCGTCGTCGAGCGCGACGGCCGGCGCTATTTCCTGCGCGCCTTTGCGCAGCCGCCGCGGCTTGCGCTCGTCGGCGCGGTGCACATCGCCCAGGCGCTGATCCCGATGGCGGCTGCCGCGGGCTACGACATCACCATCATCGACCCGCGCCGCGCCTTCTCCGCCGAGAGCCGCTTTCCGGGGGTCACGATGAGCCAGGAATGGCCCGGGCGCGCGCTCGCCGCATTTGCCCCCGACCGCCGCAGCGCGGTCATCGCGCTCACCCACGATCCCAAGCTCGACGACCCCGCGCTCGCCGCGGCGCTGCGGTCGGATGCGTTCTATGTCGGGGCGCTGGGGAGCCGCAAGACACACACCGCCCGGCTCGCTCGTCTGAGGGAACAGGGCTTCAGCGACACCGAGCTCGGACGCATACACGCCCCGGTCGGGCTCGCCATCGGGGCGGTGTCGCCGGCGGAAATCGCGGTGTCGATCCTCGCCGAGATGACGCAGGCGCTGCGCGGCGCTGCGCCGCTCGCGCCGGTGCGCCAGGAACCCAGGGTCTGAGATCGGTTCAGGCGGCAGCGCGCTGGCGCGACTGGACTTCGATGTTGGCCATCTTGGCGAGGTCGCGGTGCAGGCGCGCGACGCGCTCGATCTGGCCCTTCGCGGGAAAGCGCTCGTAGAAGCCCTCGACGCGGAACTCGCGCGCCCGCTCGGTCCACGGCGCGAGCCGCTTCTCCCACCGCTGCTGCCGTCCCTCGGCGGGATCGGCGTCGTTGCGCGCGAGATCGGCGCACACCCGGATCATCGCCTTCAGCGTCACCGGCTTCGTCACCATGTAGTTGGGATGGCCCCAGGCGGTGCCCCACACCTTCTGGCACGCCTTGAAGAAATCGCGCACGATGGCGTAGTAGCGGTCGGTCTCGCGCATGGCGTGTCCCGAGCGCTGGATCTTGCGCCATTCCCCGCCCACCCAGCGGTGCAGCTCGTTGAACAGCTCCGCCTGCAGTATCCATTTCTCCTGCTGGCTGCGGCCGCCGAGGCGGTTGATGCGGTACTTGAGCGGGCTGTCGCCCTCGCGGTAGAGCTTGTCGACCAGGCGCGCGGCAAACCGCCGGTCGGGCTCCGCCCACGAGATCCGCTCGTAGAGATCAACCAGGTGGCTCTTGTTGATGCGGGTGGGGGTGGAATTGATGATGACGAACATTTCCGCCGCGAAATCCTCGGTGCGGCCGTCGAAGATGACGCATGGAACGTGGATGTTGATCCCTTCTCCGGGGCGCTCGCGCAGGTAGAAGTTGAGCGCCGCCAGGCGGTGCTGGCCGTCGATGATCAGGAACCTGGAGGCGGGATCCTGCAGGTGGCCGACGGTCTGCTCGGAGCCGAGCGGCTGGAAAGCGAGCCTTTCGTGGGTGAACAGCAGCACGGTGCCGGGGATCGGCGGCTGGTTCACCGCCATCTCGTAGAAGTTCTTGAGCGCCCGCACCTTGGCGCGCGAGAGCTGGCGCTGGAACGCCGCGTCGCTGTGCTCGATGCGGGCGATGAACTGCGCGATCTCGTCGCTCTGCGAGATCACCTGCGGCGTGATCTGCTCCCCCTCGCCGTAGAAGCGGCTGATGAAGCGCACTTTGGCGAGGATGTCCTTCGCCAGGTAGCTCACGAAATAGAAGGTCCCGTCCTTCTGGCGGATGCGCGTGGCTAGCATGGCCATGTTATGTCCTGTTATGGGTCCCGGACCGGCAAACTGAGGCCGCCCGCGTGCAAGCGGGCGGCAATGCGGCATTTTAGCGGTTTGAGGGCGCCGACGCGAGGTGGCCGGCGCGATGCCGCCGTCATTACATCGCCGTCCGGACGGCTCAGGCGCGGACGACGTCCAGGGGGGCGAAGCGGGCCTTCAGCGCGCGCGCGGCGTTCGCTCCCCACCACCGTTCCAGGACGGTGGCGTAGAGATCGCGAAAATCCACCGCGAACGGCAGGTTGCCGTTGCCGTCCAGGCGCGAGAGCGCGGGCGGCAGGCCGTACAGTCCGCCCTTCACCCGGCCGCCGAGCAGGAAATGGGCGCTGGCCGTGCCGTGGTCGGTTCCGCTCGAGAGGTTTTCCCGGGGCCGCCGCCCGAACTCCGAGTAGGTCATGACCAGCGTCGAATCCCAGCGGCCGAGCTCCACGAGCGCCGCCTTCAGGGCAACCAGGCCTTCCGCGAGCGACTTGAGCAGCTGAGCATGCCGTCCCGGCTGTCCGCTGTGGGTGTCGAAACCGCCCAGCGCGATCTTGACCGCCGCGATTCCCGCCTCGCCGGCGACAAGCTGGGCCGCTGTGCGCACGGCATTGCCGAACGGGTTCGCCGGAAACTCGGTGGCGAAGGCGTGGTTGCCGCTCAGGCGGGCGGCCGCCTGCGCAATGTTTTCCTCGACGCGCAGGATGTGCTGGAGGGCCGAGTTGCGCGCCTGCCCCGCCGGCGCCGCGTAGCGGGCCTGGCGCAGGAACTGCTCGGGGTTGGCCAGGGCGATCGCGCGCGCGCCGCCCCGCAACGGCCCCATCTCGGCGCCGCCCACCACCACGGCGTCCGCGGCGAACGCGGCCGGCACGGGGGTTGCGGCAAACGCGCGGGCGAGCCAGCCCTCGGTCAGATATTCGTTGCTGTTCGACGCCGTGTCCCAGATGTCGATCGAGCGGAAGTGGGAGAGGTTCGCGTCCTTGTAGCCCACGCCCTGCACCACCGCCAGCTCGCGGCTCTTCCACGAGGCCATCAGCGGTTCCAGCGCCGGATGGAAACCCGCCTGCTGGTCGAGCTGAAGCACCTGGTCGCGGGGAACCGCAAGCCGTGGCCGCAGCCCCGTGTAGGCGGGGTCGGCGTAGGGCACGACGGTATTCAGGCCGTCGTTGCCGCCTTTGAGCTCCACCAGCACCAGCAGCCGGGTGTAGTCGGCCCCCGTCCGCTGCGCCAGCGCGGCGCCCGGCGCCAAGGCAGTCACCGCAGCGGCTCCCAAGCTATTCAGGAAATCGCGCCTGTTCATCGCCCATCACTCCACTCATCAGTCATCACTTCAGCTGATATGCCGGATCCAGCACCAGGTGCCGGATCAGCTCGATGCCCTGCACCGCCGGCGGCGGCTCGGTGACCGGCGCCGAGGCGAGCACCACCCGCTGCAGCAGCTGCGGGCGGCCGTCGAACTGCGACAGCCACTTGTTACCTTCGAACTGGACGTCGAGCAGCGCCTGCAGGTAGCGGCTGCGCCCCTCGGCCGCGCCCGCGGCCATCCCCGGTGCCTCGACGCCTCCGCCCCCCGCCGCCATCGCCCTCATCTCCTCTACCCGGAACAGGCGGTCGAGAAACGCCTTGCGGGCGAGCAGCGTCGTCGAATTGATCCACATCTCGCCGCCGGGCCAGCCCCTCACGTTGGGCGGTGCGAACAAGTTCTGCCCGAGGGCCGCGACGCCGAGCACGAACGGGAGCGGCTCCCCGGTCGCGAAGCTGAACTGGCGCAGCGTGCCCACCACGAGCTCGACGGGCGACTTGATCAGGACGGCCCGGTTGGCCGGCGCGTAGAAGGCATCGGAGGTGAGCAGCGCGCGCAAGGCGGGCCGCATCTCGTAGCCGGATTCCCGCAGCACCGCGGCGATGCGCCTGACCTCTCCGGCGTCCGGGTCGGGCGACACGAACTCGCGCCACAACTTGGCGGCAATGAGCTCGGCGGTTTGCGGCTGCGCAAGCAGGATCCCGAGCACCGCATCCCCGTCCAAGTTGCCGGTGCGCCCGAGCACGGTCTTCACCCCGTCGTCGTGCGCCTGCGGGCGGAACACGAACTCACCCCGGTCGGGATCGATGCCCCAGCCGGTGAAGGCGCGCGCCGCTTCCTTGACGTCGCGCTCGGTGTAGTGACCCTCTCCCAGCGTGAAGAGCTCCATCACCTCGCGGGCGAAGTTCTCGTTGGGCTGGCCCTTGCGATTCGACGCGCTGTCGAGGTAGATCACCATGGCAGGGTCGCGCGCGATGTCGCGCAGCAATTCGCCGAAATTGCCGAGCGCGTGGCGCCGCAGCAGGGCGTTCTGGCGGTACATCAGCTGCGGCGAGCGCACCTTCTGCTGGCTCGACACGAAATGGTTGTGCCAGAACAGCGTCATCTTCTCGGTGAGCGGCGAGGGCGTCACCAGCATCTCGGTAAGCCACCACGACCGCAGCTCGAAGGCCTTCCGGTTCATCTCGCGCAGCGCAGCCTTGCGCTCCTCCGGGCTCATGCCACGGAAGCGGCGCAGCGATTCGAACGGCTCCGCGGTACACGCCGGCGGCGGGGTGACGGCGGGCTTCCCGGCCCAGGACAGCAGGCGGTCTACCGCCTGCTCGCGCGTCAGGCCGGCAAATGCCTCGATGTCGGCCGGCCCGGCAGCGAAGCTGGTGCGGTTGAAGAGATGCCGGGCGTCATCGAAGCCGAGCGGTCCGCTCGCGGCGAGCGCGAACGGCGATGCCACGATGGAGGCGGCGAGAAAACACGCGCCGCGCAACGTCGGACCGGAAAGTCGCATCAATTTCCCTTGCTCTTGGCCGCGCCCGCGCGGGCCTTACGCGCCGCTTCGATTTCTTCCCTTGTCACCACGCCGTCCTTGTTGGCGTCGATCTGGTTGAAATTGCGCGCGACGACGGGCATGCCCTTCTGCGCTTCCTCCCGGGTCAGCCTGCCGTCCTTGTTCGCGTCCGCTCGCTTGAACCTTTCTTCCTGTTTCGCCTGCTCTTCCGCGCGGCACTTCTCGGGATTCGCCTTACATTCCTCCCGGCGCTGCTGCGCCTTGGCTTTCGCCTCGCGGCATTTCTCGGGATTGTCCTTGCACCACTGCTCGAACCGGGCCTTGCGGTCGGTCGCGGCCTTGCCGCTTTCGGAACGCACCGTGGCGCCCGGGATGCCTTCGCTTGCCAGGGAAGGCACGGCGGGCGCGGCAAGCGCGGCGACTGCCAGTGCTGCTGCTGCAACGAGCGATCGATTCATAAGGCTCCTTTGTCGGTTTATCGGGGAATGACGTATACCCCGTTGCCGAGATACACGGGTGAAGGCCGGGCGGCAGGGTAGCCAAATCCATCCCCGCGGGTCCGGAAGTACGGATGCAGCTCGCCGGGATTCGTGGCATTCAGCGAGAACATGGGTCGGTACAGACTCCGGAAGTTGGGATCGGGGCGCTGATCCAGCCGCGGGCTGCCATAGATGATGTGCGACTGGCCGTTCTGTACCGGTTTATGCGTGAGGGCTGGCGTCACCGGAGCGCCATGTGCCTGGGGCGGCCGCCCGCCTCCGCCCGCCAGCGCCGGAGCAGCCTGCGTTCCGAGCATTGCGATCGCCACCGGAATGACCGAAATCGATTTCATTTTGACCTCCTATTTCCGCCGGTAGATATCCCGATTTGCGCGCTCCAGATCCCGGTGCAGCTCGCGCCGCTCTTCCTCCGTAAGCCGCCCCTTCTGCCCCTTGAAATGGCCGGCACGCTGTTGGCCCTCTCCGCGCGGCGGCTGGTCCGGGGCCTTCTTTGCCTGACCGGCGCCCTGGTCCTGCACTCTCGCGCCAAAGCCCGGGCGCATGTCGCGGGCAGCCGCGAGCCCCGGCGCGAGCAGCGCGGCAGCGACGACTATCCACAACCACTTCTTCACCGACCGGTCTCCGTGCGCGGGAAAGTGCACTGCCCGGCCACCGCGCAATGCTTCATAAGAATGTGCCGGCGGCGGGAAGCGCCGGCGAGACGCTGGCTAGATTAACTCACCCCGCCGGGGCGCTCAAAACGCAGACAGCGGATTTTTGTAACAATTTGTTTCCTGTTTCGTCAGGGAAACAAAGTCTTACAAATGCCTCTTCCGGCGTTCACGCGAGCCGTTAGGATTGCGCCATGGCCGAGCCCAGACTGAAGATCATCGTGGTGGACGACGACGCGCGGCTGCGCGACCTGCTCAACCGCTACCTCACCGAGCAGGGCTACACGGTGCGCGCGGTGCACGACGCGGCCGGGATGGACCGGCAGCTCGCGCGCGAGCGCTACGACCTCATGATCCTCGATCTCATGCTGCCGGGCGAGGATGGCCTGTCGATCTGCCGCAGGCTGCGCGGAGGCGGCGAGGACATGCCGATCATCATGCTGACCGCCAAGGGCGACGACGTCGATCGCATCGTCGGACTCGAGGTGGGCGCCGACGACTACCTGCCCAAGCCGTTCAATCCGCGCGAGCTGGTGGCGCGCATCCAGGCGGTGCTCAGGCGGCGACCCATCCCCGGGCCGCCCGGCGCTCCGGCCCTGGAGCCGCAGGTGGTCGAGTTCGGAGCTTTCCGCTTCAACCTTGGGGCGCGCAGCCTGACCAGGAACGGGGCCGATGTGGCGCTCACCACCGGCGAATTCGCGCTGCTCAAGGTGCTGGTGCAGCATCCGCGCTCCCCCCTCTCGCGCGACAAGCTGATGGAGCTCGCGCGCGGACGCGAATTCGGAGCCTTCGACCGCTCGATCGACGTGCAGATCTCGCGGCTGCGCAAGCTGATCGAGCCGGATCCCGCCAGGCCGGCTTACATCCAGACGGTGTGGGGATTCGGCTACGTCTTCATACCCGACGGCAAGAGCCAGTGACCCTGTTCCCGCGCACCCTGCTCTGGCGCAGCGTGGCTCTGATCGCGCTGCTGCTCGCCGTCGCGCATCTCGCGTGGCTGCAGATCTTCCGGGTGAGCGAGCGCGAGCCGCGTGCGCGCCAGGTCGCGCAGCAGATCGCGAGCGTGGTCAACCTCACGCGCGCCGCGCTGATCACGGCCCAGCCCTCGAAGCGCCTCGAGCTGCTCAACGAGCTATCGCAGGAGGAGGGCATACAGGTCCACCGCGGCGAGCGCGGCGAGCGCGTCGCGCTCCTCCCCGACCGGCCGTTCCTGCGCCTGGTGGAGAGCGAGGTCCGGCGGCAGCTCGGCGCGGAGACGCGGCTCGCCCTGAGCCGCAACGGCATCCGCGGCGCGTGGGTGAGCTTCCGCATCGACGGGGACGAGTTCTGGGTGTACATGCCGCGCTCGCGGCTCGAGCGCGCCGATCCCCTGCGCTGGGTCGGATGGGGCGCGCTGGTGCTGGCGCTCGCCCTCCTCGGCGCCTACCTGATCGTCGCGCGCATCAACCGCCCGCTGCGCGAGCTCGCCGGCGCCGCGGCGGAAATCGGCCGCGGCCGCACGCCGCCGCCCGTCGCGGAAACGGGCCCGTCCGAGATCCGCACGCTCGCCCACGCGTTCAACAGCATGGCGGCGGACCTGAAGCGCCTGGACGAGGAGCGGGCGCTGCTGCTCGCCGGCGTATCGCACGACCTCCGCACCCCGCTCTCGCGCATCCGCCTGGGGCTGGAAATGCTGAACGGAAGGGGCGATCCCGCGCTCAAGGCCGGATTGGTGCAGGACGTCGCGGACATCGACGCTGCGATCGGACAGTTCCTCGATTTCGCGCGGCTCGCGGAAGGCGAAGTCGCGGTTCCGGAAGGCGATCTCAACGCCATCGTGCGCCAGGTCTGCGAGGGTTATGCGCGCGCCGGCAAGGCCGTTGCGACCCGGCTCGAGCCGCTGCCGCCGCTTGCCTTGCGGCCCTCCGCGATGCAGAGGCTGGTGGCCAACCTGGTGGACAACGCGCTGCGCCACGGCGGCCCCGCGGTCGAGGTGACCACCCGGTCCGAGGCCGGGCGCGTGGTGATCGAGGTTCTGGACCGCGGGCCGGGCGTCCCGCCGGGCGCGTCCGAGCGTATGCTGCAGCCGTTCACGCGCCTCGACCAGGCGCGTTCGACGAGCGGCACCGGGCTCGGGCTCGCGATTGTGGACCGCATCGCCCGGCTGCACGGGGGCAGCGTGCAGCTCCTCGGGCGTGAAGGCGGCGGCTTGCGCGCGCGGGTGGAGCTTCCCCTCACCGTTGCGAAAACGTGACGAGATACGGGTGACGAGATACGGGTGACGGAAGTCGACTGCGGTGGTACGTCACCCTTAATCGTCACCTTTACCCTCCAGGGGCCAGCTCCGCAGCACCTGGTAGGTGCGGCCGCGGTCGCGCGGCGCCGACTCCATCAACGCGAAATCCTCTACCGGCCACGCTACGTCGGGGCACGCGTCGTCCTTCGGCGCTCGCCGCGCGTCCCTCAACAGCGTGACGTGCGGGACGTAGGGCCGCCGGTCGAAGCGGATTTCCGTCCCGGCCAGCGCGTCCTGCAGGCGCGCAACCAGCGCCTGCAGCGCGTCCGGGCACGTGCGCACTCCCGCCCACAGGATGCGGTTGTGCCGCCAGTACTCGAGCCGGTTCATCGTCAGATCGAAGCGACGACCCCGCACCGTGGACGCGAGAGTCTCCAGCTCGGTGATGCGCCCGCGCGGCAGGTCGCCGAGAAATACGAGCGTGAGATGAATATTCCCGGCCAGTACCGCCCTGCCGCCGCATTCGCTCCGGGCGCCGCGCGCGATTTCACCCAGTGCGCGCTGGACCTCGGGCGCGGGCCACACGGCGAAGAACAGCCGTGCGGTTTCGGTAGCCATGGAAAATCGTTATAGATAGCAGGTGATCATCACCCATCACTCGTCACCAAGGCGATAGCCTCGGCGGCGATGCCCTCGCCCCTCCCGACGAAGCCCAGCTTCTCCGTGGTCTTGGCCTTGACGTTGACCGCGTCGGGGGCAACGCCCAGATCGGCCGCCAGGTTGGCGCGCATCGCGGGAATGTGCGCCGCCATCCTCGGGGCCTGGGCGATGATGGTGGCATCCACGTTGGCGGCCTTCAGCCCGCGCTCCGCAAGCAGCCGCGCCACTTCGCGCAGCAGCCGGCGGCTGTCGATGTCCTTGTAGCGGGCGTCGCTGTCGGGAAAATGGCTTCCGATGTCTCCCAGCCCGGCGGCACCGAGCAGGGCGTCGCACACCGCGTGAATCAGGACGTCGGCGTCGGAATGTCCGGCAAGACCCTTATCATGCGGGATTGCAACCCCCCCGATGACGAGCCTTCGCCCCGCCACCAGCGCGTGAGCGTCGAATCCTTGCCCGATTCTCATGCGATTCCCTTTCCAATTGTCATTCCCGCGCAGGCGGGAATCCAGGCCACGCAGATCACTTTCTGGATCCCCGCCTTCGCGGGGATGACCCGGAAACAGTTTTCTTTGCGGCTTTCTCGCGGTTTGCCAGAATCAATTCAGCCAACGCAAGGTCCTCGGGAAACGTCACCTTGATGTTGCGCGTATCGCCGAGTACGAGCCTCGGCTTCAGGCCGAGCCCCTCGATCGCGCTTGCCTCATCGGTCGCCGCCGCGGGATCTGCCTTGCGCAGCGCCTCGAGCAGCACCCGGTAGCGGAACATCTGCGGGGTCTGCGCGAGCCAGAGGTTATCCCGCGGTTCGGTGGCCGCTACGCGCGCCTCGCGGTTGCCCCGCTTCAACGTATCCGCGACCGGGACCGCGAGCAGCCCACCGGTGTCGTCCTCTTCGAGCTCCCCGAACAGGCGATCAAGCTCCTCGCTCCCGAGGCAGGGCCGCGCCGCATCGTGCACCAGGACCCAGTCCGCCGTGGCGATTGAGTCGCGCGCCGCGAGCAGGCCGTTGAAGACACTCGCGGCACGCGTCTCGCCGCCGCAATAGAGCGGCTCGACCCGCGCACCGAGTCGGCGCCAGTCGTAGCGCCGGAACTGATCGTCGCCCTGCGCGAGCACGACGAACACCTGCTCGATGCGCGGATGTCGTGCGAGCGTGGAGAGCGCGTGGTGGAGAAGCGGCCGCCCCGCAACCATGAGGTACTGCTTGGGCAGTGCCGCCCCGAGGCGGGAGCCCGAGCCGGCGGCCGGAACGAGAGCGTAGGCTTTTGACAAGTTACGTCAAGACCGCTGTAAATTCAGGGATTTTATCAGCAACAGTGTTGCGTCATAGGCACTTGAAAATCGAGCCGCGGGGCGCATAATTGTTTGAAACATGTCGCAATCATCCCCATCGGTGCGGGCGCCGGCGGTCGCCGGCATGTTCTATCCACGCGAAAGCCGCGAGCTCGCGCAGGCTCTGACCGGGCTGCTCGGCGCCGCCGCGCACGATGCTCCCGAGCGCGGCGTCCCGAAGGCCATCATCGCGCCGCATGCGGGCTACATCTACTCCGGCCCGATCGCCGCCAGCGTCTACACGCTGCTCGCTCCCGGGCGCAGGAGCATCACGCGCGTCGTGCTGCTCGGACCCACCCATCGCGTCGCGGTGCGCGGGCTCGCGCTTCCCGGGTGCAGCGCGTTCGCCACCCCGCTCGGCACTGTCGAGATCGACGCCGATGCGGTCGGGCAGCTCCGCGGCATGCCCCAGGTGGTGGTGAGCGCCCAGGCGCACGCGCTCGAGCACTCGCTGGAAGTGCACGTTCCGTTCCTGCAGACGGCGCTCGAGAAATTCAAGCTGGTGCCGCTGGCGGTGGGCCATTGCGGCGCGGAGGAGGTCGCCGCAGTGCTGGATACCCTGTGGGGCGGCCCCGAGACGCTGATCGTGGTGAGCTCGGACCTCTCCCACTACCTTTCCTATGCCGATGCACAGGCCCTCGACCGCGCAACCGCCAAGGCGATCCTCGGCCTGGCAGCCGACATCTCGCACGAGCAGGCGTGCGGAGCGACGCCGGTGATGGGACTCACCTGTGTCGCGCGCCGGCGCGGGATGAAGCCCGAACTGATCGATCTTCGCAACTCCGGCGACACCGCAGGCGACAGAAACCGCGTCGTCGGCTACGGCTCCTTCGCCTTCTACGAGGCGGCTTCCGATGCCAGCTGAGCCGGGCCCGATCGTGAGCCCGATCGTGTTTCTCACGGAATCGGGCTTCGACGCGGTTCCCGACCAGCCGGCGCTGCCCGGTGACGCCGGGCGCGTGTTGCTGCCGCTCGCCCGGTCGGCGATCGCCGCGCGGCTCGGCTTCAACCATGCCGCGGATGATGGCCTGCCGTGGCTGAAGTCGAGCGGCGCGACTTTCATCACTCTCATGCTCGGCGGCAAGCTGCGGGGATGCGTCGGAACGCTGCGGGCGCACCGCGCGCTCGCAGAGGACGTCAGGGCCAACGCGGTGGCCGCTGCCTTCCGCGATCCGCGCTTTCCGCCGCTCGAAGCCGGGGAGTTCCCGGGCGTGTCGCTTGAAGTCTCCGTGCTCTCGGCGCTCGAGCCCATGAGCTTCACCGACGAACCGGACGCGCTGAGGCAGCTGCGCCCGGGCGTCCACGGCGTCGTATTCGAGTACGGCCACCATACCGGCACCTTCCTGCCCCAGGTCTGGGAGGATTTCAAGGAACCATCGGACTTCCTGGCGCATCTCAAGTACAAGGCGGGTCTTCCGCCGGATTTCTGGGATCGCGAGGTCAGGCTCTTGCGCTACACTGTGTTCAAGTGGCGCGAGAGCGACGGTGAGTGAAGGGGCGACGAAGTGACGCATTCATATCCCGGCCGGTGGTGGCACATGCTGGAGGACGGGCGCATGCAATGCGACCTGTGCCCGCGCGACTGCCGCCTGCACGAGGGCCAGCGCGGCGCGTGCTTCGTGCGCATGCGCGAGAAGGACCGGATGGTGCTGACCACCTACGGGCGCTCGTCCGGATTCTGCATCGACCCGGTCGAGAAGAAGCCTCTCAACCAGTTCTACCCCGGCTCGAGCATCCTCTCCTTCGGCACCGCGGGCTGCAATCTCGCCTGCAAGTTCTGCCAGAACTGGGACATCTCGAAATCCAAGGACATGGACCGCCTCGCGGACGAGGCCTCGCCGGAAGCGATCGCGGAGGCGGCGGAGAGCCACGGCTGCAAGAGCGTCGCGTTCACCTACAACGACCCGGTCATCTTCGCCGAGTACGCGATGGACATCGCGGACGCCTGCCGCGCGCGCGGCATCCGGGCGGTGGCGGTGACGGCAGGCTACATCCACGACGCGCCGCGGCGCGAGTTCTACGCGAAGATGGACGCCGCGAATGTGGACCTCAAGGGGTTCACCGACGAGTTCTACTTCAAGCTGTGCGCGGCGAAGCTCCAGCCCGTACTCGACACGCTGGTCTACCTCAAGCACGAGACCGACGTGTGGTTCGAGATCACGACGCTGCTGATCCCGGGCAAGAACGACTCGAGCCCGGAAATCGAGGCCGAGTGCAAGTGGATCATGAAGGAGCTCGGGCCGGACGTGCCGCTGCACTTCACGGCGTTCCACCCCGACTACAAGATGATGGATACGCTGCCGACGCCGGCCAAGACGCTGCGGCGCGCGCGCGATATCGCCATCGCGGAGGGGCTGCACTACGTGTACACCGGCAACGTGCACGATGCCGAAGGCGGCACGACCTACTGCCCCGGCTGCCGGTCGCCGCTCGTCGTGCGCGACTGGTACCGCATCGAGGACTACCGCGTCACCCCGGAAGGCAAGTGCCCGGACTGCAACGCGGCGATCGCGGGCCGCTTTGAAGTGTTCGAGCGCGCATTCGGCCCGCGGCGCGTTCCGATCGCCATCCACCGCCCGGCGTAAGGCGCCGGACCATGGGCAAGACTGCGGCATACCTGTTGGCGGCGTTCCTCGCGCTCGGCTCTGCTGCGGGATCCGGCGCGGCGCCGGCGCTCGAGCAGATCGGGGAGTTCACGGTGCCGGAGGCGAACCAGGGCGTGGGCGTGGACGCGCGCCACTTCTACGCCGTGGACAACTACGCGATCGGCAAGTACGACAAGAAGACCGGCGAGCTCGTGAAGAAGTGGCAGGGCGTGAAGAAGGGCCCCATTCTGCACCTCGACAGCGCGATGCTCATGGACGGCAAGCTCTACGCCGCGCACTCCAATTACCCGCAATGGCCGATGACGAGCTCGCTCGAGATCTTCGACGCCGAGACGATGGAGCACATCGGCAGCCACAGCTTCGGCATCCAGTGGGGCTCGCTCACGTGGGCGGACTGGCACGACGGTCACTGGTGGATGACATTCGCGAACTACGACCGCCTGCTCGGGCCCGGCAAGACGCCCTATGGCCACAAGGCGAACACCGTGATGGTGAAGTTCACGAAGGACTTCCGCCCGGTGCAGTCATGGACGCTGCCCAAGGCCGTCCTCGACCGCTTCGAGGACATGAGCAATTCCGGCGGCTCGTGGGGCCCGGACGGCTACCTCTACCTCACCGGCCACGATCCAGCCGAGCTCTACCGGATGCGGCTGCCGAAGGCCGGCTCGGTGCTGGAGCTCGTGGACATCATCCCGATGAACATCCGGGGCCAGGGCATCGCCTGGGACCGCTCGCAGCCGGGCGTCATCTACGGGATCATCCGCGCGACGGCGAAGGAGCGCGCCGCGGGCGGCGGTCACAAGGTGACGGTGTTCAAGCTGATGGAAAAGCCCTAGGCGCGGCGCGATTTCGACCGCGACGATTCACCTGGAGCCGCGCCGGCGGAAACGAGCGATGAGTGCGGCGGGCGGCTGACTTGAGGTTTGCGGGTACAATGCGCGCGCCATGATCGCCGCGACGCTGCGCTGGATCGACCTCAACATCCTCGCGCTGGGGCGCGAGCTGCGGCTTTCCTACCTCCCGCCGCTGATGGTGTATGTCGCCTTCGGCATTTCCGGGCTCACCGGCATCGTCGGCACCTTCTTCGTCAAGGAATACCTCGGCCTCTCCGCGGCGTTTCTCGCCGCGCTCGGCTTCTGGGTCGGCATACCCTGGGCGCTGAAGATGCCGCTCGGCCACCTCGTCGACCTCATCTGGCGCTGGAAGAGCTGGCTCGTGTTCTTGGGCGCGGGGCTCATCGCGACGAGTCTTCTCATCATGGTCGGGCTCCTCACCGACCGCGCCGCGATGACCGCGGTGATGTCGGCCGAGGCGTGGTTCGTGCTCTCCGCCCTGCTCGCGCCGGTCGGCTACGTCGTGCAGGATGTGGTGGCCGACGCCATGACGGTCGAAGCGGTGCCGCGGGTGGACGAGCGCGGGGAGCCCATCGACCAGGCCACCCGCAAGCTCATGAACACCACCATGCAGATGCTGGGCCGGGTCGCGCTGATCGGAGGGCTGGCGCTCGTCGCGGCGATCAATCTCTATCTGTTCACGGGCGTCGAGCGCCTGTCGGAGGCGGAAAAAATCGCGGTCTACCGGCAGATCTACCTGACCGCCCTGGCGATCCCGTTCGTCTCGGTTGCGGGCGTGGCGCTCGCTTTTTTCCTCAGGCGCAGGGACATCCGGCGGCTCGTCGCGCAGGGCATGGACCCGGTGGAAGCGCGCAAGGCGTTTGCAGCGCCGGAAGAGCGGCCGGAGCCCAACTGGTGGATCCTGGGCGGCAGCCTCGCGTTCGTCGTGTTCACGCTCGGCATGGGGCTCGGCAACTTCGCCTACAACCAGGAGGTGATCTTCGCGGGCTCGATCGGGATCGTCGTCTTCCTCATCGTGAAGCTCACCCGCGAGCTCGACCCGGAGGCGCGCGCGACGCTCATCGGGACGGCGGTCGTCATCTTCATCTACCGCGCGATACCGCTGCCCGGGGAGGGCCTCACCTGGTGGATGATCGACGACCTGAAATTCGATCAGCAGTTCCTCGCGGTGCTCTCGCTCATCGCGAGCATGCTGACGCTTCTCGGCATGTTCATCTTCCGCCGCTTCATGGGCGTGCACTCGATTGCCTACGTGGTCGGCTTCCTGACGGTGATCGGCGGCGTGCTGTCGCTGCCGATCGTCGGGATGTACTACGGGCTGCACCAGTGGACTGCCGCGCTGACCGGCGGCGTCGTGGACGCCCGCTTCATCGTGATCGTGAACACCGCGCTCGAGTCGCCGTTCGGCCAGATCGCGATGATTCCGATGCTCGCCTGGATCGCGAACTCGGCGCCGGCGAACCTCAAGGCCACCTATTTCGCCATCATGGCGTCCTTCACGAACCTCGCCCTCTCCGCCTCCCAGCTCGGGACCAAGTACCTGAACCAGGTCTACACCGTGAGCCGCGAGGTCAAGGACGCCGCCACCGGCGCGCTCAAGCTGCCGGCGGACTACAGCCAGCTCGGCGAGCTGTTGATCGTCCAGCTCGTCCTCGCAGTCGTGGTTCCCTTTGCCGCGATCCTGCTGGTGCGCGCAAGCGGCCTGCGGTGGGCCTAGGGCCTTCTAGCTTCTGCCTTCTGACTTCTGACTTCAGCTAGCCGCTGGCCGGGTCCTGTCGAAACGGCCGGCGCCTTCCCGATTCTCCCGGGCGCAATTAGGCATAGGACTTGGCTGTCGTGTTGCCCTGAATCAGTACCAGTTCCGGGAGCATCGGATCAGTCACCGGCCATTCCGCCACCCGGCCGCGGCTGTGGCGTGGCACTCCAAGAGTTTGGAAGGGGCCCGCTAGACCGCCCCCACCGCCCGCCCTGTTCTGGAGTCGAGCAAGCGTCCCCGTTTTTACGCTGAGATTTTATACAAAGTTCTCGCTTAACCCATTGACCAGCTTGAAAATCAGCATAGCCACGCGCACAATGCCGATCTACAAATTGGCTTTTAGGCCAACTACTTCACGTTAGAGCGCAGAAAACTATGGATGCATCACGCATTCTCGATCCGGACGATATGAAGCGTGCGCGCCGCCCTAGCGAGTTCTGTGCGTGGGTGGTGGCAAAGTGCAGGGAGCTCGGAGGCACTCTGGAAGCCAAGGCTTTTGCACGTTCGGGCGCTTTGTTGCCGAAGAAGTTCTACGACGAGCTTTACCCGCTCGCCATCTTCATTCAGCGCGAATTCTCGGGTCGCAACGACACTGTTGTTCAACCCAATCTCGACAACGACAACTTTGATGCCCGAATCACAGTGGGAGAAGGACCAGGCGCTCAGACGGTTTTCGTTGAAATCACTTACGCGAAGGACGGTTACGACGAATCTCGCCGAATGGAAGTCCTTGCTCGTGAAGGTAGCGTCTGTTTGACCGGCCCTGTTTCCTCGTCTGGACGCAAAGGCTCCCCCAACCGAAAGGTGCATGTTGAGAGCGAAGCCCGTTCGCATCCCGCAGCGCTCGAGGCGTATCTAGCCATTATTCGAACGCGGCTCGCAGAGAAAGCTCACTCGCGCTACGGAAAGGACCATGTTCTCATTGTTGCGGTCGACGACTACCTAAACCTCCGGGACTCCTCCGATGCCGATCATCTTCGCGCAGCGGCTGAATCGTGGTTGCCTACGCTTGGTCTCGACTTCCCGCGTGTTGTTTTTGCTGGCGTCGCCGGTCAGCTCTACGCTTCGCTTGACCTTGCCGACCAACGAGATGGCAACTCAGCGTTCTAACTCCCGCGTGAATCGCACCGTCCGCAAGCGCGCTTTGCTTACTTGCGAGTCACCTCGCGACTTCGCCGCTTGGCGGCCTGTTACGCCGATCGTTATGCACTTTGATCCCATCTGGAGAGCAACTCTAAGAGAGGGAGTCGTTACCATGCAACCCACTCTGTCCTGGGTATTGGTCGCAGCTATGCTTTCGTTACAGACCATGGTGTCGGGGTGTGTAACCCTTAGCCCGCAAGCCAAGCAGATCTACATGGTAGAGAATACGCAAGAGATATCGGCGTGTACGCGTTTAGGTCATATTTCAGCGAAATCGATGGCCTGCGTAGATCCGGCGAGTTGCATGAGCGCTGCGGCAGCCCAGGCGCGCAATCAGGCTGCGGGAAAAGGCGCCACCCATCTCTTGAAGACCTATACCGGTGTAAGCCTTACGCACGGACTGTTTGAAGGGGTCGCTTTTAGGTGCGCCGATGATCAAGTTGGAGTTCAGCGGATCGAACAAAAGGTATCGAATCCTCAGTTCACGGGTTGCACTAAAGACATTGAGTGTCGTGGAGATAGAATTTGTGAGGGAGGTAAATGTGTCTATCCCGGTAATGTTCCGCATCGTCAATGAACACTCGCCGTGCCGGTAGATAGGCATTCTGTATACGCTATTTCGCTTGGGTTAGTTAGCAGTGCGCAAAGCGCATAACAACTTGCTGCAGGCTGACCGGCCTGACGAGCGGCGGCCTGAGCTCGAACGTTGAGCGCGATATTGGAGGCAACGATGTTATTCCACGATCAGGTCGCCCTGAAGGCCCGGTTGGACGGAAATACTTCAGCGCAGTTTCGTGCGGCGGCTCAGCGGCACGCGAACGCCACGTGGATATATCTCATCATTGGAGTGGCTCTCTGGTATTTCGCGTCCTGGCTGTGGGCCTTGATACCTTTCGCAGTGGCGGTCTATGTGGCGTTTCAAAGCATTAGCGCAACCGCCGTGGCAATGCGTCTCGAAAAGTATGAGCGATCGCAAGGCTCCGCGCTCTAACTTGGCGGTGGTGGCGGACGCGCCGGGAGCCACTTTGCCATTTCGTATGCTGTCCACGGCGCGCCGCACACCTCCACGTTAGCGTGCACGATGCAGACCTCTTGATAGGGGCGTAAAATGGGGGCATCGTTTGGAGGTTTTCGCTATGGCTGACACGCTTAAAGAATTAGAAGCTCGGGCGCGCTCGCTGTCGCCGGAAGAACGGGCCAGGCTGGCCGAACTATTGCTGGAGTCGCTCCACGATGCGCCACTCGCGGAGATCGAAAAGGCGTGGGAGTCGGAAATCGAGGAACGGGCTGCCGCATACGATCGCGGTGAGTTGCCCACGTTTACCGCGGAGAGTGTATTCGCTGAGGCTAGACGGCTCGCCCGGTGAATCGCGCGCGGTTCATCGCCGCCGCACGCCTCGAGTTTCTTGCCGAGGTGATCTATTACAGTGAGGCCGAAGCCGGCCTGGGTGCGCGGTTCTCTGCGGCAGTCGAAGAGGCCGCCGCGCGGGCCGTTGCTTTTCCTCAATCAGGCTCGCCACATCGTTCCAATACGCGCAGAGTCTTCGTCAAGGGATTTCCGTTTTCGCTCATCTACCGGCCCGAGCCCGACGGAATCGTCATCTTTGCGGTGGCTCACCATGCGCGGCGTCCTTATTACTGGCGATCTCGCGTACGTGCCCGCTAACCGCCGCATCGACACCGACCGCTTTGCGGCGGGTCATGCGGGACGTTGCACGAGCCCTGCTTCGCAGGGGGAGTACACGCGATCGGTGAGCGTGCGTTGTAGGAGGAAT
>Ga0187893_10002982_pt1 | contig 35565 bp, 26 predicted proteins | sample MA1701074metaG_FD_139574 | JGI IMG/M metagenome (GOLD analysis project Ga0187893, IMG submission 139574) | White microbial mat communities from a basaltic lava cave in the Kipuka Kanohina Cave System on the Island of Hawaii, USA - MA170107-4 metaG ...
CTCCCCCGGCGTTATCTTCCGCCGCATGGTGGTGACTCCTTCCTGCCCGCGCGTCGCGGGCCGAAAACCGTACAACACGAGTCATCACCATTTTTTTGTTTACATCAACTTTGGAGCGCTACCTCAGGAATGACGCGCTCGCAAGCGTATGCCAACGCGAAAACGTCTCCTGGGCGCATGACGCTCGCTGCGAAGAGGTCACCTGTGTACCTGTGACGGGGGCATGCTGCGACAAGAGTCCCTTCGGAGCCTGCACGGATAATGTCGTGAGCGCCGTGTGTGGCTGCACGACCTGCGAGTGGTTCAAACTCAGAGAATGTGCAGCGGTCGATTGCACGCACACGAGCATTCCCACTGCCGGCCCATGGGGGTTGACTATCCTGGGGCTGTTGCTGTTCATCGCGGCCAAGGTCGGGTTCGGCGGGCTCAGCCGGAGCGGCCGGGGTTGGCGAGGCGGTAGAGGAAGCGAACGCGAGGGTCCTGCCAGACGTCCTGGGGACTGATGAAACCCTTGGGGTCATAGGCGAACTCGTAGCCTGCGTGGGCGAAGCACTCGTACACCAGCTCGGAGCAGATGTACTCGCGGTCGCGTTCCTTGCGGCCCAGGCGGAGGGCGATTCGCACCACGATCTTGGCGATCTCATCCTTGTCATAGGGGCGGGTGAGGGCGTCGGTGCCGAATTGGGCCAGGGGCTGGATCTTGTCCGCGGCCAGGCCCTCAAAGCGGGCCACGACCAGCGCCCCTCGGTAGGGCCGCCCCTTCTCGTAATCGTCCAAGTACTTGGACAAGGGGGCGAATCGAACGCCGGCGTCCTCGACGCTTTCCAACAGGAGAACTCGGTCCAACTCGCGGATGCGAAGAATGAGCCCCACGTGGCTCCACGGGGATTCGGAGAACCGGCGGATGGCCCGGGAAACAAAGTACTCCCCGGAACAGAAAAACAGGTCGCCGTCCTTGAGCTTGGGGCGCACGTCCTCGTAGGGCGTTTCTTCCATTTCCAACAGCTCTTTGCGAGTAACGTCGGCGGCCATGGCGGTTTCTCCTTTCGCTCCCAGGGGTTGAAACCCCTGGCAACGATCGTGCGCCCTGCGGGCGGAAGAGTGGACACATGCCGGACCTGTCGGCGCGCATGAGGGCTGATCCGAGGATTACTTTTCGTCCTTGGTATCGTGCCAGGATTCGCCGAGGGCGTCGATCCACTGGGTGCGGGTGACGCGGTGGGTTTTGTCGAACTCGACGATGACGATGAGGTGTTTGTTGGGGCGCTCGTAGATCCAGCGGTCGTCGAGCTTGTTGGTCGGCTCGCCCAGGACCAGTTCGACTTCGTCGAGGGTCGAGGAATGGGCGCGGATGTGGGTGTAGTTCTCGTAGACAAGCTTGTCTTTGTCGGCGCAGCCCGAGACGAGTACGGTCGCAGCGAGCAACAGGCAGCCTGACATCCGTTGGCATCGCAGCTTCATCTTCTTACTCCTTGCCCAGCGCCGTACGATAGGCAATCACGCACTCGTCGGTCAGGTGCTCGCCCAGCGGCGAGTTGTAGGTGACGAGCAGCACGTACTTATCGCCCTGCGGGATTCGCGCCGGATCGACGCCCAAGCGGAACTCATACATCTGCGTCAGTTGGTTCCAGTAGCGGCGTTGCTGGGTTGCCGTGGCGAGCTCGAGATCCCAGTGTTCGAAGCGGCGGCCCTTGGGGTCGGCCGTGCCCGCCACGTACTCGAACAGCTCCACGCGAACCCGGCCCGCAACCATCAGGCCCGGATTGTCCAACGCGTTGACAGCCCGCAGAAGAAGCTCGATACCATCGACCGTGGCGTCGCCGTCGAAGCTTTTGGCGCGGGTGAACGGTTCGACGATCTCGATCCGGCTGGGCATGAGCAGGGCGAGCATCTCCCGCCGCGCCGGGTCGTCCAGCGAGCCTGTCTGTGCAGCGCACCCCCAAACTGCGGGCAGCACCAGCACCCACGAAATCAGACTCGCCGTTCTCCATCGCATGGTCAACGCTCGAAATCCGGAAACAAGCCGCCGTCGATCCGCGCCGCCGACGGCACTTTACGCGAGGCCTTCCGCGAACGTCAAGGAAACGCCGGCGTGCGGAGCCGTGGCCACGTGCCGACCAGCGATGTCGTCGGTCTGTGCGATGTTGCTCGCGGTCGGGTGCGTCGCCGCGCCGAAGCCGGGCGCGGGGCCCTTCGTCCTGGCCCTTCGCTACGACGTGGAACCTGTGCGGATTGGTCTTTCTGAAGGAGCGCACCTCGAAACGGCACGGGAGCACTTCACCAAGATCGCGGAACTTGGTTTCGACACCGCCGTCCTCCAGCACGTCGCCGACGAAGACCGAACCTCGCTGCTGGACCTCGCCGCGGAATGCGGCCTCAGATTGGCGGTGCCCGATCGGCGGATTGACTACTTCGTCAAGACCGGCGTGTGGGCAAGTACGCCAATGCTCTCGGCGACCGAGCTGGCCGCGCGGGTGGGCCCGCCGGCTTCACATCCGGCATTCGCCGCCCTCGTGCTCCAGGGCGCGGGCGGCGATGGGTCGCGGTCCCGCGCGGCAAGAGTCCGGGAACTGCTCGATGCCCAGGGCGTGCCCGTCCTATGTTTGGGTGAAACTCAGCCGGGAGCGTCGTTGCCGGCCATCGTGAACACGGCGGGCTTGTGGGACGGCCCTCCGAGCGAGGCCGCGGGGCGTTTGCTCGCGCAGTACTTCGATGCACTTGCTCACGGCCGCACCGGCGGCGTGATCGTTGATCGCTTCGCGCGACTGCCCGGAGACGCACCGGGAGTTCAAAATCCATCCGCGGAGCTGCTCGCCGGTCATCGAGCGGCGCTCGCTGAGCTCGCCGCACGGGCCCGCCGCTGGGGGCCGCTGCTCGTCGGCGCCGAAACGAGCGATGTTCCCCTGCCCGACGACCTATCCGCCGAAGTAAGACTCACCGTCCTACACCGTGGTCAGCGACGCTATCTGCTTGTGGCCAACGGCGCGGGAGCGACGTTCTTGCGTCAAGTCGTCCGGCTCCCCGCGACCATGGCAGGCGCGACCGTCGCCCGCGCGGTGGAAGTGCCCTCCACAGCCGAGCGCGGCGCCGGACGCGTGATGCACGCGGTGGGACGTGACCTGTCCCTTCCCATCGACCTCCGGCCGAGGGACGCGGCGCTATTCGAATTGTTCTAAGACGCCGACAGCGCCCCCGCGCATACGCGTTGCCAGAGTATCCAACGTCGGCTACCATGCGGCCCGCCTGAGGGGTCGGCGGCGACCTTGCAGGCGAACGCGCTCGGCGGCACAAGGAGCGGATCGATGACCGATCAGGATGCGGTGTTGGATCAGGACGAACAGGAAGAGTCCGACTCGCCGGAAGAGGAACTTTCCGAAGATCAAAAGCTCATGGCCGAACTCAAGGAGGCCATCAGCGTCGAACGCGAGCAGATCGGCGCCCTCCGCGTCAAGCTCACCGTCTCCGTGCCCCGCGATATGGTCGAGCGGCGGATGGGCAAGCAATTCGCCGAGCTCAAGCGCGAGGCGCTGGTGCCCGGCTTCCGCAAGGGCCATGCCCCGATTCGACTGGTCGAGAAGCGCTTCGGCACGGACGTAGGCGAACAACTCAAGAGCCAACTCATCGGAAGCGGTTACCTCGCCGCCGTCGAGAAGGAGGACATCAAGGCCCTCGGCGATCCTTTGTTCTGGGTGAAGACCAAGGAAGAGCGCCTCGGCGAGGACCAGAAGCCCCGCACCGTCGAGGTGGAGAAGCTCGTGGCCTTCGACAAGGCGATCGACCACTTGCCGATGCCCAAGGAAGGCTCGCTGAGCTTCTCCTGCGAGCTGGAGCTCAAGCCGCAATTCAAGCTGCCCACGCTGGAGAAAATCCGCGTGGAGCGCCCCGCCGTCACCATTGATGACGATGACGTGGACGTCGAGCTGAAGCGCATGCAAATGCGCCGGGGCACGTTTCAACCGGTCGAGGACGGCCCGGTGGAGGCCGACGACATGCTCTATGTGAACATGAAGATGTCCGTCGGCGAGGAGACCATCGCCAGCGAAGACAACTTCGACATCGCCGCGCGGGACATCCGCATCAAGGGCGTGCCTCTGGTCGGCCTGGGCGACAAGCTCGTCGGCAAGAAGCTGGGGGACGAATTGTCCTTCCAAGCCCCGGTGCCCGACGACCACGAGAACATCGACCTTCGCGGAAAGAAAGCACGCTTCGACTTCGTGATCCGCGAGATCAAACGCCTCGAAGTCCCGCCCGTGGACGAAGAGCTGCTCTCCAGTCTGGGCTTCGAAGGCGAAGACGAGCTTCGCGCCGCGATCCGATCGACGCTCGAGTCGGAGCTGGATCGAACCATCAAGATGAAGATGTACGATCAGGTCGGGTCGTACCTGCTCGATCACACGACGCTGGACATCCCCGAGGGTCTGTCGCAACGGCAGACGGATCGGGCGATGGCCCGGCGGATGATCGAACTCTTGCAAATGGGCGTGCCGCCGGCGGAGATCGACCGAGCGCGAGACGAGATGGGCGCTAAAGCCCGCGAGCAGGCGGTGCGGGACCTCAAACTCTATTTCATTCTGGAAAAAATCGCCGAGGAGCGCGAGATCGAAGTGCGCGAGGACGAAATCAACGGGGCCATCGCCCAGATCGCCCGCCGCACCGGCAAACGCTTCGACCGTGTCCGCGACGACCTGAGCAAGCGAGATGGGCTCTCAAACCTGTACTTGCAGCTTCGCGACCAGAAGGTCTTCGATATGCTGCTGGAGACTGCGGAAGTGACCGAAGTGGAAGGTCCGAAAAAGAAACCGTCAACCAAAGCAAGTCCGGCGAAACCGAGCGCAACGAAGCCGACTCCCCCAAAGGTGGCTTCGGCCAAGACAGCCGCCCCCAAGGCTCCGCCGCCGAAAACCGCGAAGTCCGCTAAGACCGCCAAGCCGAAGGCCGAGCCCAAGAAAGAAGTGAAGACCGTTTCGAGGGCGGCTCCCAAAACAGCGCCGAAACCCGCCATGCGGAGGAAGGGTTCCAAGCGCGGCGGATGAAAGACCTCGGCGGATCGGAGTTTTTGCCGACAAGACGACTGGCCTCCGCAAGGTGAGGCGAGAGAAGAGGATAGCCAAACATGGATGAGTTTCTCGGTCCGCCCGGAACGTACGGGCAATACCCGCCGTATCAGCGCACCCGTGAGATGTCCCTCACGGATATGCTGCTGGAGAACCGGATCATTTTCCTGGCCGGCCCCATCGTAGAGCGCACGGCCAGCATCGTGATCCAGCAGCTTCTGTATCTGCAATCCATCCGCCGCGACCAGGACGTGAACCTGTATATCAACTCGCCCGGGGGGCTGGTGGATCAGACGCTGGCCGTCTACGACACCATGCAGTTCCTCGGCTCCGACATCGCCACCTACTGCATCGGCCAGGCGGCGAGCGGCGCGGCCATCATTCTCATGGCCGGTACCAAGGGCAAGCGCTACATTCTGCCCAACGCCAAGGTCATGCTGCACCAACCCTACGGGGGCATCACGGGACAAGCCGAGGACATCAGGATCCAGGCCGAGGAAGTGCTTCGCGACAAGGTGCGGCTCAACAGCATTATCTCCAAGTGTACGGGTAAGCCGATCGACAAAGTCGCCGAGGAAACGGAGCGCGATCGTTTCCTCACTGCGAACGAGGCGGTGTCCTACGGCATCGTGGACGAAATCCTGACCGACGATCGAAAGAAAACGAAAAAGTAGAAACCCCTCTCCCTGGCAAGGGAGAGGGTAGGGTGAGGGTCGAAAGGCCCAATCCCAGGAGCCCTATTCACCATGCGTGCGATTTCCCAGCGAGTACCCTTCGTCATCGAGCAGACCGGGCGCGGCGAGCGGGAGATGGACATCTTCTCCCGCCTGCTCAAGGACCGCATCGTCTTCATCACCGGCGGCATCGACGACGAAGTCGCCAACCTGGTCGTCGCGGAGTTGCTCTTCCTGTCCAACGAGGACTCCAAGGCGGACATTCACGTGTACATCAACAGTCCCGGCGGTTCGGTCTCCGCGGGCTTGGCGATCTATGACACCATGCAATACCTCCGCTGCGATGTCGCCACCTACAACGTGGGCCTCTCCGCAAGCATGGCCGCGGTGATCCTCTGCGGCGGCGCACGCGGCAAGCGTTACTGTTTGCCCAACGCCCGCACGCTCCTGCACCAGCCGCTCATCGGCGGCGTCATGCAAGGCTCGGCCACGGACCTTTCCATCGAGGCCGAGGAGATCATCCGGCTGCGCCGCGCCCTCTACAACATCATCTCCTCGCGTTCGGGAAAGAAAATCGAGCAGGTCGAGAAAGACTGCGACCGCAACAAATGGCTCGACGCCGGCGAAACCGTCACCTACGGCCTCGCCGACTCCATCCTCGAACGAATGGCCGCAAAGTAGCCTCACCCCTCGTGGGTGACGCGTCATCGACGAAGGACGACGCGACCAAGGCGGGAGCGTCGTCGAGCCACGAAGCGACGACGATCAGTGCGATCGTCAGGAGCGCGCCAGGGAGGGCGAGGCCCCCGCCGAGCCGGAAAATCCCCTCTCCCCTCGGGAGAGGGCGGGGTGAGGGCGAAGCGAGCCGCGGGCTTTAGCCCGCGCGGACCTTCCCGGTCTGATGGCTCCAGAACTTGAATCTGCGATGCACTCGGGACACCGAAGCTCCTGCCGAGCTGCGCAGAGGCGCTCTGCACATTTTTTGCATTCCGCACCGCCGCGCTCGACGAACCGGCGGCTTCGGCTTCTCGTTGACCTGGCGCTCGCCGCATCCATCCAACTCAGCGAGCGCCCCGCGCGTTATTCTGATAGAATGAACCAGGAACGCTTGTTCTGCGCGGGGAGAAGTGCCGCAACTGTCAGGAAGCGACAGAGGGAGAAAAACGCTAAATGCAAAACGAAGCCAGTCCAATCCATAACTCCTTGTGGCGGCGGAGTTTACGGAGATCATTAAAGTGAAAACAAAGCCAAAACGAAGCCAGCTAGGCGAAGTGACCTCTCCCCACTCGGGCGGATTGGCTTTCGCCCGGAGGGCGCGCGATGGTTGCCAGGGACTTCAGTCCCTGGTTTCCGGGTCTTTCTGTTTTCCCGCCCGGAGGGCGGGCGAACCGTTCAAAGGCGGCGTGGGATTCCTGCCGTGAGCAACGACCATCACCCATCAAGTCGGGGGTCGGCGCCACCTGCGCGCTCGCTCGATTTCATCCGCACGATGGTCACGGAGGACGGGCGCACGGGCAAATGGAGCGGGCGCGTGCACACGCGCTTTCCGCCGGAGCCCAACGGCTATCTGCACATCGGGCACGCCAAGTCCATCTGCCTGAACTTCGGCATCGCCAAGGAGTTCGCCGGCCAGTGCAACCTGCGCTTCGACGACACCAACCCCACGGCCGAGGAACAGGAATACGTCGATTCCATTCAGGCCGACGTCAAGTGGCTCGGCTGGGACTGGGAGGACCGCCTCTACTTCGCCTCCGACTACTTCGACCGCATGCACGCCTGGGCCGTCGAGCTGATCCGAAAGGGCAAGGCCTACGTGTGCGACCTCACCGGCGATCAGGTCAGCGCCCACCGCGGCACGCTCACCGCGCCCGGGCGCGAGAGCCCGTTCCGCAATCGCAGTGTGGAAGAGAACCTCGACCTCTTCGAGCGCATGCGCAAGGGCGAGTTCCCCGACGGCGCCAAGACGCTCCGCGCCAAGATCGACATGGCCCACGCCAACATGAACATGCGCGACCCGGTCATGTATCGCATCCTCCACGCCCACCACCATCGTCAGGGCGACAAATGGTGCGTCTATCCCATGTACGACTGGGCCCACGGCTTCGAGGACTCCATCGAGGGCATCACCCACTCCATCTGCACGCTGGAGTTCGAGGACCATCGCCCGCTCTACGACTGGTTCATCGACGCGGTCAACGAGGGCCGCGGGCCGGGCAGCCCCTGGGGCGAACCGATCCATCATCCCCAGCAGATCGAGTTCGCCCGCCTGGAGCTGACCTACACGGTGATGAGCAAGCGCAAGCTGCTCGACCTGGTGAAGCTGGGCCTGGTGCGCGGCTGGGACGATCCGCGCATGCCCACCATCTCCGGCCTGCGCCGCCGCGGCGTGCCGCCGGAAGCGATCCGCGAATTCTGCGAGCGCATCAGCGTGGCCAAGTTCAACAGCACCATCGACGTGCAACTATTGGAGCACTGCATTCGAGATTGTCTCAACAAGACCGCCCCGCGAGTAATGGCCGTGGTGAAGCCGCTGAAGGTTGTCATCGACAACTATCCCGATGGCCAGGTCGAGCACTTAGAGGCCGTCAACAATCCCGAGGACCCCGCCGCCGGGACGCGGAAAGTGCCCTTCTCCAAAGTGCTGTACATCGAGCAGGACGATTTTCGCGAGACCCCGCCGCCCAAGTACTTTCGACTATCGCCGGGCAAGGAAGTGCGCCTGCGCTATGCGTACTTCATCACCTGCAAGAGCGTGGTCAAAGACCCCGAGACGGGCGAAGTCACCGAGCTGCACTGCACCTACGACCCGGCCACGCGCGGCGGCGACGCCCCCGACGGCCGCAAGGTCAAAGCCACCTTGCACTGGGTCTGCGCCGCCAACGCCCTCCCCTGCGAAGTCCGGCTCTACGACCACCTCTTCACCAAAGAGAATCCCAACGAAGTTGATTCCGAGCCGCGCCCGCCAGTATCCGAGCCGCGACCGTCAGTATCCGAGCCGCGACCGTCAGGGAGCGGTGCAGGAGCCGTTCCCCCCTCTCCCTCTCAGGGAGAGGGCCGGGGTGAGGGTCAAACCGCAATCGGCAATCGACAATCGACAATCGACAATCCTCGTGACTGGAAATCGAGCTTGAATCCGAACTCACTCGAAATCGTCAGCCCCGCCTACGTCGAGCCCTCCGTCGCCGCGTCCGCGCCCGGCTCGCGCTTCCAGTTCGAACGTGTCGGCTACTTCTGCACCGACCCCAACTCCAGCGGCAAGAAACTGGTCTTCAACCGTACCGTCACCCTCAAAGACACATGGGCCAAGATCGAGGCCAAGAGCTAGCCGGTGCCCGATCCTTCGCGCGGGACGATCTGGGCACGCACCTCACGAAAAAAAACCGGAATTCTTCCCGCCGAAACGCCCGCTCGCGTGTTGTTACGGTAGCGTCGCCGGCGCGGCTTCGCGATGCACAACATCGTCCTTACGCCTTCGACTCGGCGCGATACAATCTTCAATGGTTGTCCACCCCAAACAACGGGCTCGTCGAGAGGGGGCTATGAAGCGCCATTCGGATCATCAGCCGAACTTGGGTACGCGCGCTATCGGCGCGATGCTGGCCCTTTGCGCGGTCGGCGCGCCTTCTGTCCGGGCCCAGTCCGGCGAAGTCAAGCTCACCGCCAATGATGCCGCGAGGGGGGATCACTTCGGCGGCGCGGTGGACATTGACGCTAATATCGCCGTCGTCGGTGCCGCCTTCGACGACGACGCCTGTCCTGAAGATTATCACCTCTATCCCTATTGCGACTCCGGCTCGGCTTACGTTTTCCGGCGAGTTGGCGCCGGCTGGATCGAGGAGCAAAAGCTCAGGGCGTTCGACGAGTACGAGAGGGACCATTTTGGCTGGAGTGTGGGTGTCAGCGGCGACACAGTGATGGTGACCGCCCTGGGGGCGGACACCGTCTGGCCAGACGATGGCGCTGTCTACGTTTTCGAACACCATGGCGGCGCTTGGGTCGAGCGACAAAAGCTCTTGGCCTCTGACGCCATTCCGTTTTGGAAATTCGGAACGTCCGTGGCCATCGATGGCGACGTGGCCGCCATCGGCCAGATCGGCGATTCTATGGCGGGCACGCCCGATGACGGGGCAGTTTACGTCTTCCGCCGCATAGGCGGCGCTTGGATCGAAGAGCAGAAGCTTGTCTCGCTCCCTCTCGGAACATACCGGCGATTCGGTCTATCGGTCACCGTGAGCGGAGACGTGATCGTAGGCGGAGCACCGGAGAGCCCTGGCGGGCACGCCTACGTGTTCCGCTGGAATCCCGCCTCGGAACGGTGGGTTCAGGAGCAGACGCTCAGCGTCCCCGACGGCGACAGATTTGGCGACGCAGTGGCCGTGGAGGGCGCTGATCTTTTCGTTGGAGCGCGCTACACCTCCGCTCCGGTGTTTGGAGCGGGTGCGGCGTTCGCGTTCCGCCACAACGGTACGAGCTGGATTCGGATGCAAACGTTCCTTCCCGACAACCCCAACCAGTACACGAACTTCGGTTTCGCGGTGGCGCTTAGTTCAGGTTTGGCGCTGATCACGGGGGGCAATGGCACCGATCTTTATCAAAAGAGACATGGCACCTGGGAACCGATTCGAACCCTGCTGCGGTCCGACGGTGAGGTTCTCGCCGGGCTGCTCGCCATGCAGGGCGCCCGTGCCATCGTCGGGATGGTGGGTGACGACGACGCCTGCCCTGGCGATCCCACGTGCGGCTCCGGCGCAGCTTACGTATACCTGGTTCCGGATTGCAACGGCAACGGGATCGATGACGAATCGGAGCTCAGCGCGGGGACCAGCCAAGATTGCAATGAAACGGGGATCCTTGATGAGTGCGAAATCACCCATGGCGCAAGCGAGGACTGCAACACCAACGCCGTGCCCGACGAATGCGACCTCGTCGAGGGAACCAGCGCGGACTGCAACGAGAACGATGTCCCGGACGAGTGCGACGCACCCTGCGCGGGCGACTCGACCTGCATCGACTGCAACGCCAACGGCGTGGCCGACGTCTGCGACCTCAACCGCGAAACCAGCTTCGACTGCACCCGCAATCGTGTCCCCGACGAGTGCGATATCGAGGGCTGCGCCGGCGATCCCGTTTGCTCGGACTGCAATGGCAACGCCGTGCCCGACGGCTGCGAGCTCGACTGCGACCTCGACGGCCTCCCCGACGACTGCGATGGGCCCTGTACCGGCGCCTGCTGCGACCATGACCCCTTCCACGGTTGCATGGACGGCGTAGCCGCGGCACAATGCACCTGTCCGGATTGCCAGTGGACGCCGAACGGCTCGTGCGGGGAGATCGAATGCCCGCGAGACTCCATCCCCGCGGTCAGTAGCTGGGGTCTCGCGGTTTTGGCCTTGTCGTTGCTGATTGGCGCAAAGCTCCGCTTCGGACGCGGTCGATCCGAGCCGGGCTGATCCGAGCCGCGACCCGTAAGGAAGCGGATAGCAATGTAGCGCCACGCCTCGTGCGTGGCGCAAACTTGTAGCGTCGCCACTTGTGGGCGACGCACGAACGAATTCCGTCCCGCCGTTCGACGAGTGGAGGTCGCCCATGAAAGTCCCCCGTGTTATCACGCTTATATCGGTCCTCTTTCTTTGTCTTTCACCAACCGCACATGCCGAAAGAGCTCCCAAAGCCCGCTCCCTTCCAAAGAAACCGCTACGCGTCACCCGTCCGGAGTTCGAAAGCCAACTCTGGGTCAAGTTCCTGACGATCTGAAGGTCAAAGCCGAGAGCGGGCGCGTCGTCTCCCGCGCCGGCAAGAACGCTGACCCCGTTCGCGCCGTCCAGCAGCGCTACGGACTCACCTTCGAGCGCTCCGTCAAGCTCCCCCAGGAGAAGCTGGACTTTCTCGAAGCTCGGGCGACGCGACGCAGCGGACGGGCCCAGGCCGACATCGGGGGGAGCATGATCGTCACCGGACGCAGCGCCGACCTGGAGCACGCCGCCAATGCCACGGTGATCAACGGCGGCGGCACGACCCAGTGCGTCACCGGCTCGGACAACGCGGCTTCGACTGTGCTGCGCGGGTTCACCATCCAAAACGGCTGGGACGGCGGCAGCGACGGCGGTGGGGGCATGGTTCTGGAAAACAGCAGCGCCGTCATCGTACAGTGTACGTTCGTCAACAACAAAGCCGCGAACTTCGGCGGAGCCGTGTCCGTCCGCGGGACCGGCTCCCCTCAGTTCATCAACTGCATCTTCGAGGGTAACGGCGAGGCCACCGGCAATGACCCTCTCGGCGGTGGTGTTCTGTACGCCTATCGCGGGTCGCCCACCTTCGTCAACTGCCTGTTCAACGGCAACAAGGCCGGCGAAGGGGGTGTGGCCCTCGTTTACTTCGGCAATCCCACCTTCATCAACTGCACCTTCGTCAACAATCAAGCCAAGATTGGTCGCGGCGGGGCCATTTACGATCCCAACGGACAGGCCACGCTCAAGAACTGCATCCTTTGGAACAACACCACCACACGGGGGGTCGGTGAGGCCGACCAGATCGGCGCCGGGGGCGGCGGCAGGTCACTCGCCCGCTACTGCGATATCCAAGCCGGCTGGCCGGGCACGAATATCATCAATGCTGATCCAATGTTCACCGGCGATATCACGCAGGGATACTACACCCTTCAGTCCGGTTCCCCGTGCAAGGAAACCGGCGAGAACGCCGCGCTTCCCCCCGACATCGGTAATCTCGATTGGGACTTGGACACCAGCGAGCCGATCCCCTTGGACCTCGCCCTCCACGAGCGCGCCTCCGGACCGGCCGTGGACATGGGCGCCTACGAATACTTCGACATCGTTCCCGGCGGACCCGAATAAGCGTCCGCCGCCGACGGACTTCGTCTAGTCTGGATCGCTCGGTCGTCCGAGTGCCGGCGCCTACGGAATCGGGATGGTCGGCTTACCGATCTCGAAGATGGACTGCGTCTTGAGGAGGGTGAGCTCTTCGGGGAACGCGTGGAAGGCGTGGATGTGGAGCTCATGGTCGCGGGCGTCGTAATCGACGAAGGAGAACGGCGCCAGCCCGTCGTGCGTCCAGTCGTCGAACGTGACCAGCAGGCCCTTGTTCTGGGCGTAGTGGACGTAGTCGCGATGGGTCGCGGGAAAGAGCTGGGGCGTCATCCGCTCCACCTGGGTGGAGACGATGTACTTGAGCCCGGCGTCGAAGGACTGGGCGTGGTCGCGCTCGCCTCGGAAGCGAAACGACGTGGCCAGGCCGGCCTTGGGCAGGAGTTCGTTCTCCTCCCCCACCAGCTCCGTGAGGATCTGGCTGCCCACCTGCACCGTGACGACATGGGACAACCCCGTGATCCAGATCTCCGCCTGGTAGCGGCTCTGACGGAGTCGCTTGACCCGGTGGATGTGGAACAGCTCAGGGTGGATCGGTCGCTGATATAGGCAGAAAAGGAGTTCCTCTACCCGCTGCTTCGTCTGTCCTCGTTCCACTTGGTCCCTCATGCACCCTGGTTCCGAAAAACCCCGTCGTAGGCATTATACGGGCCACGGATGTCAATTCCATGAATTTCTTTCCGGACTTGGGGATTTCCTGCAAAAGGCGTGAATTCGGCGCGTAACCTACGCTGCCCGCATAGGATACGAATCCCCAGTGGAAGGATGCCGGCGCTACTTCCTCGCCTTCCGCACCCCCCACCAATTCCCTAATTTCACAGGCCAGACTCGGTCGTTTGGTCGGGCGTTATGGTTGGCGCTGGGGATGGCGACCGTATAATCGCAGGCGTATGAGTCGGCCCGTTTCCTCATTCTCTGCGGCCTTGCTGGTGATGGTGGCCTCGCTGCCACTTTTCCGTTTCAATTCAATACCTAAAGAGTCAACGGTCGCTCCGGCGACGCCGTCGGTGGACGGCTCGGGGACCTCTCCGGTCGAGCCGGGCCAATCCGAGGAGGAAAAACCCCCGGTTCCGAGTCGGTTGGTTTCCATTTCGACGCCGGAAGGGGCCAAGCCGGGCCAGCCCTCGACCAAGGCTCCCGCCTGGCGACCGGGGCCGGCAAGGTCGTCGGAGTACGCGGCGGCGATATCCTCAACGGACGCGGAGCAGCGCGCCGCGATCGCGCCGCCATCGCTGGTCGTTCATGGTCCCAGCGTGGGGTCCGCGCAGCCAATTTGCCGCCACGGCCCGCCCAACCTCGCCTGACTACCCGTCCCGGTTTATGGCAGTATCGTAACCCCCGGCCGACACGTGGCCGGTCATTGGCGTGACCTAAAAAAGAGAACCGAATCACCCAACGCCGCGGCGAGTCGTTTGCCGCGATGGAGTCTTCTAATGCACGATCCGAATCGACTCATCAAATGGCTAGCCATCATCGCTCTGGTTGTCTTGTGCCTGGCGGTTCTGTATCCGCCGGCAAGCAAGTTGAAAGGCGGCATCGACCTCGTGGGCGGGACGAGCCTGCTCTACGAACTCGACACCGCGGGCTTGAGGGCCGACGAGCAGCGGGGTTTGTCGACCAAGGTGATGGGCATCCTGAAACAGCGCGTGGATCCCAAGGGGCAGATGAACCTCGAATGGCGCCCGGTGGGCAATACGCGCTTGGAGGTCCGCATGCCTCGTCCGCCGGCCGAGGCGCTCAAGCGTCGCGAGGAATACAACCAGGCGCTGGAGCGGCTGACCTCGCTCAACCTCAAGCGCCGCGAGGTGGAAGAAGCACTGAGCACTCCCGCGGAGCAGCGTGAGTCCGCCCTGTCGCGGCTGCAGCGGGGCGTGAAGGAGCGAGAGCCGCTGCTCAAGGCGGTGGGGGCGGCGCACGACCAATACACGACGGCTCAAGCCGGCGGAGATACGGGCGCGATCACGGCGGCCTCCACGGCGTACGAGAAGGCGATGTCCGATCTGCTGACCACGAGCATGCCCGTGACGCGGGCCAACGACGTGCTGTCGCTGGCGGACGACGAGAAGCGCGACGCGGAGATGCAAAAGCTCCACAGCGAGTTCCCATCGTACGACGCCGGCGAGGAGAGCGATCCGAACGGAAAGCTGCTGACCAAGGCGGCCGCGGCCTACGACGCGTGGGCGTCGAACAAGGCCGATCTCGAAGACCCGTCGGACCTCAAGCGCCGGCTGCGCGGGGCGGGCGTGCTGGAGTTTCGCATCCTTGCGGACCGCGATCCGAGCTCGCCGGAGAACACCACCGACCCGAACCCGCAGCTCAAGCAGCCCATCAAGCGTTTTACCGACCAGCTCGCCAAGTTCGGCCCCAAGCCCAAGACCGGCGATCGCTTTCGATGGCTGCCCATCGAGGACGTTCTCAAGTTCACGGACTCGAACAACATGGAGGCGTTCACGGCGAAGAAGAGCCTCCCCCAGCAGCCGGTGATCGAGGAATACGCAGGACGCTATTACGTCCTGGCGCACAACGACCCGGATTACGCAATGCTCCAAGGGACGGGGCGGTCCTGGCAACTGAAGAGCGCCTACATCGACCGCGACCCGATGACCGGTCACAACGTGGTTTCGTTCACGCTGGACCCTCGAGGAGGACGGTTGTTCGGAGAACTAACGGGGCCCAACGTCGAGCGAGAACTGTGCATCGTGCTGGACAGCACAGCCGTTTCCCACGCCAACATCAAGTCGAGGATCACCGAACGGTGCCTGATCAGCGGCGGGGGCGGGGGGTTCCGACCCGAGCAGGTTCAATATCTGGTGAGCACGCTGGACGCGGGGTCGCTGCCGGCGAGGCTGAAGGAAACGCCGCTTTCGGAACAGACCATCGGCCCGAGCCTGGGAGAGACGAACCGCCGCAACGGCCTTACGGCGTCGCTATGGGGAGCGGGCCTTGTGGTGGTGTTTGTGGTGTTCTACTACGGCTTTGCAGGCGGCGGGGTCACGACGATCGCCCTTTCGCTGAACCTGCTGATCACCCTCGCGATCATGTCCATGATGCAGGCGACCTTCACGCTGCCGGGCATCGCGGGCTTGTTGCTGTCCATCGGTATGGCCATCGACGCCAACGTGCTCATCTTCGAGCGCATCCGGGAGGAACGCGCTCGCGGCATCGCCTTCAAGAAGGCGCTGCTCTTGGGCTACGACAAGGCGTTCTCCGCCATTCTGGACGGCAACCTCACCACCATGATCACGTGCATCATCCTGGGTTTCGTGGGCAGCGAGGAGATCAAGGGGTTCGCGATCACGCTGGGCATCGGCATCGCCACGAGCATGTTTACGGCCCTGACGGTAACGCGGCTGATCCACACGACGCTGGTGGCCAAGGGCGTGCTGCACGACTTCTCAATGCAGAAGCTGATCGGCGTGCCGAGCATCGACTGGATCGGGCTGCGTAGGTTTTTCTGGCCCGCGTCCACGGCCGCGGTAGTCGGCGGGCTGGGCCTCTTCTTTTGGCTGAGCACCGCGCGGACGGAGTCGTTTTTCGACATCGAGTTCCTGGGCGGCACGAGCCTGCAAGTCGATCTGAAGCCCGAGTTTTCCATGAGCGACGAGCAGGTGCGGAAAGTCATCACTGCCACGGAGGGCGAGGGGACATCGGCAGTGCGGTGGCTCAGACGGGCGGCGGACGAGCTGGCGGCTGCGAAGACGGCTGAAGGGGACACGCCGGGGCGGTTCACCTTGACGTCGAAGGCCCTGTCCGGCGAGCAGTTGGCGGCCCTGATGCGGAGACCCCTCGATCCGGTGCTGGAGCGCGACGGCATTTCGTCGGCCGGCGACACAGCGACTTTCGACTGCAAGCCGGGTTCGCTGAGCCTCGAAGGATTCAAGAGCAAGACCGGGGAAGCGGCGGAGCAGGCCCGCACCGCGGCCGATCGCCTCCGCTCCGCGCGGGTGCAAAGCGTGGGCGAGGCGGAAGGCGCCGCCGCAGCGGGACTCTCCTATGAGATCGTCACCGTGGAGACCAATCGGGCGGTCATGCAAACAGCGATCCTGGCGGTGATCGGCGATCGGCTGTCGATCCAGCGGGCCATCCGTTTCCGCGCCGAGCGTGACGAAGACCTGACCAAGGAGCCGTTCTTCGTCATCGAGGCCGACGATCAGTACCTCTCCGATGTCATCGGCGGCGATGCCCGCTTCGACGTTCGACCCTATCGCGGCGGGGTAGCCATCAAGGCCGCGCTGGACGCCAACGAGAAGCCGATCCCCGTCGCCGAGTTCGAGCGGCGGCTGCGCGAAGTGGGCTTGCAGCCGGAGTTCGAGCAGTTTCGCGCCCGGGAGTGGGCGGTGTTCGGGCTGGGACCGGCGACGACAACGCCCGCCGGCGCGGCCTACAAGGAATTCGCGGTGGCGTCGGTGGACGAGTCGCTGAGCTACGATGACGACCCCAACCTGTGGACGGAGTCGGTGGCGAGGACGGAGCTGGCGCTGGTGACAGCGGGGCTGGGGAGCGAGAAGTCCTTCAACAAGGTGGTTCAGTTCGCGGCGCAGATCGCCGGACAGACGCGGAACCGGGCGTTGTTCGCGATCGTGCTGGCGATGATGGGGATCGGGGCGTACGTGTGGATGCGTTTCGGGACGCGGGACTTCGGGCTGGCCATCCTGGTGACCATGGTTCACGACGTGTGCCTGGTGCTGGGGCTGATCGCGGCGAGCCACTGGCTGTATCCCACGTTCATCGGGCGGGCCCTGCTGATCGAGGACTTCAAGTTCGACCTGACCATGCTGGCGGCGGTGCTGACCATCATCGGATATCAGCTCAACGACACGATCGTGGTGTTCGACCGCATCCGCGAAAACCGCGGGCGCACGGGGACGCTCTCCAAGGCGATGATCAACGAGAGCATCAACCAGACGATGTCGCGGACCATCCTGACGGCTACGCTGGTGAGCCTGACGGTGATCACGCTGTATTTGTTCGGAGGGGAGGGTATCCACGGCTTCGCCTTCGCCATGCTGGTGGGCACGCTGGCGGGGACGTACAGCACGATCGCCATCGCCGTGCCGCTGGTCTATCACCCCAACTTGCTGACCAACGTGGCGTTGGTGCTGGTGGCCCTAGCCGGCATCGCCGTGGCCTTCGCCGTGGCGGGCGTGACGACGATGGGCTGGGTGCTGGCGGGGCTGATCGTGCTGGTCTGCGGGGCGATGATGGCCCGGCACCTGCGCGGGCCGAGCTACATGCCGCAACCGGCGTGATTCTTAGAAGGCACAAAGGCACGAGGCACGAAGGCACAAAGGCACGAAGGGAAGGGACGAAGCCACAAAGGGAAATGCCCATTGGCAATTTGACGATTGGAAGACTTGCCGAGGCGCGAAGGGAACGTCCTCGCAGACAAAAGCCTCCGGCGGCGAAGGGTCCCTAGACCTGCGCCGCCGGAGTTAGTTGTTTTTGCCTAATCGCAGCCTGGCCCGCGCATGGGCGGACTACGGGCAGGTCGGATCGGTGATGAACCGTGCGTCGTTTCCCGCCTTGGAGGTCACCAGGGCCGTGTCCGACGTGTCCACGTCGTCGTCGCTGTCTGCGTCGGAACGCACCTGTTGGGTTCCCGTGCCATCCGGATCATTGGGATCGAGGGGTGGTCCCTTGCCCTCCAGCGAACGCACGCCGCCGATATCCGTGACGTTCACGCGTCGGTCGCCGGAGGCGTCGCCGGTGAGCGAGGTGAAGATGCGCTCGTTGTTGCTGGAGATGGCATTGCAGTCTGCGTCCGTCACGCTGTTGAGGCGTACGCGGTACCGGGCATAATTCGGCAGCGCCGGCGAGAAGTTGATATCCACGCCCGTGTTCCCGGAAAGGACTGTTGTGGTCACGGTGATCCCGCTCAGGTCCACCGGCTGATTGTTCACATCATGCCCGCACTTGATGACGTTCGACGCGCTCACGCTGCTTGCGCAAATCGGGCTGCTGAAGCTCAGGCGCTCACATCGACTCCTCTGGTGTTGACGCCGGTGATTTCAAAGCCATCGAGCACCGAGTTCGCCGTGCCGCCACTGGTGTCGAACCGGACTTTCGCCGTGCCGGTGGTGTTGGTGATCTTGGGAAGGATCGACGTCGTCTCCCGTTTCACCGTGATTGCCTTCGAGCCGTTGAATACGATTTCTTCCGTGTAGGTGCCGGCCCGGACGAGCACGGTGTCACCGGTTGCCGCACGGTTGATGCCCTCGGTAATCGTGCAGTCGGGGTCGGCCGAAGTTCCATCCGTGGGCGGGGAACAGTTGTCGTCCACGTAGCACGTGCCGCTCGGGCAAGCCGCCCAGACGGCGTGCCCCGTCCCTCCCAGAAGAAACCCGAGGATCATCAGACCTGCCTTGCTCTTCGCTTTCAGAGACTAGAAGCTCCTTTCGAGAACCGTCGGCGCGCGGCCGGCGTCCCTGAAACATTGTAACTCGCGCTTGACCTAGCGCTCACCCATGTATACGGTCATAGGGGTTTCGTGATGTCTAGTTTTTCTGAAACACTGCAAGAATTTCACTGTGTGTGCCTATTGCCCCAAGAATCAGCATAAGTTTGGCGGAATAGCGAATCTACGATGGGGAAAAGCAGACTAGCGCTTTGGCTGGGAGTTTCGGTGTATCTGCCGTGGGTCTTGTGTGGGCGGGCGGGAGGCCAAGTGGCCGAGCCGCATGAGCGATGCCCCATCGATCCCTGGATTCGCGCGCCGCGCCCGCCCGCAGCGGCCGGTGCGAGCTGCCAAAGTCACGTCATCCGCGATCAATTCCGGAGCATCCAGGTCAACGTGGACTCACGCGGGTGCAACATCCTCGCCGATGCCGCCAACGAGCCGTCGATTGCCGTGAGCCTGACCGAGCCGCGCAAGATGGTCATCGGTTGGCGGCAGTTCAACAGCGTGGCCTCGGACTTTCGCGAGCCGGGTTGGGCCTACAGCCATGACGGAGGTCATACCTGGGTTTTTCGCGGTTCGCTCGATCCGGGCGTATTCGGCAGCGATCCTGTCCTGGCGCCGGCTCCCGACGGGCAGATTCTCTATGTCACGGTAAACGCCGAGGACGATACTCGCCTATTCCGTTCGCTGGATGGCGGTATGACTTGGCCGCAAATAACACAGGTCGCGCCATACTGGTATGACAAGCCGTGGGTTGCAGTTGACATTACGGGGGGCGTCGGTCGGGGCAATATCTACGTTACGTCGCCTTACTCGAGGCTTTTTCTGCGTTCGATCGATGGCGGCGTGAGCTTCCAAGCGCCTCCTGTCACGAATGGCGCTCTAGTAGGGGATACGGTTGCTGTAGGAGCCGATGGAACGGTATACGTCGTTGAAGGCTGCGACTCGGTAAAATTTGAGAAATCGACAACGGTGCAGGACAGCAGTCTCGCCCCGACCGTCGAGGGCGCAGCCCTTGTATTAGGCCATGGTTTCTCGACTTGTCGCGGAGCGCCCTCCGGCGGACTCTCAGGGCAAGCATGGGTCGCTGTCGATGGCTCTTCAGGCGTAACACGCGGGAATATCTACATCCTGACCCTTGGGGTCACCGATCCTGTGCAATCGGGAAACAGGGACCCTGCCGATCTTGTCTTCACGTCCAGCGCAGACGGGGGGAGACGGTGGAGTCGTCGAATTGTGATCAATGACGATCCGTTGAGCCTCACCTCCTGGCAGTGGTTTCACACGTTGTCTGTTGCGCCGAACGGGCGGATCGATGTGACGTGGAACGATACGCGTGATTCCGATCAGCCCATTTTGAGCGAGTTCTTTTACAGCTATTCGACCGACGGCGGGCAGACATGGTCTGGCAATACTCCAGTCAGTCCGGTCTTTGATGTACAAGTCGGTTTTCCTGCCGGTAGTCCGAAGCTCGGTGATTACTACCATCAAGCGTCCGACAACCTTGGGGTGAACGTGGCGTATGCGGCCACGTTCAACGGGGAGCAGGACATCTACTTTTTGCGCATCGGCCCGTGGGACTGCAACGCCAACGAGATCGACGACGCCGCGGATATCAGCGAAGCGCGCAGCCGCGACTGCAACGCCAACGATGTGCCCGACGAGTGCGAATACCGCGCGGACGTCGACGGCGACGGGCTCACCACGCTATCCGACTTCACCGCGTTCCGGGCCGCGCTTACCGGTCCCACTGCTGACACAGCAGTGCCACACCCGTGCTTCGAACTACTCGACCCCGACCACGACGGCGACATGGACCTGGCCGACTTCTACCTGCTTGAGCACGTCTTCGTGGCCCCGTAGACGGACCGCGACGGAGGGAAAGGGACAGAGGCTGTAGACTGCGAGCCGCGTCCTGTGTGCGCCGGGGACAAGCCCCGCCGCTACACCTGATCGGCGATGCTCTAAAGCCGCGGGCTCGATTCACCGGGAGAAGGCTGCTACGTTTGATCGCGCTGGGCGAGGAGTTGTTGGAGGGCGGCGGCGACGATTTCGTGGCCGGCGGGGGTCCAGTGCTGGTCGTAGGTGTAGTAGACCTGCGTGCCGGCGAGAGCGGCGGTGCGCAGGACGGCGGTAAGGCTCAGGAAGGCGATGGATTGCTTTTCGCACCAGTCGCCGACGACTTGCTCGCGGGCATCGGCGTTCTCCAGTAGTTCACCCAGAAAGACTTCCGGGGCCGGCAACTCTTCCGCGTAGCTGATGGCCATAAAGTCGCGCACCTTGGACGGATCGACGCGATCGGCGACCAGCGGAAAGGTCACGTGAGCCTTCGTCGGGGCGAATAGAACTACCAGTTGAGCCCCGGCGCTCGTGCACAGCTCGTGCATCTGGGCAAGTTGGCGCTGAGGATTGAGCCAGTGGCGGTCGGCCGCGAAGTCATCGCGGCTTTGGTACAGGTCGCGAAGCTGCTTGGGCTCGAATGCGTAGTATTTGGGCGTCACGCCGCCCACAAGGGGCGACGCTACGGCGGGGGGAATGGCCAGGGGCAGCCAGTCGATGCGGGAGGCGTTTCGCAGCGGGCCGGTGCTGTTGATCGGACCGAACGTCTCGATCAAGAGGCGGTCGACGGCCTTGATGAGCGGCGAGCGGTCCAGATAGTCCTCCAGGCGCTTGGAGAGGCTGGGGCTCTTTCGCTTGTCATCACTCTTGGTGGATCGAAAGTCGTTTCCTTCATAAATCAGGCAAAGGACAAGCCTGGGTCGAAGCGAAAGGCCGGTGTCTCTGAGCGATTCGAGATAGTGCAGCGGGTCGTAGCTGGACATGGCCAGGTTGTAGACCGACAGGCCGGAGAACGTCGCCAGGCGTGCCGGCCAGGCGTGCTCGTCGGACACGTTGGAGCCTTCGGCGAAGGAATCGCCGAGCACGACGACGTCATAGGAGTCCAAGGTCGTCTGATTTCGATATCCTCGGCGATCCGTGGAAAGAGTGGCGTCCACATCGGGGTACCCGGGAGCGGCGTTGGGATAGCTGCGGTGTGGTTCGGGGCGATCCGCAAACGTGCCGCCGAAGCGAGCGCTCACGGGGCGATGGAAAGCGACGCGATCGCGCACGTAGTGCTGCGTATCCGGCGTGCGCAGGAAGAAGTCCAGAACGGCGATCGACGGAAAAAGAAAGAGCACGGTAGCGATGACCTGGAACCAGCGGCGTTTGTATTTTTCGCCTGTGGACCAATCGATGTAGAAGCTGACCAGGGAGATCATGGCGACAGCGACGATCCACGCGAAATGGGTCCGCGAGTAGCGGCCCATCATTACATGCCGCTGCCGGGCGACCTCCTCGACCACGTCGCTGGGGACCAGACACAGGGCGAGGTTCACGGCCGCGACGACGGCAAGCCAGATTTTCTGTCGGGCGATGAGTTTCATCCGGTGAAAAGGCCGCGGAGGCGGTCAGGGCATGGCTGGGTGCGGCGGTATTCCACTTCGAGGCGTTTGATCAGCTTGCTGCCATCGACCAGGTACGTGGCGGCCTCACGTTTTTCCGCGTCCACGAACTTCTCCACGACGCGGTGACGGATCGTGCCGCCCGGTCCCGCAGACTCCAGTTCGAAGACCATGGTCCGCGTTTCGCCGTTCCACGTTCCCTTGCAGGTGCTCGGACCGTACGTCGAGGCGTTGTCGAACCAGACGCCGTGGTACTTTTTCTCGACGCCGTTCCAGGTCAATAGGCCCTGGGCCTTGAAGACCTTGTCGCCGGTTGTCGCGTAGACGCGGCGGATGGCGTGGTGGTCGAGGATCCAGGCGATCTCCTCGGTGCCCTTCACTGTGGCGATGGTTTTTCCCGCCGGGTCGAAGTGACTCTCGGTGACACTCCACGGCCCGATGAACAGTTCGAGCGCCGCAAGCTCCGGCGAGGCGAACTCGACGGGCTTGTCAGTATCCCGCGGAGGAGGACCATCCTGAGCGTGTACGATCCATGGCAACGTGGCGGCTACTCCGATGACAAGACGGCTGCCTTGCATAGCTACCTCGCGGCAAGCGCGGCGGCGCGAGCAACGATATCGCGAAGACCGACGCCCACGTCGTCAAATACTTCTTCGGCGGTCTTGGCGGATTTTGGGATTCGCCGGGCGGTCAGGCCCTCGACGCGCAAGCCACCGGTGCGGGCCGCGGCCTCGGCCAGTTCGGAGTGCAGCCCGCCGATGTAATTGTCTTCAATCGTGAGGATCACATTCCCCGCAGACCCGGCCGCCGCCAGAATTGGCTTCGCATCGAGCGGGAAGGTGTAGGCGTCAAAGACGTTGCAACGAACGCCTTTGTCGGCCAATCGATCCGCGGCTTGGAGGACGGTGTGCAACATGAATCCGCAACTGACTAAAGTCAGGTGTTCGCCTCGACGGAGCTGCTTGCAGCCGCCAAGCTCGAAGCGCTCGCCCGTGGGATATACGAAGGGGGCATCGGGGCGGTGCGTTCGTAGGTAGCACAATCCGCGAAGGTTGGCCATGAGTTCGGTGAGGCGGTAGGCGCTGACGGCGTCGCACGGCTGGAAGACGCGGCAGGCGGGCTCGCCGGCGCCGGCGTCGGTTCGGGTGAGGCTGCGGAAGTAGGCCACGTCGCTCAGGGCCATCTGCGAGGGCCCATCGGCGGCCAGGGAGACGCCGCAGTGCGACCCGACGATCTTGACGTTGGCTCGGGAAATGACCGCCATGTCGATCTGGTCCGCGGCCCGGGCGATGAACTTGCCGAAGCTGCTGGCGAAGGGGATCTTTCCTCCGGCCGACAGGCCGGCGGCAACGCTGATCATGTTCTGCTCGGCGATCTTGCACTCAAAAAAGCGATCGGGATAGGCCTTGGCGAAGCGGTCGGCATAGGTGGAGTTGCTCACGTCGCCGTCGAGGGCCACGACCCGCTTGTCGGCCTCGCCGAGAGCGACCAAGGCGGCGCCGTAGGCGGCGCGGGTGGCGAGCTTTTTCGACTTCAGCGCCGCCCCCATGCCAGCGCGCTCGCAGGCTTCCTCGAACGGCGCGATCTTGATGGCGGGCGAACCCCTCTCCCTGGCAGGCAGAGGGGAAGGGGTGAGGGTCGGTGTCAAGCGGGGCGTTTGCGTCGCACCCAGGCGTTTGCCGGTCGCGTCGAGTTCGGCGCAGGCTTTCTCCAAATCCGCCGCCGGAATCGGCTTGCCGTGGAAGTTGCTGCTGCGCATGGAGTCCACGCCCCAGCCCTTGATCGTTCGCGCCACAACCGCAATGGGACGATCGGATGTGCCCGCGCGTTCGAGCGCCTTGGCAAGCTCTGCCGGGTCGTGGCCATCCACGCGGACAACTTCCCAGTTGAAGGCTGATGCCTTCGCGGCGATGGATTCTTCGGATTGCTGCTTCGAGACTTTGCCGGCCTGCCCTTCGCCGTTGCAACTGAAGATAGCGCAAACTTTGGCGAGCCGGTGATCGACGATGAAGTCCAACGCCTCCCAGACCTGGCCCTCGCGGGATTCGCCGTCGCCGATGATGACGAAGATGCGCTTGTCGATTCCGTCGAGCCGGGCGGCGAGGGCCAGCCCCGCGCCCACGGACAACCCCTGGCCGAGCGATCCGGTGGCAGCGTCAAAGAAGGGGAAGCCCTCGGCGGGGTTGGGATGGCCGTCGAGGACGCTATTCAGCTCCCGAAGCCCCGCAAGATCATCGACGCTTAGCGGTCTGCGCTGACCGTCGGGAGTGACAACAGTTCCGCGCAGATCGGCATAGGCGGCGTAGATGATGGGCACGGCGTGTCCGACGGAGAGCACCAAGCGATCGTTGGCCGGGTTGCCGGGGTCGGCGGGGTCGTAACGCATGCGGCGATACATCAGCTCGACAACGATGTGCGCAAGGGCCAAGGCGCTGGACGGGTGCCCGGACCCCGCCGCCGTGGTCATGCGCAGCGCATGCTTGCCAAGCTCCACGGCCTTGGCGTGAACGCTATTGGGGTTGAACACAGGTGTCTCCACGGGCGGAAAACACAAACCAGTTCTTCGACCGCGCACACTATCGCCCAACCGCTGCGGCGGCAAGGTCGATCACTCGCCTGTGAATTGCGGCGGGCGTTTTTCGAGGAAAGCGGTGACGCCTTCGCGGTGGTCGCGGGTTTGGCCGGCGGTGGTTTGGAGCATGGCCTCGTAGTCAAGCTGCGATTCGAGATCGGCGGTCCAGGCGGCGTTGATCGCCCGCTTGGTGAGGCCGATGGCGCGGGGAGGCAGTCCGGCGAGCTTGTCGGCGAGCTTCTTCACCGCGGCGGCGAGCTGGTCGTCGGGCACGACCTGGTTGACGAGTCCGATTTGAAGGGCTTCGGCGGCACTAATCTTGCGACCGGTGCAGGCCATGTCCACGGCTCGGGCGACTCCGATGAGCCGGGGGAGCATGAAGGTGCTGCCCGAATCCGGAACCAGACCGACGTTGATGAAGGCCTCGATGAAGGTCGCCGATTCCGTGGCAACGCGAAGGTCGCAGGCCAGGGCCAGGCTGCACCCCGCCCCGGCGGCCACGCCGTTCACCGCGGCGATCACAGGCTTTTCGATGGTGCGGATGCGCATGATGAGCGGGTTGTATCGCTCCCGCAAATGCGCGCCCAGCTCGATCGGCTCGCTGCTCTTGTAGCGCGCGGCCACGTCGGCGAGGTCCTGCCCGCTGGAGAAGCCGCGGCCCGCGCCGGTGATCACCAGGCAGCGCACGGTTTTGTCCTTGTCGGCGTCGGCGACGGCCCGACCCAGCGACGTGAGCAGCTCGTTGTCCAAAGCGTTGAGCGATTCCGGTCGATTCAGCCGCAGCGTCCGCACGGCGCCGTCATTTTCGATGAGTAGCTTGGACATCGCAGCGGCAATTCTAGGCTGCGCCCGAGACGGGTCAATCCATCAGTCGTCGGCCGGCGGCACCGCACTCGCCCTGCGACTGAACGCGATGATCTCGCCGAACTCTGCGTACAGTTCGTAGTCTGGTGACGCCGCGAACTCGCCCCATCGCTGGGGTAGCCCGGACGTGTCCCAGCGGTCGCCGCGATCGATGACCACGAAGTCCGCGGGCCGGATGCGCCCGCCGGTGTATATGCGGCGGTAGTCTGTGAAATGGGCGGCGAGCCGCTCGGTGGCGAGGATCGCCCGGTCGCGGTGGATATCCTCGCGCAGCTTCTCGACGACGCGCAGGCGGGGGTCCGGCGATTGCAGGACCGGGTCGCCGGCGTACACGTCGAACGACTTGGCGAGCGGCGAGAAGCCGTAAAGATAGTGGCCCATGGCCGAACAAGTAAGCAAGGCGCACGCAAGGCCGTTCCGCGCGGCCGCGGGCGACGTCGGACCTCCGAACAGTAGACGAAAAAGGGGCGAGTTCGGCGCGACGTCAGCGGCGCGGCCTAGGCCGCCGGCGACCCCCGCGAAGAACAGGACAGGCAAAACGGTGGTTTGATGCCAGAACTTGATGCTGATCCAATCCGGGCTCTGCAGGAGGCAGATGAGCAGGAGCGGTGGCGCGGCGGCGATGGCGATTCTCCAGCCCAAGAGCGGCAGGAATGCCATCGGCGCAAGCAAGGTTGCGAAGTAGGACCAGACGCTCGGCCGCAAGAAACGCGAGAGTACGGCCCGCGGATCGGTGAATAGCGTTTGGGCGACGGCGAATACACTGCCGCCTAAATCTCCAAACAAGCTGAAGCGCTCATATCGCCCCGACGCGGCGAACGCAGGGATCAACACTTGTGTGCAGAGTACAAAGTAGCCGACAGAAACGGCCGCGATGACAATTCCAAGCCTCCGTTTTCCCAAAGCGAACGCGACCGCAATTCCCCAGCCTAGTGTCGCTGCGGTGGTCGTCTCCTCACAAAGCCAAGCCAAGACCAAAAAGACAATGCTCCATTTCCACCGTCCGCAGAGCGCCGCCGTCATGGTCAGAGCGATCAAGACCATGGATGCGACAATCCATGGAAAGCCATAGGTGTTGGCATAAAACAGGCGGCTGCACGATGGAAGCAAAAGCCATGCCAATGCGATGCATTCGCCCACGAGCACTGACCCGGACAAGCGGCGCGCTAAGAAGTATGCGGGAACCGCCGGCAGATAGACGAGAATCGGCCCACACACCATGAGATAGACCGGCGTTGGAAACAGGGCATAGCCAGGCGCAAGAATGAACAACAGAGGAGTGAAATGCCAGCCCAGGCGTGTGTTGGGAAAACTGTCCGAACGCAGGCCTCGTCCGTGCAGTGCGTTCTTCAATTCCTCGGTGAAATGCCCGATGTCGGAGTGTCCGAGCATGAAGTGTTCGAAGTAGTTGATCTGAATATGAACATGGACGATGGTGAGAACGGCAAGTGCTACAAGCATAGCGATCACTGCCGCTGTTGAATTGCGGCTGGTCGGGGCGCACGGCGGCAACGCGTGCCTTGCACCGGCGCGCAGCGCGACCAGGCCGAAGGAGAGAATCAGCATCCAAGTGAAAGCGAAGGGAGGCGCATGCGCGATAAACGCGAAGACGGAAAGCGGCGCGCACAGCAGAAGCGGGTGCAACAGCACGGCGACGCCGTCCATCCGCAATCGACCGTTCACACCGGATGCGGCCCGCCACCAGAGCACGATCAACCCAGCGACTAACCAAACCAAGAATGCGGCGGTTGACCAATACATGGGAACGGCGGCGCGCGTCACAGTGTAATTGGCGACGTTGAACTGAAGGGAGCGCACCGCGAACAACGCAAGGGCGGCGGCGCACACGCCGAGAATTGCGAGGACGATGCCCACCGGGCCGACGGGCCGGGCTAGGTTGGCGCTCGCAACGACCGGACAATCCAGAGTCATTCGAGTGCGCTGCGCGCCTCGATGAAATCACGCTCGTCGACGCGAAAATGACGCCACTGCGCGTGCAAGCGCTCCAGGTCGCCGCCGGCAACCGCGACGTTCCACTGAATGACCTTTTGTGCAATCCGCGCTGCAAGGGCGTTGGTATCAAGGAACGCGAATTGCTGCGGGGAAAGCAAATCCTGCAGGCTGATGGGGGCGACGAGAGCGTCGTGAACGTCACGGGGCACGGCGCGAGTGTTGATGCCAATCCCAGTGATTAGCGCCCGCAGCGTACCGTATTCGATCATCGCCTCGGTCAGGATCCCCCCCAGCTTGCGGCCCTCGACATAAAGGTCGTTGACGGGCTTGATGCGAATGTCCAAGCCCGTCGCCTCGGAAAGGACGCTCGCGCAGGCAACCCCCGCCGCACGGGTGTAGAGCGAAAGATCGGGGTCGCCGCCGCTCGGGCGATCCACGACCGAAAGGTAGATTCCCGCGTCAGGCGGCGAGACCCAGACACGCCCGCGCTGACCCCGGCCGCTGGTCTGTTCCCGGGCGAGCACGTACCCCCGTGCGTTCAGTCGTCCTTCCGCGATGAGACGCTTGGCGACCTCGTTGGTCGAGTCCACGGTGTCCAAATGGAATGCCTGCATACGGTGGTCAGCGTCGGCCGGTCGAGGATTTCTCCGGGCGCATTCGCCATTGTGCGCTGCGCAACGGCCGCTGCAAAGCGTCGGCGATGATGGAAGCCGCGTCGACCACCTTCGCAGTGTCCACGCCGGTCTCAATACCCATTCGATGCAGGAAATACACGAGGTCCTCGGTAGCCACGTTGCCCGCAGCGCCGGGCGCGAACGGACATCCGCCCAGCCCTCCCGTCGAGGAATCGAACGTGGTCACCCCCAACTGCAATCCTGCATACACATTCGCCAAAGCCGTGCCATAGGTGTCATGAAAGTGAAGGGCGATCCGCTCGGCGGGCACATCCGCCAACACGCACTGCACTGTCGCAGCGACGTGCGTGGGCGCAGCGGCGCCGATCGTGTCACTAATCGCTATTTCTTCGATGCCCATGTCGAGCAGACTGCTGGCAATCGCCCGCACGCGCTCCTTGTCAGTGTCGCCCGCGTACGGACATACAAACGCTGTGGATATGTAACCCCTTGCGCTGATGCCGCGCTCTGTAGCGCGGGCAACGACTTCACGAAAGGTGTCCAGGGACTGGGCGATGGTCATGCCGATATTCTTTTGAGTGAATGTCTCCGAGGCTGCGGTGAAGACGGCGATGCGTTTTGCGCCGGCCTCGATCGCGCGTTCGAGTCCCTTGATGTTGGGCACGAGAACGGAGTAAACCACGTCGGTTGGGCGGGGAAGCGCGCGCATCACGTCCCCGGCATCGGCAAGCTGTGGCACGGCCTTGGGACTCACAAACGATGTGACCTCGATGTCCTTCAGGCCGGCGTCGACCAGTTTGGCAATGAACGCGAGCTTGACTGTCGTGGGAACAGGCAGAGGTTCATTCTGCAGCCCATCGCGCGGGCCGACTTCGACAATCCTGACTCTGGGCGGCAGTTTGCTCACAAGATTACTACGAAATCGAGTTTCGCCAGGGACTGACCCATTCTCACAAGTTCGCCAACTTCACAAGTGATTTCCTTCACCCGTCCGGCGCGCGGCGAGGATAGGGTCATTTCCATTTTCATGGATTCCATGACGATCAAGGCCTGATGAACGGCGAAGGAGTCGCCGGGGGCAACGTTGATCTTCAGAATCGTACCCGGCATTGGCGCGGTCAGGTCTTCGACTCCCTGAGCTACGTACGGCGCGGCATCGCGTTGCCGCCGGCGATTGACGATCTCCAGCGGATACCGGCGTCCGTCGAGCCAGACCTCGACGCCCCCACACGTGGTGACCGCGTGAAAATGGATGACCTTTCCGTGAGAGCGCCACCACCCCTGACCGTCGGTTAGAGTCATCTCGAACTCGTCGTCGATCGACCGGCAGCGGACGTGATATTGCAAGGAATCACCATCGCCGACCCGTTTCAGCTCCAGGAGAACCGGTTCTTGGGAACCGGATGGTTTGTAGTAGACCTTCCACATCTACGCCGTTCGCCATCCTTCCGAAGCATTCCAAGGGCTGCTTCCTGGCTCGGAGGAATCCCCGCAGATAGGATCGTAAACCCCCTCGCCTGATACTGGACTCGTAAACATGGCGGCGGCGACGAAGACCTCGTCCGGGACTTCCGGCTTGCCCACGTCCATTGGGTTCTCTTCAAGAAAGTGAGTGTGCAGTCGGCCGGCTCGAAACTCGGGATGTACCAAGAGCGATGAGAGGAACTCCACGTTGGTTGTAAGCCCGAGAATGGCGAATCGATGCAAGGCCCACTGCATCCGCGCGATGGAGTCCTCGCGATAGCCTCCCCAGGTGACGACCTTCGCCAGCATGGGGTCATAGTGAACACTGACGTCATTCGACTCCATGACGCCCGAGTCGACTCGGACGTTCGGCCCAAACGGCGGAGCAAAACGATTCAATGTCCCGCTGGAGGGAAGAAACCCGTTCGGCGGGTCCTCGGCATAGATGCGGCATTCAAGGGCGTGTCCTTCGGGACGCAGCTCGGCTTGTGTAAACGGCAACCTCTCGCCCGCGGCCACAAGGACCTGCGCCCGCACGAGGTCCTGTCGCAAGGTCATTTCCGTAATGGGGTGCTCGACCTGGAGCCGGGTATTGACTTCCAGGAAATAGAACCCGCCGGACTCATCGACGAGGAATTCCACCGTGCCCGCGTTCATATAGCCCGCGACGGAGGCGACGCGCACGGCCGCCTCGCCCATCCGCTCGCGAAGCAGGGGCGTCAGGGCCGGCGAAGGAGTTTCCTCGATGATCTTCTGGTGACGGCGTTGGATCGAGCACTCGCGCTCATACATGTGCACGACGTTGCCGTGCGCGTCGCCGAAGATCTGGAACTCCACGTGCCGCGGCCTGGCGATGTACTTTTCGAGGAAAACGCGTGGATCGCCGAAAGCCGCCTTCGCCTCCCGCCGCGCGGAATCCATCGCGGCTTCAAGCTCGCTCTCTTTTGCAACGACCCTCATTCCCTTGCCGCCGCCGCCGGCGGCGGCCTTCACCAGAACGGGAAAGCCGATTCTTTTCGCCTCACGACCGAACGTCTTGGGCGCTGCATCGGCCTCCCCTGCCCAACCGGGCACCACGGGCACGCCGGCGCCGGCCATCGTCTGCTTGGCGGCGATCTTGTCGCCCAGGGCGCGAATTGCCTGGGGTCTGGGTCCGATGAAAGCGATGCTTGCGTCGGCGCAGGCCTGGGCGAAGGCCGCGTTTTCCGACAGAAACCCATATCCGGGATGGATCGCGTCGACGCGATGGTCTCGTGCGATCTCGATGATCTTGTCCCCGCGAAGGTAAGTCTCAGCCGCGGTCACGCCCTCCAGAGGATAGGCTTCATCGGCGCAGCCCACGTGGGGCGATTCTCGATCGGCATCGGAGAAAACCGCCACGACGGTGATGCCCATTTGCTGAAGCGTCGCCGCAATGCGGACCGCAATCTCTCCGCGGTTGGCGATGAGCACCCTTCGGAACATGTTTACGTAGCATAGTGCCCCCGCCAAGCCGTGTCACGGGAGCGGTCTTTTCCGCGACGCCCAATCCGCGAGCTTCTCGCGGTTGATCTTGGCGTTGTGACGGATGTCCACAGGGAGCGAGCGACGGAAGAGGAGGCGTTCAACAGATTGTCGATTGTGGACTGTCGATTGTCGATTGCGGGCGATCAGTTCTTCTGCGAAGGTCGCGCGTCGGGCGCGGGCGTCGCGGCCGTGTTTGGGTTCGATGATGATAATGGGCGTTTGGCGACCGGGCGGGCCCACGCCCACTAACGCGGATCGGGCCACGTCGGGGTGCTCGTTGAAGACGCCTTCGCAGCAATCCGTGAACAGCGTGCCGGATTCGGTGATCACGCGCTGCGATTTTCGGCCTGCATACCACAGGCGACCTTCCCGGTCGCGGTAGCCCACGTCGCCCATGCGGTGCCACACGGTGTGGCCATCGCGAGTTTTCGCGAGCCGGGTAGCCTGCGGAAGACCGAAGTATTCCCGGGTCACGGCGGGCCCGCGTACCACGATCTCGCCGATCTCGCCGTCGGCGACGAGCAGATCGTCGGACCACGCCTCGATTGGTCCATCGGTGATGCGGATGATCCGAAACTCGGCCCCGACCACAGGTCGCCCTACGCACGTTCCCGCGTCCGCAGGTGCGTGCTGTCGCGCCGCCAAGACTTCCCTTCCCCCGATCGACGCCACGGGCAGCGCCTCCGTAGCCCCGTAGGGAGTCTGGACATCCGCCTCGTCTAAGAGAGCGCCGTGCAGACAGCGGATGATCGCCGGCGAGACCGGCGCGCCGGCGATGAGCACCCGCCGCAGGCTGGGCAGCTTGACTCCGCTCTCCTTGCAATAATGGGCGACGTTCTTCCATAGCGCAGGCGACCCGAAGGTGTTGGTCGCGCCGTGGTCGTGAATCGCACGCACGATCTTCGCGAGGTCGGCGCGGGCCGGGCGGGAGGCGTCCATTTCCGGAATCACGACGGTCATTCCCATGGCCAGGCTGAAGAGGGCAAAGAGGGGGAACGTGGAGACGTCCACCTCGCCCGCCTCCATGCCGTAGTACGCTTGGATCATGCGGATTTGGGCGTCGAACATGCCATGCTCGTAGACCACCCCCTTGGCGGGTCCGGTACTGCCGCTGGTGAAGAGGATCGCGGCCGGATCGTCGCGCCGGGTCTCGGCCATGATCGCGCGATCCGTCGCGTTATCGGCCAGCTCGCGCAGAGTCGTTCCGCCCCAACCCAAGCGCCGTCCGACCGTGACGACGCACCTCACGTCCCGAAACGCGGAGCGCCGATGGGCGAGGCGCACGAGGTGCGCGACGGGGACCCCGATGAACCCTTGCAGATCAACCCTCCGCACGCAATCCACCAGGCGTGCCACACCCATGCCGGGATCGATCATCACCGGGACCGCGCCCAGCTTGAACAACGCGAAGATGATCGCGAAGAACTCCAGGCCTGGTTTGACCATGACCAGGACGCGTATGCCGCCCGTCACCCCGGTCGCAGCCAAGCCGTTCGCGTATCGGTTGGAGAGTCCCTCAAACTCGGCGAACGTGCAGGAGGTGCAGCCGGCCGAGCGCCGCGCACGCGGGTCCATCAGAATGACGGCGGTCTGCCGGCCGCGCTCTGCCGCGAGGCGCGAGAGATACGACGCGATGTTGTGGAGTTGCGGCGGGGCGGACAGGTCTTGGCGCGTGGACGCCACTGTATTGGGGGGATGCATGGTAGTCCCAACCATCGGTTCCCGGCGACTGTACCGCACGGCCGGATCGCTGTCGATCGCATGGCAAGCCGACTTGATCGACATCGCGCTGAGGTTACCATGTGCCGCGATGGCCAAGGAAGGCTGGCGACATTTCCTCTTCGCCTGGGCGAGTTACGGACTTCTCGTGGGAAGCGCCCGGGCGGCCCATTCGCCGACGCTCGAGCAGCAACTCAGCGGGGCCCTGGCCAAACTGCCCCATGCGTCCGCGCGGGCCGGAGCATGCGTCATCGACCTCGCTGCGAAGCGTATCATCTTTTCCCACGGGGCCGACACGCCGCTGACTCCGGCGAGTACGATGAAGCTCTTCGCCATGTCCGCCGCGGTCGCGGAGCTGGGGTCGAGCTTCGCCTTTGAAACGACCCTGGCCACCGACGGCGTCAACCTCATCGTCATCGGAGACGGGGACCCCGGTTTCGGCGACGAGAAGTTGCACAAGGCCCGTGGCGAAGCGATCACCGCTCCATTTGTGCGCTGGGCCGAGGCGTTGAAACGCCGCGGCGCGATGACCTTTCCCGGCGAGCTGGTCATCGACGAGTCCATTTTCGATGACCAGCGGCTGCACCCCACATGGGAGCGGGCGGACCTGGACAACTGGTACGCGGCCCCGGTGGGTGGGCTGAACCTCAACGATAATTGCCTGGACATTGCGGTTTCACCGGCCAAGCAGCGCAACGCGCCGGCCTTGGTTTCGATCGAGCCGCGAACGTCGCTTGCCCACATCGTCAACCGGTGCGTCTCCGGCGGAAAAGGCCAGCCCGTGCTGCACCACACCTTCGACAGCTTCGATTACGTGCTGAGCGGACGGTGCTCCAAGGCCGTTTCACTCGGCTCGTTTTCTTTTCCCGACCCCGGTCTGCTGTTCGCCGATTCGCTTCGCGGTGTTTTGCAACGGCAGGGCATCACCGTGCGCGGGCCGACGCAGCGGCAGCGGCTCCGCGGCGCGGACGGCGCATTGTCGCCTGGGTTAACCGTGATCGAACAGCAGCGCACGCCGCTGACGGACGTGCTCTCCCGCGCCGGGAAGGACAGCCAGAACCTGTTCGCGGAGTGTCTGCTCAAGCGCGCGGGATACGCGTGGTCGAAGCGCCACGCCCAACCGAACCCCCAGGGCACCTGGCAGCATGGCGCGCACGCCATCCATGACATGCTCGGCTTCGCGGGAATTGACATGGAAGGGCTGCGCGTCGCCGATGGATCGGGGCTCAGCCGCCAGAACTCTTGTACGGCGCGGCAACTTGCCTCTCTGTTGGCGTGGGCGAATGGTCAGCCGATCGGTCGCGTGTTGCACGACAGCCTGGCCACCGCGGGAGTCGATGGGTCGCTCCGCAAGCGCCTCAAAGACGTAGGCGCGCGGGTCCACGCCAAGACCGGCACCATGCGCGGAATCCGCGCCCTCGCCGGGTACGTCGATGCCGACGCCGGCCCGCGCTACGCCTTCGCGGTGATCTTCAACGGCTACCCCGGCGGCAGCGCGCCGTACAAGGCCATCCAGGACCGCATCTGCCGCATCCTCGCCGACGCCTGCGAGACGCGGGTGAGCCGGCGATAAGCCGCGCGACCCGCGCAAAGTTTATTGCCACTCACTACCGGGCATTCACCACAGCCTATGGGCAGGTCGGGTCGGTGATGAACCGCGCGTCGTTTCCTGCCTTGGAGGTCACCAGCGCTGTGTCGGCCGGCGTGATGTCGTTGTCATTATCCACGTCGGAGCGAACTTGCTGATCTCCCGTACTCGGGTCATTGGGATTGATGGGGTATTCTATGGTCTCCAGGGAGCGCACGGCGGCGATGTCCGTCACGTTCACTCGACGGTCCCCCGTCGCGTCTCCCACCAGGGACGTGAAAATGCGCTCGTTGTTCGTCGTGATGGTGTGACAAGCCAAGTCCTGGACGCCGTTGATCCGCACGCGATAGCGCGCGAAGTCCGTCAGCTTGGGAGAAAAGTTGATCTCCACCGCCATGTTGCCGGACAGAACCTGCGTCGTAACCGTAATTCCGCTCAGATCGACGGCATTTCCATTCACGTCCTTGCCGCACTTGACCACGTTGCTGGCGCTCACGGAGCTGGCCTTGATGGGGCTGCTGAAGCTCACCCGGAGCTTGGCGACCCCGCCGTTTCGCGGCTCGCTAAATGTGCCGCCCGGAACTACCTCGCGGGCGATCGCTTGAGCATTCGGGTCCGGGGGCGGAGGCATCGCATGGGTGACGACGGAGTTCCAGGTCGTGATGGCCGCGATCTCGCAGTCGTCGTCGGTGTCGTTGAGGTTGCAATCGTCGAGCAGGACGGCGCAGTTGCCGGATTGGCACTTTTCCTCGCCGTTGCACGGGTCGCCGTCGGCGCCGCAGTCGGCATCGGTCGTGCAGGCGTCGAACTCGTAC
>Ga0187893_10002984_pt1 | contig 35544 bp, 18 predicted proteins | sample MA1701074metaG_FD_139574 | JGI IMG/M metagenome (GOLD analysis project Ga0187893, IMG submission 139574) | White microbial mat communities from a basaltic lava cave in the Kipuka Kanohina Cave System on the Island of Hawaii, USA - MA170107-4 metaG ...
CACCAGTCCGGAGAAAACCGCCAGTGCCAGTCTCAGATCCGTCTTCTTGCTCGCCGGGACCAGCTCCGGGTTCCACCCCCGGATGATCCTGCCGGATTCTATCATCGTCGCCACGGGGTCAGGAGTGTCCATCAAGGGCGCGAGCGGCACCAGGTACGGGAGCGGGAGGCGATAGACGCTCTCGGGCGACTTCTCCCAGATCCTGACCACGCGGTAGCGATGGATGCACTCGGTGCCGAGGTCGTCGTGGTAGCGGATCTCTCCCGGATCCGGGCGGTATTGCCTGCGGTCCAGGTAGACGACGAAGGAGGAGAGCCGCACGGTGGACTTCTCTTCCGCGGCGAGGATCCTCTCGGCGCGGCTCCAGTACTCCCGCATCCTCCGGGGCATGTCCGGGTGGCCGGCGGTCTGGATCTCCACGTGGAGGAAGCGCCTCAATCCCGCGTCACCAGGCAAGACGAATCGGAACAGAGCGTCCATTTGCCGCGCTTCGGCGACGATGAGGTCCGTGTGCGCGGGCTCCACTTCGATGGGTGTCCAGCCCGTGAGCCAGGCGACGACATCCTTGCCGGCATCGCGGAAGATGTCCTTCGAGAAGAGGTCGAACGTGCCTCCGGCCATACCGCCGGGTCTGAACAAATCCCGGGCCAGGGCGAACTGCGAGACGACCCCCTCGGGGGTTGCTCCATGGCGGAAGGTTTCAATGGGCCGATGGCCGTCCGCATCCGGACGGTCGACCGCATCCGGACGTTCCTGCGAGGAATGATGAGCATTCTCGCGGCCGAGGTCGGTCGCGAGATCCTTGCACACGTCACGAGACGTTTCGGTCGGCCCGGGGACCGGGACCGGGAACGTTTACGGGAAGGGATTTCCGTCACCCGCCGCACGCGCCGTGGCCCGGGCAGGCGAGGCCATCCGCGGTGGGGTCCTCGCCGCAGGAGGCCGCGGGCGGGGGCGGTTCGTTGCCTCCGAGGAAGAGGAAGCCGAGGAGGTGCACGCCGTCGGTGATGTCGACCACGCCCGAATCGTCGCTGTCCGCGCTCTTGATGCATCCGCCCTGGATCTCGCCGCCGAGGAAGAGGTAGCCGAGGATCGCCACCGCGTCCGAGACGTCCGCCGCGCGGTCGCCGTTGGCGTCGCCGCGCAGGAAGGCGGTCTTCGGGGGGACCTCGGTCTTCGTGAGGATCTCGATCTGGAGCTCGTTGAGCTGCAGGAGCAGGCTGACCGGCGGCTCCTGGGCGCCGGGGCGCGCCTCGAGGTGGCGCGCGACGGCCTCCTCGTAGGCCGCGAGCGCCTCTTCCTTCCGGCCGTCGATGTCGAGGAGCACGGCGCGGAGCCCGAGGGCTCCGAGGTGGCTCGGGGCCTTCGCCAGCGCTCCGTCGATCTCGGCGAACGCCGCCGCGCGGTTCCCCGTCATGAACCTCCAGCGGGCGAAGGCGAGATGGCGCTCGACCTGAAGCTCGATGCTCGGCGGCGATGGCTCGTCCTCGACGACCAGCGACGCAGGCTCGGACTCCACACGCCCCTTCCAGCCGCTCGCGGAGGCCGTCGTGTCGAGGATGGCGCCGGCATCGAACGAGCCCGTCTCGAGGCCCGCGGTCGCCTCGGGCGAGAGAATCCAGAACGCGAGGCCCGCCGTCCGGGAGTCGAGGGCCAGGACCGCGTCCGCGGCTTCTCGGTGCTCGAGAGGCCAGCTCCGGGGGAGCCCGTCGCCTTCACCCGTTACGGCGAGGCTCAGCGCCCGCGACCAGACGCCGGCCGGAGCGGCGAGCGTGAACGAATCCGCGCCAGGAGGGGAGTCGAAGAGCCCCGGGGGCAGGATCTGGGCGGCGAAGACCGCGGGCCAGCCGCGATAGACGACGGCCTCTCTGGCATCGTCGATCGAGACGGCGACCTCGGGATCGACCTCGGCGGCACCGCCTCGCGGCGCTTCATCGTCTACCGCGCCGCCGCCCGGGCCGCACACGCGCCCGGGAACCGTGTTGGCGGGATGGCCGATCGCGTCGTTCAAGCAGAGCTGATCGCGGCAGCAGCCGACGGTCGCGTCGCCGAAGCGCGATTGGGGCGCGTGATCCGGAGCGTTGTGGTCGGTCCCTCCCCGCGAGGAGCAAAGGGAGTCGCGGAGCGGATAGTCGTAGGCGTCGAGGATCCAGTACGTCGCCTCGGGCTTCAGCGACGGATAGACGAGCGAGTTCTTGTAGGCGAGGAGGCAGCCCGCGCTCCCGCTGTGCTGGCCTCCCCGCGACCCGACGATGGCGCGGAGGATGTGGTCGTCCTGAGCGCGCGGCGTGACGAGGTCGCCCGATTCGGTTCGGAGCGTGATCTCCCGGCCGCCCTCCGTATAGACGAGGGTACCGTCCTCGTACTCGCCGACGAGGAAACTGACGTCGAGGCGGTCGGTCTCGCCGTGGTGGTACGTGTTGCACGCGTGCATGACCTCGTGGGCGACGAGCTCGGCCTCGAAAGACGTGGAAACCGAGACGGCGCCCGAGCGCCCCTCGAATTCGACTCGAACCGCCCGCCTGCTGAGGTTCTTCGACACGATGATCTTCGAGATCGACTTCGGTAGGCCCGGTCCGCCGATCGCCGCCGCCCCTTCGCCGAACGCCGGCTTCTCGCGCTTCACGATGATGCCGTGCTGCTCGACCGCGTGGGCGTGGCCGTGGTTGAAGTTCACGACGCGCCCGTCGCTCATCTGGTCTTTCGTGACCGTGCGGTGGATCTCGAGCTTCGACACGGCGGCGGCGAGCCGCAATCCCGAGCTGACCCCCGCGTCGTCGCGGACGAAGAGGTCCTTCACCTTGGGGTCGGTCCGCTTGTGCTCCTTGCTTCTCCCCAAGAGGAAGCCCCGGTACTCCTCGTAGAGCGTGAGGCCGTCGCCGCGGTGCGCGTCCCCGACGGGAACGTCGTCCATGTCGTCGGCGTCCTGTCCTCCCGCAACGCCGATCTCCTCCTTCCAGCGGTCGGCGACCTTCGAGCCCTCGCGCCGCTTGGGAAGGAGGATGCGCTCGGTCTGGGGCGATCCGCGCAGGCGGCCCTTGATGGTGCCGCCAGTCGTGAGCTGCGCCTCGACGGTGAGGACGGCGCTGGCCCCCCAGTCGAAGCTGCTCACCACCGCGTCGGGCGACTGGATGGAGCTGCCCGGCTTCGAGGTCAGCTCGAGCGCCGGCCCCGCGATCTCCCACTTCGCCGCGGGGTTGTGCTCCGGGAGGAACTGGAGGTCCGGCCGACCCTGCTGGGGAGCGGCCTTCGGCGCGTTCATGCACACGCCGGGCTCCGCGGAGACCTCCTCGAGCCGGAACGTGAACGTCTCGGCCCGCGCGTCGGGCTCCCCGCCGCCCGGCGCCGTCAGCTTGGCGTGGAACGTGATCCGATTCTTCTCCTGGTTCTCGCTCTCTCCCCCCTCGGGGAGCCAGGTCTCGTAGTCATCGGCCCAGACCTCCAGCTCGACGGGCGTGCCCGAGAGCCGGATCGTCCAGTTGACGTTGACGTCGAAGTCGAAGAAGCCTCCGATCCCCGTCTTCGCCGGGAACGATCTCGTGGTCTCGATGAGGAGGCCTTGCTCCGGGAAGTCGAAGCAGCCGATGGGATAGTTGCATCCGGGCGGCGCCCACGGCTGCGAGCCCGCGGTGGTGCCCTGCGTCGGGGTGTGGAAGCTGTCCTCTCCGCAGCCCGGCTCGAGGGCGATGTGGCGGACGTCCTGGGCCCCGTCGATCAGGTCGAACCAGGTGAAGTTGCCGTTCAGCGGCCCGAAGATCGAGTCCAGGGTGAGCACCGCGGATGCGCACTGCCCGGGGAGGCCGACGAGGTGACCCGATCCGTTGAACTCGTTTTCGGTCCGGCAGGAATCGCCGTCGAAGCTCATGAAGTCGCGCACCGACGCCGAGCTGAACCCCGGTTTGTCAACGCAGGCGACCCAGGCCTGGAACCCTGCGCCGCCGGCCGGCTGAGCTTCGAGGACGCAGTCGATCGCGATGTGGCGGTCGATCGAGTACTTGCCCGGGAACTGGCCAAATTGGAACGACCCCTGTCCCACCATGTCGAGCTGGAGAGAGCAGTCCCATTTCTTCACGTTGAAGAAACGTTCCGGATCATCTGCGGCCTGCGAGCGGCTCGCGGCCCAGCCGAACAGGGCGGCCGCGGTGGCAACGGTGAACCGGAACGCCGGCGTACGCATGCTCTTGATCCGTTCCTGGCGATCGTGGACCGCCGGCGCGGGTCGACCGGCGGTTCGGAGGATTCGTGGACCCAACTCCAGGCCTCCCAGTGTATCCAACCCACGTCCGGATTTCGCCCCATCGGCCGTCTCTTGCGCCGCGACTCGCCTTCAGGCGACGGCGTGGTCTACACCTTCCACCGGGGGGATCGAGGCGACCGGCCGTTCGCGGACCGCGATCCAGGCCTCGGTCGACGTGTAGATATCGGCAGCAAATTTCGTATAAAAGTGCTGCCGATGGTTACAAGACAATGGGAGCCGGGCAAGGCCTCTTTCTTTCTCTTCGGCCCCCGAGGCACGGGAAAGACCACGTGGATCCGGGACCGAATCCGGTCTGCGGCGACCTACGACCTCCTCAATCCATCCGAAAGTCTGCGCCTGAACCGAGACCCGGCCGTTTTCGGCAAGGAGTGCGAAACGCTCGATCGCGCCTCGGGCGACCTCTCCGCCAACACGGCGGACCCGCAGGGCTACCTGGAGCCATCGACGAGCTACCCGATGGGCACGCAGCCCAGTTCGCTCGTCATCATGGACATGGATGGGGACGGGAAGCTCGACGCCGGCGCGGGGGCCCTCTCGCGCGGCGCCGGCGTCCTGGCCCTGCGGGCGGGGGACGGGACCGGCCGATTCGGCCCCGTCAGCGTGGTGCCGATCCCGGGCCTCCACCCGGGGTCCTACGTCTTCAGCGTCGTGGCGTTCGACTTCGACCGCGACGGGGTGCCGGATCTCGCCGTGGGCATCTACGACTGCTCGGGCAGCCGGATCGTGTTCCTCAAGGGACGGGGGGAGAACCTCTTCGGCCAGTCCAACGTCGTCCCATTCCCCAGGGCGCGCGGGATGGGCCTCGCCGATTTCGACGCCGACGGGGACGTCGACTTCGCCGCCGTCTCCGCGACAGGCGAGCTGGCGGTAGTCTCTGAAGTGTTGGCTTGACTCCCGACCACCTGGCGGGGCGGGAAAGCTATCCGAGTGAGGGGGGATCACGCTCTACTTTCGAGTCGTGAGCGGAGTGGGACAACCTCGGCGGTTTGGTCCAGCTCGGGCACCACACGCCGAGCCCGTAGCCTGGATTCATCGGCTCCCATGCGCCATTCGCCAGGGAAGAATCCCGTGCACGGGCCGAGCGCGAGCGGATGGCCGGAGACGGGGCCGGAGATGGGGCTTGTGAAACGGGAGCCCTCTGCGATAAGTTTGGCGTCACGGTTTGGGTTCTTTTTCTTCGTGATGACGTTCGTGAGGCTCTCGATGAAGACGCATGTCAATCTCCGCCGAAACATACTCTTCCTGCTCGGGTCGATCGTCGGCCATTCCGTCGGATCGTCGGGCTTCGTGCACGGTCAAGACGCGGCAGCTTTGCGCGCCATGATCGATGCCCGGGTGGGGGGGATACAAAAGCTGAGTGTCCCGGCTCGAAACGAAGATCTGCCGCAGCCGGTGCTTCCCGGGGGGCAAGTCGATCCGCGCTTCAAGATCACCGAGGCCAAACGGTACCTCGGAAAGCTCCTCTACCAGGACCCCATCCGCATGAACAACATCAAGCCGGAGTTCGGCGGCGACCCTACGACGATTCAGACCGCCTCCTGCGGCTCCTGCCACTTTGGAGAAGCCGGATCGAAAGCGGGCGAGGTCATCAATATCGCCGCGGGCGGCCAAGGGCGGATGGTCATGCGCCCGGAGGGAACGTTCACCTTCGAACGAACCCTGAAGGTCGGAGCCGTGGACGTCATTCCGACGCCCATCGAGAAGCTTGACTCTGAAGGACATGTGGTCTTGAGCGGAAAATTCGACCAGGTCGATTCCGTCGCGCGGCTCTCCCCGTCGATGGTCGGCTTCGCGTTCAACAACCGGCTGCTCGGAGGGGGCGCCGCCGGGGAGCCGTTCGACGCGTCGAACTCCGCGAAAGCCAACAAGAACCCGGACAACCTGCCCGCCGGAGAGAGCCTCTCGCAGATCGCCTTCGCCGTCCACCGCATGGCGGAGACGCAGAAGAACGCCTTGCAAGGGAACGCCGTCTACCGCCGGCTCTTCGCCGATGCGTTCCCGGAAGAGTACGCCGCCTTCCTGGTCTCCGGGAACCACGACGACTACATGAGCGAGGACACGACCATCCGGGCCGTCGCGGCCTTCTTGAGGACCGTCATCACACGCAACACACCGTGGGACCGTTTTATGGCGGGGGACGATGCGGCGCTCACTGCCAACCAGCGGCGCGGCGCCTGGCTCTTCGCGGCGTCCATCGCCAACGGCGGCGCGAACTGCATTTCCTGCCACAGCGGCCCCGCGCTCAACAAGCAGCTCGGCGACGAAGAAGGAGCGCTCGTCGAGGAGAACTTCTATAACCTCGGATTGAAGGAGCACCCGCTGCAGGACCTCGCGCGCACGGCGCTCGAGAACCCGAACCACCACGACGTAGGCCGACAGGAGGCCACCGCGAACCCCGATGATGCGTTCGAGTTCAAGGTGCCCACGCTGCGCCAGTTGAGGACCGCCGGACAGTTCATGCACTCGGGCGAGTTCTCGAGTATCCGCGAGGTGGTGGAGTTCTTCAGCGCCGGCGTGCCCACGAACGCTCTGTCGGCGGCGGCCGGTAACCTCCCCGCACGCTTCACGAGCCCACGCGGTGAGGGTCGGACGGGCTTGGGTCTCTCGCAAACGGACATGAGCGCCCTCGTGGACTTCATCGAGAACGCGTTATTCGATCCCGGGTTCGTGAAGTACGACCCGTCCTCCACGACGGATACGTTCGACCCCAATCTGAAGGACCTCACCTATGCGGATGCCTTGCGGGCCGTCGGCGCGCGAGACGGCCTCCTCCCGAGCCTCAAGGCGGTGGGAAGCGATGACGCGCTCACACGGCGGCAGACGATCTACGTTCGAGGCAACGTGAACAGCGACCAGCTCGTGGACATCTCCGACTCGCTCAACATCTTGAATTTCCTCTTTGCCGGCGGCGCTTCGCCGGACCCGATGGTCGCGGCGGATTTGAACCACGACGACCGGATCGACATCGCGGATCCCGTCTTCCTCCTCGGCTACCTCTTCTACAACGGAGCGGCGCCGGCGATGCCGTTCCCCGCGGCCGGCCAGCTCATGCGCTAGTTCGAATCGAATCGTCGCCCTGGAAGCGAGCCCTTCGAGGGGGGGCCCCCGCCTCGCGAACGACGGGGTTACCGGCGGCGCTCGATCATGCGGATGAACCCCGCGTCGTGCTCCGTGATTATGATGTTCCCCGCGGCGTCGATCGTCAGACCCCTCACCTGGGCCACCTTCTTGCCCGGCGTGCGGAAGTGCTCGCCGTCCCCCGAGTGGCTCCCCGGGCTCCCATCGAGGAATACCCGGGCGATCCCACGGCTGTCGACGTGCCAGACCTGACAGCCGTCGTGTGTGCCGAGGATGTAGCCGCCGTTCTCGAGCCGCCAGACGGCGCGCACGCCGGCGAGGGCCGTCTCCAGAGCCGGCCGCCCGTCCCCGTTCCCCATCTGGAGGCCGTTCCCCGCGATGGGAGTCACCGTTCCGGCCCCCGTGACGCGGTAGACCCGATGGTCGTCGCGGTCCGTCACGAGGAGGCTTCCGGACGGCTCGATCGCGATGTTGCCCAGGGAGACGAAAGGGAAGAACCCGTCCGTCACCGTCACGCTTCCGTCCTCGGGTGACCAGCGCTTCAGCTCCGTCCTCGACGTGAAGTAAACGAGCCGCTCATCTTCACTCACCCAGAGACCCCGCCCGGTCCGGATCCGCGCCCTGAAAATCGTGCTCAGCTCGCCTTGAGGGCTCAGGCGGCGCACTTTCTCGTTGCCGAGGTCCAGGATGTAGACCGTGGAGTCGCCGCCGACCCAGAGACCGTTGGGCGAGTCGAGCGCCCGGCTGATACCGGGGCCGGCCTCGTCCCCGCCGTTACCGGCGGTGTTTGTCCCCGCGACGGTGAAGATCTTCCCATCGGGCGTCACTTTGCGGATCGCGTGAGCGTCCTTGTCGGCGATGAAGATGTTCCCCGCGGCGTCGGCCATCGCATTGTGTGGAGTCGACAGCTCGGCGAAGATCGCTTCTCCTTCTTCGAACTCGGGACGCCACCCGTTGATGCCGTCGCCGCTGACGAGACCGCGGCCCGCGACGGTGCGGAGGACCGAATACGCCGAGACGAGGGCCTCGAACTCGCACGGAGGGTACGAACTGCAGAGAAGCCCCTCGCCCGCCGGCGCGTTTCCGCACTCGGGCGACGGCGGCGGGATCGCCGGCCCCCCCAGGAAATGGGCCGTAAGGAAGTAGATCGGATCCGAAAGGTCGAGCGCCGCATCACCGTTCGAATCGGCCGCCTGAAGACAGGAAGGCGCCGCATCGCCGAGGAAAAGGTAGTTGAGCGAGGCGATCGGGTCGCTCAGGTCGAGCTGTGCGTCCGAGTTGGTGTCCCCGCGCACGAAAAATACCGGCAGCGGCGGCGAGGCGGCTCCCAAGACCGGCGGAAAGACCGAAACGGAGAGTAGAGTCAGAGATCGGACCACGGAGGGCGTCTCCCAGACGAACTGTTTCACTCCATCTGGGCGCGGCCCACGGGGGTTCCTAACTCGACCTCAAGAAGGCTCCCCTGCATCCCGGCTCACGGGTCAAGGTTGGGCGGGCACATGAAGGAAAGCGAAGTCTCGATCTTCAGCAAGCCCAGGAAGCCAAGGACAACCGCCACGCAAAGGGCGACGCCCACCACAAGCCAAAGGATGAACGCAACCGGGGGGACGACGAGGCCGATGAGCATCAGCGCCACGGCAATCACGCAAGATTCGACGATGAGTCGCAAGCGACGGACTTGCTGTTCCAGCTCCTGTACGCGGGCGTTGAGGGGGTCGTCGGCGCTCATCTCCAAACCTCGCTTCACGGTTCGAAACCACCGGTGAACCCCGCCAAACTACCCACGAACCGATCCCTGGACAAGGCGGTCCGCATCCGCATCCGCCTTGTCTGGCTAACCGGGCGCGCGCGCACGTTCAAATCGCCGCGCACCGGGCCGTCACCACGAAGTCAACGTGCCCCTCACCCCAGCGTCCAGCCCTTCCTGTACTCGCGGCGGAGGAGGCGGTCGGCTTCGGGGCTGTTGGGGATCCGCCCGCTCTTTGAGTCCCACTCGATGCGGGTCCCGGAGCGGTAGGCGACGCTCCCGAGGTGGTTGGCGACCGTCAAGGGGCCCGAGTAGCCGAAGTGACACGTCGTCGGGGCGCCGGTCTTCGCGGCGTGGATCCATTCCTTGTGATGGCCGAGGGACGGCGGTATTGAAGGCGCGGGCCGTTCGTAGTCCTTGAACTGTTCTTCGGGGAGGAGCTTGTGGCGCATGTAATCGGAGAGCAGCATGCCCTTCTCGCCCACGAAGAGGACGCCGTCTCCCCACTTCGGGATCCCGCCCTGCTTGTGGATCTCCGGTTTGTGCGTCCCCTGGTACCAGGCGAGGGCGACGCCGGGGCGGCTGCCGCGCGGCCCATAGACGTACTTCGCCGTCATGGAGGCGGGCGCGACCTCCGGGTGGGGCGGCGGGCCGCTCGCCTCCACCGTGAGCGGCGCGTCGAGGTCGAGCGCCCAGAACGGCAGGTCGTTCCAGTGGCTTCCGAGGTCGCTCATCGTGCCGCTGGCGAAGTCCCACCAGCGGTACCACTTCGGCCCCGGCAGATAGACGTCGTGGTAGGGCCGCTCGGGGGCCGGGCCGATCCACAGGTCCCAGTCGACGTCCTTGGGCGGCGCCAAGGCCTCCTTCGGCCGGTCCATCACGTGAACGATGTCCCGGTGCGCCTTCGCCTCTTCAGCGGTCTGCCAGCCCCAGGCGCGGCTCACCCAGACGTGAACCTCGCGCACGGTTCCGATGGCGCCGGCACGGATCAGCTCGACCACACGCCGGTAGTTGTCCATGGCGTGGATCTGCGTGCCCATCTGCGTGGCCACGCCCGCCTCGCGGGCGGCATCGATCACCACGCGCGCCTCTCGAACGTCGCGGGTGAGGGGCTTCTCGCAGTAGACGTGCTTCTTCTGGCGCAGGGCGGGCAGCGTGGCGAAGGCGTGCGTGTGCTCGGTGGTACTCACCACGACGGCGTCGTAGCTCTTCAGATCGTCGTAGAGCTTCCGGAAGTCCCGATAGGTCTTGGCGCCTGGATGCTTCATGGCGGCCGAGGCGAGGTTGCGCTCGTTCACGTCGCAGAGGGCGACGATGTTCTCCGAGGAGACCTCGGCCAGGTTGCCCGACCCGCGGCCGCCGACGCCGATCGCGGCGATGTTGAGCTTCGAGTCCGGCGCTCGTGCTCGCAGGACCGCCGGAGCGGCGACGAGCCCGCCCGCGGCGAGGGCTGCGCGCTGGAGGAAAAGGCGGCGGCTGACGGAGACTTTGGGCTGATTCGGCTTGAGCATGGCGAGATCGTACGGAAGCGACGGCGGGGGAGTCAACTCGAACTTAGAGAGGGCGAATCAATCGATTGTCTTGACGCGTCAACCCACTTGACGGATCACCCTTCCCCGAGAAGATGTCCGGCGAGGGTTCTTCTCCTTCAGCGCCCAGGGGACGCATGCGCGTGCACCGACTTCCATTCCTGCCGCTCGCAGCCGTGATGGTTTTGCCGGCGGCCGTCACACTCATTGCCGGCGAGGACGCCGGGCACCGAGCGCTCAGCCGGGATTTCGCGAAGGAGATTCTGCCGATCGTCGAGACATACTGCCTCGGCTGCCACTCGACCGAGAGGAAGAAAGGCGATCTCGACCTCGAGCGCTTCGTTTCGTTCGGCGATGTGCTCAAGCATCCGAAACCCTGGCAGGCCGTCGTCGAGCAGCTCTCCCTCGGCGAGATGCCGCCGAAAGAGAAGCCGCAGCCCACCGCCGCCGAGCGCGAGCGGCTCATCGACTGGGCGAAGCTGGCGCTCGATGAAGCCGCGAGGGCGCGTGCGGGCGATCCGGGCCCGGTCGTCCTGAGGCGGCTCTCGAACGCGGAGTACACTTTCACCGTCCGGGACCTCACCGGCGTCGAGTCGCTGGATCCGGCGCGGGAGTTCCCCGCCGACTCCGCCTCCGGCGAGGGGTTCATGAACGTCGGCAATTCGCTCGTGATGTCGCCGTCCCTCGTCACGAAGTACCTCGATGCGGCCAAATCCGTCGCGAGCCACGCGGTCCTACTGCCGGACGGGATTCGCTTCTCGCCAAGGAACACTCGGCGCGATTGGACCGAAGAGCTCCTCGCCGAGATCCGGGCCTTCTACCGCCGGTTCACCGACCCGGGGGGCGGGACCGCGGTCAACCTCCAGGGCATCCAGTTCGACACGAAGGACGGCGGCGTCTTGCCGCTGGAGAAGTACCTCGCGGCCCTTCTCGAAGAGCGCGCAGGCGGCGCGACGCTCGCTGCCCGCGATCGTGGCCTCAGCGCAAAGTATCTCGCCACGCTCCGCGAAGCGCTCGACGGCGAACGCCCATCCCTCCTCCTTGATCCGATCCGCACCCGGTGGCGCGCCGCGGGGGCCGGCGATGCCGCCGAGTCGGCTAGATCCCTCTCGAAATCCATCGCCGAGTGGCAACGGGCGCTCTGGAGATTCAACTCCGTCGGCCACATCGGCAAGGCCGGCGGTCCGAAGGCCTGGATGGAGCCGCTGAGCCCGCTTCGGACGAAGCACGAGGTCCGGGTCAGGCTGACCGCGCCCCCCGATGGGCCCGATGGGAAGCAGCAGGTCGCACTCTACCTCGTCGCGTCCGACGCCGGCGATGGCAATGACGGCGACGACGTCGTCTGGGAAGCGCCACGCTTCGTCGCCCCGGGCCGGCCGGACCTTCCCCTGCGGGACGTCCGCGCGGTCTATCGCGAGCTATCCACCCGGCGCGAACGCATCTTCGCCGGCGCGGCGGAGTGCCTGAACGCCGTTGCGGAGGCCGGACGCTCGACGGCGGAGATCGACGCGGCCGATCTCGCCCAGAAGCACGGTGTGGAGGCGGACTCGCTCGCCGCGTGGCTCGACTACCTCGGAATCGGCTCGGGGGGTCCCGTGCACGTCGAAGGCCACTTCACGAACAAGCTCGACGGGTCCGCGGGCTACGACTTCATCAAGGGCTGGGGTTCGGGCGACACGCCGAGCCTCGTCGCCAACTCCTCCGACCAGCACGTGCGCATCCCCGGCAACATGAAGCCGCACGGCGTTGCGGTGCATCCCTCTCCCAAACTCGCGGCCGGCGCCGGCTGGAGGAGTCCCATCACGGGGATCCTGCGCGTCGAGGCGAAGATCCAGCACGCGCACCCCGAGTGCGGCAACGGCGTGACGTGGTCGCTCGAAGTGCGACGAGGCGCGAGCCGCCGGCGTCTCTCTTCCGGCATCGCGCACGGCGGCAACGAGGTCAAGCCCGCGCCCATCGAGAAGGTCGCCGTCCGGCCGGGCGACCTCGTCTCGCTCCTCATCGGTCCGCGCGACGGAAACCACTCGTGCGACCTCACGGCGGTGGACCTGACGCTCGCCAGCGCCGGCGACGGCGCGCTCCAGTGGGACCTGGCGAAGGATGTTTCGCCCGATGTGACCGCGGCGAATCCCCACGCGGATCGCTTCGGCAATGAAGGCGTCTGGCATTTCTACGTCGAGCCCGACAAGGGCGGCACGGCGGGACCGGTCGTCCCTGCGGGCTCGCTGATCGCGAAGTGGCAGGGGAGTTCCAGCGACGAGGAGAAGCGTTCGCTCGCGGCTGAGGTGGAGAAGCTGCTGACCTCCGGCCCGCCGGTGGAGAAGGATTCGCCCGATGCGGCGCTGTACCGGCAGCTCTCCTCGCTCGGAGGGCCGCTCCTCGGGGGAATCCGCCGGCGGCCCGCCGCTCCGGATGACAGTGAAGACCGAGGGACGGACGGGGAATCGGGCCTCGACCCCTCGCTGTTCGGAACCCATCCCGACGGCTCTCCCCTGGACGCCGCGAGCCTGTGCGTTCGCGCGCCGTCCATCATCGAGGTCCGCTTGCCCTGGGACCTCGTCGAGGGCCGCGAATTCGTCGCCGCCGGTTTCCTGGACGGCCGCACGGGCAAGGAAGGCAGCGTTCAGCTCCAGGCGCTCACGACGAAGCCCGTCGGCGGCCCCGGCCTCGTGCCCAGCGACGTCAAAGCGACGGTGGGGAGCGGCCCATGGACTTCGGACAACCGCTCCGTCTCTCACGCGACGCCGATCATCGCGAACGAGGGCAGCGCGGCACGAAAGCGCATCGAAGCGGCGCTCGATGAGTTCCGCCTCGTCTTTCCCGCGGCCCTCTGCTACACGAAGATCGTTCCCGTCGACGAAGTCGTCACGCTCACCCTCTACTACCGCGAGGACCATCACCTCGCGCGGCTCATGCTCAAAGGCGAGCAGGCCGCGCGGCTCGATCGGCTCTGGGACGAGCTACACTACGTGAGCCACGATGCGCTGACCCTGGTGGACGCCTTCGAGCAGCTCTGGCAGTACGCCACGCAGGACGCCGATCCGAAGGTCTTCGAACCGATGCGCGAGCCGATCAAGCTGCGCGCCGCCGAGTTCCGCCGGCGCCTCGTCGAGACGGAGCCCAGGCACCTCCATGCGGTGCTGGAGTTTGCTGAGCGAGCGTATCGCCGGCCGCTCTCCGACTCGGAGAAAAACGAGCTGCGCGGGCTCTATCGCAAGCTGCGCGAGGAGGAACTGCCCCACGAGGAGGCGATCCGCCTCGCGCTCGCGCGAATCCTCGTGGCGCCGGCCTTTCTCTACCGAGCCGAGAAGCCGGGGGCGGGCGCGGAGGCGGGGCCCGTGAGCGACTGGGAGCTTGCGACGCGCCTGAGCTATTTCCTCTGGTCGTCCGCGCCGGACGACGAGCTGCGCGGCCTCGCGGCGAGAGGCGAACTGCGCGACCCGGAAGTCTTCGCGGCCCAGGCGCGCCGCATGCTTCGAGACGTGCGCGTGCGGCGCCTGGCGACGGAGTTCGCCTGCGCGTGGCTCCACATCTACGGCTTCGACGAGCTGGGGGAGAAGAGTGAGCGGCATTTCCCGACGTTTGCAGCACTGCGCGGCGCGATGTACGAGGAGTCGATTCGGTTCTTCGCCGCCCTTTTCGAGAGCGACGGCTCGGTGCTCGACATACTCGACGCGGACCACACGTTTCTGAACGAAGCTCTGGCGCAGCACTACGGCATCCCCGGCGTCGCCGGCCCCGAGTGGAGGCGCGTGGACGGCGTGAAGAAGTTCTCGCGCGGCGGCGTTCTCGCCCAGGCCACGACGCTCGCGAAGCAATCCGGTGCGTCGCGTACGAGCCCGATCTTGCGCGGAAACTGGGTGACCGAGGTGCTCCTCGGCGAGAAGCTGCCGCGTCCGCCGAAAGACGTGCCGCGCCTACCCGAAGACGAGGCGACTGAGACGCTCACGGTCCGCCAGCTTGTCGAGAAGCACACGAGCGATCCGAAGTGCTTCGGCTGCCATCGGCGCATCGACCCCTATGGCCACTCGCTCGAGGGCTTTGACGCAATCGGCCGGCGGCGCGAGCGGGACCTCGGCGACCGCCCCGTCGACACGCGCACCAAGGCGATGGACGGCGCGGAGTTCGACGGACTCGATGGCTTGCGGCGCTACCTGCTGACGAAACGGCGCGACGCGTTCCTACGTCAGTTCTGTCGGAAGCTCCTCGGGTACGCGCTGGGCCGCGGCATTCAACTTTCGGACGACCCGCTGCTCAAGGAAATGACCGCCCGGCTCGAGGCGAACGGCTATAGAATCTCCGTCGCCATCGAATCGATCTTGCGCAGCCGTCAGTTCCGAGAGATTCGCGGGAAGGAGACGGCGTATGAGGATTGACCGCGATGCCGAATCTTCTACCATGAGGAGCCTATGACCCCTCACAGACTCTCCCGCCGGACGTTCCTACGCGGGCTCGGCGTGTCGATGGCCCTCCCGTGGATGGAGTCGCTCACCGTCTGGGGAGATGAACCGTCCGGTTCGAAGCCCGCCAGCAGGGCTCCCGTCCGTCTCGCGGTGCTGTTCTCCGGCAACGGATTCCACAGCCGGGAGTGGTGGGCCAAGGGTGAGGGCCGGCAGATGGAGCTAGGCCAGGTGCTCGCTCCCCTCGCCGATTTCCGCGAGAAGATGCTCTTCATCCGCGGCCTCTACAACGAGGAGGCTCTGAAGGGGAACATCCACAGCTCGCAGACGGGCAACCTCCTTTCCGGCGCGCCGCTGGCGTCGGGCGGAGAGATCCGTTCCGGCACGAGCATCGATCAGCTCCTCGCGCAGCGCTACGGGGGCTCGACCAAGGTGCCGAGCCTCGTTCTCGGCTGCGAGAAGTCGAATCCGTCCGTTCACAAGAATTACTCGATGCTCTACAGCTCGCACATCTCGTGGACCTCGCCAACGACGCCGACGCCCCTCGAGATCTACCCGGCGCTCGCATTCGACCGGTTGTTCAAGGACGAAACAAGCCGCGGCGACCGGAGCGTCCTCGACGCCGTGCTCAGGGACGCGAAGGACCTGCGGAGACAGATCGGCGCGGGCGATCAGCGCAAGCTCGACGAGTACCTCGACTCCGTGCGCGATGTGGAGCAGCGGATCGAGAACGCCGGGAAGAAGGGAGAGCTGCAAGGATGGCGTCCGGCTCTCGAGAAGCCGGACATCCCGCGACCCGCGGATGGCATCCCGCAGGACATCGCCGAGCACATGCGCCTCATGTGCGACATCCTCGTGCTCGGGTTCCAGACCGACACGACGCGCATCTCTACGCTCAAGCTGAACAACGACCACAGCTCGCTCCGCTTTCCGAACCTCGGCGTGGACTACATGATCCACCACCTCCTGTCGCACTCCGATACCGCCGACTGGCTGAAGGTGAACCGGTTCTTCCTCGAACAGGTCGCGTACATTGCGCGCAAGCTCGACGCGATCCAGGAAGGGCCGCGCACCGCCCTCGACAACACGATGCTGCTATACTGCTCCAGCATGCTGACCGGCAGCCACGATGCGACGCAGTTGCCGGTCGTCCTCCTCGGCGGCGGAGGCGGGCGGATCAAGGGCGGGCGCGTGCTCGACTACCGAGAGAAGCCCGAGCGGCAGATGTGCCGGCTCTTCCTGTCGATGATGGAGAAGATGGAAGTGCGGCTTCCCATGTTCGGCGATGCGACGAGGGCGCTCGAGGAAGTGTGACGGACGGACGAGATTGAACCGCAGAGGATGCAGAGTATCGCAGAGGTAGAGGGCCGACTCAGTGACGGAAGATCTCGGCGAGCCTGGTCCGAAATCCCGAGATCGCTTCGAGGGAGGCCGCTTCGTCCTTTGACGATTCGGTCTTCTTCACGATCTCGCCGGCTTCAAGGACGTAGACTTCGGTCCGTTCCGCCTCCGGATCGACAGTCCAGTACTCGCGGACGCCGCGGGCGGCGAAGAGGCGGCGCTTCCTCACCGAGTCGTGCCTCCGGGACGAGTCGGAGAGGACTTCCACCACGAGGTCCGGGGCGCCGAGGATCGCCTTCTCGCTCACGACCTCTCGGATCGATGGGAAGTCCAAGCCGCCGTCTGCGCGCCCAGCTCCTGCTCCGTGATGTCCCAGTGGCTCGCGCTCCAGATGGGCTTACCGTCGCGAATGAGGATCGCCTGGGGCGAGGGGTGCGGGATCGCGAGCTTCTCGGCGATCGCGTTCGAGAGCGGGCGGTCCTCGATGACGAGGACCCGGTAGACGGGGGCGCCCGGATGCGCGGCGGCGAACTTCTCGAACTCGGCTTCCGCCGCCGCCGAGATCGGGCAGCGGGTCGAGTGCTTGAAGATCCATCCGCCGCCGCGGGCCTTGAGGAGCGCGTCGAGAGGATCGATGCTCCTCCACGTCGTGACCGCCATGGGGCTCATTGTCAGGAGGATTGGGCGCTCGACAAGCTGCCGAGAAGAGAGACGGGGCTCTTCTGGGGCGTGCCTCATCCGCGAAGGGATGCGCCCGGGCTGGCGACAAGTTGCCTCACTTCTTTGGTTCAACCTCAAGGGAGAACTTCACGTCCGCCGAGACCGGCGTGCCGAAGATCTCGGCTGTCGCGCGCAGGATGAGGTCCGCGCGCGGGCCCGGGGCGGCGGCGGCTCCTTCGACCGCTTTCACGGTCAGGCTGCCCGCCGCGGTGCCGCGGCCGAGCTTCACGTCGGGCGCCTGGAGGTCCTTGACGGCCTCGGGCAACACGAGACTCAGCGTCACGGCGCCATCGAAGCCGTGCTTGCGCGCGATCGTCACGTCGAGGGCCACCGTCCCCCCTGGGTTGACCTTCCCGCCGTGGAGGTCGGCCAGTTTCAGCTCGAAGGGCAGCGTCACAATGTCGATGGTCACCGGCGTCGACGGGCAGCGTACCTTGAGGTTGTTCTTCTTGTCCTTGGGGTTCTTCGCGAACGGGACGTCGGCTTCGCCCAGGAGCGCGATCGTCGTCCGCCCGGGGGCCGGCGAGCCGTCGAGCGTCAGCTCGATGTTGAGCTCATCCTTGCCCTTTTCGATCTTGCCGTTCGGAACCTTGAGCCCCTGGGCTCCCGAGAGCGGTGTGATGTTCACGTCTCCCTCGAACGGCGGCTGGCGCTGGAGTTTCAGCTTGAGCGCGGGCTTCTCTCCCGGGCGGATCGCGATGCGCGCGGGGCTCGCGACGAGCGAGAACGGCGCCGGCGTGTCGATGACCGCCACCGGGAGGTCCCGCAGCGGCCGCACGAGGTTCGCGAGCGTGTTCTCGTCGTTGGCGGCACGGTCGAGGACGTAGCCGAGGCCGGGACGGTCGACCCGCTCGCCCGCGAACCAGCCTGCTGCGGCGATCCCGATCGAGGCGGCATCGACCGGCGCGCCCGGCTCGGCCGTGAAGACGAGCGGCGCGAAGACCGACTTCGGTCCGAGATGAGCCGGCGGGCACTCGACTCCGAGCGGGAGGCGCGATGCCTCGACGCGGATCGTCCCCTCGTAGCCGCCGCGGCGGAGCGCGTAGACCTCGAAGTACTCCGAAGCGCCGCGGCAGAGCGTGAGCGCTTCCGGCGCCTGCTGTCCGCCCGCCAGCAGGTAGATGCGGTAGCCGGGCTCATCGCGGCGGACCGCGAGGCGGTAGAAGCGGCCGAGGCCGGCGCGGCCCGGCGCGATGTCCCGGACGAGGACGCGGTAGCGGCCGTCGTCGGGCGCGGACCAGCGGAGGACGGGATCGACGCCGCGCGTGTCGAAGCGCTTCGACGCGAGCGCCTCTCCGTCGTCGTCGGCCTCCTGGAGGAAGCTTGAAGCGTCGTCCGCCTTCGTCAAGGTCAAGACGAGGTCCGCGGCGGATCCCATCCGAGCGGCGATCGCCTCGAGGAGGAGCGGTTCGCCCTTTTTCGCCTCGAACTCGAACCAGTCGAGGTCTCCTTCCGCCGCGAGCTGTCCGGTCAGGTCCACAGGGATTTCGATCTTCTGCGGCTTCTCCGGCTCGTCGTTCGGCTCGGACTCGACTTGGACGGCTCCTGCGGCGATGCCGAGCGGCACCGCGTTGGTCGCGCCGGCCGGCGTCGAGTGGCGGAATTCGAAGAGGTCCACCTTGGCCCCTTGCGGAGCCCGGTCGCCGCCGAAGCGACCGAAGAGCGGGCCGGGAGTCTGCGGAGCGGTCACCGCTACCTCGATGGATTCGAGGGGGCGGCCATCGATCCAGTGATGGCCGGCGGGCGCGCCGCCGGGCAGCGCGCGGCCGAACGCCTTCACCTCCTTCGTCGTCCCGGCGGGAACCGCAGCGGGAACGATGAAGTCGATGCGCGGCCTCGAGGAGACCTGCAACCGATAGTGGCGGTCCGCTCCGCCCCGGTACGTGAAGTCGTGGACGACGATCGTGTGGTCGCCGTCGGCGGCGGCGGCGAAATCGACAAAGGCCTCCTCGCCCTGGAAATCGCGGTTGTAGGCGATGCTCTTCCCGCTCGGGTCGAAAACTTCGAGCGTCGGATCGAGGTTCGAGTCGATGCGGTACGCGAAGCAGTCGGCGAAGACGCGCTGGCCCGCTTTGAGTGCGAGCTTGAAAAAGTCGCGGTCGGCGGCGGACTGGATCGCGCCGCCGACCACGCTCTCGAGCGCGATCGCTTGAGCCGCGGCCGGGGCGTCGTTCGGCTCGGTCTCCGCGGCCTGCGCCAGATCGTCGACAGCGAAGCTCACAGGGAAGCTTGCACCCCACTGGCCCGAAGCCCAGAACTGGTGGATGCCGAGCGGAGCGTCAGCGGCGATCTCGACGCGAAACGTGAGGCCATCCTTGTGCGCCGCGCGGATCGAAGGATGGCTCGCCCGCAGCGAGCGGACTTCCTCGAGGTGATCGCCCTGAAGCGTCAGCTCGACGACCCCCCCGCGCTGCGCCCCCGCCGGCACCAGCCGAGCGATGCGAGGAGAAGGAAGCTGAGCCTCGGCCGCCCCGGCGGCGAGGAAGACCAACAGTCCGATCCGCGGACCGAAATTTGCGCGTCTTCGCGACGCTGCCCGGCGGCCGGGGACGACGTTAACCGCAGAGGACGCGGAGGACGCAGAGGAACGCAGAGGAGGCGTTTCGCGATGGACTCGAACCGAATCACTTCCCGAATCATCGGAGCCGCAATGAAGGTCCACTCGGTTTTGGGGGCGGGCCTTCCTGAATCGGTCTAAGAAGCCTGTCTGAAGTACGAAATTGCACACCAGGGCATGAAGGTTCGATCTCAGGTGGAGCTGCCGGTTACGTATGGGCAAGTCCGTTTCGAGGCGGGGTACAGACTCGACCTTCTCGTGGAGGAAGCCGTGATCGTGGAACTCAAGGCTGTAGAAGCTCTTCTTCCGCTGCATCAAGCCCAACTACTTTCCTACCTCAAACTGAGCGGTCTCAAGATCGGACTCATCATCAACTTCAATGTCCCGCATCTACGCGACGGAATCATCCGGCTGGTGAATCGGCTCTGAGCGGCTTGAGAACCCATCCTCTGCGTCCTCCGGGCAATCCTCCGCGTCCTCTGCGGTTCCAATCCTCCAACGCCTAGTGGTTGAACTGGAACTCCTTCGTGTTGATCAGGGCCCAGACCAAGTCCTCGTAGGCCTGTTTCTTGTCTCGGCCGTTGGCTCCGAGGTAGGCGAGGGCGATGGCGGTTTCATCGGCCGTCGGGTCTCGGGCGAAGGCGGCGAGGTAGAGCTCCCGGATCTTCTCGGGGTTCGGCCTGGCGTCGGCCACGAGGGTTTCGACACGCCCGGCCTTTGCGCCGACCTTGTCCATCACGTCCGGTGAGTTGATGAGGTGGAGGCTCTGGCCGAGGCTCGCCTCGGAGACCCGCTCGCACTCGCAGCCCGAGACCCGCTTCGGCTTGCCGAAGATCTCGAGGAAGCTCGACGCGAAGGACTCATCCGGAAGATCGATCGCCCGCGTGTTCGGTGGCATCCCGTCGAAGCGGAGCTGAGCCCCCGTGAACTGGTGCAGAGCATCGTGCAGCACTTCCGCTTGGATGCGTTTCGTCGGGAAGCGCGAGAAGGTGTTTCGGTCCTTCGCGTTGAATTCGTTCGGCAAGGAGCTGAGCCCGTATGTCCGCGATGTGCAGATCCGGCGGATGACGTGCTTCAAGTCGAAACCGGAGTCCTCGAAGTCCTTCGCCAGCTCGGCGAGGAGCTCCGGATGGCTCGGCGGGTTCGTCGCGCGCATGTCGTCCAGCGGCTCGACGATCCCGCGGCCGAAGAAATGCGCCCACATGCGGTTGACGAGGGCGCGGGCGAAGAACGGATTCCCCTTGGCGGTCATCCACGCCGCGAGCTGAACGCGCGGATCCTGCCCCGGTTTCGGCTCGACGACGGGCCCGTCGAGCGGCCGGGGCTTGACGACCTCGTTCGTTCGCGGGTGGCGGGCATCGCCTTCGCGGCGGGTGAAGACGACCGGCTCGCTCCCGAGGCCCGGCGGGTTCTTCTGGCCGAGGCGCGAGAAGAAGCCTACCATGCCGTAGTAATCCGCCTGGCTCCACTTCTCGAACGGGTGGTGGTGGCACTGCGCGCACTGGATGCGCGTCCCGAGGAAGATCTGCGCGACGTCGTCGGCCCGAGCTGTCGGCGCGGTGACCTCCCGGTACCAGGCGACGGGAGGATTGAGCCGCATCTCGCCCGTGGCGGTCAGAATCTCCCGCGCGAATTGATCGTAAGGCTTGTTGGCGGCGAGGCTGTCGCGGATCCACCGGTGGAGGCCGAACGTGCCCCGCATTCGATTCTCTTGCCCCTGGCGGCGGTTGCGGAGGACATCGCCCCACTTGAGGGCGGAGAAGCTGACGTACTCGGGCCGATCGAGGAGCCTGTCGATGAGCTTCGCGCGCTTCTCGGGGTCTTGATCGGCGAGGAACGTTTTCGCCTCCTCGACCGGCGGCAGCGTGCCGCAGACGTCGAGCCAGGCCCGGCGCAAGAACTCGCTGTCGGTCGAAAGCGACGACGGCGGCATGCCGAGTAGCTTCAGCTTCGCCTCGATATGCGCGTCGATGAAGTTACGGTGGGGAAAGTCCGGCCACTTTTCGGCTTTCGCCTTGAGCGGGATCGTCGCGCGGTAGACCTCCACCGTGCCCTGATAGCGCACCATGATCGACGTCTCGCCGCTCAAGTCGGCCGCGGTGACGAGCCCTTCCTCGGTCACTTCGGCCATCTCCTTGTCGTTCGCCTCGTACTGAGCGAGGCGCGTCGCGTCTTCGCGGCGGCCGTCCGTGTAAACCGCTGTGACGGCGATCTGCTGCTTGCCGCGCCGATCGAGGATGCTGGCCGGCGGGTAGACCTCGATCTTTGCGACCCGCGGGTCCGTGGAGTTTCCCGTCGGGACGCCGGTGCGGATCCATCGCACGAGCTTTCTGTAGTCCTCGCTGTCGGGCCGGATGCGGAGGCCGCCGCCGTGGGGGACCTGCGCCGCGGGCTTCTCGAGGATCAGACTGTGCTCCGGCGCGGCGGGAAAGATCCGCCTGCCCCGGCTCTCGCCGACGATCGATTCGTGATCGAATGGGGCGTCGAAGCCCAGGAGGGAGAGCTTGAACCCGTTTTGCCCTTCGGCCTTGCCGTGGCAGCCGCCCGAATTGCACGAGTGCTTCGTCAGGATCGGGACGATCTCGTTCTCGAAGTGAACGGGCCGATAGACTCCCGCCTCGGTCACCGCGACCTTCTGGACGGCCCGCGCCCCGTGGGCCTCGACGACGATCTCGGCGGCGCCATCGCCGGCCGACTGCACCCTCCCCGAGGGGCCGACAGCGGCAATCTCGGGATTGAGGCTCTTGAAAGAGGCCGATGCCGTCGCGTCCAACGTCCGACCGTCGGGGAGGCGGACTGTGACGACAAGCTGCTGAGAGCTCTCGGCGCCCGAGAGGGTCACCCCCTGAGGCCAGACCTCAAGGGCGGGGCCATCGGCAGCCCGAGAAGCCCCCGCAGCGCATACAATGACCGTCCCAGCGCCAAGAACCACCCAGAGCCGAGATCCCCCTGATCTCATCATGAAGCGCCTCCTTGCGAGGGAAAAGCCTACCGAGAGGGAGGTCCGTTTTCCACGCGAAACTCGTGCTGGGACCTCGTTTACCTTCGGGGGGGAAGTATTGGCTTTCGCCCTCCTGCTGAAGTAGTTTCTGCCCGCAATCGGAGTTTCGCCCGCTTGGGAGGCGGCAACATTCGAAGACGGTCCAATGCCGAGGATCTGGATCTATCTCTGTTTTTTTCTCTCGGGGTTCTCCGGCCTCTTGAACGAGGTCGTCTGGAGCCGTCTGTTCGTCTACCCGATGGGCAGCTCCCACCTCTCCATGGCTTTGGTGGTCTCCGTATTCATGGGAGGACTTGCCCTGGGGAGCTTCCTGGGGGGGCGCTTCGCCGATCGGAGCGCCTCACCCCTGCGCCTTTACGGTTGGCTGGTGCTTCTGGCGGGGCTTTCCAGCGGTGCGGTGGTGCCGCTCCTCTGGATCGTCGAGCCCCTCTTGGGAAGCGCGTATCGGCTCCACGATGGCGCGCCCGATCACCCGGCCTACACCCTGGTGAAGGCGTTGGTGTGCGCCGCGACCATCCTCCTTCCGACAACGCTCATGGGAGCTACCCTGCCCGCCCTCGCGCGACACATGACCGGGAGCTTGAAGGAAGTGGGTGCACGGCTCGGGACCCTCTACGCGGTGAACACCTTCGGCGCGGTGGCGGGTACAGGGGCTGCGGGATTCTACCTCATCGGGCGGTTTGGCATGGGGTGGAGCGCCGCGCTCGCCGCGGCGATCGACGTTCTCGTGGGGGCCGCGGTGCTGCTCGCCGCCCGTCGGGGCGTCAAGGAGCGAGCCGGCCACCCGAAAGCAGTGGAACCCGTACTCGAGCCGCAGTCTCTACGGGAGGAGAAGCTCGACGGAGCGCTTCGACCGGCGCCGGACTTGACCCCTCGCGCGCCGGTCTGGCCGGTGCGGATCGCCGTTCTGGCATTCGGGGTCTCGGGTCTGGTGAACATGGCCCTGCAGCTCGGATGGACGAGGGCTCTGATCATCTCCATAGGGAACAGCACCTACGCGTTCACGGTGATCCTCGGCGTGTTCATTTTCGGTCTGGCCGCCGGTGGATGGATCGCGGGGCTCTTCGCCGATCGGCTGCGGAACCCGTTGGCGGCGTTCGGCTGGCTTCTGGTTCTCACCGCCCTCGCCTCCGGCCTGACCATCCCGTGGCTGGGGCTCTCCCCCGCGCGCTTCGCCATGGATTTGGGATCCCTCGCCAAGAGCCGGACCATCGACTATGTCGACTTTCTCTGGGCCGGCGCCGGCTCGGTCGCGATCGTGATCCTGCCGGCTACGTTCCTCATGGGGATGGGTTTCCCGGTGGTGGGGAGGCTCAGGACACTGGTAGAACCCGCCGTGGGTAGAGCTGTGGGGGCGGCGTACGCATCGAATACCGTCGGGGCCATCCTGGGGACGGCCCTCACCGGATTCGTGCTCTTGCCGCTCTTGGGGAGGATCTGGAAGCTGCTTTACCTAGCCGTGGGCCTCGGGCTCCTGGCGGGAGTGGCGGTGCTCTTCGCCGCCCCCGGCCCCAAGCGCGCGCTTCGGTCCTCTCTTGCGGGTGCGGTTGTGACGGCGGCGCTGGTGGCTGCCTATTTCACGCGCCCCTACGGAGTCCTCCCATCACCAGGCGAGACCCGAATGGGCTGGCACCCCGTGGTCTTCGCCAAAGGAGCGTTCTATGAATTCAGCACGGCGCAGCGCTTCGACTCCCTGGACGCCTATGTTCGGGGGTTGACCCAGTTCTGGGAGCCTCTCTACTACCGGGACGGCGACGCCGCCTCGGTGGCGGTCCTCTGGAACCGGAGGTACAACCACACCTGCCTCAACATCTCCGGGAAGATCGACGCCTCCGTGGGCGACGTGTTTTCCTACGACCATCAGACGCAGCTTCTCCTCGGGCACTTGCCCCTCCTCGTCCACCCGAGGCCCCACACCGTGCTGAACCTGGGACTCGGCGGAGGGATGTCCGTGGGCGCCATGTCCATCTATCCTCAGGTGGAGTCCGTCGACCTTCTCGAGCTCTGTCCGGAGGTGGTGGAGGCGGCAAGGCTGTGCTTCGGCGACGCCAACCAGGCCGTGCTCACCAACCCCAAAGTGAGGATCATCATCGGCGACGGCCGGAACCACTTGACCCACACCACTCGATCTTACGACGTCATCAGCTCCGAGCCGTCGAACTTCTGGATCGCGGGGCTGGGGAACCTGTTCACGGAGGACTTCTACCGGATTCTCCTCGACCGCCTCAACCCGGGGGGGGTAGTGTGCCAGTGGATCTACGGCTACAACATCCGCCTCCAGGACTACCAGACGGCCCTGCGGACGATCCTCCGCGTATTTCCCCACGTGACCGTCTGGACCAGCAGCCACGGCGACACCCTTCTGCTCTGCGCGAAGGATCCCATCGTCCTCGACCGCGCCGGCATCGCGGCGGCGATGATCGATTCCGGCGTGCGCAGGGACCTCGCGTCGCTGGGGATCGCCGAGCCCGAAGACCTGTTTCGCTACTTCCAGGCGGAGGGCGAAGCGATACGGAGCTGGATCGGGGATGGTCCCACCAACCGGGACCTCTTCCCGGTGCTGGAATTCTCGAGCCCTCTCGGTTTCTTCGACCCGGACCCGGGTGTGGTCCTGGAAATCTCGAAGATCGCCCCGGAGAGGCTGCCCTCGCGGCTCTTAAAGGGCTTCTCTCCCGAAGAAACCTCGGCCGCCGCCGGCAGGCGCAAGCTGGGCCACGCACTCATCCGTTTCTTCCGCGCTTTCAATTTCAACAAGCGGTTCGACCATGCGCTCGCCGAGTACGAGGTCATGGCCCGGTCCGGCGACGGTTGGACCTTGGACAACGCCAGCCGAGCTTTCGCGGAGAGATCTCGGGAGCTGGGGAGCCAGCGGCAGTCCGTTCTCAAGCGCGCTCGCGAGATCCACGACACTCCCGAGCTTTGCATGGCCGATGATTTCCGGCCCGGTCCCCAAGGAGGGGCAGGACAGATCGAGTTCTTCAAGCGGGTCGCGCAGTCCGCCCCGGAGAGCCGCTGGGAGCCCTACGTGGCGCTCGCTCAGGTTCAGGCCCGCGCCGCGCTGCTTCCCGATGCGCTGAAGAGCCTCGATGCCGCCGAGAAACGGCGGGCGCCGGCGTACAAGATTCTCCACCTGCGCGGGGTCGCCCTGGGCATGCAGGGAGACCGCGCTTCCGCGGAGAAGTACCTCCGCGAGGCGGTCGAGAAGACGCCTCCGCGCCTCGAGGGCGAGAAAGGCGAGGCCGTCTACAACCTGGGCTTCTGTCTCGAGGGCCTCGGGCGCTCGGAGGAGGCGGTCGCGAGCTACCGCCAGGCCATCGCGCTGGGAAACGACCGGGTGCGCGCCGGCATCGCTCTGGCCCGTTGCCTCCGGAGCGGAGGCAACCTGACCGCCGCGATCGATGAGGCGACGCAGGCCCTGGCCGCCGCCAAGGAATCCGGGCGGGAGAGCGGGGAGGCGCGGGCCGAGATCTCCCGCGCCCATGCCGCCGGTGGAAGGCTGTTAGAGGCCTTCCGCTGGATGGAGTCGGCCGCGCAAGTCTCCCCCACCCAATATCAGAAGGAGCTGGAGGATCTGCGCAAGCAGGTCGGTCGCTGACGGCAGGGGATCGAAATCACCCTTGAAACACCCCTCATCCAGCCCTTACCCTAAACGGCCTCGATCCCCGCCCGATGGGGAAGCCGTTCGGCCCCAGGAGAGCATCCATGCTCGAAATCCAAGGTCCACCTCAAGTCTTCTGCGACGGCGTGAGCCGCCGCAGCTTCATCAAGGTCGGCGCGCTCGGCTTCGCCGGCCTCACCCTCGACGGGCTCCTGAGGTTGCGCGCCGCGCAGGCGGAGACTCTTCCATCCGCTTCGCCCCGGCCGGCGGGGCGCTCGCGCGCCGTCATCCTCATCTGGATGCATGGAGGACCGACGCAGCTCGAGACGTACGACCCGAAGCCCGACGCCCCCAACGAATTCCGCGGCCCCTACGGCGCCATCGAGACGAACGTCTCCGGAATCCGGATCTCCGAGAGGCTGCCTCTCCAGTCGCGTGTGATGGACAAGTGCACGATCATCCGTAGCTTCACGCACGATAACGGCGATCACTTCGCCGCGGCGCACTGGATGCTGACGGGCTACTACGGATCGACGGCGGGCAACAAGACGCCGCAGTTCCCCTCGATGGGCTCCGTGGCGGCGAAGGTCGCGGGCCCGAACCGCCCCGACGCCCTCCCGTACGTCAACGTGAACGACGGCGGCTTCGGCTACCACGGAGCGGCCTACCTCGGCGTCGGCTTCAACCCTTTCCGCACCGGCTCCGACAGCTACGGCAACGAAGGCGAGCAGCTCGCCGTGGCGAGCGCGTCGAGCTTCGCGCTTGCGGGTGGAATCAGCCGCGACCGGTTCAAGGACCGCCACGATCTCCTCGGCCGGCTCGACACGCTGCGCCGGGACATCGACCAGAAGGGACAGATGGAGGGGATGGACCGCTTCGAGCGGCAGGCGGTGGAGATCGTCCTGTCGGGCCGCACGCGCGAGGCCTTCGACCTCACGCGCGAGAGCCCGAGAGTACGCGACCTCTACGGGCCGAGCTGGGGCGAGCAAGCGCTCCTGGCGCGGCGGCTCGTCGAAGCCGGGGCGACCTTCGTGACGCTCAATACGGGCTACTGGGACGACCACGGGAACATCAAGGGCGCGATGGAGTCGAAGCTCCCGCGACACGACCGCATGGTGGCGGCGCTTGTCCAGGACCTCGCGGCCCGCGGCATGCTGGAGGATGTTCTCGTCGTCTGCGCTGGAGAATTCGGGCGCACGCCGAAGCTCAACGAGGGCGCCGGCCGCGACCACTGGCCGCAGGCGCAAAGCATCCTGATCGCCGGCGGCCGCTACCGCCACGGGCAGGTCATCGGCGCGACGAACTCGAAGGCCGAGCACCCGATCGACCGCCCGATCCGCCCTGCGGACCTCTGCGCGCTCGTCTACCACCACCTCGGGATCGACACGGCGCAGACGAACCTAAACCACAGCGGGCGCCCGGTGCACATCCTCCACGGGGGGGAAGTTCCGCAGGAGCTGCTCTGAGCGCGTGGCTCAATCCCCCTCCAAGCACAGCCGATCCCGCTCGAAGTGGACCGCATGCGCCCCCTGGAGCACCTTGTAGGCTGCGTTCGCTCGGAGGGGCCCGAGCTTCTGGATCGTGCCTTCGCGGTCGGGCCATCGGATCTCGATCTCCCGGATCGCGCCGCCGTCGTCCGAGAGGCGGCCAAGGCCGATCTCCTCCTGGAGGCTCGAGGAGCCGAAGCTTCCGCCCGTGCCGACCGTCCGGAAGAGTTTCCGGGTCCCCGAGCGACCCGCGATGGAGACATGGATCCGCGCCCCGATCGCCGATCGGTTGGCGCGCGTTCCTTCCAGCCGGAGCGTGATCCAATCGTTGCCGTGGCCCGGGTTCTCGAAGAGGGCGTTGGGGAACGTGTCGCCCGGGAAGGCGCCGCCCAAAACCGTGTAGATGTCCTGGTCCCCATCGTTGTCGATGTCGGCGAAGGCAACTCCGTGTCCCTTGGCGAGGCTCCCGAGGTTGACCGCCACCGTCACGTCGTCGAACCTCGTGCAGCCAGCGTTGCGGAAGGCGCGGTTGGGCACGAGAAAGTAGAAGGGCGGAGTCCCCGTGCCGAGGTAGATGTCGAGTAAACCGTCGTTGTCGAAGTCGCCGAAGTTCGACCCCATGGTCGACATCGCCTTCCAGAGCCCCGCTTCCTTCGTCGCGTCGGCGAAGGTGCCGTCGCCGCGGTTGCGAAAGAGCCGCGGCTTGCCGTCGTTGGAGTCGATTTCTTGCCCGAGGAACTCGGCGATCTCGTCGCGGCAGGACATGCTCAGCTCGATCGGCAAGCCGCCGCCCGGAAAGCTCACCTCCGGGTAAGGGTAGCCGCCGACGAAGATGTCATCCCAGCCGTCGTTGTCGTAGTCCCAGAACCACGTGGGAAAGCTGAGGATCGGGTCAGCCACGCCGGCCCGGGACGCGACGTCGGTGAACGACCATCGCCCGGCCTTGTCCGGACCGTCGTTGCGGCAGAGGAGGTTGGGGGCGCCGTAACGCGAGATGTAGAGGTCGATGCGGCCGTCGCGGTTGTAGTCGCCCCACGCCGCTCCCTTGACCCAGCCGAGAATGTCGAGGTCCAGCTCGGGGAAGATGTCCTTGAAGGTGCCGTCGCCTTGGTTCCGGTAGAGATGCCCCTGGACCTGAGGATTGCCGAAGCTGTAGGCAGCCAGGACGAAGTCGAACCAGAGCCCGCTCACGAATCCGTCGTAGCGGACGGGGAACGCGGTCTCGACGCCGATGAAGAGGTCGATCCAGCCATCGTTGTCGAAGTCGCCCCACGCGGCCGCTTGCGTCGCTTCGAACCCGAGGACTCCGGCGCGGACCGTGACATCGGTGAAGATGCCTCCGCCATCGTTGCGCAAGAGTGTGTTGGGCCACTGGCCGTGCTCCATTTGCCAGGCGCCGCGGAGGATGAGGACATCGGGGTAGCCGTTATTGTCGTAGTCCGCGTGGATGAGGTTCAAGCCGCCCCGGATACCATCGAGCCCGGCCTCCTTCGTCACATCCGCGAAAGAGCCGTTCCTCTCGTTGCGGAAGAGCCGGAGTTGCCCCCCGGGAGTATCGACGGGATAGACCGCGGACGCCATGACGTCCAGGTAACCGTCGCCATCGAAATCTTCGACCACGCAACCCCCGGAGGTGGAGTTCACCGCCAGACCGAGCGGCCCGGCGACGTCCTTGAAGGGAGCGAAATCGGCTTTCGAACGGTAGGACTCCGGATCAATCCGCCACTGGGGCCGGATGGTCTCCGGGCCCCTCCCGAGGGTCATGCAGGCGATGTTGAGGAGCCACTTCACGACCAGGTCGTCCGGCCGCCGCTCGAGAATCGCCTCGAACGCCTCGACCGCCCCGAGCGAGCCGCGGCGTATGCCGTGAATCGCACCGGATCGAATGGGAAAGAGGCACGAGTCGGCGGTGTGGTGGGCGACGCAGTTCTCTTCTTCCCCAAGGCGCAGGTAAGCCACGGCACGTGGGAACTCGACGCGGTCGATCAGCTCGTCGCCGCCGAACCCGACGGCACGAGCCCGCGGGAGGAGCTCATCGTAGAGCTCGACGGCCTCGGCGGAGCGCCCCACGCGCACCAGAGCGTGCGCGAGGCGCAATCGCTTGTCGAAATGCCCTTCGGAGCGATCGTGGCGGTACTCGGAAAGCATGGCGACGACTTGGGGCTCGCCGACGAAGGGGACCTTCGGTCCGACGGCCGCTGCAGTGCGGGCGAGAAGCTCGATGGTGCTCTCGGTGTCCGGCTCGATCGGCGGCGGGGCGGAGCGGCAGCCGATGCAGGCGAGCGCGGCCAGAAACAAAAGCCGAAAACGGCCAAGGCGGCGCTTCATGGGGCGGGATCCTAAAGTTTGGCGCCGGTCGCGGCAAGCCGGTTCTTGCAGGCGCGGCGATTCAGGGTGCGCACTACGGCGAGAAAAGAGAATGCAACCGGCGCCGTAGACCCGGCTGTGACTTCAGTCTCTTGCAATTTTCCGTCCGACGCGGAGACTCTCCAGCCTCGTCTCGGTCTGCAACGCCGAGACGGCCCGAATCCACCGACGATTGAAGTTCCTTCAACGAATGCAGCAGCCGCCCACTCCGTCACACCCAGCTCCTCCCGGCCCGCGCGGCTGGCCGATCGTCGGAATCCTTCCGCGCATCTGGCGCGATCCGCTCCGCTTCTTCACGGAGGTGGCCCGCGAGTGCGGCGACGTGGCCCGCATCGGCATCGGGAAGTTCCAGCTCTACCTGGTCTCGAGCCCCGATCTGATCGGCCACGTGCTCCACGGCAACGCCAAGAACTACTGGAAGGGCAAAGGACTCGCGGCGGCCGAGGTCGTCATGGGCCAAGGGCTGGCAACAAGCGAGGGGGATCTCTGGGAGCGGCAGCACCGTCTGATCCAGCCGGCCTTTCGATCGCCGCAGCTCGCAGCCTATCTTCCGTTCCTGCATGAGGCGACCCGCGCGCTCCTCGATGAATGGCGCCCGCGGTCGCGGCGAGGGGAGGTCTTCGATGCCGCGGAGGACATGCGGCGGCTCGCGCTGCGGGTCACCTGCCGCATCCTCTTCCGCTCGGACCTGGATCCGGCGGCCCACGCATCGATCTCGCGCGGCGTGGCGCTGGCCAACGAGAAGATCAACCGCAGCGCTTGGGCCTTGGTCCCGTTACTGGATTCGCTGCCGACGCCGTTCAACCTGCGGTTTCGCCGAGCGCTCGGCGAGCTGGACGGCGCGGTCTATCGAAAAATCCGCGAGCAAAGAGAGTCGCCTCGGGGCGGTGATGGCCTTCTCGATCAGCTCATCGGTTCCGCGAATGGGAACCCCAAGAGCGCCATGGACGACCGGCAGCTCCGCGACGAGATCGTCACGCTTTTCATCGCGGGGGTCGACACCCCCGCCCATGCGCTCGCCTGGACGATCCACTTGCTCGCGCACCACCCCGACTGGGCGGAGCGGGTGGCGGGGGAAGCGGAAGAGGTCCTGACCGGGGATGGTCTCGCTTGGGACGCGGTGGAGCGGCTGGACATCGCGGAGCGCGTCTTCAAGGAGTCGATGCGGCTCTATCCGCCCGCCTGGGTCATCGTGCGCACGCCGTTCGAGGACGATGTCCTCGGCGGCTACTCGATTCCGGCTAGCTCCCCGATCCTCATGAGTCAGTACGTGGTCCACCGGCACCCATCCCACTGGGACCGCCCGGAGACCTTCGATCCCGAACGCTGGCGGCCCGAGAACTCCGCCTCGCGGCACCGATTCGCGTACTTCCCTTTCGGCGGGGGCAACCGGTTCTGTATCGCGCAAGGGCTCGGCATGCTCCTGGGAAAATTCGTGATCGCCATGGCCGCACGGGAGTATCGGTGGAAGGAGGCGGGTTCGCGGCCGGCTGTCCCGAAGCCGCTCACGACGCTGCGGCCGAAACACGGCATCTCGATCCGCGTGGAGGAGAGGACGCCGGCTTCCGGTCCTCTCCGCCGCCCGTGCGAGCAGGGGCCGCAGCGCGAGACGGCGGCCAGACCTTGAAGTCCCTCACCCCGGCCGACGTCGAGGTTGACTTCCACCCGCATCATTGCCTATCCTGCGCGCCGCTCGCCGAAGCGGCGACCTGAGGATCCGGATTCGTTCCACCGAAAAGAGTCCATCGATGCGCGTGCTTCTCGTCCATCCAAGCTGTCTCCTCTACTCGGAGATCTACTTGCGGCTGGAGCCGATCGGGCTCGAGCGGGTGGCGCGCGCGCTGGAGGATGCGGGGCACGAGGTCCGGCTGCTCGACCTCCAGATCTTCCGGCGAGAGGACTGCCTCCGCGAGATCTCGTCGTTCCGTCCGCGGGCGGTCGGCTTCTCGCTCAACTACTTGGCGAACGTCCCCGAGGTGCTGGACCTGGCCAAGGAGACGAAGCGGATCCTCCCGGAGTCGTTCGTCTTCACCGGCGGCCACTCGGGTTCGTTCATCGCCGAGGAGATCCTGGCCCACGCCGAAGGCGCGGTCGACGCCGTGATCCGCGGCGAGGGAGAGATGGTCGCCCCGCAGCTCCTGGCGGCGATCGGAGACCCGCGCCTCTCGAGCCTCCCCGGCGTCACAACGAGCGACGGCTCGGGACCCACGCCGAGTCTTCTCGACGACCTCGACCGCTTTCCACCCGCCCGCCATCTCACGCGCCGCCGCGGAAAGTACTTCATCGGCGTCCTCGACCCGTGCGCCTCGATCGAGTTCACGCGCGGCTGCCCGTGGGACTGCTCGTTCTGCAGTGCGTGGACCTTTTACGGAAAAAGCTACCGCCAGGCGAACCCCGAAGCCGCGGCGGAGGAGATGGCATCGATCCGCGAGCCGAACATCTTCATTGTGGACGACGTGGCGTTCATCTACCCCGAGCACGGTGAGGCGATCGCGCGCGAGGTCGAGAAGCGGCGCATCCGCAAGGAGTATTACGTCGAGACGCGCTGCGACGTCCTCGTAAAGAACGAGGAAGTTTTCAAGCGGTGGAAGCGCCTCGGGCTACACTACATGTTCCTCGGGTTCGAGTCGATCAACGAGGACCAGCTCAAGATGTTCCGAAAGCGCATCACGCCCACCGAGAACTTCCGGGCGCTCGAGGTCGCCCGGAGGCTCGGGATCACCGTAGCGTTGAACCTCATCGCGGACCCGAGCTGGGACGAGAGGGACTTCGCCCGGGCGCGGGAGTGGGCGGTGGAGGTCCCCGAGGTCGTGCACCTCACGGTGGCGACCCCGTATCCCGGAACGGAGCTGTGGCACACGGAATCGCGCCGGCTCACGAGCCTCGACTACCGGCTCTTCGACGTCCAGCACGCTGTCCTGCCCACGAAGCTCCCCCTGGAGCGGTTCTACCAGGAGCTTGTCGACAGCCAGAGCGTCATCAACCGAAAGCACCTAGGATTCACAGTCCTGCGAAAAACGGCGGGGATCGTAGCGGGAAAACTGCTCCGGGGTCGGACGAATTTCTTCCGGATGCTCTGGAAGTTCAACAAGGTCTATAACTCCCGCCGCCAGTACGGCGACCATCTCCGGCCCGTGCGATACGCCATGCGGCCGCCCGGGCCGCCCGTAGCCAGCGTGCGCGACACCGACCTATTCATCCACCGCGCCGCCGGGATTCCCGTTCGCCCCGATGTCCTGGTCCCCCAGGCGCAGCCGGCGAGGAACTGAAGTCCGGAAGCGAGGTCGCTCAGGCCAGCCCTCACCGCGCAGCGAGATCCCTGTAGCTGATGAGCCGGATCCCCTTCGCTCGGATCGCCTGCTTCACTCGTTCGCTCGTGAAAGCCCGCGTGACCCCGGCGCGGTCGGCGGCGACGTCTGTGTAGCCAATGTGGCCGAGGGCGCGCATCTCCGGCGTGTCGAGGCCCGGGTGCTCGACGAAGAGCCATCGCCCGGGCCCGAGCTTCTCGATGACCTCGAGGAAGGCGTCCTCTTTCTCTCTCGCCTTTCCTTCGGCAGTGGAGCGCATGCCGCCGAAGCCCGGAGCGTGGCGGAGACCGCGCCCCTCGAGGGAGAGCCCGTACTCGCGGGCGAGCTTCTCTGTCACGGCGCGCACTTCGGGCGTGGCGACGGCGGTCCCCATGTGAGCCGAAAGGTGGCTCACTTGTGGGATGTGGCGCCGGGCGGTCTCGATCTGCGCCCGCAGCTCTCTTTCGACCTCCTCCAGCTTCGGCCCGGCCTCGACGAAGCCCGTCCTCGGAGGAAAATCTCTCCGCTGGCGTGTCATGGGAAAGAAGTAACCGGCGGCGTCGGTGAGGCTCGCCGCGTGCGTCAGCGGCCGCCACTTGCAGTTCTCCCACTCGCTCGTGAGGCAGAGATGGACGCCGGCGTCGAGCCCCGGATTCTCCCGGAGGAGCCGCGCAGCGTCGGGAAACCACGGTCCGGGGACGATGACCTCCACGGAGCGCACGATGCCTTCTCGATACGTCCGAATGCAGGCCTCGTTGATCGATTGCGCGACTCCCATGTCGTCGCCGCGCACGAGGAGCTGGATCTCCTCCCCCTTCCCTTCGAGGTCGATCCTCAAGAGCAGGTTTCGGTTCCTCTCCGCGGGCAGCTCGAAGACGTCCGTCATGTCGCCGCCGAAGCCGAAGTCGTTGTCGAAAGCGAGAAAGAGCGTTCGCGGGTCGAGGACGGCGATTCCCTCGGCCTTCGCCGGCACTGGAAGCGACTGAAACGTCGGCCCGAGGTCAAGGACCAGCCGCTTCTCGATCGGAGTGTAAGGAACCTTGCCGGCCTCGTAGCCCACTCCCTCCTCCTCCCGGAGGACCATCACGGCCGGCGGGATCGAGACCCGGTAGAGGTGAGCGTAAGCGCCCAGACAGTACTCGACGGCGAAGAACTCCCGCCCTTCGCCGTCGAGGGGCGCAAAGTCGCCGATTCGCACCTCCCCATGGGCGAACCCGGGGGCCGAGGCGACGGTCGCGTGCTCGTAAGCGAGTTGAGTCGACTTCCACGTGCCCTTTTCGAGGCGGAGGAGGCGGTGGAGGCGCGCGTTCGGGTTTCCGTGACCCGGACTTCCCGACACTCCGCCCGCGGGGTCCAGGGGGGATTGGAGGATCGCGAAGACCGCGTCGCGGGCGGCCGCGAGCCCCTCGAAGCCGCGGTTGGTTTTCCGATGGCGCAGGACGGCCGGGAGGGGGAAGACGGCGGGGTCCTCCGATGCGCCCGTGCCGGACCTCGCGGCGCCCGGGAGAAACTCCATGCGCAAGTTTCCGCCGCCGTCGAAGGCTTGCAGCGACGGGCCGTACTCCTCGCACGTCCAGAACCTCCGCTCGCCCGGAGCGAGGCCCGGGTCCTCCACGAGCCCTTCGAAGTCGTAGCCGGCCGGGCTCGGGGCGATGGCGGTCTGCTCCGACTTCTCGGTGAACGATGAGAAGGCAAACTCGCCCGCGGGACGCTCCGCAATGCTCGATGGCAGGCCGCTAGCCGGCTGGCCCCGCCGCTTGAGGCCGATCCGTTCCGCGATTTCGACCGTGCGGTCGTCCTTCAGCCGGAGTCGGAGGATGGCCTGGTTGTAGGCGGGGAACGGAAAGAACTTCGAGTTCGGGCCGAACGGGCGGCCGCTCGAGTCCCTCCGGAGGTCCAGGGGGAAATTCGGGCCACGGTCCGAGATCGTCCAGAACTCCAGCGGCCCGGAGCCGGCCGTGCGGCTCCCCTGAACGCTCGCCAGCGCGCTGAAGCCGCCTTCTCGGAGGGGAACGAGCCGCGGGCTCGCGAGCGGCGGCGCACCGGGCCCATTCTTAGTACCGCGCGTTACAAGTTCGTTATCGAATTGCCCGCCTGGAGCGCGGTACGTGCCGGGGGGGTGTGGGGGGGCCGGCAAGGGACCCCCCAGGGGGTCAGCGAGCGGAGCGAGCGCA
>Ga0187893_10002985_pt1 | contig 35540 bp, 48 predicted proteins | sample MA1701074metaG_FD_139574 | JGI IMG/M metagenome (GOLD analysis project Ga0187893, IMG submission 139574) | White microbial mat communities from a basaltic lava cave in the Kipuka Kanohina Cave System on the Island of Hawaii, USA - MA170107-4 metaG ...
GGTGTTAAGCTCTCCAAGACAGTACGTAAAGGAGAAATCGACTACTCATCCATTCCAGCTCTAAAAGGGAAAAATTTAGAGATGTACAGAAAGAGTCCTGTTGAGTTCTGGAGGCTTTCACGAGAGAAGCGTCCTACTGGCGAATAGGACAATTTTATAATAATATTGAACGCAGTCCCACATCGGTATCATTTGATACCGCGATACTGATGTGGGGATTTTTTATCTGGGAGTTATAATGAAAAAATATTCAGAGAATAAAGAAGGTACATGGAAAGACCTTCGAAATAAAGAAGAGTTTAACGAGTTTGTCGAAGAGATAAAATCTGGGATTGAAGAATGCTGCGAAAAAGTAGAAGAAAAAGAACTTGGTAAGTTTGAAGAACATATTATCGCGACTCAAGAAAAAAAGAGCAAAGCGTTTACATCGAACAACCTTGCGGCAACATCTTAGTGATGATTCAGCCAAAAATATTTCATGAATTTATGGCAAATCCTGCTCTGAGAGTACGAGGCAGACCTACAAAATAGAAATAATATCATGTAAGAAATAGATTTTGTCTTCACGCACACTTTCTTTGCATCAATTTCCTGACGTCATGGAAAGAAGATGGATCGTGTTTGAACCAGTTTGCAATATCTGCAGGTATATACATGCGCTCTTTAGGATATTTTACAGATCCTTTTGGTCTACCAGATCGAGGACGATAACCACCTTTTCCCTTGGTTTTCTTTTCAACGAACTCATCCAGGTTGCCTTTCATGCGTTCTTTAAGAAATTCCTTAAGGTACAGAGGATATTTGCTTACAACTTCCTCTGGAGAATTGCCGCCGCATTCAACCGGATATAACCTATGTGAAAACCCCCACTCATTTATCTCATCATCAAACCAAGGTTCAATCTGACCAATTTCGGCGAGAGCTTTTGCTAGCTCTTTTTCAATTTCTTTTGCGGAGGCCATGACCATTTCCTTTCTTTAAATGCGTTTTCTACTTTTCTTACACTTCTCGCGGTAACTTCAGTCTTTGTCTGGCTTCCATGACTGATTTGAATGGTACAGATGAAAGCCCCAGTATCACTGTATAAGTTCCAGTCCACGCCACCTTTTTCAAGTCTCCATCCGACCATTTCGATGTATTTTTTGAAGACCTGTGGGGACATAGGCTTATACGGCATACCGCCTCTCCCTGTATTATAGCAATGTTAGGTTTTTTAGTCTAAAAAATCAATGGATTTAATGCAAGAGACATTGTTCAGGAGAGGCGCAGCATGAACAACGTTACGGTAGTAACGTACGTTATCGTTGGCTATTAAAATTCTCATGGTGTTCATGGTCAATGATTTAATGTTTCGAGTTACCTAACCTTACTGAGATAGGGTTACCTAACCTTAAGTTTTCTCCGAGTGGTTGAACTTTTTTTGCCATTTTATCTCTGAACAGAGGCAAAAGCAGGGGGAGTATCTCTCGTAAAATCATAATTTTCTAGTCTTTTTTTTAACTGATAAACATACCCAAACAACATGTCGATTTGTCGTTGAAAAATCGAGATGTTTCGTTAAACTACCGCACGGTTATTTAACAAGCCCACCATGAAAAGGAAAATCTTTAATGAAATTCAAAGCATATTTACGTGTCAGCACTGACCAACAAGCGGAATTTGGATTCGGTCTGGATGCCCAGAAAATCGCCTGCGAAAATTACGCTAGGAAGTTCAATAGGGTAGTCGACCAATTTTATGTGGATGATGGATACAGTGCAGCATTACCTATTGATAAGCGTCCAGCACTACTCCAGGCCATGATTTCGATTGAGAAAGATGATGTTATTCTTGTTGCGAAAAGGGATAGATTGGGCCGAGATGTGGTTCTCGTGGCACTTATAGAAAACGAGATTAAGAGAAAAGGCGGAAAGGTCATTTCACTTGCCGGTGAGGGCACTGATAACGATGATCCTTCTTCATTGCTGATGCGTAGAATCGTTGACTCCTTTGGAGAATATGAGAGGAATATAATCAAAGCACGCACGAAAGCTGCCATGGCTGTAAAAAAGGGGAGAAATGAGCGAGTAGGATATATCCCTTACGGGAAAAAATTATCCGATGATGGCACCCATTTAGAGGCTAACGATGAGGAACAAAGCGTCATTCAAGTCATCAAAGATCTACGTTCTGAAGGAATGGCATTTCGCAAGATTGCCTCACACCTAAACCAAAACAGGATTTTCAATAGGTCAGGTCGTTCCTGGAATCACGTAAGTGTATTCATTTTGATTTCTAAAATCAGCCAATTTAACATTTAAACGATGCTAAAGTAACATCATTTTAACGCAAGAAATAATTTCATTGATCTTTATTTTTTGCGCCATTATGCTGTCACGATGAAATCAAAATAACGACAAGGAGGCATAAAAATGATTGTAGCGTTAGGTGGGATTAAAGGAGGGTGTGGCAAGACGACCATAGCTACAAATTTGACTGTGATTCGGTCAATTATGGACGGAAACAGGGTGCTTTTAGTCGATGCTGACGAACAACATTCTACTAGCGAATGGGCAGAACATCGAGAATCTTTAGGAATCGATACCCCTTGGACAACAATTAAGCTTTCAGGACACTCTGTGCGTACTCAAGTATTTAAAATGGGCCATGATTATGATGATGTCATTATTGATACTGGCGGTCGAGATACCACGAGTCAGAGGGCTGCCATGTCCATTGCTGATGTATTCATCACACCTTTTCAACCAAGAAGTTTGGATGTTTGGACTATAGGCAAGGTGATAGATCTTATAAACGAAATGCGCGCTGCCAATCCCGGGCTTATTTCTTATGCAGTCATTAATCGCGCAGATTCTCAGGGAAAAGATAACGAAGATGCGGCCGAAATAATCAAGGAAAGCTTTGGAAATGGCTGGATTCCGATAACGATCGGCCAACGAAAAGCTTTCTCTAATGCTGCTAGCGAAGGATTAGGGGTGATTGAATTAAAGGTAGCTGATAAGAAGGCAATGACGGAAATCAAACAGTTAAATGACTATATTTTTAATGCCAAATAGGTATATTTATAACGGAATAAAGCTATCAAACATATGGTAAAGTGATGTCAGTCAAGAAAAAGCAAATGGTCCATAAAATTGATGAGAAACTCATCGAAAATGCTATAAATAAAGGCGCGAAAACTAAGGTAGAGTCATCTCAAGGAGAAGACGAGGAAAACATCCTCTTTACATTACGAATTCCACGCTCTCTTATGGACAAGATCGATGAAATGAGGAAGAAAAAGGTAGGCAAAGTATCCAAGAATCAGTTTATATTAGAAACTCTTTACGAAAAGGTTAAGTAATTTATGGACACCCAGTTGATTTTATTTGATGAAATTAAAGAAGATCAGTTTTTTAGAGAGCTCGAATGTGTTAAGCAGCAATCAGAAAAAATAAGGAAAAGTCTTTTTGCGAAATATACTGAACTTATGAGCTTATATTTAGAACAGAAAGACGAGATAGAAATGTTAAAACAAAAAATATCAAAAACCTAATATTTATTCTATGGATCACTAAGGTTCTCTTCGTCTTTCTGAAACAACCTATCTTCTAAATAATTTATTCTATTATGCATGTCGTATATAATAAAATATATATTATCTATTTCAAAGCGATCTTCCTGAATGGCTTGTGCTAAAGCTTTCGGCGTGGGTTCTTTTTTTCTTTCTTTGGCATGCAGTGGTACTAAAAATAGAAGTGATACAAGAATATATTTTAACATTGTAATTCCTCTCGAGTTAGCCATTATTTAAAATCGTAATCTAGCCAGATTTAAGCATTTCTGCAATTGATTTATCCGCTTGACCAGAGAGAATCCTATGACATCCCATTTCTTCTTCTTTCTTTCTCGCGTATTTTCTCTTCTCTCTTAGATCGCGACTCATAATCGGGTTGTGCGAAGATGAGCTCTGCAAATTGATCAGGATCCGTTGGAATTGATTGAACCCTCGTACGCAACTTAGGTTCCCACTCTTTTTTCAGCCTATCAAAGCATCTTTCGTATTTGTGAGTGAGAATGTAATGTAAGCGTCGTTCCATATCTTCCTGGAAGATTTCATCATGTATGTCGTTTTTTATGACTTTCTTCTGAGTCTCAGTGAGAGATAAGACTTCTTTTCCATCGCAATGCACTTTCATTTTTTACTCCTTAACAAGCTAAATATCCCGACACATGAGTGTATGGCTGTGCTTTTACATCGACTGTTTGTGTTCCAACACCACATATAATTTTAAATGTTGCTGTATCTGCAGCGTCCATATCTCCTAACACAGAGAGGTCATTGTTATAAAATACGCTTCCGTTTTCAAGCAGATCGGATCCTCTGAGTTCTCTGTTTGATAGAACAATTTGTGCTTCAATATAAGCATCGTCAACAGAGGCGGGACCTGTAGCACAGTTCCAGTTAAGTTGATATCTCCCTGTTACAGGTGCCGTAAAGATTCCAGTGGCATTGTTATAATCACCATTCTGATCGAAAATTTCAGTGTTGCACACCACTGTATAAAGAACGTTATTTCCTGTAACGTTTGATTGTTCTGAAGAAAGAACAGCTAGGAACGCGGGTTGTAGAGGGTAGTTTATTTCACCAGCTGTTGAAGCACGCATGATATTCGTGGTGCCTAAAGTAGCATTGGCTGAAATAGCAAATGCATCTGAATCTGAATTATCAGCTCCCCACGTCCATGTAGTAGCACCAGTGACTATTGATTGATAGAATGGGTCTCCGGCAGAGGTTCCTGCTACGGAGGCCGCTATGCTTGCCTGAGAGTTTGCTGTATCTGATGCATTCGTAACTATTAGGGCATTCGTGGCGCCGGAGTTTGTAGAGCCAATAGTGGTGCTTGGGCCTGTATTTAAGACCGTCTTGGTGGTGGTGGTTATATTCGATGAGCTAGAAAATGAAAGATCAGTGAAAAGAACCGAACCAGCGCCTGCAATTGCAGCGGTGTTAGTGCTGAATATGTGAGTTTGTGTCACATAGACATTCGTTCCAGCTCCAACGCTAATTGCGCTTGCTGTGCCAGAGAAAAGTTGGCAGCCTTGAATGTTATTGGATCCTGTTCCTGCAGTTGTTATCCACGTGGTATTTATAGAACTGTCAAATGTACCAAAACGACTTCCCTGTATATGAATTTGTCCGCTACTTGATGTCGTAAGTGGGAAGTACAACACGCTATTCATCACATGAATTCCACCAGAACTTGAAGTAGAAGTTGCGGGTGTCCCTGCAAAATCTATGAATAAGCTGTTCTTAATCCAGATCGATGCATTCGTTGTGGTAAAAATCGTTCTTGTATTAGCTATGTTTCCTGAGCAATTTTCAATATAGAAATTTGTCGATCCGTCGCCAGTCGCGCTAATAGAATTGGCATCGGCAGCGTTAAAATAGCAATCTTGACAAGTTATTTCTGAAGCGTTCCCCGTCAATGCAAACGAATTGTCACCATTAGTCGTAAACTTAATACCAAAGAAAAGCACACTAAGACTATTGGAGGATACGGTGATTTTTCCCGTTATCGTAACATTTGGAGAATTTCGCATTTCAGGAGTATAAGCTGCAAAAGTAAGTCCCTTACCAACAGTAATATTCTCTGTGTAGGTTCCTGGCTTAATGAATATCGTATCCCCTGTAGAAGCAGCCGTAATGGCTGCAGCAATTGTAGTGTGCGTCGCACCATCAGAAATGTTTGCAGAAACAATCCACTTTGCTGTTGCAAACTTACTGTCATTAGTTTGAGCTGTCATGCTAATACCCATACCCCTATTGATGATGTTGCAAACCACACCGCACCAGATGCCCGATATCTCAATGTGAGAGAATCTCCTCTTGCGGAGCTAGTAGCAGTCCCTGCCGTTGATGAGACAACATTGCCAAGCCTGATAATTTGCCCTGTATTGGCCGTTACAGCTACAGCACCTGTTGTATCGCAATTAATGACTACAAGCTCGCCTTGAGCGGGAGAAGCTGGTAAAGTGTAGGTTCCTGCATCTGTGGCAAAATAGCCATTATCAGAAGATAGAGTCGTGGCTGTAGTATCGGTAAATACCACGGAATTTATCGTTACTGTACTACCTGTCGCGGACGTTGTTATTCCTGGGCCACCAGCTATTGTAAGTGCATTTGCTGCAGGTTGTGCGGATCCAGAGTCTGCATTGTAGGTTGTAGCTAACGTTGGGACCTCGGTCACATCAAAGTTAATGGTTAGAGTGCTTCCTGAACCCGCTGTATCTATCCCGTTAGATCCACCGACAATGTTCCAGTTTCCTGCAGTAGGGCTTAAGGCTCCACCAGTATCTCCTGTGATTGTTTGACCGACTGTAGAGCCATTGACAGCTACTGTAACAGTGGATCCAGCGCCAGATATTGAGATCCCGCTTCCGTTAGCGAAAGTCAATGCATTTGCTGCAGGTGTGGCGGTTCCTGATGGGGTTGGAAACGAGGTAGGTATTGTAGGAACTTCAGTTACGTCAAAGGTAACTGTCACGTTATTAGATGCTCCAGAAGTGTCGATTCCAGTTCCACCGACAATATTGAAGGTATTAGTCGAAGGAGTAGCGGTTCCTGAATCTGTTCCTACTGATGTTGGGATTGCTGGTTGCTCGGTTACATCAAAATTAAGTGTGACTGTACTTCCAGATGCAGAAGTATCAATTCCATTGGATCCGCCGGCAATAGTAAGAACGTTTGCTGCAGGTGTGGCGGTTCCTGAATCTGCAGCATATGTTGTAGCAACTGTAGGAACTTCGGTTACGTCAAAATTAAATGTTACAGTGTTTCCTGAAGCCGATGTATCGATTCCATTCGTGCCACCAACTAAATTTAAAATGTTTGCTGCGGGGACAGCGCTTCCTGAGTCTGCTGTGAACGTCGTGGGGACTGAAGTTCCAGCTTCTAGGTTTATTGATCCAGGAGAATTTGTTATTGTTACTGTTCCACCAGATGATGTTAACGTCCCTTTTCGTACGTGTGGGCTTCCTGTCGAACCAATCCATAACTGTCCGTCAGTTGTCAGCTTTCCGCCGCGCTCTGTTCCATCAAAGCTTGCATTGTCTGCAAACATTATGGACTCATCACCAGAAACATTTGAAAAACCCGGCATATCAGCTCACGAATCTATAGGTTAAAAATACGTTCCAATTGATTGTCTTAGCTGCAATTCCTACCGCTTGAACTATTACGCTATTGCCACTGGCAATGATGTTAAAATCTGCGGACGCCATGGCTGCTTGTTCAAACACATCCTTAAACTCTGAGCCTATTTCTGTGGCTGTTGCACCATCTGTAATCATCCCTGAGGTAAAGCTATAAGCGCCCCCAGCAGAATCTGTGGTATTGAACCCTACAACGTTTCCTTCGATAAAATATACGCCAGGAGTAGATCCTAGGCTTAATGAAAGAACTGTAGTTGGTGTAGCATCACTTGTTGTAGCTGTACCTGTAGACCTATTAGAAAGCTGTATTGTTAACGTACTTCCAGACCCAAGAGTTTGGATTCCGTTATCATTGTTAGTGGTTGTGTCTCCACCTAAAACGTTAAGATTATTTCCAGCTGGTACAGCATTCCCTGAATCAGCTGTGAACGTCGTGGGGACAGACGGAGGTAGCATTCCAGAAGTTATTGTCGAAATGCCTGACTGTGACATGCTTCCTCACTCAGCGTAATAGGTTGATAAGTAAATGCTTCCAGTACCTACTGAAGCTTTCACAGATATTTGTGTGCCTTTTTCGAGAGAAAATTGGTTTTGTCTAACCTTGTTGGCAGTAATATCGATAAGAATAAATGCACCAGCTGGAAGATATTCATGGTCAGTAGTGCCACCATTGTAAGAAATGGTTACACCAACATTAGTATCGTTAGTGATCTTAAAAAGACGTATTGGGTGGGCTAAAACCGCACCCAAAGTCTGATATGATCCATTAAATGTTGACGCTGCTCTACTTCTCAAAGCTTCTGCAGCTAATCTAATATCCAAGGCGCTCATAATTTAACCTCGTAGTAATTAGACTATGTTCTGACCACACCAGAGTGTGCCATCATACGTCAGCGTGTAGGATTCATAGGCTGTGTTTATTAACTTCGTTGCCGCAGATGTTCCACCTGCCGCAATGTTCTTTCCGTTTCCGTCAATTGTTACATTTCCACCAGCTGCAGCTTGTCCAGCACCGTCATATACTATCAATGTGCGCCCTGTTGCAGGAGATCCTGGTAATGTAATTGTGAGGGCTCCAGCGGTTGAATTTGTTGTGATGAAGTAATCAGTTCCTAAAACTGCATATGGACTTGCAGCAGTAGCTACACTGGTTACAGCTTTTACTAGACCTGTACCGAAGGTTACACCTGCAGTTCCAGCATCGATACTTATCCCCGAGGCAGCTCCTGAGGCGTTGATTACTATCGCGTCTGAAACGTTCTCAGTAGCTGTGATATTGATCGATGAACCTGTTGCCGTAACATCAATATCTTCGCCAGCTGCGGCGCCTGCACATGAAATATCTATACCACCAACAGTAGATGTAATCACAATGGAGTCAGCAGCATTTTCTGTGGCTGTGATATTGATCGATGAACCTGTTGCTATAATATCAATGTCCTCACCAGAGGCTGCGCCTGACGCCAAGATGTCAATACCACCAGCGGTGGATTCGATCTTGATTGAGTCTGCGGCACTTTCAGTTGAACTGATGTTTACAGAACTACCAGTCGCTACAATATCAATATCTTCGCCAGCTGCGGCGCCTGCTGCTAATATATCGATACCGCCCACTGTCGAAGTGATAACAATTGAATCAGCGGCATTCTCCGTCGCTGTTATATTTACTGAACCACCAGTGTTTGAGATGTCAATGTCTTGGCCTGCGGCACCAATCGCAAGGATATCAATACCTCCTGCTGAGGCGTTGATTACTATCGCGTCGGCAGCATCTTCTCCGGCATTGATATTTACTGATCCAAGAGAAGAATTAAGCGTGAGGTCAAATGCACCGGTCACGGTGAAATTCGAAGCTGCTCCAGAATCTAGCGAAATTGCGCCCGTAGTGTCTACAATTACTCCCGAGGTACCTGCATCAATATCAATACCTCCCGCAGCATTTGAAGCAACTATATTGACGGCATCAGCGGAAGCCACTCCTCCTGTAATCGTTACACCACCAGCATCAGATACTACTTCTACACTTGCTACGCCTGTACCTTGGTCAGCATGAATTTTGACTGTTTCTGAAGTTCCGCCATTAGCCCTAAGGTAGATCGCATTAGCAGCGTTTTCTGTAGATGTAAGGTTTACTGATGAACCTGTGGCTGTGATGTTGATATCCTCACCAGCCGCGGCGCCACTGGCTAAAATATTAACACCACCGACGGTTGCTTCAATGTTAATAGCATCGGTTACGTTCTCTGTGGCTGTTAATCGAACAGAAGAACCCGTCGCTGTTATGACGATATCTTCAGTGGCTGCTGCCCCGCTTGCCAAAATTTGAATACCACCAGCGGTGGATTCGATCTTTACTGAATCTGTGGAATTTTCTGTTGAAGTAATGGTAAGTCCAGCGCCAGTACAGGTAATATCCATATCACCGCCAGTAGCCGTGATATCCATCCCCCCAGCTGTTGAAGAAATGGTCACCGAGTCGGCAGCCGCTTCTGTAGCGGAGATGTTTACCGAACCGCCGGTATTGACGATATCGATATCTTCTGTAGCCGCACCAGTTGCTGTAATATCAATACCTCCGGCAGAAGCGTTGATTTGAATAGCTTGCGCGTTGTTTCTTGACGATGTCAGGCTTAAGAGAAGAGCCGTATCTACATCAAGACCACCTGCAGCAGAAACAATTCTGATGGCATCAGCGGCAGTCTCTTCACCGTTAATAACCACTCTCCCGGCCGCACTTTCTAACGTAAGATCGATACCGGCTCCTGCAACTGCAAATCGAGAAGCTGCATCGGCATCAAGAGTAATTGCGCCTGTAGAATCTGCAACTAAGTCCGTGAATGTACCTGCTGCGGGAGTCGATCCACCAATTGCGCCAGGAGCTGCAAATATCGAAGGAAGATTAGATGGTACGAGTGCTTTGTCTGTAGCGGCTTGTGCTGCTGCTTCAACGTTCGTTGCTATTTCGATGATACCTGCTTGCGAGGTAGATGCAGCAGGAGCACCTGCGATAGCGACGGCGGCAACGCCAGCAGGAGTTACGGCCTTTGTTGCATTAGTACCCGCTATTGTTTCGGCTACGGTTGCTAATTCAACGATACCTTCGTTTGTGGTTGTAGCGTCCGATGATCCTAAATAGGCAAGTGGACTTCTTCCCATGATGACTCTCCCTAAATTGTGCGATTCGTCGTGCGAGACGAGATTTTTACTTTTTCTTTCTCTTTCTATTTTTTTCTGGATGAAGTAAATGAAAATTAAATAGGCTAAGAGATCTGTTATATAAATCAATTTGGCTAGAAGAGCTGCTTATGAAATGCTTGATATGCAATAATTCAAAAAGCGACTACAACTGGAAGTATTGTTCTATTGTATGCCGAAACAAAGCTGTATCTAAATTTCCAAGAAATACATTTAAAAGAACTCATATGGTGTGTCACGAATGTGGCATCATGTATCTCGTGAGAAATTCACAGGCCAGTAGAAGTAAGTATTGCTCTAGAAAATGCCAAGGTATAAAATTGGCCAAGGAGAAATATTATGGACTGGATTCAATTTTCGCTATTCAGTATTGCCGTTGTAGCTATGTACTATTCTCTCAAATCTGATGCCAAAGAAGCTAATATGAGGGCCTCAGAAGATAGAAAAGAACTCATCAGCCTAAATCGAAGCATACAAGCAGAAATGCATGCTTTCCATGCGGAAATGAAGAGCTTCCATGGAAGGTTGTGTACCCTTGAGGAGCGTTATCTACAAATATTACAGCAGAAGGCAAAATAATATGTTCTATTTTTTACTATCTTTATTTTTCTTTATGGAATTTGTCGAACTCATGTTAAGATAACTCGTCTTGTATAACAGAATTTAATATTCCAGTTTCCTTTAATAAAGCTGATCCAACAGAACTTGGATTTCCCAATACGCGAATCGCAGATAGCGCTTTCTTATTCGTTAAGACTGACGCAAGCACATTTTTCAGACTTATCGCAGCTGCTCCGCCAACTAACCATAAGGGAGCCGCTATCGCTTTTCCTACGATAGCAGCCAATACAAGCTTCGTAGGACTATCTAGCTGATTGATCATTTTGTTGAACAGTGTCGGCTGCTGCATCTTCGCTAAGTTTATGTTGCTCGCAATGTATCTTCCATAATTTTGTAGATTCTTTAAGATTGCAAAACCTTCGTTTCCTAGGATTTCGTTCATGACAGCGGAAGTATTTGGATTTTCTAAAATTTCAGCCGCCTTTTGCCAATTGATTTGGTCTCCAACGACCACACTATCGAGAAGATCGGAAACGATCTTTTTTTCTAAGGTCTTGAACAACTCTTTTCCTTGCTGTGTTCGAAAAAACGTTTGTTTTGCTGTTTGATGCCCTTCTGGTGTCATCATGGCACGCGTAGTGAAATTCGGTGGCTGACCCGTACTTATAGCTTGCGAAACATCCTCTAGCATTGCCTGCTGAAGAGCGCGTCTCTGTCCAGGAACAGAAAGCTTATCTCCTAAGGCAATAACTTCTTTTGACGCTTCTTTAGCGTTTTTTGAAAGGTAAGGCTCTAGATTTCTGAAAAGTTCATTGGCTGTCTTTGTATTGGTCTTGCCTAGTTGCTCTACTATTTGACGTTCAGCATTCTTAACTTGCTGGCTGTTATTTCCGAATAACTTGACCAGGTTCTCAAAGTTTGATGGCTGAGAAAATACATCCACCAACTTTTCAGGATTTTCTGTAGATCGTAAGGAACCAATAACATCCTTCCCAAAACGGTTAGCTGTTTTCTTATACAGTTCATCAGCATCATTTAGATTTTTCAAGCTTTCTGGGTTGCTCTTCAAGGCATTCTTCAGTTCATCTTTCACAGTGCGCTGAAGTGGCTTGAGAAGATCCTTTACTGAAGGTGTCAAAGCTTCGTAATTGATTGCCTCATTCAAACGTATTGAGAGGTCCATCAACTTATCAGCCTTCAATGAACTACCCTTATTCAAGGAATCATAAATAGCATCGAGTAGCCGTGTGTTTCCTGACTCTAGCGCGTTCTTAATCAATTCTGCACTAGGAGAAACACCAGTTAGGTCATGGAGCACGTCCCTTACTAAATTTGCAGTTTGTGTATAGCCAGTGGGACTTGTTCTGACGTTGGTTAGTTTACCAAGGACACTTCTTGCACTTGCTATTGAGCTTTGTGGATTGACTGTGATCTTTTCAGCGGATTTTCTAACGTTCCTGTAAAGAGGTGAGTAGGCATTTTGCTCAGCTTCAAACAGCGCATTTGCACTTTCTTGAATCCCCTTCCATGCCTGTTGTGGGAGCTGGTCCTGAGGTGTGATTTTGTTTAGGATGGTATTTGAGCCTTCTTTAACGATTGCATCCTCAATTTCGCGAGCAGAAAACTGAGACATTTGCTGAATTTCTTTGTCACTTATCTCGGATAGTTTTTTCCCAAAATCCTTAATAGTTTCGTCACTTAAAGAGAGAAGTCTTTTTTCAATGACTTTTGGAGAGGATTGCTTTTCGATGGCCTGCATTAAGCCGCCTTCTTTCTCGGCTACAAACGGAACCTGTGATGCAGCAGGAGCTCGTTTAAATGCATTCTTAAGAACAAATCCTAAACCACCTGCGATATCAGCGATAGTTTGAGCTGTTTCTCCGCCACCTAACGCACCAACGCCCTCTCGGGCTGCAAGGCCTGTGAATTCAGCGCCTAAAATTGCACCTAGAGGGCCTAGAGCCGCAAATGGCAAGGATCTTGTAACTCGACGGATACCTTCTTGGTATATGCCTTCTTCTGGTATTTCTTCTTGAACTTGCTGGAGGCGTGCTAATGATGTTCCAGAACCACCTATAGGCGCGATATCATCTTCGTCGCTAAGCATCAATAAGTCCAGAAAAGAAGGCTGGTATCCAGGTTGCTGCATTTTCTCGAGAATATCTGCTTGCATACTGTATCGAGCTTCTTGTCCTGGCAATAATCCAGGACGGTCCTCTTGCCCTGTAAGTAGCTGCACACCTCTTTCGAGTGGGTATGTTGCAAGGGCTCCTAAGCTGAGAACGTCTAAGCCACCTTGAGCAATACCCTGAAGAGTTTGCTTTGCGACTCCAGGTTTTTCACCAATCTTTGTAAGCGTATATTCACTTTGTTCACTATCATTTTCAATGTTAGAATTCCCAACTGTCGCAATGTTAGGTTTTCTATCAGCCAATTTTGTCAGTGTATACGTCATTTTACCTTTCTCCAGCTCTTGCCAGTTGATACAAATTTGTTGCCTTTTGCATCTGTAATCTCAGCTCCTTCGTAATCTTTTGGATCAGGAAGTTTCTGAAAAGTGGCACCTATTTCCTTTGATGGCCCCACATCTGCGTGTTGATCGATATATTCGTTCAATGACTTCCCTAGGCGTCGATCGACCTGGGTTTGTATATCTAAAGGCACTTCACCATCGTTCTCGGCTATTATCTGGTCGATGATGGCAGGCTTCTGCGCAGCTAAACGAAAGAGATCAAAGGCTATAGACGCTGCTTTACGATTCGCCTCGGGAGTTTTGCCTACCTGTACAGTGGCATTTTCAAGCCATTTCAGTTTAGGGTCAGTTAGCCGCAGACCTTTTAAGTTTGAGAGCTCTGTTACAAGCTGTTTGGACATGGTAGCTATGGTTTGCTCTTCAGGATTCAAGGTAACACCCTGGCCGAATGGCAATTTTGTCGCAGCCGACTTAAAAGCACGCTGAAGGAAATTCTGCTGTTCAAGTTCAGGAGAGTTTATGGCTTGCATGAGGTCTGGAAACTGTCCCAACAATTCATTTGCTGTGGAGGCTTTCTGGCGGGCATCTAGAATGTATTTTGCTAAGCCTTTTTCTTGTTCTCTGTCCAAAACAGATTTAGGAGGGGCCTTTGCCTTTAATTGTGGAGATTGGATGGTGTTTACTGCTTTCAAAACATCACCAAAATCAGCTCCGGATTGTAATGCCTCTACCATAAAATTGCCGATACGGTCTTGATCCCAGGGTTGACCTTCTTGCGGCTGAAATTGTTTTAATACAGAGCCTAATGCTGTAGCCTGAGATTTCTGGCGACCTAAAGCGCGCTCTTCTGAAGCAATTTGAGATTGTTGTTGTCTATCCAGTAATGCTCTTTGCATGAGAGCCTGACCAAGTGTACTTCCTGCGGCACCGATTCCATAAGGGTCTTGTAAACTTTGAAATGTAATAGCCATTATCTTGCCTCCAACAGCTTAACTTTTGCATCCAGTTGCTTAATGCCATTCACGAGAATCGCTACAAGTCCATACAGATCTATAGCTTTTATCCCTTTCAGATCTGCTTGTAGTTCTTCTGGCATCTCTTCAGCAATCAAACCAACTCTGTCTTTTTGTGGCCCCTCAACTGGAATCGTATAGTCATATTGCTTCACTTCCATATTGCGGATAGACTCAAGACCTTTTTTGTAATCTCGAATATTTTCTTTTACTTTTTTAGATGAAGCCATAATTCCGGCAGCTCCTAATGATGCACCAGCGCCAATAACATCCCCTAAAAGACCTCGTTGAGGCCCTTGTACAATCGGGGAAAATTGTCGTTGTCCTAATAATCCAAGTACTTGCTGGAGAGCTCCCATTTGAGCTTGCTGCGAAAGTTGCCTTTGCCCGAGTTGAAAGTTTTGCTGTCCTTGCTGATAGGCAATTCTTTGACCTGACAATAAATCGGACAAATCTTCTGCACTTTTTTGTAATGCCTGATTGAATGCAGATGATGATGTTGCCCCAATATCCGCATACCTTTGTTCCAAAGCCGGTAAAATTTCTTGTTGGTATGTTTTCAATGAAGGTTTTACAACGCCTTGTTGGAATTGGTCTTCATATCCTGGTAGTTGTTGAGCATTTCCACCACCCAGTAAATCTTGAAATAGATCAATCGACTGCGGTCCCAACTTGTTGAGAGTCTTTGCAAGAAATTTCTTCTGCTCCGACGTCATCAGATCTGTTGATCCCACTTGTTTTGCCTGGGTTCCTACTAATGTTCCTCTCGCTGAGCTCCCCATAATCACTAAACTCCATTAAAGTCTGTTTACTACGCTTAAACCCGAATTTTTCAGAGTGCTTAGGACATCGAGTTATCCAATAAATCCTATCGAGTTTTGCACCATTTTTTACTTCAATTGCTTTGTCTATCAACAACTTGACTGCTTTGCCGTTTCCCCAGTATTCCTTGTCCACAGAGAAGGTATTTATCACCAAAGAATTCGTCAGCACGTCGACCACCATCCAAAGGACGCCCTTAACTCTATTGGATTCGTCTGCAAGAGCAAAAAGAAGGTTAAACGGATTGATCTCAAACCCTAATTCTGCTCCCTCATTTACGCATATTTCCTCTTGGAATGTGTAAAACCTCTCAACCGAGAATTCCCTGTCCTTAATCTGCTCAATATATTCCCTAGGAATATGTACTGGGTCATATATTCGTACCCACCTTAATTTTTTGTGCAAAGTTTCATCAGTTTTCAATTTCTTTACCCAAATATTGAATATATCCTCTGAATCCACCAGAAGCAGCAAGCGGCAAACTGGTTGATACAACACCTGATCCACATCTTATTATCGATCCTTGCGTAGTATTTGGTTCACAGCGCCAAACAAGGTAAGTATTTCCAGAGCCAAATGTATTTGCTTGTGCAGATTCAAGAGTTCCAATCCAAGGAGAGCCACTACTATTAGCTGCTTGATATGGCATCAAAATTGCTGCACTTCCAGCACCTGTATGAGCTGTCCAAGCTATGTCCATCCATAATTCAGTTAATATTCCTGCTCTTCTTATCCACCCAAATTGCCTCGAATAGGTTGCCGTGCCTGCTGTTCCAGTCCCATATACTGTTGGAGACCATTCTCTTATTGAACCGTTTACATTCTGTGCGATGTCTTGATACATGTCAGTTAAAGAAGTGATCAGATTAGCGTTGTATTTCTTGGCAGAATCAATATCTCCGGCTCGAAGTAACTCTGGGTCCAAAGGGAATACAATATCTGTTGGAAGCGTCATCTACCCACCTCCGATAATACGTTTTCCAGAAGGTCTAAACCACGGCATAAATCCACTGAAGTTGAGAACATCATTAGTACCAGTGTTTGTAATTTTTATATAATGCTGATATCCCTTTCCCCCTGCATAAGCTCTTTTCCAGCATTTGGTGTTCTGGAAGGGTCTTCGCACAATCTGCCCACCTGAAACATAGGCTTGAAATGCTGTTCCATCAATTCCATCAAGCGTAAAGTTGTCTTCATCTATTACTGTGACTGTGTAAGGGCCTCCACTTACATCACCTGCTCCTTTCACATTGTAGATATATATCTGTTCCCCTGTTTGTAGACCATTGCTAGGAGCCTCAATTTGTACAGGATTGGAGAGTGTGACGTTGATTATGTCAGCAATAAAACCTAAGTTAGGCAGACAGTTCAGAGTTTGTGATGTATATGGAAAATCGATGTCATCTGCAAAGAAGTCTACAGTAAATTCTGTGTCCATATCAGCATCGACATAAAAATCCACATATCCCATTTGAGCTTGAATACCTTCTTCTTTGTAAGGGTTCCATCCTGCACTTTGTAACTCGAATGCGATATCAGCGCCCATATCATCGCCACCAGACTCGAGCATGAGGATGCGGCCACTTTGGTCTCCCCCTAAAAAGATCTCTGTATTGTCTTGGAAAAAATAAGATTGCCAAGTTTCATCGTCAAAATCTTCGAAAGAAAAATCTCTATCGCCTGTGAAGTCATCAAATGCGAGATCCTGGCTAACCTCTGCATACCCCAAACAGCTAAGATTTGTCCCGTTAGTTTCGTCGAGATCTGTAGTGTAAACGCTGTAGATAGACCAAGCCCCTTCTTCATCTGTTCGGATTAAGGCGTAATTTGACGTTTCTGCTTCTTGTTCTGGGTTGAGATTCTCGATTCCAGAAGGGAAAAGAGTGAATGATCTTCGATTTGTGTAATTTCTCTCTGAATACATTCTATCGTAGAAAGTAGCATTGACCTGAGTCATCATGAAGTTATCAATTTTGTGGTCTATACGTTGAACTTCTACACGATCGCATGCTGCGATACCGCGCTTACCAAAGCCAATAGAGAAACGATCGTGCGCGATAGTAGAATAAGGAGCATCACAAGCGCGATAGCTATTAATCTTAGTCCATCTGAAGGGCTGCGCTGGATCTGAAACAGGTTCTATAGCCCATACAGAATTTGTGAAAAAAACAAGTATTACGTCTTGTAGCTGTTTTGCAGAAACGATTTGATCCGAAGTTGGTGCATCTACAAAACCGCCATTACCTGGTTTTACTTCATTCCAATTATCGCCAGAGGCAGCAGGATTAAGTGGTCGAGACCACCTCATTCTCTGTGCATAGTTCGTTCCTGTGCCGACTGGTGGCGTACCCGCTGGAAACGTGGTAGACTCCACTGTATTTAAAACAACAAGTCGTTCCCGAAAGGCGAAAATGAATTGGGCGGCGATTACATAATTGCTAATTCCGTCAGGATTTGTATTAGGGACAAAAACACTTGTTGTCGCTCCAGTCGTAAACTGCCTCATAGACGATATTGGAAGCGCAATATCGCCGTTAAAATTGGTGAAAAAGTATGTACTAGTAGAGAAAGCCTTTGTTTTCCCATACCCAACTCCCGAAATGAAAGAAGAAGGAGTTCCATCAAAAATATCTGCTGTATCCAGAGGATCAAATTCTTCTGTTCCAGTGTTGTAGATTGCTGCTCTTTTTGTGTCAAAAATAAGTAGCTGGAGCGTGTTGTTTGTATCTACAAACGTCTTAATTCCCATGATTGGATTTGTAGGCGCTGGATCGTTGTCGTAAACCATTCGACCGAAAAATTCCATACCAGCACGCTTAGATACCATCCCATGCTCAATGAAACCATTGAGCAGCACTTGAAAAGCATCTTGAGGAAGTATCCAAGGTTGTACTTCTGTGTCAACACCCGTCCGAAATTGGGAGATTAGGTATGGTTGATAGCTCATTCTCCAGGACGGCCTCCTATTACTACAAAGCCAAATCCTGCATCGCTTAAACTTCCAGAAGAGTTGAAATTTCTAACGCTAAATCTATCTGTTTCTTGTTCATACACGACACATGTTCTTTCCGAATTGCCACCACTGGTAATGATATTGCATACAACCGTCCAATTCGAAGAGCTTGACATATCTTCATCAAAAAATACTGTATAGTCCCCTGTAGAATTTTTCTGTGCACTATCAATATTAAATGCACCACTTTGTATTGTCCCAGAAGATGAAACACGGCCTGCCGCGCTGATCATTGCATCTCTTGTGTATGCGAATTCAGATGTATCATTTAAGATGATCTCATCTCCATAGAGAGTTTGCCCAAAAAAACCTATCCCACCATCCCTAGTCAATCTAGTGACCAATGCAGGATCCCTGTCGTCCATGTAAAATAGTTCCGAACGACCACTTCCTCCTGCCTTAGTATAAAGCCAACCATACCCTGTTTCTCTGGCATGGTCTGCACCTTGTAGTTGTAGCTTTAGAAAATCGTAGGGAACTCCACCGGTTTCAATGGCATCCCAGTTTGCTCGCACCCCAGCAGGGTCTAAACGTATCTTTGTATTGTTTGCTGGAAAATCTTTGTTCCAAGCCATTTGTCACCTCAAAACATTGGTAGTGCGCGTGTATTCAATAAATTCTGCACAGTGCGCGTTAAAATATAGGAAACTTGCTCTTTATAATTTAATGTAAGTTCTGCATATCGCTCCATTTCACCAAACTTCATGACAATATTTCTAGAAGCTCCATAGGCAATGCAAAGGCCCCATTCTTCTAGTGTAGGAGTGTCCGTAGCTTGTGTGAGTGGCTCTGGTATCTTGTATGCTTTGATTCTCGCCCTGTACACCGTATCCGGTACGGGATAGAAACGAAATTTATTATCGTAATTCAAAACCGCTGTTGGTCGTCCAGGCATGATCTGTTCGAAACTTAAATAGATGATCTGCCCGTCAGCTGGAGCTGTAAAAAAGTTGACATCGATCTCACCTGTCAAGTAATTCACCGTTCCAGTACCACCTAAGGTTCCCACGAGAACGCCATTTCCATCATCATTGAAATTCTCTGTGTTATCGGTAACAAGGACAGATCCCGCAAGGATTTGTGGAAACTGAACTGTAGTGGAAAAATTTGTGGTTGTTCCATCGCCTGTCCAAGGAGTTTGGCGACTTATTTGCTCAGGATTTTCACCAAAGTAAAGCGTTGGATCCTGATAATAGAGGAGCGGCATGAGATCTAAGTAGAAAGGCGGTTCTACGTTAGTGTAAGTAGAATTCGGGAGATCATACTCTTGCTGATTAGCTACAGTCTCGAACTCATAATACACGTGTTCTCGCTCAAGCTTTACCTCAGCAGGAAAAATAAATTGATAATAGTTGTTGATCTCAGTATCAATTTCCTGTGTCGAAAGCTCATTCGAACTCAGCCTCCCAGTAAGCTGACGAACTTCGTTGCGAATGTTTGAGAGTGCCCAAGGCATATGATCCCCTAATTGTTATGCGAATAGCTGCCGGCATTGAAACCTTGGTTTCCATCCCGATAATTTTTTTACCATGCTGCCTAAACCATCTGGTTGGTATTTCCAGATAGGTGTTTGCCTACTTTCAAGGTGTTGAATTACTTTTCTCGGCAATGTGTAGGTTCCACCATGCATGAGTGTATAAACTTTATAATCTCTTGTCGTTCCGTAGGGAAACTTATTCATCAGTCCTGGCTCTTCCAGATTATAAAATTCAATTTTCACTTCTTGGTCGAGCCACTCTTTTTCTTTTTCGCTCTTTGGCTTTAGAAGCTCATTTGGTTTATCAAAGTCATTTTTCTTACTCATATTTTTTCCTTAATGAAGGCGGGGAATTACCCCCGCCATTTTTTTAGGTCACTGAATTGCCACCTCTGATGACAGCCGACATAGCGTCATTATTAGAGCCATATACGCCAGAGCCCAGAGTAACACCTTCAATAGCGAAGTTCTCTGTTGCAACTGGATTACCATTTGAATCAGAAACTCTAGTAACAAACCCACCTGAAACATAGACGCTGTATGTTGGCGCCGATGTGTTTTGAGTAAGGGTGATTTGCGTTGAAGTTACTGAGGCTACAGTGAATTCCCCGTTTAGGGAAGTACCAGAACCATCATCAGCAACGGCCGATACCATAATAGTATCTCCGGCTACGATCCCCACTTGGGAAATATTTGAAGCTGTTATCACACCAGGGTTAGCGTTGGTAAATCCAGAAATGGATGCACCATATACACTACTTTGGGACAACGGTGTAAATCCGTTCGTACCAGTGTACGCGCCAGTGTCAACTCTCATATAAGAACCATCCGGCATGCCGGTATTCCAATAAAATTGAGCACCTGCGGTTCGGTTAGTGACGGTGATTTCGTCAACTTCAAATCCCACATCTAGGTTTCTCACTGCACCAGCACTGGTCCAGCTCATAGTTTTCATTTGTGCCATGTTATCCTCCTTATGCCGCTGTGGACATTAAGTTGATCATGAACGCATCATTCAAAATACGTGACACGAACGGATGCTGCCACCCGACTGTACCGCGCTGATGAAGTGGGTCAGCAGAACCTGCAGAACCGAGTGGTTCAATGTAGAATTCTCCTGTCTCAGAACCAAGATGCACGACTGCATAGGCTTCTTTTCCAACGATGAAGTTGTTATACACAGCTGGGCTAGCAGCGGATACGCTACCAACAGATGTGTAGAGCCACCTTACGTTGCCGGTTGAACCCCATTCTGCATCCAATACAGTTTGCTGTGATGGATACTGAGATGTAGGTACAAATTCATCGATAGATTCAAGATCATTAAGTAGATCCGTATCGATATAACCCCAGAAACTCGGACGAATTGGAGCCGTACCGAAAAGGTTAGCACCAGTTACCACTTCAGAAATCATTTCAGCGTCATTTCCAAGAAGCGTTCTTACAGCTCCTGCAATGTCGTCGTATGTGAGTTCTGTTGGGGTGTTTCCGTTAGTGCCATTAGAACACTGGAGCACTGATGATGTTGATGCAAGAACATCTCTCGTGACTTCATCCATTGTTTGACCAAGGTTTTGTGCAAGGAGTCTTGCCGACTCGTTCAACACGCGATCTTCAACGGTGAGTTCAACTTGGTTTGTGATCATCACAAAGTTACCATAGAAGTCTACTCGTGCTTTAATATCTGTTGCACTAAGAGCAGCTCCAGGTGGTGTAACTCCGTCTACAAGAGGCACAGGCACTGTTGCGAGACGGTTATATCGTCTAAAGACGATGGTATCCCCCATCTTTCGTGGCAGCATACGTTTTTGCGCAAACTTTGTATGAATGAGCGTTGGATATGCTGTCATCAGAAGCAGGCGATCATAGTAATCGCGCACTGCGGGGGGAAGAACTGACACAGTAGTAATTGTCATTTGTTAATCCCTTTTTTTACATGAATCCCCTGTTCTTATTCGCAAGCTCCATGAAGTCTTTATCACTCATATTCTTGTAGTTACTACCAACACCACTTGAAACGGACGATCCCATGGACGACAAGTTGCCAGCCTTTTGAAGGTTTTGAACGGCTTGTTGTACTTCTGGGGAACGCGACATTTTTCTGTTGTCTTGTAGATAGCTGTCAGAACGCTTAGCTAAGTGATACGCCGCCTTGTAAGGGTTGGGCGCATTCATGATTACTTCTTTAAGATCAGGGTCGTTTTTTAAAACTTCTGGTAAATATTTTCTGACCACATCATTGTAATCTGGATTTGCTTGAGCCATCTTAAGTTCTTCTACAGCAAGTTCTTGCTGTTTAGTGAACTGAGAAATGAACTTTCTGGCTTCTCCAACAGTGAGAACATCACTGTCTGATAAACCTTCTAGATCTTCCGGCTTTGATTGAGGCTTTTGAGTATTGGCCTGCATCAAAGACAGATGGTCTTGCATCATCTTTAAATTTTCTTGAAGTTGTTGTCGCTCGCGTCGTTCGGCTTGCAATGCAGATAAAGGAACAAGCTGTTCCTGTTCTGATTGTTGCATTGACTGTTGTTGCGATTGGTCAGTCTGAACGGCGGCTTCAGTAATAACGCCCGTCTGAGTAACACTATCCATATTGGCTCTCTCCTAATACGCCCTTTTTCTTTAATGGCAGGCAAAGAAACGATGGCGGCTCGTTTTAATTGTATACGTATGCAGTTGGTATGGACGTCTCATAGACATCGCATCCACTTTGCTCTAATCCTAAAAGTTCAAAACCAAATGGTTTATCAGGCATGTTGACTTCCCATTTGATTTTTCCTAATTTGTTGTCTACTTTGCCAATGATCATGCCCACTTGGCTTCTTGGCTCAGTAAAATATGGTTTTATGACCTTCAAACATGTGGGTTTCCCATCTACTTTCCACTTGCTGGGCTTTGCAAATATGACAATCCAGTATGGTTCTTTCATATGCGAGTACTCAGAAAGAATTTTCTCGATCGCCTTTTCATCTGCCTCTAGTATGGCTTGTGTGGTTTCCCCTACTTCTTGCTTCATGTCATATCCCCTTAGTAGTCATAATGAAATGCTTGCTCTGGGGTTCCCCTATAATCGGAATCCTCATATCGGACTCGACTGATGTCATAATTTGGAGCTGGGTTTACTTGCATTGGCTTAGAAGCATGACCCATGACACCGTTCCCTAAAGAACCAGCTTTTTCGACGTTTAGAAAACGGTCGTTATGAGCTTTTCCTGGGTAACGAGCATCCATTTTTGACTCCATAGGAACCTTATTAGGGTGGTATGGCTTTGGCATTGTTTACCTCTTGTTTTTGTGGTTTTGTGGCAGTTTGTGCCGATATAGAAATATCGTCCGCTTTGACAATTGTTTCCTGTTCACGGTTGATATCTTCTAATTTCAAAAATATATTTAAAAATTTAGCTATACGATCGTCATCCATAGCCTCTATTTCTTTCATAGCTTGAGCTCTTTTCAGGACAGCGTCTGCTCTATTATCTATAGATTTGGACGCGCGTTCATCTTCAAGCCCCATGTTTGCCACTGCTCGAGTAAATCTTTCTTTAGCGGAAGCAATGTTTGCGATTGCTTGCGATTGTATAAGTTGATTTTGTGTTTGGAGGGCTTCATTTTGCGCAGCTTGAGCTTCTGCTGCTGCTTGCTGTTGCTGTTCATTGTATTCAACCACTGCCTGCATGTATTCTGTCTTTCCTTGGATAGGAGCAATTTTAGCAAGAAATCCAGGGGGGACTGATTCTGGTTCAATGGCTTTAAGATCGAGCATTTGACGGAAGAACATTTGTTGCTGAGAATTAGTAAGTACACCTTCTTGGACGGCGATGTCATATTTAGAAACCTGTGTGTTGCGTAGATTTTCACTTGGCTCTTCATTCATGATTCTTCGCATTTTCACAGGAGACCACTGAAGAATCATCTTCACGACTTTCTTTGAAACTATCTCTTGTGCAAAGCGAAGATTGTCAAATATGTCTTGCAAACCAACAAGGGCTGCGCCTTGTCTTAGCATTACTTTCAACCCAGAGTCTTGCTCTGAATCTGCTTGTCCTAGCAATTCCTCTGAAATGTTTGCCACCTTCATGATGTCATCGTCATGGACGTTCTTCAGATCGAAGAAGGAAGGAGGAATTTGTGCGGGGGTTAACCTTTCTAACGCACCTGGTTGTAGACCTTTTTTCTTCCAAACAACCTTGCCTTGTGAAGTCTGGAATAGAGAGCGGGGGTTAACACATGAATCTTCTTCTGCTATCCACCCTGAATTTATCTGGCTTTCCACTATATCGATCATCTGAGAGCGACGCCGATTGGCTTCTCTTTGAGGATCGACCATGGTCCGAACGAGGGACTGCACTTTTAGAATGTAATCACTCGATTCTGGCTCAAAGATGCAGAAAACCGGAACGAATGGATATTCATTAAGTCCGTATGGATTTTTTTCTGTTCGTATATAATTATTGTTAACTATTATGTGTTGTTCCACATACGGCTCAACACGAGTAATAAGTTCAATATTAGGATTAGAATAAAGAATGTGATCTGAATCTTCTCCATTATATTCAAAAGTATTTGCATTTATTACATCATAAAGGAATTTCTTCTCTTCCCAACCTTGCACCCAAAATTCATCATAGGCCATCATTCTTTGGCCATTGGGCTGCTGTTGATATGGAAGCCATGTGAATTTATCGTCTCTTTCCCAGCCGATCCTATAGAGCATCTCTAAGTCTTTCTCATAGCCAGGAAGAAGAGATTTCACTTGCTCAAGCGAAAGGTATTTTCTTCTCTGGATATTTGAGCAATCAGAAAGGTCTTTTTTTGAGAAATAAGGATCACAGATAAAGCCATTGTATGGCTCTCTTCCAAAGCGAATATCTCCATTAAGCGGGTCGGTACGATAATCTTTCCATAAGCTGATGAGGTTCCACCCAGTGATTAACGCACCGCGAAAGCACTCAGAAATGCACTCATATCCATCACCATATTGCATTACGTAGATCAAAAGCTTCGTTAGTTGGTCTGCAACTTGCTGATCTTGAGCTTCAGTAGGGATAACGACAGATGAATGTCTGTGCTTTTTTTGGTAGCCAGACACCATGTTGATATTGGGTCGTATGAGGTTATAGACGAAAGTTGAGCGATTATCTTGGAAGAGTGAGCGTTTTTCCGCTTCGTTCCACTGATCTCCAAGAAACATCCGAAGATCTTGGTCTGCATATGGATAAAAGGCATTCCACGCATACCAGTTTTTATCGTATGCGTCGTCCCAACTATTAACAATTTCTTGGCCTGTCAGCCCCATTTACGCCCCTACGCAATAGAAATTACTTTCCGTAACGAAAGGAGCGAGGTGGGATGGTTACGCACCCCATAGGCTGATCAGGCCGCCTCGCATGTTTTTAACTTGCTAGTCTATTAATTGTCCCAAAATGCAAATCACAATCTCCATCTTCATAATGAAGCTCATTATTAAGCACATCTTCTAGCTTCTTTGCCATGTACTTGTAGCTATCATAATGAGGAATAATTTTCACGACCTTTTTACTGCCTTTTTTAAAGTTAATTTCAATATCAGCCGTAAAATTTTCTGCCATAAACTCTTTCCATTGAAATAGCCTCTTCTTCCGTCATGCTACTTTGCATTTTGTCAAAGAAATGGCTGTATAAAGCATATCGCTGGGCATCGCAGCAGTGGTCGTTCTGTTTAAGTGGCTGGTCTATCCCGCGATTAGACGCCCTTTCATCCCAAAGGTATGTGCTATATTCTTTGATCGCATTAGTGCACTGACAGCATATTTTGTAGGTCCCATTAGAAATGAGCTGACCCTGGAAACGAATCCCAGGAACCACGTCATTGTTCGCATCTAATACATTGTTTATTCCGCCTCTACGCATTTCCACTTTAAATGAAAGTGCGGATGGATCGACATACACTGCCTTAACATTATACCCTGCAAGAAATTCAACTAAGTCTTTAACATATTCACTATCAGATTTCTGGCGATTTTTAGCGCGTGAGTCATAGTAGTATTCTTTTTCCAACCACATGTTGGGGTAGGTAGATGGATTGTATCCAATGAGGGAAAAGACACACGGATTAGACGTTCCATAGTCAATACCGCAAATATAGTATTGAGCTTGAGCGGGGGGGTATTTAATTACATGTAGAGATTCATCAAAGAAGTCATAGACAGACCCTTCCGCCAATACCCATTTGCCTTCTATGTACCGTTGGTACCAAAGCCCTGAGTATTCCTTCTTAAGGTTCCGCTTGTAGTCTTCATCCAGCGAAGGATTGTCTTCGATGCTAAACGAGAAAACATTTACGTCCATATCCGAGGATTTATCCAGGTAATCGGTCTTGAGCCAATGGAATGGACTATCTGGGTTGGTGGATCCAAAAAGTTTCGCTCCTGGTAAAGATAGGCGAGAAAAGAGCATTTTGACAAAGTTTTCAGGTAATATGGTAACTTCATCCAATAAGGCACCCACATATTCGGAGCCACGTATTTTAGCTTCCGCTCTTTCATCATTAGCCCCTACTACATCGATTGTTCTTCCCCAAAGCTTGACTTCGCCTTTCCCTGACATATATTGAAGATCGTCACCGATTAGCTCTTGAAGCGGGCGAATGATGTTGCGCTTGATTGTTGGCTCTGTACGACCACACATGACGAGAGGACCTTTTGGCCCATTTTGTATAAAATCGATCCATCTCCAAAAGCAGGAATAGGACTTGCCTGATCGAACTGGACCTTCCCAAAAGTTCAATCGCGCAGTACTTTCAATCAGACTTCTTTTCTGTATCGGACTCAGTAGTTCCTTTAACATGAGAAAGTAGTATTTTCCATCCTTTTTTGGATTCTGTTTCAGTATCTTCTAGTTTTGGTTTCAAGAAATCGATTTGATGAGAATATTTTTCTAATACCCAGAATAGGCAAGAATTATCTCCTTGTTGTATGGCTTTGTGAAATGCTTTGCTCATACAATCTTCCACTAGACTTTTCCTCAGTTCTTCTATCCAATCTTCAAAACCCCACTCACGGATTTTTGTCCGTATCGTGTGATAGCTTGCCTTTATTCCATAGCTCTTTAAGAGGTATTTTTGCGCAGAGAGGATAAATCCCCTTGTCTTCTCAAGAGCTTCGATTAATTGCTCAGACGTAAAATTTGCGACCGAATGCCTAGACATACTCAGGGCCATCTATTTCCTGCAAAATATTTTCTGCAATATATATTGAGTTATTAAGATTGTTTATCTTCTTCAGCTCCACCTTTTTCTCACATACAGTTTTATTTAATTCGTATTTTAGTCTGTCGCACAAACAAGTTAATTGATTTATAGACTCTTCAGTTTTCATACTAACCTACTATATACTTGTTCCTTGATCCATTGGTAATCTGTTCGGAACCAAAGGGGCTTTTGCAAGCTTTGCCTTTTCTGCGGCCATCTTGTCTGTTTTTGACATCTTCTTATTTTTTTTCTTTGTCACATTTCACCTTCATTTTGAACGTCCATGAGCCTATTTCTTTTTCCGGAAACCTTTGCATCTTATCGAGGAATTCGTGGAGCTCTTCTTTCTCACTAAATTCAAACGTTACCTTGCTCGCTTTCGGCATTGGCATCGTTTCTTCGAATTCTTTATCCTCGAACCCCCAATCTAAAAGATCATTTACATCCCACGTATTGGCAAGCTTATCCCAGTCCCAGTCACCTACGTTTCGGTTGAGTCTGATGTTTAGCTCGTCAACTTCGCGTTCAGTCAACTCTTCGTCATCAATCACCCAACATTCTACATCCGTGAATCCCAATTCCTGTAAAATCCGAATGCGTTGATGTCCGCCGATAATTTTACCGCTAGCAGTAATGACCGGCTTATCAACAAGACCAAATTTTCTGATGCTCTTTTTGAGTTGATCCGCGTCATTTTTAGAAAGGACGCGTGGATTAGATGAATGTGGAATAAGCTCATCCAAAGATCGAGTTTCTAAATTCCACGCGCGGAAGGTGTTCATCTCTTCCGCTCCATTCTTGCAATATCGTCGTTGAGCATATCAACGAGATCAAGGATTAATTCTTTATGCTTTAAAATCCAATCTTGATATTTTTCGCCAATTGCAAGAGTAGAATTGTATGAAACAATATCATTGATGCACTCCACTTTTACGAGAAGATTTATGCAGTCTTGATAAGGTGTTGTGATTTCTCCAAATCGAAATATATCCGTCCTATTTCGATCCATTTTTTCTTCCTTTCGCAGCCATCTTCGCCATTTTCTTCGCGCCATATTTTTTACGGCCTATAGAAGCGGCTACTGCTGCGGGATCCGATACTTCACCCTTAGCAGCAAGTGACTTTTCTAGCTTTGCGAAACGCTTTCCTGATCCGAGTTTTGGTTTTCCAGGCATCGTTTACTCTCTCCTTTTGGTAAAATAATCAGAAGACGTAAATTGTCCAGAGGCAGCCAGACAATTATGTCATTTTTTTCATCAATGAACGGTTTTCCTTTAACTATGGAATCTAAAAACCCACGAACTTGAGATTTCTCTAAAACGAATGTATAGCTTTTCTCATCTAGGTATATTAAATTCGCTTCGTACATATTTCTCTTAGGTAGCTGGTATTTTTAAATCTATATCCGGTGAAACATCAGGTTTGTTGCTTTGTGTCTCGTCAATAACGTCACTGGCTGTACCTTCTGTGTTTACCACATTTAAACTACAAGTACATGAATTACAAAGGAGTATAAGCCCAAGTTTTGGTATTATTTTTTTTTCCCACATGGCGATGATTCCCCAAAAATTTGAATATATTTCTTAGCCAACCATTCCGAAAATCTTTCGCAGTATGAAAGTGGTTTTTTAATGGGCTCTTTTGTCTTCGGTTTGGGAATTCGTTCTTTTGTCTTCTGATTCGCCTTCTTAGATTGCATACTCTCCCCTTTCTAATTTTTCCGTAAAAGCTTCAAAATCTCTCACTTCGGCGATCACATCCCCTTGCTTTGATACTTTCGTAAGCTTATTCGCGTGTTTTAATGCAAATTTGCTTAAAACGCAGGCGGAGGTCTGTAACCAATCCACGAGAAGATCTCCTTCAAATTCCCCAAAATTCTCTGTATCCAAGAAGGCAAGGTTTTTAGCATCATTGACAATCTCCTTAAATTCAGAGGGCGAAAAGAGCGCCATCACATTTTGTGCTTTTTCTGTTAAGAACATCTGTTTTTTTGCAGTCACCACAATCTCTACCCGTGGATTTTCGTCGTATCTTTTTCTTGCAGATCCCCTGATGATCATTGAATCATCGGCCCAAAGAATTCCGTTAGCACAATCTAGGTAAAATTTTTCGAGGTTATCATAATCAGGTTTGCAATTTGCCTCGATCATCCCCCACAACTTCATATTTTTTATCATTACACTATCTGATACATTAACGGGAAGGAAAAAGAAAAATTCTACGACAAAAATTTGTGCGCGACAGATCTCTCCAGCTGCTAGGTAAAGAGATTTATCCGTTGAATTTAAGGCATTTGCCATCTCTTTAGCGATAACTGCCCTCACAGTTTTTTTGATTGAATCTTGTGGATCGTAAGTGACAACGAATTGAGACCTCTTAGAAAAACGAGGTCTCATTTTTGCGAATGGCTTTCCAGGAATAACTATTTTCATTCTAGCCAGCACAAAAATACATCTATAGCAAAAATAGTTATGAGAGCCATTAAAAACCATGCAGATATTATAACAAATCGACTCCACACGTTTATAGTGAAGGCTTCAAATAAATCCCAGAGAAGGCTGACAATACTAAGATTCATAACGAACAAAAGTTAAAAATTTCTTCCAATCTTCTTTGAAAAATTCACCGAGCCTTCTCGCATTTAGCTCCCCACATTTTATTGCACCAGACTCGATAGCATGAATGGTTGTGGTATGAATTCCAATTGCCTCAGCCAACTCATGCTTTGTCAAATTTTTATTCAGCCTTAGCTCTCTTAAAAAGTTGTGTTTACTATTCTTTGGGTTCATACAAATATTTATTTTCTAGTGTTTTTATTCTCTTTTCTAATGCCTTCACTTCCAAAAGATGACAAACAACTTCATACTCATCCTTGTTAAGTATTTTTTCAGCTCGTTCTAAACAGGAAAAAATAATTTCCAAGTCCAACCCTTTAATTCTTTCTTTTACAAGAAAGTTTTCTATTTCAATTAGCTCTTCGGAAGGAGATCTAGTAAAAAAAACAAATGCTAAAACACATATCACACAGGCACTTAGAAACGAAATTATAATTTTTATCATTAGCACTCTCCAAGGGTCGCATAATTCCATCTAAGCATATCTACAATTTATACGCAAAACATAATTATTTTTAAATGTCACGACCACGCAAGTCGGGTCCGTTAAATTCAATTGCGGTGCAGCATTTTAATCGCGAGCCTATCCGCTCTCCATAAACGCGCCTAATATCCTTGCCGCTCAGATTGGTAGAAATAATAGTAATTCTATTTTTCCCATAACGCTGATCAAAAATATCGTAGTAATCTCTTTCAATCTTTTTTGTATCGCGCTCCATCCCGAAATCGTCGATACATAGAAGTGGCAGTGAGGCAACATCATCTATAAAATACTTTGATTCAATGTATTTTCCTGATTCTGGATATAATCTATTCTCCAAATCTATTGAACGAAAATATCTTAACTCGCAAAGTCCAAACAAGTTATTCTCTAAAAATGCGCGTATCAGAGCAAACATAAACATGGTTTTGCCTCGACCTGACGCACCGATAAGAATCAAACTTTTGGGGTTTTTCAGGATTTGGGATGCTTTTTCTTCGAAGCTTCCGTGAGAATCTGCGGGTATTTTTAGAGTCTCAATGCAGGCATTCCTGTATTCTTCGCGAATCTTGTTTAAATCGCAAAATTGCGACCAGGCTGTTTTTTCGCCCAATTTCGCGTTTTTTTTGTTCGAGGCTACCATAGGACCAATTTCACGAGATCGTCGATCCTGGGGCAAATTAAGGGCATTCTTATGCACATCCTGAGTGATCTTACATTCTTGGAAATTCAAAATCGTCATCTTGATAATCTCCTGGGGTTACGTATTTGCTGCCTCTCCTATGAGGGGCGATTTTGCTTTGGTCTTTGCCTCCAGTCTTCACTTCCCGGTAGCGTTTCCACTTGAGTATCACGTGGTAGTGAGATGAGTATTTCTTGTTGAACTTTGCTTCGCCTTGAGCTCCAATCTCGTTTGAGACGTCATCGATCCATCGCGCACGTTCTTCGGCACTCATGTGCTTGAGCAGATCCTCGTACTGCTTCTCGGTCATCTTGACCAAACCGTCGGGTCCATAGTCTTTTGTAGGCAAAACGGTTTTTGTTTTGCTGATTTGAGTTGGAGGAGATTTTTGTACACTCACACTCTCGGCGCAAGCCGAATCACGCACTTTTTCCTCAGGATCTTTGGGTTTGGTGAGAGGGGTAGGGGTGTGTGTGTTTTGTTCTCTATTATTTGTACTGTATGTATTATTATATAAGGACCGGTTTGTGGGTTTTCCGCAAACCAGTTTGCGGCTTTCCCGCAAACTACTAGGAGATTCAGTTTGCGGGTTTTCCGCAAACTTCTCTGAAATCGAGAGAATTTGGGCTATTTTTTCGAGGTTTAGGCGAAAGAAGCGACGGGCCGGATTTGAGAAAAGTTTTTGCTCAATCAAGCCTTGACTTTTCAGTTTTTTAATGCATACATCTTGTTCATCCCGGCTAAGGTAAATTTCTTCTTTAGCTTTGTCGATGGTAAAGTAAAACCACCCAGCACCATATTTTTTGTGCGACGCGAGTTTTCCTTGGCCCAAATAGTAAAAATATTTGTTTATTAGATAGCCCAAGAAGGCGGCGGCATTGTAGCCGAGCTCCTTGACAAAGACTTCCCAAAGGAAGAATTTGAACTGTGAGTCTCTAGTGTTGTTGCTGTAAGCTTCGGCAATGATAGCTAAGCATCGTTCTCGAGACATTTCCTGTGACGAATTTAAATCCCTCATTTTACACCTCGGTGCTGTTGAATATTTCTTATGTGCTTTAGTTTAAACAATGGCTCTTCTGAAGGAGGCAAATTTACTCGATCGAGAATGGGTACGGAACAAGCATTGAATGGGAAAGAGGCACCCAGAATTAAAAAAAACATGGTGGTTGCATTTTGAACTTGCGAGATTATTCCTGATTTTGGTAGGATGATCTCGATCATGTAAGAAAACTTACGTGATTGACTACTAAACAATTTACATAGGTTGTTAATCATAAGGTAATATCCTCCTTTTCCTCATTTTTTTGGAGAATCCATTCACGTTTAAGTGAAAGGGCTCTTTTGAAAGAACATTGTTTTCATTATGTTCAAGGGGGCTAATCTGAATCTGATTAACTATTGTGTACATCATGTTTTAAGGTTGCATGGTGGTTTTTTAAACAGGTTGTTTTTTTTGTTCATACTTACTCTCCAGGTTGTATGGATGTCTACATGTTGGTAAGCATGTAGGGTGTTTTTGCTCAGCTCAGAGCGTGTTTTCAATTTCAAACCAAATGCCGGCTTGTGAAAAAAGCCGGCATCCTTTACATTCAGATCTCTGAAACTTATGAATGCATCGTGAGTAGTGATGTGTGACATAAACAAAAATTGTTAAGTTGCTGTTGTACGAACTACCACAATGTGCTCTAGATGGCAGTCTAACAAGTTTCAGAGTGGGGTGGAAGGCTCTCTCCTCACCCCATTTTTTTTCCCATAGGGGTCACATTATCAGAATTTGATTTGCCTGTTAAGAACATTTCGCAAAATTTTTCCCTGTTCTTCTCAAACATTGGAAATGGGCTCAGCTTTTTGCAGAGAGGGCATCTCACATGCTGGGGACGCCCGGCATACAAATCATCCAAAGTAACTTCACCCTTGGTGTATTCCACAATTGTTTTTGCTAAATCGTGGCGTGGAAAACTCTTTGCTTTAACAATCCGATACATGTTCTGAGGATGCGTACCGACTTGCTCAGCAAAGATTCTATAAGAGATCTTCTCTCTTTCAAGATAATCCTTTAGTAACATTTTCATTGTGTCCATTTTATAATTGTTTTGACATGGTCAACGCTAACATGTGAGAGGTTTTGTGTCAAATATAATTAAATGAAATGAAAAGTGACACATAGTACTTTTGCCTAAAACAGCTCCGCATATACGTCACAGTGATGTTGGAACGACATTATTGTGAATGCAAAAAAATATCACTTGCGAAAAATAATCAGATGTAGATATGATGTCGTTATGATGTGTAAATGACATCACATGTAAGTCGTGAAAACGCCTCTAATCACTGCCTCAACGTAGGTAAAGTATGAAAAAGGAGAAATATAGATTCACCATATACGGAACGGTGGATGAAACGCAGATCACAAAAATAAACGAGATTCTAAACGACCTCAAGGGTATTGTGAAAAAACATGACAAGGATTGGATTATAAGCATTACGAGTCATGATGGGAAGAGTCTCACATGCACCTCAGATCATCTTACATTGGAATATGTAGATGACCTTAGCAATTGGCTAAACGATTAAAAATCCTCCTGCCAGAGGATAAAAGGAGAGAGTATGCGCGATGAGTATGATAACATCCTTCCAGATATGTGGGAGTTAGATGATTCCGAAAAAAAAGACTATACAATCTATGCGACTAAGGAACTGTTAAAGGAAATATTGTCACAGCTTTACAGCACAGCTCCGATAGACGCAAATAAGCTAGAATCTAACCTAGAGGAGATCTGCCATCTTCTTGAGATTAGATTAGACTTCTCTGATATCCAGATCGAACGAAAGAAGCAGAGTCTGCCTTCTTATCTTAACGAGTGGATCATTTTCAATAACCAATACCTAAAATCCATTACAAAACAGGAGAGAGCACAATGGAATTAGTACAAAAAAAACAAGAGTTAGCCCCCCAGTCACATTTTGATAGACACCATCTCGATCTCATAAAAGAGATGTACTTCAAAGGAGCGAGTGACGAGGAATTTCAAATGTTCATCTACGTTTGTAAAAAAACGGGACTTGACCCTGCAATGCGACAAATTCATCCCGTCAAGAGATGGGATAGTAAAATGAAAAAAGAAGTCATGACTGTGCAAACGGGAATTGATGGATACCGACTCATCGCGGAGCGAACTGGGCGGTATGCTCCTGGAAGAGAGCCTACCTATCAATACAATAAAGAGGGTGAGCTTCTCTCGGCTACTTCCTATGTGAAAAAACAAACGGCTGACGGAACTTGGCACGAAGTTTCTGCGAGTGCTTTCTATGAAGAGTTTGTCCAGAAAAGTAAGGATGGATCCCCTACAAACTTTTGGCACAAGATGGCCCATAATCAGTTGGCAAAATGTGCTGAAGCGTTGGCCTTAAGAAAGGCGTTTCCTGGTGATCTTTCTGGAATCTACACTCATGAAGAAATGGCGCAGGCCGATGTTGTAGAATCGATTCCTGTCGAAGTAAAACGAATCGATGAGAAAGAGGCTGCCGCGCTGAAAGAAATTTTCCAGGGGTGCAATCCAGCTTATGTCAGTAGAGTATTTGGATACCTTAAGAAATTGCAACCCCGTCCTGTCAATAGTATTGAAGAGCTACCTGCAGATTTGTATGAGCGTATAAAATCTTCGGCTATTCAAAACAGAGATTCCTATCAAGCAGAAATAGCACAAACACAAGAAGATGAACCCTATCCAGAGGCAGCAGAAGGTTAAATGAACAGAAAGCAACTCATTGATCATATCTGTAATTATTACAGTGAATGGCTCGAAATGGCGGGGGCAAAAGCCCCCTTCATTGTACAAAACATTTTGGCAGATGCTCTGATTAAGGAACGACAAAAGTCAGAGTATTTGCAAAAAAGGATTAATCAATATGAATCTAGTAAAAGGGTTTCAAACTAATGACGGAATTAATACAAAGAACGGAAGAGTGGATTAAACTAAGAAAAAATAAAATCGGAGCTTCTGATGCTCCTGTAATCATGGGGATTTCGCCATGGAAAACTCCATATCAACTCTGGGAGGAAAAGCTTGGCCTTCGTCAATCACAAGAAATGACTTCTTCAATGAAGCGTGGATTAGATCTAGAAGACCATGCGCGTGAATGTTTTCATAGAAAACTTAACATATTCGTGTTTCCTGAAGTTATGTTCCATAACAAATACGACTGGATGATGGCCAGCCTTGATGGAATTGATGCAGAAAAGAAGAACATCGTGGAAATCAAGTGTGCCAATAGAGAAGACCACCAAATTGCCATCTCCGGAAAGTTGCCAGAAAAATACTACCCCCAGCTTCAGCATCAGCTAGAAGTGACTGGCCTTGAAATGGCCTATTACTTTTCATTTGATGGAGAAGATGGAGTGGTCGTAGAGGTTGGACGTAACAACGAATACATAAACGAAATGATTAATGAGGAGAAGAAATTTTGGAGCTGCATGCAGGATTTTGTAGCGCCTAAAATGTCCTCGCGCGATTATGTAGAGCGATCAAATGAAGAATGGACGACTGTTTCTCAAGAGTGGCTACTTATCCAAACAGAAATGGATAAGTTGAAAAAGAGGGAAGATAACCTTAAACAACGCCTTATAGAAATGTCCCAAGGGCAAAACGCGGTGGGGGGTGGTGTTAAGCTCTCCAAGACAGTACGTAAAGGAGAAATCGACTACTCATCCATTCCAGCTCTAAAAGGGAAAAATTTAGAGATGTACAGAAAGAGTCCTGTTGAGTTCTGGAGGCTTTCACGA